>WNFZ01006577.1_pt1 | contig 10477 bp, 11 predicted proteins | sample 5400081 | NCBI WGS metagenome assembly WNFZ01 (sample SAMN13153365, study PRJNA577476) | soil metagenome | isolation source: 80 cm soil or saprolite under grassland replicate 1 | place: USA:California | collected 2016-06-15
GAGGCGGCCTTTCTCGGCGTCGCCGCGGCGGTTGGACTCCAGCCTCGCCCGTTGCCGGCGTAGCCGGGCGGCGGCGACCTGCGGTGCTAGGGGGTCGATGTAGACCACGACGTCGAGGCGGCCGGGCCACGCCAGCAGCGGGTCGAGCCAGGCCGCGCCGACCTCCGCCGGGTAGCCGGTGACGATGAGCGTGGCAGCGTAGCCGTCGCCGACCTTGAGGTGGCGGGGCATGTGCTCGACCGCGGCCGGACCCACAAACGACGCGAGCCCGGCCGTGTCGGCCGGGCTCGCGGTGGCGCCGTTCAGATTTCGTCTCTTGGTAAGCAGTTTCATGAGAAGGCTCCCGGTCCGGTGATGACGGCGTCGGGCCTGGCGCGGGGCCAGGTGACGTCGGCGGGGGTGTACGGGTCGACCGCGCAGGTCAGCACGGCGGTGGCGCGGGCGCCGTCCAGGACGGCGGTCTGCGCCCCGAGCGCGGACAGGGCCGAGGCGGCGTGCTCGGCGCGGCGCAGGACTTCGGTGTCGCGGCCCTTCTCGCCGTGGGCGGTGACCGCGACGGTGACGGTGCGCCACAACGGATCCCGCCTCATCGCGAGGTCGTCGAGGAACGCCGCGTAGTCGTGAGCCGCCTCCGCAAGGGCCGGGTTGGTCAGTGTGTCGGCGGCGTCCGCGATGCGTTGGGCGTGGCTGGACAGGTCCACCCGTTGCGCGGAGATGACGATCTGCACCGGCTCGGCCAAGCTGTTGAGCCACCGGCCGTAGGCGCCGATCAGCGCGTCTTGTTCGTCGCCGGTGCGCAGACCGATGTTGACGGTGGTGCAGGCGACCAGGGCGACCGCCCGGTTGCCGGTGTCGATGACCCCGGACTCGGCGATCGCCCGCGACGGCAGCCTCAACACCGGCACCGGCGGTACCGACGCGGCGACTTCCGGCGCCCATGCAGGCATCGGCTCGGCCCGGTCCGCTTGCGCGGGCGCGAGCCGTTTCGGACCGCGGCTGTGCCGGATCGCCGAGAGCAACCACACGTCCATCGACAGGCCGTCACGACGCCCGAGCGCCAGCACAACAGCGGCACCGGCGATCGGGATGAGCATGGCGATGAGCACCGGCGGCGGGACCAGCGGCCCGACGGTCTTGAACAGGCCATACCCTGCGATGCCGGCGACCGCGAGGATGGCCAGCTGCCGCGCCGTTAACCCATAGACGATCTTGTCTGGGGTGTCGACGTCGGCAGGAATTCTTGCCCTGGGCGTGGTGTCAGGTTCGTTGTTGCGCATGGTGAAGACAGCTCCTAACGGGTGGGCCAACCGGATGCGGCGCGAGAGGCTCCGCGGGCGGCGGGACGGGCGGTCGGCGCGGCTCGGGCGGCGCCGCGGCCGGAGCCGAACGCGCGGGAGATGCCGCGGGTCAGCTGTTGGACCAGCACGACCCGCAGGATCATGCCCATCGCGCTGGGTCGGGTCTGCGTGATGTAGCGGCGCATCAGGCCGGGGATCTTGATGGTTCCCCACAGGAGGCAGACGACAATGAGCAGGTTCATCACCGCGCCGGGGTCGCCGGGCAGCCCGAGCACGGGCAAGTTGGCGTCGGGGTTGAGAAAGATCGTCAGTGTGGTGTGCAGTGCAACGGCCTGCATGACGACGGTGCCGAGCGTGCCGAGGAGGGTGCGCCACCACAGCTTGGCCGCGCCTTCGGTCTGCGGCGTGCCGTGCAGTGCCAGGGCGATCGGGGCGATCCCGACCGCGACGACCAGCACGCCCAACCGGATGATCCACTGCACGACGAGCACGGCGACCAGGACGGCGATGAGCAGTCCGATGAGCAGCAGTAGGAAGCTGGCCGGGCTGGCGCCGTTCTGGTTGTTGAGCGCGGCTGTCGTGGTGGCGCGAAGCTGCTGCATCGAGCCGGGCGCGGTGATGTCCTGGCTGGTCAACGCGGCGGTGACCGCGTTGGCCAGCTCGATGATGGTGGAGCACAACGGGATGGCGAAGTTGGCGCCGATCAGCCCGATGATCAGGCGTGGGATCAGCTCGCCCGGGCCGTACGTGGCTTGGATGGTGTCGCGGCCCATGACCAGGATGGCCATCCACAGGAACGCCAGCACGTAGCAGGCATTCACGATGCCCAGCGACGTGCTGGCGAACGCGGTGACCTGGGGCAGCTGGGTCACGTCGGGGCTGACGAACACGGTGGCCGACAGCAGATCCCATAAGGCGTTCAAGGCGCCCAGGATGGTCTTGGCGAACCAGTCGAGGATGCCGTTGATGAGTTTGTCGACCAGCCAGCCCCCCATGTCAGCCCCCGATCCAGCCCTTGACGACGGCGAGCAGGATCGGTGCGAGGACGGCCAGGGCGTAGCCGATCAGGGCTGACTTCAGCGCGGACTTGGCCTTCTCGACCTCGGTGGGGTCGCCGCCGGCGGCCAGGTATCGGATCCCGCCGATGGTCAGGAACAGGGTCGCGACGCCGATGAGCAGGCCGACGATCCAGGTCGTGATGTTGGTGATGATGGTGGGCAGGTCGTTGGCGGCCAGGATCTGCGGCTCTGCCGCGTACGCTGGGCCCGCCCCGGTCAGGATCGCCAGCGTGGTCGTGGCGACGGCGGCGATCCGGTAGATGATGCGGCGGTTCATGGTGAGCACCTCCCGCCCCGGATGCGGGGCGACTTGTGGGATGTGGGGTGCGCCACCCGGTGACCGGGGCGGGCCGTGGGAGCAACGCTCCTATCTAGCCGTGGGTGATCGGGTGCGAACACGGCCACTCAGGCCGGCTGCGCCTCGATCCCGGGGGCGCCGACACCGGCCGTTTCTCGGTCCGATGTCTTGCCCCCGAATGCCTGCTGTTGGGTGCCCAACAACACGGCGTCGGTGCTGTTGGCACCCAACAGCCGCCCAACAGAAGCGCCGTTGGCGGTGTTGGTGGATGTGTTGGCCCGGCGGCGGCGTGGCCGCAGCGGGATGAACGCGAGCTCCCCGGCAGCGATCGCCGCCGCGAGGCGGCGTTCGGCTTTCATCCGCCACGCGCTGGCGGTGCTCGCGGCGATGCCGAGCTTGTCGGCGATCTGGGCCACGGTGGCGTTGTCCAGCCGGGTGGCGGAGATGAGGTTGGCCTCGTCGGCGTCGATGACCGCGGCGGCGACCGCCCGGGCGAGCACCAGATCGGGGTGGTCCCACGGTTGGATCGGGGCGATCGGCCCGGTGGCCTCGATGTGGATGAGATGGGCGTCGGAGTCGGCGTCGCGGGCCTTCCGCGCGGCGCGCAGGCCGGCGTCGATGAGCCGGCCGCAGATGCGTGGCACGTCTAGGTCGATGGTCTTGAGTCGGGCGACGAACCCGACGATCAGCTCGGCGTCCAGGTCGTCGGTGTCGCCGCGCCAGCCGGCGGCCAGCATGCCGGCGATGCGGCGCAGGCCGGGCATGGCCGCACCGACCGCGGCGACCACCCAGGCGGGGCCGTCGCGGCGGGCCCGGGTCACCAGTTCCCGCCACACCGCGTCGCGGACCTCGACCCTCGTCGCGGGCGAAAGCAGCAGGTCACGTAGCTTGTCCAGCGGCAGGATCTCGTCGGGTAGGCCGGCGAACCCGCGGCCGTCGAAGCCGACGTGGCTGGGTGGTTGGACAAGAAGAGTGAAGGCGCGTTGCGCCGCGTCCAGCGGCGACGACGGCCAGTCCGATGTAGACATGTCGGCCTCGCGAAGGATCGGGTACCGCGCTGCTGCGGTACGAGACCCCCATCCGCGCACACCGACCCAACACGGCCCGCCAACACCATCGACCGGCGTCGCCTGTTGGCGCAGGTCAGGACGCTACGCGGCCGACAGCCAACAGCTGCCGGATGCGACCGTCACCGCCCGGCGGTGGCCCAACAGTGCAGGTCAGCGGGGTTGTTGGGTGCTGTTGGCCGCCAAGATCGCCGGGCGAGCCGGGCGGCGGGCACGTCGGCCCGGCTGCACACCCGATGGCGTGCTGCCGCGGACCTACCACCCCGACCACATCCGCCGCCTCACCCAGATGGTCTACGGCCTGATTGGCCTGGTCATCGCCGCCGTCGCGGGCGGCGTCATCGCGATCGCGGCCGGTATCGCCGGGGGCGCATGGGGTGCCCTGGTCACCGCGGCCTGGATCGCCGACGGGCTGCTCGCCGCCGTCTCGGTCGGCGAACCTGCTGGTCACGCTGGGTGGTGTGGGGGCGTCTACCGGCGGCGGCGCGCGGAGCTCGACGCCGCGGGCGCCGAGGTGGTCGGCGAGTTCCACGCCCGCATCGCCAACCGTCGCCGCGAGGACACCGGACTGACTCGCCCCCGGCGGCATGTTTGCCCTGTCGGCACCCGGCGCACCCGGTCCGGCAACCGTTGCGTGATCAAGTTCTGTTGTCCACCCAACAGCTACACCGCAGTACCTGTTGGGTGGACCGCGGTAACTGTTGGACGCGGCCACCCAACAACGCCACGGCCACTGTCGGACGTGTTGGGTGGACGCGGTAACTGTTGGGCGCGGCGGCCCAACAACGCCGCAGCCACTGTTGGGCCGTGTTGGGTAACAGCCCTGCCAACACCGAAGCGGACGCGGCTGCTGTTGGGCATTTGGTAGATGCGAACACGGCCAGCCGGGCGCGGGAGCCACCCGCCCCATGACTGCTTACTCGGATCGCTACCCGCAACCACCAGACCACCGGCCCACCCAGACCGACAACCCGGCCGCGACCCGCGACGACTCACCTCGCGTCGCCGGCGCCGTACCCATCACCGTGTGGCGGCTCGACGACCGCGACGACGACCAGCCGGCGACCGAGCCCGGCGCCGGATTCGCGTCGCGCCTGGCACGGCGACTCGTCCTGGTCTACACCAGCCACGGCCAGACCGTGGTCGACTTCGACGACGACGCGCACCTGCACCGCGCGGCCACCGCGACGGGCCGCGCGTACCTGGCCCTCACCGAACCCGCCCGGCTGGCCGACCTCGACCAGATCAGCCAGCCGGTCAGCCTGGTCACCCTGCGGTGGCCACGCAACGCCCAACCGTCCCATGCCGACCGCGTCGGCGACCTGTTCACCGCCTGCCGGGTCATGACCAGCGGGGACGCGTGCGTGATCGCCGCCGTCCGCCCCGGCAGCCCCGCCGAGCCGGGCACCACGTTCGCCGACCACGAGCACGCCCTACGTTCTGCCGCCGAGGGTGCCGGATTCACCCACGTGCTGCAGATCGTGGCCGTCAGCGCCCCCGGCGAAGGCGACCAGTTCCTCTACTACGCCACCCACGCTGAAGCCACCCGCGCGGCCAGCCAGGCCGCGTCGACCACCGGCGGCCAGGTCCTGCACATCGACCTGCTGGTCTTCACCGCGAGTCGCCATGACTGACCGCGACTCGAACCCGGCGGGGGGTGGCGGGTCGCGACGCGCCACCCCCCGCCTCGGCGACTCACCGCAAGTCGCCGAAGGTCACGACGACAAACCCTCGCCAGGCGCGGGTGAGTCAAAGTACCCTGCCACGGCCCCGGGCCGGCCGGCCCCAGAGCCGCTCAAGGTGCGCATCGAGCTGGTCGTTGTCGACGGCCCCGATGCCAAGGAACTGCTCAAACGACAGGCGGCGGTGGTCCGGGAAGCCCTGCAATGGTTCGCCGACAACCCCACACCGAAGGCAAGAGCTGTGACACAAACACCTGAACTGATGAAGGAACAGCGGGGTCTCCGCGCCAGCCAGGGACCCACGCGTACCGGAAGCGCCCCGTCCGGGCCGCCCGCGGAAGAACCGCCTGCCACCACGGCACCCCGCCCGATACCAGTCGGATGGTACGGCCGCGTCGCCACAGACGCGCAGGCGAACACGATGTTGGCTCGCCAACTCGACGCGGCCCGGCGTGCGCTGCCGCCCGCGTACACGATCGTGGCCACCTTCTACGACATCGGCTCCGGTCGCCTCACCCCGCAGGAGCGTGGCCGCGGCCTCGGCCACCACGGGCTGGAGCTGTCGCTGCCGCGTGACGGCGGACTCTGTGACCTTCTCGCCGAAGCGTCGCGACCCGAGCGGCGGTTCCACGCCGTGGTCTGCACGTCGATCGATCGCATCGCGCGGCCCACCCACCTCAGCACGCAGATCGAGCACGAGTTGGAGCGGGCCGGCATCGCGTTGCTCGTCGCCGAGGAAGGCATCGAGCCACCCGCTCCCCCCGACCCCAACGATGCGGCCGACACGGCGGATCGCTAGGAACAAGTAAGGGAAGCCCCTCATGGCATCACCAGACGTGGCCGCACCGGCCGACAACAGCGACGAGGTCAGCCTGCTGGACTGGCTGCGAGTCGTCGCCGATCAGAACGTCCCCGAAGTCTTTCAGAGCGCGGCGGTACCGGTCGCGTGGCTCGGGCGGACCTCCACCGACGACGCGCAGGACCCCACCCTGTCCCTGCCCCGTCAGCTGGAGTCCTCGCGCCGGGCACTGCCCGACGGATTCGTCATCGTGGCGAAGTTCTACGACGTCGAGTCCGGCCGCACCGCCATGGAGAACCGCGGCATGGGAACCGCCCACGAGCAGTTCGACATCCCCATTCCCCGCGACGGCGGCATCGCCGACCTCCTCGCCGAAGCCAAGCGACCCGACCGGCGGTTCGTCGCCGTGGTCTGCGAATCGATCGAACGCATCGCCCGCGTCACCTACCTCAGCACCAAGATCGAGTACGAGCTGGAGCAGGCCGGTGTCGCGTTGCTCGCCGCCGACGAGGGCATCGACCGATCGGCGATCCCCAGTCTCAACGACGGCGCCGCCCCGTTCCGCAAGGCCACACCCACCCTCACCCGGCGGATCAAGCAGGCCATCTCCGAGTGGTACGTGCTCAACATGCTGGAGCTGTCCTGGGGCGGCTTCAAGGAACACACGATCCAGGGTTTCAACATCGGCAAGCCGCCCTACGGCTACCTCGCCAAGCAAGTGCGACTCGAAGTCAAGGGCAAGACCCGGGAGGGCAAACGAGTCAAACACCGACTCGTCGCCGACCCTCTCCGTGGACCAGTCGTCACCCAGATCTTTTTGTGGCGAGCGCTGGACCGCCTCAGCTACCAGGCCATCGCGGACCGGCTCAACCTCGACCCCGAACGCTACCCGCCGCCGGAACCGATCCCGGGCGAAGGCCGCCGGCGCATCGGCGCCTGGACCGTCAACAACGTCCGCGAGGTGCTGGACAACCCCAAGCACACCGGATATATGGTGTGGAACCGCCGAAAGAACCCACGGAAGGAACGCAACGTCAAGGGCCGCGTGAACCCGCCCACCGCCTGGGTCTGGTCACCCAAGCCCACCCACGAACCCCTTGTCACCCGAGAGATGTTCGCGGCAGCCAGCACCATCGGCCGGTTCCGCAAGGGCTCCCGCTCCGAGCCCGGCGCCAACCGGCACCCCGCCACGGCCCGCACCTACCTGCTGCGGTCCTACCTGCGCTGCGACCTGTGCAGCCGGCGAACCTACGGCAGCACCAAACGGTCGTACACCTACTACCGATGCACGCCCAACGCCAAGAACCACGCTCACCTGCCGTGGTTCGCGGGGCATCCCTCCCACGTCCTGGTCCGCGAGGACCAGCTCACCGAACCACTCGGCCAGTTCTTCGCCCAGCGCGTCTTCGGCGGCAGCCGCAAGATCCTCCTGGCGGCCTCGGTGACCGCAACCGCCGCCGATCCTGCCGTCGATATCCGCAAGGCGACGCTGACTGCCGAGATCGCCGAACTCCAGCAGAGCCAGGAAAACCTGATCAAGGAGCTGGCCAGTCTCAAACCATCCGGCGACCCGGACGTGGACGACGCATGGCGCGCCGGGATCCAGACCCGCTTCGCGGCCACCATCGCCGAGCAGCGGACGAAGAAACAGCTTCTCGCCGGCATCGTCCGCGAAGAGCAGATGGCCGCGCCGGTGGACATCGATCTACTCGACCTGTTGCCCGAGGAGCAGGTCGACCTAGCCCGGCTACCAGAGGATCAACAGCGGCGCATCTACGACGCGTTCCACCTCGACATTCGCTATAACGCGATCACCAAAGAGGTCGCCATCCGCGTCACGATCACCGGCGACACCGCACCCACCCTTGCCGCCACCGTCGAGGCGATCATCGACCAGCACCCAGAAACACGAAAGCCGGGGACCGGAGCAGCTGCTCCGGTCCCCGGAAAATCTGTGTGTGATGCTTTGCGTGCCCCCGGCAGGATTCGAACCTGCGCTCCTTGTGCAGCGCCTTGATCCTTAAGAGCCAGATTCGGCAGTGCCGGTCTCGTTACTTCTCGACCTTGGCGTCATCGATCCATCGGGCAAGGACGCTGAAAGCTGCCAGGTAGTGGAGAGCGACCTCCTCTGGCGGCTCCGCCGGCGGCCCGTACTCATGCGCGAGGACGTTCCGGATGCCTAAGAAGCAACCGCGCCCAAAGGCAAGCGCGCCCTCGTGAAGGCTCTTGTACGTATCGCTGCCGTCGTTCTGCATTAGGCGGAGACGAGGCACTCCTGACTTCGGCGGGTCCAGACTGAAGCTCTCGCTCACCAATTTGGAATCCGAAGCATCTCGCCTACCAACCTTGGCCTGGAGAGCGGCGTTGACGCTCTTCGCAGCAGCACTGACCGCTTCGCCGAAATGATCGTTTCTCCAGAGCGCCTTGGATGCTTCCCAGACGTTCGGATGCATCGTTGCGGCTGAGAGCGCTGGTCCGGATTCTCCCAGGTTCTGCTCAAGCTCCTCCTTGCGCTTGAGCATGACTAGGACTTGTTTGGCGATCTGGAGCATCGGGTCGTACTCCATGCTTACCATGCTGACAATCGGCGGCAGGTGATCGCGCCATCGCGTCCAACTACGATCAGCAATCTGCTCGATGATCGGCATTCGACTAATGACGTCGTCGTGCATGGCATCGATGGCGGGATTGTCTAGAGCTGCATCCCCGGCCCGATCCCATGCTTTCCGGTGCTGATCGCATCGGGCGATAAACTCGTTTAACTCGTTAATCGCCCACATTATGTTCATGACCACGTTGATCTTATCGACTCCGATCGGCGCTGTATGGGAACCCACTTGCCGGGCCGCTTTGATGATCCGTATGAAGCTTCTCACGCTCGTCTCGTTGGCGGCCCAACGACCGCGGATCATCGATCAGCGAGCCGCACAGAGATACTGATCGCTAACGCGACTCGTCGCCGTGTTCGGCGTAGGCGCCTCGGCCACGCTGCCTCGCCTCGATCGCCGTGCGGAGCCGCCGAGAAAGCCGGCCCGGTACGTACTGATCGAGATTATCTAGGCCGACATAACGGATTTCGGCCAGCTCATCGTCAGCGAACGTCACGTTTCCTGAGTCGAGATCGGGGAAGGTGCCGCCGTCGAAGACGAATAACAGCTTGTCACCCTCGCCTTCTGCGGGCGCCCAGTCCACGACGAGATGGTCGCCGACGGGCGGCGTGATACCCAGCTCCTCGCGGATTTCCCTGATGCACGCGGCTCGTGGCGACTCGCCTGGCTCGACGTACCCGCCGGGGATGTCCCAGTGCTCCTTGTAGTTCGGTCGCACGAGGAGGATTCGGCCAGCGGCGTCGAGGAACAGGGCGCCGGCCGCGACCAGGGGTCTGGCCATCGGTGGCGTGTCGGGGGCTGTCGTCACGCCGATAGCGTAGACGGATCACGGAGCAGGTGCAGGTCCGAGCACGTTGAGGCGGCGCGCGAAATCGATGAGAGCCTGCGATGGCCGGCCGCGTTGGTTGCGGATCCAGGTGAGCACGAGCTGGCGGCTGAGCATGTGGTACTGCACCTGCTCTGGCGCCATCTGCTCCGCGTCGAGCAGCGTTGACAAGGCGTCGTCAACGCGGTTCCAGGCGCTGTACGCTCTGGCGATCTCGATGGCGTGGCGGATCCGCCGTTCCATCGGCATGGCCGAGGTGTCCACGCGGGGTCCGAGGTCGATGGCGACCTGGACGTCGCCAAGTTCGGCGGCGGTCGCCACCCGGTGGATGGCAACGTTCGTTGGTCCGAACGCGGTCCACAGGTGGTTGGCGTCGTGGCCGAGGCGGCGCGCGGCGTCGTCCGCCTCGGTCAGGAATGTGCGGGTGGTGGTGGCGTCGCTTGCGCGGGCGGCAGCCATTGAGCCGGCGAGGAACAGGGTTCCGTAGACCGACAGCAGCTCGGGCGACGGCGAGCCGAGGCTTGGCTGGAGGTAGGCGGCGGTGTCCTCGGTCAGGCGTCTTGCCTCCCCGTAGCGGCCGGTGGACAGCAGCGCGTGGGCGACCGAGCGGAAGAGCGAGCCGGTCACCACGGGGTCGCCGGTCTCGCGGGCGGCCATGAGTCCTCGGTCTGCGGCGATCCAGGCCAGTTCGGCCTCGCCGAACTTAGGGCCCGCGAAGAAATAAGATCGGTCGTCTACGGCGTGTCGCGGGGTCGCATCGTGTAGTTCCACTCCGGGTGGAAGCCATGGCGGGTGATCGGGAGGGCGTCGACGTCTTTGCTGGTGTGTTTGATGCCGGTG
>WNFZ01016209.1_pt1 | contig 10477 bp, 7 predicted proteins | sample 5400081 | NCBI WGS metagenome assembly WNFZ01 (sample SAMN13153365, study PRJNA577476) | soil metagenome | isolation source: 80 cm soil or saprolite under grassland replicate 1 | place: USA:California | collected 2016-06-15
GTCCAAAGGATATGGACTTCCCGCTTAGCGGACTTGAAATCATCCCCGTTGCTTTTAGCGCGTTGAAAAAAGCGACTCAACGCCCGGGCACCGCCTCCGCACGGACATTAGGATTGCGTACCGCGATCAGGCAATGGTTTGGACCTCTGACGATTCGCCACTCGGCTGACAGATTGCGCGGTTTCATTGAGCGCGTTAAACCTGATCTTGTCCACGCCATGCGGATTCCCTATGAAGGCATGCTTGCCGCGGACGCGTACACAGGTATTCCATTGATTGTCTCGACTTGGGGTAATGACTTTACTTTGCACGCGCCATCCACACGGCTGATGAGTCACTATACAAACTGGACGATGCAAGTGGCTGACGCGCTCCATGCGGATTGTCAACGCGATGTTCGCTTGGCAAGAGAATGGGGATTCAGTGAAGAAAAACCTCATCTGGTCGCACCAGGCAACGGCGGAGTTAGAACCGATATTTTTTATCCAGCTACAAAACCAGTAGAAGAACCCATCGTCATCAACCCGCGCGGCTTTCGTCCCTACGTCAACAATGATGTTTTTTTCAAAGCAATTCCGTTTATCTTAGAGAAACGACCTGATGCAAGATTTATTTTCGCTTTGATGGCTGGCGAGCCACAAGCAGTGCAGTGGATTAGAGAATTAGGGATTGGTCACGCGGTTGAACTGCTGCCCTCATTGTCGCATTTTCACATGGCAGACGTTTTTCGCCGCGCACAGATCGTTGCCTCACCCAGCATTCACGATGGCACACCGAACAGTCTGCTTGAGGGCATGGCTTGTGGTTGTTTCCCGATCGCGGGAGATCTGGAATCGATCAGTGAATGGATCACGCCTAATGAAAATGGTTTGCTGTTCGATGCGACCGAGCCGCGTTCTATCGCAAACGCCATCCTAACCGCCATAGAAAACAAAAGCCTGCGAGGTAAAGCCACAGGCTTAAATCAAAACATCATTACCGCTCGCGCGGAATACGGACAAAACATGCAGAGGGTGGAAGAGTTTTATGGGAAGGTATTAAGCACACAGGAAAACAGGTAAACAAGTGGGGAATTTGTTTTTCTGTTTACTTGTATACTTTACTCCTCCACCCGCGGCTCTCGCATCATGTCAAGCCTCTGTCGTAATTCAATCCTGCGCTCATCCGCGGCATGGCGAACTTCATTGAAGAAATTCTCCCCACGAGCACGAAGCTCAATGCGCAAGCGTTCACCCGATTCAGGTGCCATCAATAGGGCAATCGTCGAGCCAACTAACCCACCAACCGTTACGCCAATCAAAAAGCCAAACATTCGTCTCATGTGATTCTCCTCTTTTCTGTCGCTGCGAGCCATCTCGCAGTGAAATTTTATAAAATTATTATACTGCCTCTTGCCCGATTGATTCAATTATTGAGAACGAATCACTCTCGAAAACATTATTCTTACAAAAACTATATTGATTTTGATATATCCGAAAAATGAATTTTGTGGAATAATCAGGGTGCCGCGCGTATCCGCCCTGCGTGAACGCGACGGCAATATTTTCAAAGCTGTAAAAGTCGCGGCCAAAAGGGGACGACCGCACCCAACGGCTCCTACCATTTCGGAGGATACCATGTCTACACCTGCTCCTATTTCCACCAGCGCGCCCACGCGCAAAAAAGTAACGACGCTTACCTATCGCCAGAAGAAAGAACGCGGCGAGCCAATCACCATGCTAACCGCGTACGACTATCCCACTGCGATGGCAGTCGACAGGGCTGGAATTGATTCCATTCTGGTCGGCGATTCACTTGCGATGGTTGTGCTTGGTTACGAGAACACACTTCCTGTCACGATGGAAGAGATGCTCCATCACTGCCGCGCTGTTGCCCGCGGCGCGAAGACTGCGTTGCTGATTGGCGACATGCCTTTCATGTCCTATCAAGTGTCAGTGGAGGAAGCGACGCGGAATGCGGGCCGCTTCCTGCAACAAGGCGGCATGGACGCAGTCAAGCTCGAAGGCGGACGCGAACGCGCAGGTGCGATCCGCTCGATCATCAGCGCTGGAATCCCGGTGATGGGACATATCGGCCTCACACCGCAATCGGTCAATCAACTCGGCGGATTCCGCGCACAAGGCAAAACTGCCATTGCTGCAAAAAGATTGGTTGAAGATGCACTGATCCTTGAAGAAGCAGGCTGCTTCAGCATTGTGCTGGAATCTGTCCCTGCACGATTAGCTGAGCTGATCTCAAAGAAGCTATCCATTCCAACGATAGGCATCGGCGCCGGTGCAGGCTGTGATGGACAAGTATTGGTCACACATGACCTGCTTGGCCTGTTTGATCGGTTCACGCCAAAGTTTGTCAAGAAATATGCAGATTTCAATCATGAGATGCAGAAGGCTTTTGCCGATTATATTGAAGATGTGGAAACAAAGCGCTTCCCTGCTCAGGAACACACCGTTGAGATGGATGATCGAGAGTGGGAAATGTTGCTGAAAGAAGTTGGATAAAACCTGTCATTGCGAGGAGACGCTGGTCGAGTAGCCCCAGGTTCGTCGGGGCGTACACCGGCACCGCACGCCAGTGCAGGTGTCGAGACCGAGGTGACGAAGCTATTTCCGCATAATAGGATGACCTCCGAAGAGGGGATTGCTTCAGGCAGAAAATCATTGCCCTCGCAATGACAGGCGCTGTTTTATATGAACAACACCCTCATCGTTGGCACGGGCGCGCTTGCGACTCTTTTTGCTGTGCGGCTGGCGAAGGCAGGAAGTCAAATCACTATGCTTGGCACATGGAAGGCAGGACTAGATGCTCTGCGTAAAGAGGGCGCGCGGCTGGTTGATTCAAACGGGAATGAACATCAGTTTGAAGTTCAAGCGATAGATGATCCACGTGAATGTCGCGGAATTAAGTATGCACTTGTCCTTGTCAAGGCATGGCAGACGGCACGCGCCGCAGGACAACTCAAAGAATGTCTTGCAGAGGATGGACTTGCCCTCACTCTCCAAAATGGACTCGGTAACCGCGAAACGCTCGCGCAAAGCCTGGGCTTGAATCGCGTTGCCCTCGGCACCACCACCACTGGTGCCACGCTACTGGGTCCTGGATTGGTGCGGGAAGGTGGAGAGGGAGTCATCTCAATTGAACAGACTCCGTCTCTCGGTCCGCTAGAAGCGGCATTGAAGTCCGCAAAATTCAATGTAAATATTGTGGAAGACGCGCAATCACTTGTATGGGGAAAGTTGGTCATTAATGCGGCGATCAATCCATTGACCGCGTTGCTGCGAGTCCCAAATGGAGAATTGCTGGAACGTGCTTCTGCACGCGAAATGATGGGGTCATTAGCAAGCGAAACCGCGCAAGTAGCCAGAGCAGAAAAAATTAATTTGCCATTTTCAGATCCCATTGCCGCAACGGAAGAGGTTGCTCTTAAGACGGCTGCAAACCATTCATCCATGTTGCAAGATGTATTGCGCGGCGCGCCAACGGAAATCGATGCGATTTGCGGCGAGGTGGTTAAAGCCGCTCAAAAACACAATATTGATACGCCTGCTAATTGGGCGTGCTGGAAATTAGTGAAAGCAATTGCAGGGTGAAGACGGAGTCAACGACTCTGGTCGTTTGGCTTTCAAAATCAGGAAATTTTTGACTCCATGTCCCATCATCAATAGGATGACATTCTTCACCAAAGTTGGTGCACTTTGTTGTATTCCCTCAAATTCATTGCATGGTAAGATACAACTAGATACCTTACATTTTGGAGGTCACTTATGCGCAAGTGGCTTGTATTCATTTTGCTTTTAGGATTCATGATGTCACCCTCCGCAGCGGGCGCACAAGGTGGATTAAAAATAGATGCAATCAGAGTCGAGCTTTGGTCTGAATATGATCAATCAAGTATGCTCGTTATTAATCAATTCATCGTATCACAGGATACGCCACTCCCAACCAGTGTAACAATGCGTTTTCCTAAAGATGCAAATTTGGTCGCAGTGGCAATTGAAAACAATAGCGAATTTTTCAACAAAAATTTCACGTCCCCGGTAGAACAAGGAAACTGGCAAACGATCACAGTAAACGTAGAATCCCATGATCCCCATCGCATTGAATACTATGAGCCACTCACACGTGATGGGAACAAACGTCAATTCAAATACCAATGGTTTGGTGATTATTATGTGAAAGAATTTACTGTAGCGATCATGGTTCCAGCCGATAGCACAGAATTGATCACCTCTCCTATTTTACAAAATACCACCACATCCACCGATGGATCGACGATTTCAGGTACGGTTACAAAGAATGAACTAAAGATGGGGAATTCCTTTCAATTCCAACTTGAATATCAACGAACATCTAACGCACTTATTAATCCAAATGGATCTAATCAGATTCAGCCATCTGAACCGGTAGGTGCTGATACCCCCGGTCGCATCTCTATTGCGAATTTGCCCTGGATCATCGGCGGGTTTGGGCTGGCATTGATCGGAATCGCATTGTTTTCTTACTGGCGATCTACACAATCAAGTGAAGCCAAGCCACGTAAGCACCGTCACAAAATCGAAGAAACAGTCGATGAGCAGGCGTACTGTCATGAATGTGGCGCGCGCGCTCATCCGGGTGACCGCTTTTGTCGCACATGCGGAAGCAGATTACGTGTCGAATAGATAACGGGATTAGTTTGAAGGCAAGACGAGGCGGACCGTGATCCTAGGCGTACCATACATCGTTCCGGTTTATTTCATCTATGGTCTGGCATTTTTCAGCATGGGTCTGCTGGTTGCTATCGAGGGGGGGCGCGCCTTTGATGTCCGTCTGCGCAGAGCATTGCCGCCGCTCGCAGGATTCGGTTTGGTACATGCTGCGCACGAATGGATGGAGATGTATGTACTCATGGGACATCCTGCCAGTACTCTTGAAGTATCCATCATGTGGGGCTTCCAACTTGCAACCCTGGCCTTCTCATTTATTTCGCTAGCCGCCTTTGGGAGTTTTCTTCTCGCTGAAACCGAAGTCACCCGACGTCTGATTCTATTGATTCCTATTGGGCTGCAAGCTGTTTGGGTTTTTGGACTTTATCATTTTCGTGGAGAGTATACAGGTCAGACTCTTTGGGATGTTGCGGATACATGGACTCGCTACACGCTCGCTATCCCTGCCTCGCTTCTGACTGCCTTTGGGCTGGTCGTGCAACAACGAGCGTTTCGTCGCTCAGGGCTGATCCGCTTCGGGCAGGATGCTCTGTGGGCAGCCATCACGTTTGGTTGGTACGGCCTGCTTGGGCAGTTTTTCGCAAAAAATACGCCTCTTTTTCCGTCAAATATCATCAACCAGCAAACATTCCTCAATCTGTTCGGATTTCCTATTCAGTTATTTCGGGCCATGACAGCAATCGCCGCGGCACTTTTTGTCATCCGGTTTCTGCGCGCTTTTCAGGTGGAAACAGAGCGTAAGATCGCTGACCTACAAAAAGCACAACTCGAAGAATCGCAACAGCGTGAAATTATGCGAGGTGAATTGTTCCGCCGTGTGGTCGCGGCGCAGGAAGCAGAACGTCAACGGATTGCCCGTGATCTGCATGACGAAACGGGTCAATCCCTCACGGCCATTGGCCTGGGGTTGCGCGGACTCTCCGGTAAATTGAGCTCACGCAACAAGGAAGCTTTTGGGACCCTCCATAAACTGGAATCCCTTACTACTGATTCCCTCAAAGAACTACAGCGTCTCATTTCAGATTTGCGCCCATCCCATCTGGATGACTTGGGGCTTTCTGCAGCATTGCGCTGGTATGCAGGCAAAATTGAGGAACATTCCACCATAAAAGTTAGAGTAGATATTGTAGGTGAAGAAAAGGACCTGGATGATGCAATGAAAATCACGATCTTTCGGATTATTCAGGAATCCTTAAACAATATCATCAAACATGCACATGCAAGCCATGCAAATATCTATTTGCGGTTTGAGGATAAAAATGTTCGCATCAATGTGCGGGATAATGGCGTGGGCTTTGACTTAGATCGGGTGGGGCAACAGCATAGTAGCCGTCCATTGTTAGGACTAGTTGGCATGGAGGAACGCGCTGCATTGCTCGGTGGAACTGTTTCTATTCAATCGCGCCCAAGCTACGGAACAGAACTTCTGCAGCGGAAGCGATGGAAGCGGCTGTACGACTTAAACCAAATGTGATTTTGATGGATATTGGCTTGCCCGATCTCTCCGGCATTGACGCGACACGCGAAATTAAGAAACGCATTTCCGAAGTTGCAATTGTCGCATTGACTATTCATGAAGATGAGGAATATTTCTTCAAGATGTTGGAAGCAGGTGCAGTGGGTTATGTTCCAAAACGTGCTGCACCCGAAGAACTGATTACTGCCATCCGCGCCGCGGCGACGGGTCAAGTCTATCTTTATCCATCCCTTGCAAAATTACTCGTACGAGATTTTCTCGATGGAGGACGCACCAGTGGTGAGCACACTTCCTCCGACTTAACGGACCGCGAACAAGAAGTCTTGACATACCTGGCAGAGGGTGCAAGTAATGAGGAAATTGCCAGGTCACTGGTGATCAGCCCAAAGACTGTAGCGCGCCACCGCGAAAACATCATGCGAAAATTGAATTTGCATTCACGCGCAGAACTGGTGCGTTACGCGATACGCAAGGGAATTATCAAGGCATAAAACTTCACTGCTCTTATCGCAATGAACTGCGGTTAGTGCAAATATAAAGAGATGACGGGTGCAAGAGCACCCGTCATCGTATTTATTCCCCAATGTGATTATCGCAAACTATTGAGCAGCAGGCGCTTCAGGACGAGTGAGCTTGCCAACGTCGCCGCCCAGATCCTTGATGGAGTCATACAGGAACTGCATGACATACATCGGATTGTGTGCGAATGCGCCAGGATCCTTGATGGAATACTGGTAGTTGTAGGCAGCTTTCAGCAGCCGCGGAGTCCAGGCATTGTATCCAATGTTACCCTTATCATTTGTATCGGGCTTGCCATCCTTATTCGCATCTACAAAGAAGTATGGATAGGAATTGGCATCATATACAATCGGCGTACCAGCCTTGGTCTCAGCATAGCTTTGGATCGCGGCATACAGATCTGTGCGGAAAGTATCGATTTCCTTATAGATACCTTCTGTCGTATCGCCGTTGCCATTCCAGTCAGTGGTATCAGTATTGAAGCGAATGTTGACTAGATCCTCTAGACCGTTTACATTAGTGTGGCATGTCTTGCAGGCATCAGTCTTGACAGTCAAAGCATGGACGTCATGGCAATCAGTACACTTGTTCAATGGGTGATTAACATTTTGTCCAGCATAGGTCTGCTTATCGTACTCGTATGCGCCCTTTGCCGCGTCGCCAAACAGAGTCGCGCCTGCAGCAAAATAGTGCACATTCTTAAAGCTGATCTTGGGATCAGACGTATCCAAATCTTTGCCGGCGAGATAGTTATTTACTGTCACAGTAGACTCGCGTCCTTGATGGCATTCGATGCACAGGTTAGCATCCACTGGCTTCAAATTGCCATCAGCGTCTTTTTCAGTACTGAAGGTCAGTGAAACACCGGATGGGAACGGGACGTTTACAACCGCGTAACGATTGGGCCAGTTAGCTGCATCATGGCAAGTTGTGCACATAAAGCCATTGGCTACCGGTTGAGCAACCACGCCGGTAATTTGAGCACCAGACTTAGCAAGAACAAGCGTTCCAGCGTTGTGAATATACTGAGGTAGACCGTCAGCACTATGGCACTTGGCACAGCTGGCTGGGACTTCACCTTGCGCATCCCAGTGACGGAATGGTTCGGTGTTTCCAGCAAAGTGACCGGCATCATCGCGTGCTAACTTAGTCATATCAATGGGCTTTGAGATTTGACCATTCAAGTCATCAATGGAGTCATAGAGAAGCTCAATAATATACTTGGCATTGTGAGCGAAATCACCGGGGTCTTTGACCGATGCTTGATAATTATAAGCAGCCTTTAGAAGGCGCGGCGTCCAAGCATCATAAGCATTCGCGAATTTCGCTTCATCTGTATCTGCTTGACCATCTCCATTGGTATCAATGAAGAAATATGGATAGGCGTCAGCATTATAGGCAATAGCCTTACCAGCTTTTTCCTTGGCATAGGCTTGGATCGAGCCATACAGAGTATCCTGCAAGCTCTTGATCTCATAATAGATGCCTTCTTTGACATCGCCATTGCCGTTGTAATCAACAAGAGAACCATTCTCACGGTTATTCTTTAAATCATCAACGGTTTTGACGTTTTGATGGCATTCCTGGCAAAGCTCAACTTTCACTTTCAGCGTGTGTTGGTCATGACAACCAAGGCAGGTATCCACACCCTCCACATGGCGGAATTTGGGATCATAAACTTTGCCGTCATATTCATATCCCATCTTTGCCTGCGAGCCATACAGAGTCGCACCAGCAGCGAAGTAGTGGACATTGAGGAAGCCAAACTTTACATCTTTGCCCTGAGCATCCTTAATTGGAGCAACGACAGTATCGGCAGCGTCCTTCGCATTGAATTTCTCGATTTGCGCATCCATGCTGACTTTGGATTCGCGTCCCTGGTGACAAGTCATACAGCGTGCTTCAGGACCAAGGTTGTTAATTGTGAGACCAGAGGGGAAAGTCACACTGCTCAGGGTCAGAGTAGCAACATTATGGCAGGTTACACAGGTAATACCAGGATTCCCATCTTTCACAGAAACGGGATGATCCACAGTTCCAACTGCACTGCCGTCAGCGCCTAAATAGTCTTGATAACCAGCAGCACTATGACACCTGGCGCAATCAGTTGGTATTTCGAAATTGCTATCTGCAGTGCTCCAGTGTGTGAAGGGCACATCACCACTGTTTGCATGTGCAGAGCTCGTCCACGCGTCCTTGAAAGGGACCTCCAACGGAGGTGGCGTGGGAGTAGGAGGTTCTGTCGGAGCAGCTGTTGCGGATGGTGGTGGTGGTTGGGGTGCCCCACCGCATGCAACAAGAATAACTCCTAGCAGAATGAGGGCTCCGAAAAGCACTAAACTCTTTTTCATTATTCTCCTTTCAATGGGTATTCGATAGAGAGGTCTTATTTTTTATCGGCGGCACCTCCTAACTCATATTAAAAGGTTTTCAGGAGTTTTAATCTCCCTCTTATATTAATCTAAATGAACTTGAGGGATGAATAACGGATGTCATATTCCAGATTGATAAATGTAACAGATTTCACAATACTAGTCGGAATCATAAAAATTGTACAAATTTGGGTTAAAACACCCATAAGGAAGTGGGAGAAACAACCCACGCGCTAAGTCCGGCAATAGCAGCGTGGTATATCTCAAATGTTTATTTTGTTAGAGCTGCGATCTACTTTTCAGGTGCCCTCATATCCGATCCATTGTCCGATAACTCCAACTCTTCAGAAATCAGTTTGGCAAAATGTGGTCCACTCCGGATTATGATGCACAGGCTTTTGGTCCCTCAACCAACTACTGGTAAATTTGCATAATGTGCAGCACACAGTTATCCATAGATTGTGCATGATGACCTGTGCTTATTGTCCTTACGTGGCTTCTTGTCCATTATCCAGTTTGTCGCGGCTTCACACGCAGAAGCGGGCCAGGAGCTTTTCCTGGCCCGCAGCATGTAAATTTATTGGGCAAACCTCTTACTACATCAAGGCTTGTAATTGCCGGTGCCACCAGGCGTGTTCCACTGCAGATAATCCGCCGGGTTAGTCTGTGGCGGTTGGATTTGAACATATGCGTAGCTAGACCAGTTGGTACCTGTAGACGCCGCGTGGCAGGCGTTGCAACCAGTGATCACATTGTTAAATGCGTCGGCCGCTTTGCCCTTATCCTGCGCCAGGATAGCAGCATCAAGCGTCTTGAGGAAACCATCCTCGAACGCTTTAAGTCCTGATGCACGACCGGGACGCGTGGTCTCGCCCACCTCTTGGATTTCGATCATCTCATCGAGTTGATATTTCGCCATATCCCAGTTGCTACCATCTATCGCATGTTTGATTTGCGCCAGGCGCCGCCCGTACTCGATCATCACCGTGCCTAAGCCGGGCTGGATGTTCCAGAGAGCCAGTGAGCGGTCAGCCGTGTTGAACTTACTGTCCACAAGCTGTGCCACACCGGCTGCATCCAGAGAGCCCGTGGGCGCAGCCGCGGGCGCAGTTGTTGGACTAGCAGCTGGATTGGCAATGTAGTTTCCAGTGCCCTTGGCTGCTGCCCAAACCAGATAATCGTTATTGTCCGCTGTAGGAGTTTGAATTTTAACGAACTTGTATGAGCCCCAATTCGCGCCTTTGGACGCGGCATGGCAAGCGTTACAACCATCAGCGGCCGCAGCGTAAGCCGTGTCAAACGCCTGGGCATCTTGCGCAGTGATGGCCTGATCTAGTGCAGTCAGGTAGCCATCTTCAAAAGCCTTGAGGGCTGGTGCGCGATTTGGACGCGTGGTCTCGCCCACC
>WNFZ01006578.1_pt1 | contig 10476 bp, 6 predicted proteins | sample 5400081 | NCBI WGS metagenome assembly WNFZ01 (sample SAMN13153365, study PRJNA577476) | soil metagenome | isolation source: 80 cm soil or saprolite under grassland replicate 1 | place: USA:California | collected 2016-06-15
GGATGATTCCGCTCAGCGCAGCATATATCGTTGCACCCAATGAATAAATATCGGTACGCGGATCCGTACGGGCGGTGCCATATTGTTCAGGAGGAGAATAACCGGGCGTCATCGCGCGCGCGCCGGTTGTCGTTGCCTGACTGCCATGCAACACTTTGGCAAGACCAAAATCCACTAAAAAGATATGACCATCAGGTGTGATCTTCACATTGCCCGGTTTAAGATCACGGTGCAAAATCGGTGGCTTGCGAGTATGGAGATAGGTCAGCGCATCGCACATGGCAGCACCCATGAAAATCGCATCATCTTCAGTGATGTTACCCATGCGTTCCATGCGCTGCCGTAAATCCTCCCCTTCAATGTAATCCATGACCAGATATTGTCCCTGATCGCCAATCACAAAATGATCAGTGACGCGCGGCAAGTTGGGATGTCTCAGGTTTGCGAGAATCACCGCTTCCAAACGGAATTGTCGTGCATACTCATCTGTTGTAAAGAGATTTTCTTTGACGGCAACATCGACGCCTAAATTTTCATCGACAGCGCGGTACACAGAACCCATGCCACCCTGTCCGAGTATCTCCACTATTCTATATCGTTTATGCAGTAAAGCGCCACGCTCAAGCGTCATCTGAATCGAAGATCTCCCAATTAATTTACCGTAGACATGGGATTATAACAGAGGGGTAGCCTACATCTTGGGCTTCCTTGCTAATTTGAAACGAAAAAACAACCAAAAGTTGTAGTGATTACAGAGAAGCTTACGAATATGTAAAGTAGAAAAAAAACATCTGTTTTTTTAAGGCAAATATTCAGCGATTCATTGATATCTTCTTTCCGTTGTAAATATTCCGGCGTCGCAAACTTTGCGAAAGTTCGCACCCTTCCGAATAGCTTCACGAGGGAAATCATTATCATTAATTCCAAATTAGGCAAGTATGATAAAAACCCCTCCACAGTATTTGACGATATAGTTCCTTAATTGTAAACTCAAGGGATGGAAAAAACATCTGCTCCAGTTCGTTGGTGGGACTGGGCTTCAATCGCTTTGCTTTTCTTTTTACTGGAAACTGTAGCTGCACGCCTGGTTGCCACCACTTGGACCCCTTTTTTATATTTGACACAAACCGCCACATACATTGCCTTCGTTGTCGGCACTGCGCTTGGATACAGTCGCTTTTCGCGGCGCGTTTCTGAATGGTTGAGTGCTGTGTATATGGTCATCATGCTGCCCTTACAATGGACTCTGATGATTGAACAGAACACATCTCTCGAAGAGCAACTGACCAGTGTAGCAGGACGACTATTCTTTTCCACATCTGACTTTTTCGCGCGCCGGCCTGTTGATGACCCACTATTCTTTGTGGTAATCATGACTCTGGTATTTTGGTTTATTGGCTCATGGGCTGGGTTCACGCTTGTTCGTAACCAGAATTATCTTGGCGCAGTATTGCCCTCCGCAATCGGATTGCTGATCATTCAAAATTATGATCATGCCAGCCCTGGGCGATTGTGGTTCATGGCAGTCTTTGCTTTCATTGCCTTGCTTTTGCTAGGCAGGTTGCATTTTCTGCAGAACAAAAAATCATGGCGCGAGCGGCGCGTCTTCCTTTCACCGGATAACAGCCTCGAACTGACGAGCAGTATGGCGATCGCAGCAGGATTAATCATCCTGATTTCATGGACGGTCCCTGCATCACTGACGTCCTGGAAATCTGCCGTAAAGACTTGGGAGAAAGTTACCAAACCCTGGCGTAATTTTACAGATCACATGCAGAACGCGGTCAGCGCCCTTGAATCACCAAGTGGTGGGAAGGCCGGCGAATTCTTCGGTTCAGAACTTCCACTGGGAACAGGCTTCCCTCTTTCCGACAGTGTGATGTTCCAGGTGAAGGCTCCCGATATTCCCTATGATCAAAGGCCTCCGCGCTACTATTGGCGGGGACGCAGCTATGACGATTTTGTAAACGGGCAATGGTATTCAACGGGAACTGAACGCGAAGAATATTCTCCATCCGTTGTGAATCCATTCAATGTGGATGCAGCGGATAAAACTCCAGCTCATTTCATCATCAACGCAGGTGATACCACATTCTCGCTGCTTTATGCTCCCCCGCAACCGATATGGATCAGCCGATCCGGTTTGACCTTCACGCAGGCGACAGATACAGGCGGCAAAGACATTGTTGCCTGGCATGCATTTCCCTGGCTCAAGTCTGGTGAAACCTATCAGGTAGACGCGCTACTCAGTAACCCGAACCAAGGACAATTGCGCGACACCGGGTCGGATTATCCCGATTGGATTAAAAAGAAATACCTGGAGCTTCCCAAGTCATTTTCTCCGCGCATAAAACAACTTGCCCAAGATATCACTGCTGACGCTGCAACTCCATTCGATAAGACAACCGCGATCACGGACTACTTACGAAATAATATCGAATACGCTCCAACAATTCCCAACCCACCGCGTAATAAAGACACTCTTGAATGGGTGATATTTGATTACAAGAAAGGTTTCTGTGTCTATTACGCTTCCTCAGAAGTTCTGATGTTGCGATCGCTTGGAATCCCTGCACGCATGGCAGTGGGCTTTGCCCAGGGAGATCGCAATGGCGACACCTATACGGTCCGCAGGTTACATGCGCACGCCTGGCCCGAAGTTTACTTCCCCAGCATTGGTTGGGTCGAGTTTGAGCCGACCGGCAATCAGCCTGTGTTGGACCGTCCACTTCCGCCGCGCGATCCAAATGACGCAAACCCAGTTAATCCACGTGATAATCCTCGGACAGAAGGGCTTGATTTTGCTGGAAGGGCACAGGATAACCCAGGTCTAACTGGAAACACCTCGGCGGATACGTCTCTCTCGCCTCTCCTTTACTTGCTTCCATTATTCTTCGCTGTCGTCACATTGACATTTTTCATCAACCGTCGTTATCCGCTTGCAACACATGTCCCTGTCCTGGTACGCGCCACCCTCGAACGTACCGGTTTCGAAGTGCCCAAGTGGATACTCCACTGGGAATATTGGGGACATCTCTCTCCCATTGAAAAAGCCTTCGAAAGTATCAACTTCGGTTTGCGGACTCTGGATCAGGGGATGCCCATACACAAGACTCCGATTGAACGTGCAGACAGGCTAAAAGGCATTCTGCCGCAAATGTCGTCACAGATAAAAGTACTTCTGGACGAACATCAGACATCCCTTTATACTTCCAGAGTTGCAAACGTTATTCAAGCCCGACACGCCGCGTTCGATATTCGCAAACAGGTGATCATCGAACGCATTCGCTATTTGTTTATTGGCAAACCACTGCAAGACTGAAAGATCATAGCGTTTCGGGCTTGGACCAGCAAAGGAAAATCCATGGCTACAGCAAAGACCAAGCCCATCTCCATCAACGATCAAGTAGTGTCTGTTACCCAGCAAGCTGCAAAACTCCGCAACTCGCTGGATGCAGCGCATTTTGCCAATGCCATTGATGGAATCAAGAGTCTTGAAAATTCCCTTTCTCGCATCAGTGAAGTCCTGATCCCATTCGAACAACGCTATAGTCATCTCCAAGCCCTGGCTGGAATCGGACAGGTTGTCAATTCCACGCTTGAAGTGGATGAAGTGCTTCAGATCGTGATGGATACCATCGTCCGCCTGACGGAAGCAGAACGTGGCTTTCTAATGTTGCGCGATGAACGCGGCGAGATGAGCATCCGCATCGCGCGTAACTGGGAGCAGGAATCCATCAATCAGAATGAATTTGCGATCAGCCGCACGGTAATCCAACGAGTGATTGATGGCGGCGAAGCGCTCCTGACGACCAATGCACGTGAGGACCCACGCTTCGGCGGACAGGAAAGCATCATCGCTTTCAATCTGCGTTCCATCCTTTGTGTTCCCCTCACCGTCAAGGCTGAAATCATCGGCGTTATCTACGCCGACAATCGCATCCGTTCCGGGATTTTCTCCGAGTCAGATCGTGACTTGCTGCTCTCGTTCGCTGACCAAGCCGCCGTGTCCATTGAGAATGCGCGCTTGTTCTCCTCCCTGAAACGTACACTCGAAGAAGTGACCGAACTCAAGAACCTCATGGACGATGTGTTCGCGTCCATCGTGTCAGGGGTGATCACGGCTGATGTGCAGGATCAGATTACGCTTTGTAATCGAGCTGCTTCCTCCATTTTGGGGCATGCCTCCGCGGAAATCGTCGGAAGAAAGATCGAAGACATCATCCCGTCGTTTGCCAATGACATTCTCCCCCATCTCGCATCGGTCCGCAAAAGCGATCAACCCATCGTAGGGCTGGAACTCAGCAATATGTTGCCTGAACGTGGATATGTAGATTGGCGATTTAATCTCTCTCCCTTGAAAGACGCCGGACAAAAAACGCAAGGCGTTGCCATCGTGCTCGATGATATGACCGAGCAAAAGAAACTCGAAGCGCAAAAGCGTTTGTTGCAACGAATGGTGTCGCCTGCTGTACTTGATCAAATTGATCCGAACAGTTTGCAGATCGGCGGCAAAAAAGGGGACATCACCATCCTGTTTGCGGATATTCGCGGCTTCACGGCGTATAGTGAAAAACATACACCTGAAGATCTGGTGGCAGTGTTGAATCGCTATCTCGCCGCGGCTGCCGATGCTGTGCTCGCCTATGAAGGCACTGTAGATAAGTTCCTCGGTGATGCAGTCATGGCTTGGTACAACGCACCGCTGCCTCAACCGGATCATACTTTGCGTGCGGTCAAATCCGCATTGGCAATACGCAGCGCAATTGCCGCTTTACATGCCGAGATGCCTGTGGAAACTCATCTCGATTTTGGAGTTGGCATTCATTATGGTGAAGCTGTGCTGGGCTGGATCGGCACTGAAAAACGACTCGAATACACAGCCATCAGTGACAGCGTCAATACGACCAAGCGCATTCAGGAGAATTGCGCAAAAAATCAGATACTCATCAGCAGCGATGCATATGAGCGGGTGAAGGATCAAATTGAAGCAAAACCCTTTGTCCCGTTGACAGTGAAAGGCAAGACGCAACCACTTGAGGTATATGAAGTGTTAGGATTGAAATAATAGACTGGGGATTAGTAATTAGTAATTGAGGAATTGAAAAGAGGTTAATGATCGCTCATTGACCTCTTTTCAATGGAATGAGACGAAGAATCAAGCTGACAATACTGTGTGCGTTTTCTTAATCCAAAATGAATAGAGGCTGCTGGTAACAAGACCGGCAAATCCGCCGACAATTGTGCCGACGGCAGTCCACTTCAAATAATTGAAAAGAATGAGTTTGGGGAATAACGCAGCCCAATCCTGCCAAAAGGTTGGACTGTGGTGTCCGAAAACAAGATAGTAATCCATATTCGGAAGTCCGACAAAGGCAAGCAGCACCATGTAGTTTGCGTAATAACCAAGCAATGCGCTCATCCACATCACGATGACAGCAAAAACTGACAAGCTGATTCTCTTTGAGCGACGGAATTCATAAATTGTGGGCCATAATGTTGGTATCAGCCACACGCCAAAAATCAATAAAAATTCAATGGAAAGAAACGCCCAAACTTCTAAAACATTCTCTTCGTCAATGCTTAAGGTATTCGTGAAGTGACCGATCAGACTAAAGTAATACCAAAATGCCACTCCAAAAATTAGTCCACCGAGAAAATAGGATAACAAGCGGTTTTTCATTTTGATTTCCTTCTTGATTATGGAAGCAGTGGATATTCTTGATTCAGGAAACTGCTTCCACAAACTGAACGTACCGCCATTATCCACTTGCCCACCTATAAGATCAACTACGGATTCCCTGAGGTCCTCACGAATTAGACCTGTGGATTTCCCTATCTTTATAATTGCTTCTGTCCTTGACTTCACATCAAGCTTGTTATAAATATTCTTCAAATGAAATTCGACGGTGCTTTCAGCAATACCAAGTTGCAGGGCAATTTGCTTGTTACTTTTGCCTTGCAAAAGAAGACTTACAACTTCCTTTTCGCGTTTGCTTAGATTGCTGCTTGGCATTACACATCTTCCTTCTTCGTTAATCCAAATTCCGAATCACCAAACCTTCTCCACAAATTTCACCAACTGCTCCATTCCTTGTTCCACAGGCTCAGTATTGATATATTCATGCACAGTATGCGCACTGCCGCCTGTTGATATTCCCAGCACAATGGCAGGATAAGCTCTACTCAAGGGAATATTTGCATCTGTCGAACCTGTTATCAAAACGGGTTCCAAACCCTGTTCACGCAGACATTCCTCCGCCAACTTCACAAGCGGATGATCAGCACTCATTTCGCCTGCTGGGCGCTGCCCAATCACCTCCGCTTCTACGCTAACCGCATGTCTATTCGCATGTCGAATTAACTTTTCCGCCGCGGCGATCAACTCCGCTAAAGACTCCTGTCCTTCCGAACGCAAATCGAGATCAAACATTGCTTCGGCCGCGATAACATTCACCGACGTACCGCCGGAAATTTTCCCCACATTCATTGTGGTACGCGGGTGACTTGGCAATTCCAGTGAAGTGAGTTGCACCACCAATTTCGCCAATTCATGGATGGCGGAGGGCTTGCCATAATCTGACCACGAGTGTCCGCCCGTGGTGCGTGCGGTGACGCGATAACGTTTGACTCCCACCGCGCGATGATACACATGTCCCAGCGCCAGACCTTCAAGGATAAGATATGCCTGCACATCCGCACCGAATCGTTCAACGACCGCTTTCATCCCGCGCAAATCGCCAAGCCCCTCCTCGCCGACATTTGCAATAAACCAAATATCACCGCCGAGTTCCATCTTCCGCTCACGCAGCATCCATAGCAGACCAAACAAGGCGGCAACACCCAAGGAATTGTCCCCAAGTCCTGGACCAAATATTTTTTCGCCGTCGCGTTTCACATCCAAGTTCGTTCCGTGGGGAAAGACTGTATCCAAATGAGCACTGACAATGAGCGGTTTGCTTCCCTTCAATTGTCCACCATCCGTAGTCCATCTTCCATACACATTCCCCACATCATCCACAAAAACTTGTGTAAGTTCCTCTTCAAAGAACAAACTGCGTACAAACTCTGCACGTTCCTTTTCCTCAAACGTAGGTGCAGAAATCTGCTGAATTTCAATAGCTCGCTCAATGACACGTTCTGCAATGTTCTTCATCATTCAGCCTTTATCCCTTATCTATCTATACCTGCCGTACCATATCTCTTAAAACATTCAAGCGCGCTTCTGCCAAACCGGGGATGACATCCAACGGATAGAACGCTCCGCTCCCTTCCAGTTTCAACGACGCCGAGATATTTCCATATAACACGCCTTCAATTGGATTGTAGCTTTTGCAGTAGCCCGCAAGAAAACCTCCATTGAAGGCATCACCCACACCGATTGGGTCCGCGACGCGCGCCGGGTACGCTGGAATCTCCCATTTGCGTTTCGTGCTCACTTCGTACAACAGTTGACCCTGTACACCGCACTTAATCACCACATATTCACAACCATACATCGAAACCCATTCCGCCATCCTCCACAAATCATGGGTCTCACCCCAGAAGAGATTTTTTAATTCTTCTTGTGAAGTGAGGAATGCTGTCACACCATTCAGCAACGCTGGCAATTCACGCCGCGCAGTGGGCATCATGCTTCCTGGAGCGGGTTCCAAAACAAACGTATGGACTTCTCCACGCTTCATACTTGCGATTAATTGAGTCTGTGCGACGAGGCTCATCGGGCAAATCAAGGCGCCGCGTGCAGTCAGATAAGCATCGGGAATATCCGTGACGATCAGTGTGCCCGCTTCCACCACCTTTTTTTCATCCGGTGGTTGATAGCCAAGCAGTGACTTTGGGAACGTCATCTCACGCCGCGCAAAATGTGTCACAGGATTAATGCGAGTCACTTCCAGGGATTCATTATAGGAGATAAATTCCCGCACATCCAAATTCACGGGCAGGACTTTGATTCCACTGGTGTCGAAACCGCGCGCCATGCACTGATTCAGCCACTCACGCGGATAATCATCCCCCACGCGTCCCACCAAGCCAATGCTTGATTCCCAGACACGAAGCCCCGCGGCGGCATAAAGGAGACTTCCGCCCGCCACATCGAGTCGCGCCTGTCCTGTTGGAGGCAACAGATATTCGCGCGTCAATTGACCAAAGATCAAAAATTCTGGGTTCATATTCGATACTATTATATCTTTTCTACCGCTTGTCTCACGCATGTTCTTCATGCGTAACTAAACTTTTCAAATGCTTTTATAGGTTGAAATTCAAATTTTGAGTTTAGATAATTATGCGGCACTCTGTAATAAAGGTAAGTCGGATTGACAATCCGACTTACCATAAAAAAATCCGCCATATGGCGGATCTATTTACGAAATAAAAGCTGGAGCTTGCGATGATTGCCCTGTGTGATTCAGGGGCAAAAGAAAAGTGAACGTGCTGCCCCTGCCTGCGCTTTCCGCCCAGATTCGTCCACCATGCAATTCGACCATTGCCTTGGCTACTGAAAGTCCTAGCCCCATCCCGCCGTAGCGGCGCGTCAGATGTGTTTCCACTTGATAGAAGCGCTCGAACACGCGCGGCAAATCCCGAGCAGGGATACCAATCCCATCATCAATGACTGTCACTTTGAGATATCCTGAATCTTCCCCCACTTTCACAGTGACGTGACCGCCTGCTTCCGTGTACTGGATTGCATTCTTCACCAGGTTACTTAACGCAATCGCAATTTTTGTTTGATCAGCGTGAATGTAATACGGTGAATTTCCTGTTTCCGTTTTCAGTGTAATGTTTCTCTGCTCTGCTTCATGATAGAAGGAAGAGCATACTTCTTCGGCAACCTTCGCCATGGATACCTGATCGCCCCTTATGCGCGCGGAACCGTTTTCATAATTACCTACGTCGGAAAGATTCTCCACGATCTCCTTGAGGCGAGTCGCGTTGCGGACGATGGTATCCAGTTGTTCGTCAAATTGATCGCTTGCGGTTTCACGCAGGAACGTGGCATGACCGAGGATCAAGCCGAGGGGAGTCCGAAGCTCGTGTGACGTGATCGCGATAAAGTCCGATTTGAGCCGTTCGAGTTCGGCAAGTTCGATCTTCGAGGCGCGGACCTTCCTCATTAAATCCGTATTTTGCATTGCCTGTGCAGCCAGCGCGCCGAGCGTTTCTAGAATCGTCAGATCTTCTTCGGTATAATGGGCGTCGTCCTTTTTATTGAGTGCCTCCAGTACGCCGACGACTTCACCGCGCACCATAAGCGGGACTGCCACTAACGATTGTGTCTCGTGGTTGGTCATGTGGTCAACTACTTTGAAGTGCCGCTGATCGACTTTTGCGTCTTGTATGATCAACGGCTGACCTTTGCGGAAGACCCAGCCTGCTGCACTCCCTTCCACCGGTACACCCATGGGTCGGAGCAGGTCGCGTTCGAACCAGTGCATCGCGAGAAAACGCAGCTCTTCCGCGGTCTCGTCGAATTCCAAAATGGACGCAAGCTCACTATTCGTCATTTCGGTCGCTTCGTTGATGATGGTTTGTAAAAAGGATTCGAGGTCGGGCGCTGTGGTTAACCCCCGCACAACTTCGAGCAGACGTTCCAAGTGATCGATACGCTCGTTGGTGGCCATTGTATGAATTATACAACATTGACCACTTAAAATAATATTTGTTTCGTAATAACCATCTTTCCCAACTCTTCATAACACACAAGGAGATTCAATTTCATGGCAAACAAAAAAGTACGCGTGGCGATTATCGGCGTGGGAAACTGCGCCTCCTCGCTCGTCCAGGGAGTCCAATTCTACAAGGATACGGCAGATGAGGCGCATGTCCCTGGTATTATGCACACACGTTTGGGCGGCTATCACGTTCGTGACATCGAGTTCACAATTGGCATTGATGTGAATATCACCAAGGTCGGCAAGGATCTGTCCGAAGCGATCTTTGCCGAGCCAAATAATACCTATAAATTCTCGGATGTTCCCAATCTCAAAGTTCCGGTTGTGCGCGGCATGACCCACGATGGACTCGGTAAATATCTGCAGGGCATGATTACCAAGGCGCCCGGACCCACAGCAGACATCGTCAAGTTGCTCAAAGATACCAAAACGGATGTGGTTGTAAACTTCCTGCCAGTTGGTTCAGAAATGGCGACCAAATGGTACGTGGAACAAGCCATCGAAGCGGGTTGCGCATTTGTAAACGGGATTCCCGTATTCATTGCCTCCTCAGAATATTGGGCCAAGCGCTTCCGTGATGCGAAGCTTCCCATCCTCGGCGATGACATCAAGAGCCAGGTTGGAGCCACCATCCTGCACCGTCAGCTTGCCACTCTGTTCGTGGACCGCGGCGTGCGCATTGACCGCACCTACCAGCTCAATTTCGGCGGTAACACAGACTTTCTTAACATGCTCGAGCGCGAACGTTTGGAAAGCAAGAAGATTTCCAAGACGAATGCAGTGACAAGTATGATCCCCT
>WNFZ01007206.1_pt1 | contig 10476 bp, 8 predicted proteins | sample 5400081 | NCBI WGS metagenome assembly WNFZ01 (sample SAMN13153365, study PRJNA577476) | soil metagenome | isolation source: 80 cm soil or saprolite under grassland replicate 1 | place: USA:California | collected 2016-06-15
CACAAAGTGCGCGTGCGCAGTTTGCAGGAATATCACGCCAGCTAGTTCTGTCAGGAACACAGCCGTCTTCGGCTGTGCTCCGCGAAGCCTGCGTGACAGACGCTCTCCTCCGTGTCACTTGTCATTATGAAATTGCCGATCGTCCTAGCTCTGCTGTTGAGTTCCGCTGTGTTTGCCGCAGAAGAAAAGAAAGACGAGAAAACCTCTATGAACACATCCAACGAAGTCGCCGTAATTAAAACCAGCGAAGGCGAAATGGTCGTGCAGTTTTGGACCGACGCCGCACCGAACACAATTGAGAACTTTAAGAAGCTGGCCCGCTCGGGTTTTTACGACGGGACGATTTTTCATCGGATCGTCAAAGACTTCATGATTCAGGGTGGCGATCCGAATTCGAAGGATCCTGCGAAAGAGAATAGCTACGGACAGGGTGACCCGGGTTACAAAATCAAAGCCGAATTCAACGATCACTCACACGAGCGCGGCGTGATCTCGATGGCGCGTGGGCCCGACCCGGATTCCGCCGGGTCGCAATTCTTCATATGTCTCGCGCCCGTCCGGCGGCTCGATGGGCAATACACCACGTTCGGTAAGCTGATCTCTTACTGTTTAATAATGAGAGATTCCTCGACTCCGCTCGGAATGACAAAAATCGCGCTCATCCAGATGCGATGCGGGTCGGAACCCGAGAAAAATTTCGCTCGCGCCGTCGAATTCATTCGCGAAGCGGCGACAAAAGACGCGCAGATCGTTTGTCTGCCCGAACTTTTTCGATCGCAATATTTTTGCCAGACAGAAGATCACAAGAATTTCGAGTTGGCTGAGGAAATACCCGGAAGATCGACATCTGAATTGGGAGATGTGTCGCGAGAAACCGGAGTAGTGATCGTCGCATCGCTCTTCGAGAAACGCAGCGCAGGCGTATTTCACAACACCGCCGCAGTCATTAACGCTGACGGAAAATTGCTGGGCAAATATCGCAAGATGCACATTCCCGATGATCCCCTTTATCACGAGAAATTTTATTTCGCGCCGGGCGACCTCGGATTTCAGGCGTGGCCAACCCAGCGGGGAAAAATTGGCGTCTGCGTTTGCTGGGACCAATGGTATCCGGAAGCGGCCCGGCTAACGGCATTGCGGGGAGCGGAGATTATTTTTTACCCAACTGCAATTGGCTGGCATCCGAGCGAGAAAAAAGAATTCGGTGCGGCCCAGTATTCGGCGTGGGAAACAATTCAGCGCAGTCACGCGATTGCCAATGGTTGTTACGTCGCGGCTGCGAACCGCGTTGGTCATGAAGCACCGGCCGGCGGTGACGGGATTGAATTTTGGGGGCAGAGTTTTATCTGCGGGCCCGATGGCGAGATCATCGCCAAGGGTTCGGTAGATCGAGAAGAGATTGTGCTCGCCGACGTGGAATGGGATCGCGTGAACGAGCATCGTACGCATTGGCCATTTCTGCGCGACCGCAGAATCGACGCCTACGCAGGCATCGATAAACGCATGGTGGATTGATCTCCCTGGAGGTCAGGCATCCTTGCCTGACTCGGCCGGCGAGCTTCTAGCTTGCCGTACTGCTCGACATGCTGGAAGGATGTCAGCCGAGACAGACTGGAAGTCTATCCTCCGAGAGCACCGGGTGCCACTCGTGATAGATTAAAAGGGATGGATCTAATGACGCTCACGGAAGTTCGCAGGGCGGTGTCCCGCGCAGGCGGGAGCGCGGTCGCGGCGCGGGTACATGTGCAGGTGGAAAGCGCGGCGCCTAAGTTGACCCGCGAACAACAGCCGTATTGCGAGCTCGTTCTTGCCGATGCTTGCGATCGCATGACGCTGCGCGTCTGGAGCGATCATCCCGCCTACAAAACGTGTAGCGCGCTCACGACCGAGAATTTCATCGAGCTCTCCGGTGAATTTCATCGGCATTCGCAATATGGACTGGAAGCGCGCAAATGGATCGTGCGTCCGCTCACCGAGCAGGAAAAAAACGAACTGCTGCAAGGCCCGGCGGATTTGCGAGCCAAGCAGGGTGCAGACTGGGAATTTATCGGGCAAACGATCCACACAATTGCCGATCCTCGTTTGCGCGCGCTATGCGACGCGTTTCTAAAGGAATGGGGCGACCGGTTTCGCCGCACTGCTGCCGCCCGCAATTATCATCACGCGCGCCGCGGCGGACTCGTCGAACACACCGCGCAGATGATGCGCGTGGCGAAAGAAATCGTGCCGTTGTATCCGGAACTGAACCTCGATCTTTTGCTAGCCGGCATCTTATTTCACGATTGCGGAAAGCTCTGGGAAAATCAGTTGCCCGAGAATGGTTTCAACATGAGCTACGATGAGCGCGGAGAACTAATGGGCCATATTTCGATTGGCCTTGAGCTTGTCAATTCGCTCTGGCGAAAAGTCAGCGTCGAGAATGTGAGTGGGTGGAAGGGCTTGGTACCCGCTTCGGAGGACGTTCGTCTGCATCTGCTTCACTTAATCGGCGCACACCATGGCGAGCCGGAGTTCGGTTCACCGGTCAGTCCGAAAACGCCCGAAGCGATGGCGCTGCATTACATCGACAATCTCGATGCGCGCCTGGAAATGTTCGCTGCCGGTTACACAACGGCCAAGCCTCTAGCCGCGCGCATTTTTGATCGCGTCCGGCCGCTGCCGGGAAATCTGGTGAAATCACTCGACAAATTCTCACCTAAGACGTCATCGAAAGACGGAACGCTGCTGTAGGGAACTGTAGCCGTCGCGCTGTGCGACGCGACTTGCGTGTGGATGGCGAATATGAAATGCACTTAGCACAGCTCCGAAAGCTTTCGCGAGGAGGCCGCAGCGGGTACGGGATCCGTTGGAGAAAATTTCATGGGTAGCGCGTGCGTCTCGCGTGCTGGTTGCGGCGTCTCGCTGCACGATCTTTCGAAGTGCGATTTACCACTGGAATCCTCGCGTACCGGAAAGTCCGCAATGGCGAGACGCCCATTCGACTTCGCTCAGGGCAGGCGGTGCGCTACCCTTTCTGCAGCTCGCGGAACCAGCGTAAGGCAATGGAAGTTTGCGCGTCATTGACTTCATGACCGCCACGGAAAGTCCCGATTCGAACTCGGCTAAAGCCGGTTCGTTTGATGGAACCCACGACATCATATTGCTGCTCTAAGGTCGCGATTCTATCATCGTGTCCAGCACTAACGTAAATTGGCGTACTGAGAAAATCCGCGCCGGGCTGGGACCTCGCAAATCCTCCGCTTAGGTAGTCCTGGTTCACGCCGGTCAGGTAAATTCCAATGATGCGACAACCGCGTCTCGCAAGTAAAGGCACAATGGAGCCGGCGCCCTTCGCTCCTCCGGAGAAGCCGGCACAAGCCATCGGCCACTTCTCGGAGCCGGCAAAGCTGCGATGAAGCGCGTCGATGGCAGCAAGTGTCATGGCAGCGCGCCATGCCGCCGTGTCGTTCCGCGCATGTTGCGGGCCGTCCCCCGCCAGCAGCACCCAGCCTTCAGCAAGTCCGACCCTGCGATAAAAATCGACGAGGTCATCTCGATTCTGACGTTTGAAATCGCTCGTGGAACAGACGACCAAAACGGGCCAGCTTTTTCTCGGATCAAAATTTGCAGGCGTTGCCAGCACGGCGACTGCGCTTTGCGGCACGGGGTTGCCGCCTTGCCCGGCAAGTGATTTTTCCTGCGCGTTCACAGGGACATTGGCCCGGACAGTTGAACCTGGAGAAAAGGGAGCGCCTCCGAACTTGAAAGAAGCGTCGGCTGCTTTCGCGACAGACGTTGAGCAAACGTTCAGCCCGACGACTAGCTGGCCAACTAAAAGGAACCTATTCAAATTAAATTTGTGAATAGTGATCGGTGATCAGTAAATAGGATTTCTATTCGCTGTCTATTCACCAGTCACAGATCACGACGGATCCTGCGCTTCGCCTCGGCGAGATAGATTTGGTCGATTTCAAATCCGATAAATTTTTTCACGCCGCAGCGTTGCGCAGCGAGCGCGGAATTTCCGATTCCCAGAAATGGATCGAGCATTGTATGCACACGTCCGGCAGCTGCCGGACCATGTAGCTTGATGCACCATTCGGCTAACTGCACCGGAAACGTCGCAGGATGCGGCCGCTCTTTCGCCCGCCTTTGAATCGTCTCATAAGGGATGAACCACGTGTTTCCTCTGCAACGCAGATCGCTCCCACGCGTGTGCGACCAGCGAGAGATATTGCTTTTGTCCTGATACGGAACACCAAGGGCCAGCCGGTCGATTTCAACTCGTCCCGTCTTCGTGAAATGAAAAATGTATTCGTGGCAATCGTTGAGAAAACGTTTCGAATTGATCGGTTTGAAGTGGCCGTGCGACCGCAAATTACTTTCCCGATCTTCAATCGTGATCGATTTGATCCAGTGAATTGTGTTCTGCAGAACAAATCCGCCTGAGGCGGACGTCAGCTCTATTGCGATTTCATGCGGCAGCATCGGGTTCGATGGGGCCGCGCCGATGTTAAGACAAAATGAGCCACCCGGCTTCATTACGCGCCGAACCTGGGCCGCCCATTCTCGACACCACCGCAAATACGATCGTCGATCTTGCCGGTCGGAAAATCTGCCGTAGCGAATGCCGAGATTGTAGGGCGGCGACGTGACCACAAGATCAACATGTTCACTCGGGAGCCGCGACATTCCTTTCACGCAATCTTCACGGCGGAGATCAAACTTGGTCACCGGCGGGAATGTGGCGCGATTAGGTGCTTCGTACAACCAGAAAGTGGCGCGCATTCCGCGTTGGGCGAGCACAGGCTGCCAGCCTGTCGTTCGCGGCAGCTTGCCGCGAACTTGCTTCTACGATTTCGAGTGTTTGCGTTGCTGCATGCATTCGGCCAGCGGGCGAATGCTACAGGCTGACAGCCTGTGCTGCCCCAGAGATCGAGACTCGCACGTTTACGGGAATTCGTTTACTCTTTCGCGATGGCGGACAAGCCTTCAAAACTGAAGATCGCCGATCGCGAATTCACCTCGCGCCTGCTCGTTGGGACGGGAAAATTCGCATCGAACGAATTGATGCGCGACGCGCTCATTGCCAGCGGTACCGAACTTGTAACGGTCGCGCTTCGTCGCGCCGATCTCTCGGGCAAAGGCGATCCGTACGCGAACATTCTCGATTTCATCGATCCGAAACATTTTCTTCTCCTGCCGAACACGAGCGGGGCGCGCAACGCGGCTGAGGCCGTGCGTCTCGCGCGACTGGCTGCAAGCGCAGGTTTGCCGACGTGGATCAAACTCGAGATCCATCCGGACCCGCGCTATTTGCTCCCCGATCCGGTTGAGACACTGGCGGCCGCGGAAATTCTGGTGAAAGAGGGATTCACAGTGCTCCCCTACATCAATGCCGATCCGGTGCTGGCGAAACGCTTGCAGGACATCGGCACCGCGACGGTGATGCCGCTCGGTTCACCGATCGGCAGCAATCGCGGAATCGAAACGCGCCCACAGATCGAGATCATCATCGAGCAGGCCACGGTGCCGGTGGTCGTGGATGCCGGACTTGGCGCGCCAAGTCAGGCGGCGGAAGCGATGGAGATGGGCGCCGACGCAGTGCTGGTCAACACTGCGATCGCAATCGCTTCTGATCCTGTTCGCATGGCAAAAGCATTCAAAAAAGCAATTGAAGCAGGACGCGAAGCCCGCGAAATCGGGTTGGCGGAAAAATTGAGCTCGGCCGCGGCAACGAGCCCACTGACCGGCTTTCTGACGCAATAAATTTCCGTAGTGGCGCGCCATCGCCTGGTGCACGATCCGAGTAACGTTCGTAATACCGATTCTTTCATAAGAAGAACTGCGGATTACACGGATTTATACGGATAAAATAAGCAGCTTCTTGTCATTTCGAGCGAAGTCGAGAAATCTCTTACTGCTATCTGTCTTGTAGAACATCGATGCCCAAGTCGAGCCAGCTTGGGTTGAATCGATTGATTAGCGCGACTTTCTTTGCCCGTGACCATTTCTTAAGTTGACTCTCGCGCGCAAGTGCGTCGCGAATATCACGGTAATGCTCGTAATAAATTAGCTTTTTGCATCGGTAGTCAGCGCGAATCCAGCTCCGATTCTTCGCGATGCTCCCAGACGCGTCGCGACAGCCGGTTTGTCACGCCGATATAAAGAACCGAGTGATTGCGATTCGTGACAAATGTAAATCCAGAAATCATAGTCGCGAGGCAAGAGCTTAAATTAACAATGAGAGATGTCTCGACTGCGCTCGACATGACAAGAGTGATCGCCTGGTGCACGCCACGCCTGGCTGAAATACTTCGCCGCGCGAGCTCGGAAAATCGGTCCCTCCCTTTAGTCTATTACAACGATTTCGAGGTCTTTTTTCTGGTCTTGGATGAACATACCAAGTTATCACTGATCCCCGCACTGAGTGAGTCGAGGAACTGTTCATGCCAACGCTAGATGCCACCGGATCCGCTAGTCCAACTGTCGCCGAAATTCTGACGAAGTTGGGAGTTGATCCCAAAACCGGCTTAAATCCCGCTGACGTCCAAGAACGTTTGACTAAGTATGGTCCGAACGCGCTGGCGGAAGGAAAGAAAAGCGCGCTGGCCGCCTTCATCGTTTATTTCTGGGGGCCGATTCCTTGGATGATCGAGGCCGCTGCCCTGATGGCCCTGATCGTAAAAGATTGGGGCGATTTCACGATCATCGCCTCACTCCTGTTGTTCAACGCCTTATTGGGGTTCTGGGAGGAACACGAGGCCTCCAACGCGCTCGCCGCATTGAAAGGCTCCCTCGCGCTCAAGGCCCGGGCACTGCGCGGCGGAAAATGGGAACAAGTCGATGCGCCGAGCTTAGTGCCCGGAGATATCGTTCGGCTATACCTGGGCGACGTCGTCCCTGCCGACTGTAAGCTCATCGGAGGCGACTACATCAGCATCGATCAATCCGCGCTGACCGGCGAATCCTTACCGGTGAGCAAGAAATCGGGTGAGGACGCATACTCGGGTTCCATCGTGAAACAGGGAGAAATGATCGCGGTAATCACTGCGACCGGTGGAAATACATTTTTCGGACGCACGGCAAAATTAGTGGCTGGCGCCGGAAACATCTCGCACTTCCAGAGAGCCGTGATGAAGATCGGCAACTTTTTGATTATCCTGGCGCTGGTGCTGGTCGTCATTCTGGTGGCCAGTCGTCTTTTCGACATGCGCGGCCACTACGACCGGGCAGTCTTGTTAAGGCTGGCCGAGATTGTTCTTATCCTTCTGGTGGCATCAGTGCCCGTAGCGATGCCGGCAGTCCTTTCGGTAACCATGGCTCTGGGCGCTCGAAGGCTTGCCAAAAGCAAGGCAATCGTCTCTCGACTGGAGGCGATCGAGGAATTGGCGGGCGTCGATGTGCTCTGTTCCGATAAGACCGGCACGTTGACCCAGAACAAGCTGACCCTCGGCGACGCGCAATCTTGGCTCGGAACCGACGCGCAAACGTTGATTCTGATGGCGTCGCTAGCTTCCCGGGCAGCGGATAACGATCCGATCGATCTCGCGATAATGGCTGGCCTCAAGGACTCCTCGGTACTGAAGGGCTATCAACAGGAAAATTATGTCCCCTTCGATCCGGTGGACAAGCGCACGGAGGCCACGATCAAGGATGCCTCCGGCAAAGCCTTTCGGGTGACCAAAGGCGCGCCACAAGTGATTCTCGGTTTGGCAAAGCTCTCCGCGGTTGATCTGGAGAAAGCACAGCAGGCCGTGAACGGTTTCGCCAGTCGAGGGTATCGCACCATTGGTGTGGCTGTTGCCCAAGGCGATGGTCCATGGGCATTCCTGGGGATTCTTCCGCTGCTGGACCCGCCTCGGCCGGATTCCAAGAGCACTATCGCCCGGGCTCGTGAATACGGCGTCCAGGTAAAGATGGTCACCGGCGACAACGTAGCGATCGCCCGGCAGATTTCATTGGAGTTGGAAATGGGCGCAAACATCCAGCCGACGACAGAACTCTTCCCCGGCGATGTAACGAAAGGACAAATCCCCTTAGACGCCGCGGAGAAAATCGATGCAGCCGATGGCTTCGCTCAGGTTTTCCCAGAACATAAGTACGCCATCGTAAAAATATTGCAGGAGAACGGCCATATCGTCGGGATGACCGGCGACGGCGTTAACGATGCTCCCGCCCTCAAACAAGCGGATGTGGGCATCGCAGTTTCCGGCGCGACCGAGGCAGCTCGAGCAGCGGCAGCCTTAATTCTGACCGCACCCGGTCTGTCGGTCATTATCGAAGGGATCGCCGAAGCGAGGCGCATCTTCGAGCGGATGATGAGTTATGTGTTGTATCGAATCGCCATGACGATCGCCATCATGGTGTTTGTGGTGCTGGCGTCGATCTACTACCATTTCTTTCCTCTCACCGCGATCATGCTGATCGCGCTCGCTCTCCTCGATGACGTGCCCATTATGACTATCGCCTTCGACAACGCCAGCGTGCCGCCGGGACCAGTGAAATGGGAATTGGATCGGGTTCTGGTCCTTTCGTCAGTGCTCGGTCTACTCGCTGTGATTCAAAGCTTCGGTCTGCTCTACCTCGGTGACACGGTTCATCACCTGGACCATCCACATCTGCAGACCATGATGTTCCTGCAGCTTGTTGCGGGTGGTCATCTGATGTTATTCGTGACTCGTACCCGAGGAGTTTTTTGGAAACCGCCATATCCGAGCTCGAAGCTTTTCTTCGCCATCGTCGCGACGCAAATCGTCGCGGTGCTCATGTGCAGCCAGGGCTGGCTGGTGCCGGCACTTCCCTGGGGAATTATCGGCTTGGTCTGGGGCTATAACCTCGTGTGGATGGTAGTCCAGGACTTCGTGAAACTCGGGCTTTATGGAGTTCTCGATCCCAGCCGTTCGTGGAAGAGATCCCTCTTCCAGCCGCTCCGAGTCTCCATCGCAAGTCCGCCAGAGGCTCTGCGGTAAACAGAAAAAAGAGAAGAACAAGCATGTCCGATTATCTGAAAAAACTGATCGTAGAGCCCGGCTCCAAGATTCGGCTTAAAGATTTCGACCCCGGTTATCACGGTAAACATGAGTCGCGCAAATCAGCGCTGCCGGAGATTGAGGAGAACCGGCAGAAAATGCAGGAACTGCAGTACCTGATGTATGCAGAGAATAAGCATTCCCTTCTCATTGTGTTGCAGGGACTCGACGCGGGGGGCAAAGACGGTGTGGTCCGCCATGTTTTGACCGGCATGAATCCATCTGGCTGCATCTCAGTTAACTTCAAGCAACCGACGGCGGAAGATTTGGCCCACGATTTTCTCTGGCGCGTGCACCCCCATGTGCCTGCGAAAGGCTCGGTCGCAATTTTCAATCGCTCCCACTATGAAGATGTGTTGGTCGCGAGAGTGCACGGCCTCGTGCCGGAAAAAGTCTGGTCGAAACGTTACGATCAGATAAACGATTTTGAGCAGCTAATCTCTACCGAGAATAACACGACCATTCTCAAATTTTTCCTGCACATTTCCAAGGACGAACAGCTTGCCCGGTTCAAGAAGCGACTGGATGATCCGGCTCGCCAGTGGAAGATCAGCGAATCGGACTACAAGGAACGCGAGTATTGGGATGATTACATCGAGGCATTCGAGGATGTGCTCACTAAGACGAGCACGAAGCATGGCCCCTGGTTCATCATTCCTTCAAACCACAAGTGGTTCCGCAATTTGTCTATTTCACAGGTCATTGCCCGCACGATGGAAGAAATGGATATGCAATTTCCAAAGCCGACCGTGAATTTAGGCGAAATTCGCCGCAAGTATCACCAAGCGGCCGACGAGGAAAAATCGAACCGTAGTAAGAAGCACTAGAAGGCGATGTTTTGTCTTGGATTGCATTCCTCACCTTTATCTCTTGCGATTCGATATGCGTTTCGTTGTAGCCACGGCGCTATGTCGCCGTGCCGGGTGGCAACACAGCCCGCGCCTCGACATCCCGACTCAGTCGGGACTACAACAACGCGGCTACAAACCCATTGACTGAAGTCACGCCATCGCAGCGCCTGGCGTTGCTACTGGATGAGTCGCCGCTGAAAGCCATCCAGCGATGGCTTTGGGTGCTCTCGACCGGCGGCACGTTGCTTGATGGCTTTGTCATTTTTGCTCTCGGCGTGGCGATGCCACTCATCATCGCTGAGTTTCATATCAAACCCGAGGTAGTGGGCCTTATCGGAGCGGCCCTGGTGCTGGGCGCTGTTTTCGGGGCGGGATTCGGAAGTTTCGCCGAAACGTAGTCGCGCGCGAATGATGGTAGCTACTATCGCCTGCCAGTCAGTGGGTATGCTGCTCGCGGCGGCGATAACTCTGCTGCTACTGAAAAACGTAGGAGGCGCTCAGAACTGGCGGCTCTTTCTTGCGACCGAAGGCATCATCGCCTTGCTGTTTTTCTTGTTACGTCTCTCGGAACCAGACAGTCCGCATTGGTTGATGACTCGAGGCAAATTCGCCGA
>WNFZ01013478.1_pt1 | contig 10475 bp, 13 predicted proteins | sample 5400081 | NCBI WGS metagenome assembly WNFZ01 (sample SAMN13153365, study PRJNA577476) | soil metagenome | isolation source: 80 cm soil or saprolite under grassland replicate 1 | place: USA:California | collected 2016-06-15
CGCGCGCTGATCGCCGGCGCACGCATCATCGCGCTCGACGACCCGCTGTCGGCCGTCGACACCGAGACGGAGCGCCTGCTCGTCGACACGCTCCGCCCCGCCGTCGCCGGCCGGACCGTCCTCGTCGCAACCCAGCGACTGTCGACCGTTCAAGTCGCGGACCGTGCCGTCGTGCTCGTCGACGGACGGATCGTCCAGGACGGCGCGCCGGGCGAGCTCCTGCAGCGCGAAGGGTTGTTCAAGCAACTGTTTGGAGACGAGGTCCTTGCCGCCGCCTAGACGCACCGGCCTCAGCCGGCTTGGCCGTTACCTGGGCGGTCAGCGCGCGCGCGTCGCGTTCCTCGCGGTGATCGCGATGCTCGGAGCGGCAGGTCCGGTGATCGGCCTGCTGCTCGTGCAGGACGCGATCGACAACGGGATGAAGGCGGGCGAGACAGGGCGGCTGACCCGCGACGTGATCATCTACCTCGGCGTCAACGCCGCCGCTTGGGTGCTCACATCCACGATGATCCGCGGGCTCGCCCGCGTCGGCCAGGGCGTGGTGCTCGCGCTGCGCGAGCATCTCTTCGAACACCTGACGTCGCTCTCGTTGCGCTACTTCTCGGAGCAACGCGCCGGCTGGATCATCGCCCGGCTCACGTCGGACGTTGACGCCGTCTCCGATGTTCTCTCGCAGGGTCTCGCGACGCTCGTCGGCAACTCGTTGACGCTCGTCGCCGCGGTGATCGGGCTCTTCATCCTCGACTGGCGACTCGGCCTCGTCGCGCTCGTGATCCTGCCGCCGACGCTCGTGCTCACGCGCTGGTTCCAGGTGCGATCGCACGCCGCCTTCCTCGAGGTGCGGAACACGATTTCCGGAATGACCGCGCAGATCGCGGAGTCCGTGGCCGGCATGGCCGTCGTCCAGGCATTCAACCGCGAGCGGACGTTCCTTGCGGAGTTCGACGAGGCGAACACGGCGAACCTGCGCACGAACCAGCATGCGCAGTGGCTCAACTCGCTGTTCTTCCCCGCGATCGAGATCTTCGGCGTGGTTGCGATCGCGTCTGTGCTTCTCGTCGGGGGGCATCTGCACGACCAGGGCACGCTCACCGTCGGCACGCTCATCTCCGCCGTCTTCTTGCTCAACCTCGTCTTCCAGCCGCTGCAGGAGCTCTCGGACCTCTACGGCCAGGTGCAGTCGGCCGGCGCGGCGATGGAGAAGATCTCCTCCGTCCTCGACACGGAGGAGGAGATCCGCGACAAGCCGGACGCGCGGAGACTCGACCGAGTCGACGGCGGGCTCGACCTCGACTCGATCTGGTTCGCGTACGGCAGAGAACCGGTCATCCGCGGCGTCGACCTGCACATCCCGGCGGGCGCGTGCATCGCCCTCGTCGGCCACACCGGGCACGGCAAGTCGACGCTCGCGAAGCTGATCGGCCGCTTCTACGACCCCGACGGGGGCGCGATCCGCGTCGACGGGATCGACCTGCGCGACGTCGAGCTGGGCTCGTACCGCCGCAGGCTCGGCGTGGTCCTCCAGGATCCGTTCCTGTTCGCGGGCACGATCGCCGACAACATCCGTTTCGCCCGACCGAGCGCGACTGACGAGCAGGTGCGCGAGACCGCGGCGGCGATCGGGATCGACAAGCTCGCTGGGCGCTTCGACAACAACCTCGAGCACGTCGTGCGCGAAGGCGGCGCCGGTCTCTCTGCCGGCGAGCGGCAGCTGATCTCGATCGGGCGCGCGCTCCTCGCCGACCCGCGCATCCTGATCCTCGACGAGGCGACGTCGAACATCGACCGCCCGACGGAGATTCTGATCGAGCAGGCGCTCGACCGGCTCCTGCACGGGCGGACGTCGATCATCATCGCGCACCGTCTCGCCACCGTCCGGCGCGCGGACGAGATTCTCGTCGTCGAGCATGGCCAGATCGTGCAACGCGGGAACGAAAGCGCCCTCCTGGCCGAGGACGGCCCCTTCCGCCGCCTCGCCCGTGACCTGCGCGGGCCTGTCGCCGCTTCCGAGCTGGCTCGGCCCTTGTAGCGCGCCCCGTGCGGTGATAAGAAGGCTCCGAACGTAGCGGGCCAACCAAAAAGGGGGCAACTCATGGCGACGGTAACGCCGGTCGCCGGCCTGGACGAGCTTCGCACGCAGCTGCGAGGAGCGCTCATCACGCCGGACGACGAAGGGTACGACGAAGCGCGGAGCGTCTACAACGGGTCGATCGACAAGCGTCCTGCGGCGATTGCACGCTGCGCCGATGCTGCTGACGTCGCGACCGCAATCGGGTACGCGCGTGCGCAGGGACTCGACATCGCGGTCCGCGGCGGTGGCCACAGCGGAGCCGGATACGGCACGAGCGACGGCGGCCTGGTCATCGACCTCTCACCTCAGCGCTGGGTCCGGGTCGACCCCGAGACGCGCCTGGTTCAGGTTGGCGGCGGTTGCGACCTTGGAGACATCGACCACGCGACGTACCCGTTCGGCCTTGCGGTGCCGGTCGGCACGTTCTCGATCACAGGCATCGGCGGGCTCGCCCTGGGTGGCGGGCTCGGCCATCTGACACGCAAGTACGGCCTCACGATCGACAACTTGGTCGACGCCGACGTCGTGCTCGCGGACGGATCGCTGGTGAAGGCAAGCGCCGACCAGAATCCAGATCTCTTCTGGGCGCTGCGCGGCGGCGGGGGCAATTTCGGTGTCGTGACCGCCTTCACCTTCGAGGCACAGCCGGTCCCGACGCTGCTGGCGGGACCGATGTTCTGGCCGCTCGAGCGAACGCAGGAGGTCATGCGCTTCTGGGCGGACTTCCTCGCCGATGCTCCCGACGACCTGACGGGTTTCTTCGCATTCCTCACCGTTCCGCCGGTGCCGCTCTTCCCCGAGGCACTGCACAACCAGAAGGTGTGCGCGATCATCTGGGCCTGGACGGGTCCGGCGGACCAGGTGGACGAGGCGCTCGCCCCGGCACGCGCCCTCGAGCCGATGCTCGACGGTGTGCACGCGATCCCGCTGCCCGTGCTGAACAGCCTCTTCGACCCACTCTATCCGCCCGGAATGCCGCAGTACTGGCGTGCGGACTTCATCGAGGAGTTCACGGACGAGGCGATCGCGAAGTACGCCGAGGTCGGGCCGAGCTACACGGTGCCGATGACCCAGATCCACCTCTACCCCATCGACGGCGCCGCCTCGCGCGTGCCGAGCGATGCGACAGCGTGGGAGTACCGCAGCGCGCGCTGGGCGTCCGTGCTCTTCAGCGTCTCGCCCGATCCGGCCGACGCACCGTCGTTGCGCGAGTGGACCGTCGGCGCGTGGGAGGCCCTGCATCCGTACTCGGCCAAGGGCGGCGGCGCGTACGTCAACTTCATGATGGAAGAGGGCGAGGACCGCGTCCGCGCTAGCTACGGCTCGAACTACGAGCGGCTCGCGCAGATCAAAGCGAAGTACGACCCCGAGAACGTCTTCCACCTGAACCAGAACATCGAGCCGGCGTAGCGAGCTTCAGGCGGCGGGGCGCCGCGCGCGCCCCGCCGCTCAACTCGGACGCAGCTCGAGCCAGGTCATCCCCCGCACTCCGAGCCAGTAGCGGCCGTCGCCGCGCACGAGCACGAGCAGCACGGCGTCGCAGGCGCGGCAGCGGATCACGACGCCGGGCGCTTCGACGAAGGCGCGCGCCGCGCCGAGCTCGCCGACGTTCCCGCAGTTCTCGCATCGTCCTCGTGCTCCCGTCACTTCGAGCGCGAAGACCTCGCTCAACATACCGGCGGCGGCGTTTCCGTCCAGCTCTTCCACTCTCACCTCCCTGTCGGTCCGAACCGCTCCGTCCTGACGCGCTCCGGCGCGTGGCCGAGCGCCACGAGCGTCGACGCAACGCTCTCCACGAACGACGTCGGGCCGCAGACGAACATGCGCGGCTCCCGCTCGGGTGCAAAGCCGGCTTCGCTGAGCAGGTCGGCATCGACTCGACCCGCCCGCACGCTGTTGCGCTGCTCGCGCGTGAGCGTCAGGACGACGTCGTCGCCCAGCGCCTCGAGCTCGTCGCGGTAGATCACGTCCTCGAGCGTTCTCGCGGAGTAGATGAGCCGCGCCTCGATGTCCGGCGGTCGTGCGCGAAGCATCGAGCGCAGCGGGACCACTCCGGAGCCGCCGCCGACAAGCAGCAACGGCCCGCCGTCGGCAGAGTCCCACGCGAAGTAGCCGCCGATCGGCCCGCGCAACTCGAAGACGTCGCCCTGCTGCGCTTCGCCGACGAGATACGGAGACACCTCGCCGTCCTCGATGAGCTCGACCGTCAGCGCGAGCCGCTCGTCGTCCGGTCCCGACGCGATCGAGTACGAGCGTTCCGCCTGGTAGCCGTCCTCCGCCGTGAGGCGAACGTCGACGTGCTGCCCCGCGCGATGGCCGTCCCAGCCGTCGACGTCGAGGAAGAGCGTGCGCGTGCGCGGCGTCTCGTCGACGAACTCGGCGACCGACGCAACGCGCCACGTCAGTCGCCCCAGTACCGCTGCTCCCGCCATGGATCGCCGTAGTTGTGGTAGCCGTACTGCTCCCAGAAGCCCGGCGCGTCCTCGGCGCGCAGCGTCAGCCCGCGAACCCACTTCGCGCTCTTCCAGAAATAGAGGTGCGGCACGAGCAAACGCGCCGGCCCGCCGTGCTCGGGTTCGAGCGGCTCGCCGTTGTAGCCGAATGCGACCCACGCCTTGCCGCCGGTGACGTCCTCGAGCGGAAGGTTCGTCGTGTAGCCGCCGTCGCAGAACGCGACGACGAACTCCGCCCCGGTTTCGACGCCGTCCAGCAGCGTGTCGATCGAAACGCCCTCCCACTGCGTGTCGAGCTTCGACCACTTCGTGACGCAGTGGATGTCCTTCGTGACCTGCTCGCTCGGGAGGGCGCGGAACTCTTCCCACGTCCAACTCCGCGGCTCGTCCACCTCGCCGTTGATCGTGAACGTCCACTGGTCGAGCGGCGTGTGCGGCGTCGGGCCTGCCGACAGGACGGGGAAGTCGTCAGTCACGTACTGGCCGGGCGGCACGCGATCCGCCGGCGCGTCAGTCCGCGACCGACCGCGGAAGCCACGAGAGATCGGAGCCATGGCGCCATCGTCCCGTAAAACACGTCGTCGTTACAACCCTTGTTTCCCAGACCCGACGCGCCTAGAGTCGAACCTCATTTTGCGGTCGAATGGGGTCCATATGCGCGTCGTCATGCTGATCGTCCTTACTCTGGGAATCGCAAGCCAGGCCGCAGTTGCAGCCGAACTGTCGACATGGTCCGGCTCCATCGGCCTCGTAGGCGAGCGGAGCCGTTCCCACCCCTCGGTAAAGCTGGCACTGGGCGCCTCGAACGCACGGGCTGACTTCAACGGCTTCACAGGCGCAGCGCACGACCCTCCAACCGCCAAGACCACATGCTGGATCGGCTATCGCTTCCTAGAGAAGCGCGGCTCGTGGCGGTACTACCGCGAGCTCGGCCGTCCACACCTCACGGCGGCTGGGTACGTCGAGGACTCGCCCTGCCTCGGCGCCAACGGCCAGACGTTGCGCGTGCGAATGCTCTCGAGCCGCGAGCTCAGTGCCCAGTTCAATACCGATCCCTTCGTCATGCCAGAGGAGTTCCGGGCGTCGTACGCCGGGCGGCTTCACCGCTAAGCTGCGGGCACCCCGCGCGCATTTCCGCGCGAGGTGCCCGAAAAACGACTACGCCGGCGCATCAGACTCTGTGCTGATGGGCGCTCCGCGGGAACCACTGACGCGGCTCGACCTCGTGGAGGAGCCGGTGGACTTCCCCGCGCGGACGCTCTCGATCCTGCGCCCGCGCAGTGCCGAAGCGCTGCTCGACGAAGAGGCATTCGAGCACGAGGAGTTCCTGCCGTACTGGGCGGAGCTGTGGGCGAGTGGCGAGGCGCTCGCGCGCGCCGTCGCCGGGCGCGATGTTTCCGGCTTGCGGGTCGTCGAGCTCGGCTGCGGACTCGCGCTTCCATCCTTGGCGGCGGCGCTCGGCCGCGCGCACGTGCTCGCCACCGATTGGGCGCCCGACGCGATCGAGCTCGCACGGGAGAACGCGCGCCGCAACGAGCTCGAGCTCGAGACGGCGATCGTCCGCTGGAGCGAGCCGCAGGCTCTCGTCGAGCGCGCGCCGTGGGACCTCGTGCTCGCTGCCGACGTGCTCTACGAGCGCCGCAACGTCGACGAGTTGCTGGCGCTGCTGCCGCAGCTCGGCTCCGAGGTGCTGCTCGCCGAGCCCGGCCGTCCGCATGCCAAGACGTTCCTCGAGCGGGCGGCTCAGACGTGGGTGATCGAACAGAGCGAGAAGATCAGCACGCTGCGACGGCCGTGAGGGCAAGACGCGCAGCGCCCCGCCCTCGCACTGCCCTTTAGTCGGACGCCCTCACGAGCCCGTCGATCTGCTCGGACGTGAGCTCGAGCCCGGGATGCGCTTCCTGCGCGTGGAGCTCGACGTGCTTAAGGAGCTCCTCCTTGGTCTCGGTCGTGAACGAGCCGGGACAATCCGTGCCCGCGTCCGCGCACACTATGGAATAGGCCATGCGTGATCTCCCTTCGTCGCTTGGACTCTCTCACATCGTGCCGACGCTCTACCGCCGTGCGAGCTGACGCCGCGCCGCAAAGCCCGCCAAGAGGAGGAGCACGACACTGCCGGCGATTGCCGCGATGATGATCCTGTCGCTGATGCCACCGTCGCCGGAGCTCGGCTTCGGGATCTTCACGCGCACGCCCGCCTGCGCCGCGAGGCGCTGCACGGCCCCCGTCGCCCCGGCCGCGAGCGCGGCACCGCTTTCTCCCGGCTTGGGCAGTGCGTTGACGGCACGCTGGGCATCGCGCAGCGGCTTGCCCCCGCGCGACACGGGACGGCGCCGAGGTCGAGCTCGGAGGCGATGAGCGCGACTCTGATCGTGAAGCCCTGCTTCTTCGCTTCGGCGACCACGCCGTTCAGTTGCTCGGTCTCCTCCTGCGAAAGCTTTGCGTCGAATGGGATGAACGTGCTCTGCGACAGCAGATAGTCGCTGGCCGGATCGCCGTTGGCGCGCGCGAGCGGCACGGCCAGGCCGCCGGCTGCGACAAGCGCGGCGAGCACGTACCGCTTCATCCGCTCGTCCGATCGACGAGCAGCACGTCGAACGGCCGGCCGCCGGGCGGCGCGATCCCGAAGGTGATCGCCCAGTGCCCAACCATCACGAGTGCGGGCGCGGCGCGCGTGTAGACGCCGGGCCGCGCCTCCTTCAGTGCGTACTCCTGCTGCCCCATCTCCATGTCGAGCATCGCAAACGTCGCCGTCACATCCGCACCGGTGACCGCGCGACCGCCGCGCCTGATCGTCAATACGAAATCGTTCTCGCGCGCCGCGCGATTCGGCGTCACGTGGAACTGGAGGCTGTAGCCGTTGCGCTCGAGCTCGTTCGTCACCGGCCCCGGCCCGACGTGTGCGGCGGCCTCGCCGACTCCGGCGAGGGCCTTGGCCGGCGGCGGCAGGCTGGAGAGCACCGCGGCAGCGAAGATGATCGCGGCGACGAGCACAATCTCCGAACCGTCATGGCTACGGCCAGCAGCGAGACCTTCACGAGAATGGACTTTCCGTACGACGTCTGCCAGAGAGACGACAACGTCGGCAGGTGGACGACGCTCGCGGCGACGCCGGACGCGATCAGCACGTTCACGGAGACGAAGGCGACGTTCGAGAACCGGGGCACACACACCGCGAGCCCGGCGATGCGCTGCGTAGCAGGCAAGCTTTGCCAGAGAACGAGCAGCCCGATTAGGCCGCCGACCCAGAGCGAGCCTGCGGAGAGGTGCGACCAGTCGAAGAAGAGCGACCACGCGCGCGGCGACGTCTGCGCGGCATGGCCCGCGAGCCCCGGAACGAGCAGCACGGCAGCAGCGGCGACGCCGGCCCCCGCGAGCGCAAGCACCTCCGCGATCGAGCGCTGCTCGCGTTCAGGACGGTCGACCCACAGCGCGACGACGGCCGCGAGCGCGAACAGCAAGAACGTCAACTCCAGGTCGACGTAGCCGCGGCCGAACGACGACGCGCGGATGAGCGGGACGAGCGCGCCGACCTCGTACCACGAGCGCAACGCGAACTGCGCCGTCGCGAGCATTAGATAGACGGGCGTCGCGATGAGCGCGATCGCGGCAGTAACGAAGAACGCCACCGAGACCGCCCGGAGCCGTGTTCCGCTCACCCGCCGGACGAGCGGTCGCGCGATGCCGATTCGCAGAGCGAACAGTCCGATCGCCGCCATTACCGAAAGGAACGCCAGCCATCGCGCGACGATTAGGCGCGGCGTTGCCGCCGTCTCGGAGATCGAGGGGATCACGAACTGCGGTGCCGGACCGGGGTTCGGGCCGACGGCGAAGGTGAACGCGCCCCGCACGGGATGGCCGTCGGCCGAGATGACACGCCAGTAGACGAGATACCACCCTTCGGGCAGCTTCTTCAACGGCACCACGAGCGTGTCGACATTCCCCGGTGACCTACGCGGTGATCCGGACGTCACCTGGTTCGCCTGGACATCCGTCACCGACACGATCGCGAACCGCGCCTCAACCGCCTCGGTGTACGTGAGCAGGACCTGCTTCGGCGGGGTGTTCACGGTGCCGCTTGCCGACGGCACGGTGCGGAGAAGCGCGGCATGCGCCCAGGCCGCAGCCGGCAGCGCTAAGGCTGCGACTGCTGCGGCGAGCGTAACGACAAATCCTCGTCTCAAGCGAGCGAGCGCCTCCCGGGTCCGGCTGCGAGAGCAACCAGCGCGGCGACCAGCCCGAGACCCGCAACGATCAACGCGATCACCGCGAGCGTCGAATTTCCACCGCCACCGAACGAGCTCTTCGCCTCGATGGTCGGCGCCGGCGTGTCCGAGCTCTCCGGCCCGCTCCAGTCGACGACGGAGCCGTCCGAGTACGTTTGCCTGACACCGAACGTGTACGTCTTGCTCAAGTCGGCGCGGCCGAGGAACTGGAACCCGGTGGCCTCACCTGTTGGGAGGTCACCTCCGTCCCAGATCACCTTCGTGATCACGGCGTCTTCTCCCGAGCCGGTGTGCTGCACGTCGCGTTTCCAGCCCGGGGACGGAACGAACGAATCGATCGAGAAGCCGTCGGGCGGCGTGAGCTCGACTTTCGTCGTCGTCGCGTCTTCCTTCTCCGTCGGCACGGCGAGCGTGAAGACCTGGCTGTCTTCCGCCGGGACAACTGATGGGCTCACGTGCGCGTGGGCCGATGCGGTGGCCGCAACGACGAGGGCCGCGAGAACGACGAGCGTGAAGGTGAGGGAACGTCTCATGTGACCTCCAAGGTGAAGGGAGCAGTCAGAACGTGGCCGTTCGCGCGGCACTGCAGGAACAAGCGCCACGTGCCGGCGACGGGGACGAGCACGCCGACGCGGAGCCTGCCGGGCGTGGACGAGCTGCCCTTGACCTGAGTCGATCCGAGGAAGCTCGTGCAGCCGCTCGCGCCGGGCGCGCAGACGTGGGTGTGGAAGTAATCGAGCGTTCCCGCACGGAAGAAGATCGCGTGCGCGAGCGCGCCGAACCACGGCGTGAAGCGCGCGGGCCTCCCTTGCGGGTCGGTGACCGTGATCGTGATGAAACTCGCCTGGATCGCGCGGAGCCGTGGGTGCCCGTGGATCTGCACGCGATAGCCGTCCACGACGAAGGCGTTGCCGAACGGCGGCAACGGCTTCGGCACGTACGCGCCTGCGGCGTCGATCTTCGAGAACAGCTGGAAGTTCGACTGGCCGCCGCCTGTCGGATATGCGTCGACGACGACGCGGTACGGCCCGGGCTCCGGCAAGGTGACTTGCGCGGTCGCCTTTCCGTTCGCTGCGATAGGCGGATGCAGATGGATGAGCGCCCCGAGGTCGTCGCGCACGAGGATCAGGTGCACGCCCGTGTGAGGGCCGGCGCCACGCCGGTAGTCGGTGAGCGGTTTGCCGTCGGGCTGCTCGATCGTGAACGAGACGGTGACCGGCTTTCCCGCCGGTACCTTGCCCGCCGGCCGGAAGTTCGCGAGCCGGAATGTACGCGCGGCCTGGATCGACGGCGCCTTTGGCGTCGACGACCCCGAGCCGCAGCCGGCCGTCGCAAGGACGCAAGCGGCGAGGCAGGCGAGGCGCGATTTCATCGCCGAACTCCTCTGTCGTTGGGCGCGAGAACCGCGAGCACGACGGCGGCCGCACCTCCGAGGGAGGCGACGGCCGTCGCGAGTCGCGTGAAAAGCGCCGGCAGCGACGAGATGACGATGCCGTGCCAGAACACGCTCAGCGAGCCAAGGCCGAGCGCCGCGGCGACGACGCCCACGATCATCGCCGCCCACGTTCGCAGCGAGCGGTCGCCGAGCACCAGCGCCGCGACCGCGAGCACCGCGAGCAGGGCGGCCGATCCGACCTCGATCCATTGCGCGCGCCTCGCGATCGATTCGCCGGTCGTGAAGGCGGCGCTCGAGGCGAGCGCCGCGGCGGCCGCGACGCCCGCGAT
>WNFZ01006582.1_pt1 | contig 10473 bp, 8 predicted proteins | sample 5400081 | NCBI WGS metagenome assembly WNFZ01 (sample SAMN13153365, study PRJNA577476) | soil metagenome | isolation source: 80 cm soil or saprolite under grassland replicate 1 | place: USA:California | collected 2016-06-15
ACAATGAGCAATGAGCAATGAGCAATGAGCAATGAGCAATGAGCAATCTGGACATTGCACATTGCACATTGCTCATTGGCCATTGGCGCCCACGCAACGGCCGGTTCATGGGAAGGGAACACCTCCAAAATCGGGACGTGAGTTGGGGCCATGAACCGGACCGCCGCCGGTCCCGCAGCCAGGTACGATTTACGATGTACGGTTTACGAGCGCCGCGCCGCGCAGATCGTCGGGCGTGCGAATCGCGTAGAGCCGCGATCCCTCCATCGAAAGCTCGTAAATCGTACATCGAAAATCGTAAATCGCTGAGCCCGGGAGACCGCCAGGTCCGAATCGCCAGGTTCATGGGAAGTCTCCTTGGCGTTTCGCCGCGCATTGGGACCATGAACCGTGGTGGAGCACGCAATCCGCAATCCGTAATCCGCAATCCGCAATCAGGAGGTTCATGGAAGCAGGACCGCGTCGGGGTAGTTGATCATCGAGCGGAGCATCACGCTGACCTGGATCAACCGCATCGCCAATGCGTATCCCTTTTTATAAACAGCAAGCTCTTTAACCGATTCAGCTGCCATAACACTCAACTACCCTCCGTTACCCGCCCTTCTGCCTCCCCGTCCCCTGCCCCCTGTCCCCTGTCCCCTGTCCCCTGTCCCCTGCCCGACCGTCGCCCCTGCGTTGGCAGCCAGGTTTCCACCATCCATCGGGATGAGCGCGCCGGTGATCCAATTCGACGCGTCTGAGGCTAGAAAGACGGCGAGGCCCTTGATGTCCTCGGGTTGGCCGAGGCGTCTGGCCGGGATGCCGCTGAGAAATTTTTCGCGGAGCGTGGGATCGGCGGACATGCGTTGTTCGAGGGCGGGGTTCATCACTTGCGCCGGCAGAATGGCGTTCACGCGCACGCCGCGGCCGGCCCATTCCGTGCTGAGTTCACGCGTCATTTGTGCCACGGCGCCCATCGCCATGCTGTAGGCGATGTGACCGCGTCCCAGCGCCGTCAGGCTGGCGAGCGAACCGATGTTCACGATGCTCCCACGACCGGCGGCGAGCATGCGGTGTCCGGCTTCCTGGCACATGCAGAAGCGACCGAACACCAGGTTGCGCCAGCATCGCTCGACTGCTTCGAGCGAAATAGCCTCGGGCGCGCCGAGGACGCCGTCGCCCGCGACGTTGCCCAGAAAATCGATCCGACCGAACGCTGCATCCAGCTGGCGAAACAGGTCGCGAATCTGGGCTGGGTCGGCGACATCGCATTTGGCCGCCACCGCGCGGCGGCCGAGTTGCTTGATGGCCGCGGCGGTTTCGCGCGCGCCGGTTTCGTTGCGGTCCACCAGCAGGGCGTGGGCGCCGGCTTCGGCCAAGGCGAGGGCCATCGCGCGGCCGAGCCCCTGGGCGGCGCCGGTGACGAGGGCCACGCGGCCGGTGAGGTCGAAGAGCGAATCAGGCATGGATGGATTTGATTGGCCCCGGGCGAGCCAACGAGGGTTCATGACTTGGACGCAGCGAGCCGGAGGGCGTCACCCAGCTCCACCTCCGGCACTGGCAACGGGACTTTCACAAAACTCACCAACACGCCGCCCAGCAGGTAACAACTTCCGAGGAAGAGCAGACACGCGCTTTCCCCGGCGCCATGGTTCTTGAGCCAGCCCATCGTGTGGTTGCCCAGGTAACCCGCCACGTTCGCCAGCATGTTGATGAATCCGATCGAGACGGCCGCCGCCGAAGCGGTGAGCGTGAGCGTCGGCAGCGCCCAGAATGGGGAGGGCCAGAAGTACGCGGCCAGACCGGTGAAACACAGCCACGTCATCACCAGCCCGAAGGGTTGACCGGGAATCGTGCTGCCGGCGAGGAACAGCGCCGTAGCCACCTGCCCGCCGACGCAGTGCCATTTGCGGTCCCCGGTTCGGTCGGAAGAGCGGCCGGACAGCCACACGCTCAGCAGTCCGCAAGTGTAAAAGAGTCCGCTGTAGAAAAGCGCGGCGCGGTCGGAGCCGCCGGAGAGATGTTTCACCGTCGTCGGCAACCAGAACCCGAGCGCGTAGCCGCCCGTGTTGGTCGCGAAAATGCCGAGCGCCAGCAGCCAGACGTTGGGCAGCCGCAGCACTTGCCAGACGGTCGGCACGCCGGCGGCCTCTTTCGCCCGAGCCTCCGCGGCGAGCCGTCCTTCAAGATGCTCGCGTTGCTCCGGCGAGAGCCACTTCGCCTGGCGCGGGCGGTCCGTCAGGCAGCGCAACGTCACCACCCCCAGCACCACGGCGGGAACGCCTTCGAGGATGAACAGCCATTTCCAGCCGGCCAGCCCCAGCCAGTTCACATCGAGCAGCAGCGCCGACACCGGCGCGCCCAGGGCCAGGCTGAACGGCACCGCCATGACCAGCCCAGACAACGCCCGCGCTCGCTCCGCGCTGGTGAACCAGTGGGTGAAGTAAACGATGATCCCGGGAAAAAAGCCCGCCTCGGCCACACCCAGCAGAAATCGCGCGACGTAAAATTGCATCGGTGTCCGCACGAACGCGGTGAGCGCCGAGAGGCATCCCCACGAGATGAGGATGCGCGCGAACCATTTTCGGGCGCTCCATCGCTCGACCAGCAAGGCCCCGGGGATCTCGAGAAGAAGATAGCCGATGAAAAATATTCCGATGCCCAACCCGAACACTTCCTCTGAGAACTGGAGGTCGCTGGCCATGCGCAGCTTGGCGAAACCGACATTGGCCCGATCGAGATAGGCGACAATGTAGAGCAGGAACACCAGCGGCAAAACACGCCAGGCGACCTGCCGTTGCAGGGCCGGGAAATCGACCGGAGCCGCGGTCATTCCGACCCCTCCGCCGCGCCGCCGGCGCTTGGCACACGACAACGTTGTTCGAGGATTGGCATTTTCGTGATGGTCGACCATCAACTTCTAAGACCCGGCCAGATGCAATGCCAGCGGGAAATGCGGCCTCACGCCCGCGTAGGAGTTTGGCGCTGGCGTAGGCCATCCCGGAGGGATGGAAGGAATTCGAGCAAAAAGGCTGATTTTACTGCTATGGGCGGGCGGGCTCTTGCGGCTCGACAGGAGAGGACGGTTTGAGTAGGTAGGTCTTCATGATATCGCTCCGGCCCTTACTGAGGCGGAGCCAAGACAACACGGAACCCGATAAGGTAGGACCTGACGAACGGGTAGCCGTTGATGAGGCGAATCGCCGACCGGCAGTGACTCGCAGGGCTGAGCCAACTGCCCCCGCGATACACGCGGTACGGGCCTGTAGATGGGCCTTGCGGATCCACGACACGTCCGCCGGGCAAACTGTCGGACCACCAATCCCAGCACCACTCCCAAACGCTCCCGTGCATGTCATACAACCCCCACCCATTGACCTCATAACTGCCCACGATCGTCGTCCGACCCAAAAAGACCCCGGCAGAATTGGTCGTTGTGCTCAGGCCAAGTTCTGCCTGGCAAACAGTTCGTGGCACGGCGGCACAAAGAGCCAGGGTTAGCGCGGGCAGGAGGGAACAGGAATTGGAAAACAATGGTGTCTTCATAGGCGGCGCGACTAAAAATTGTCTGAAAAACGAAGATTGAACCAGAGCCCGCCCCGAACAACAAGCCCACACTGGCTCCAATTGTCGTCCGCGCGTCATAACGCCCACTTCAGTCGGCTGATCCGACCCAGGGCTGTAAGGTTAGTTCTGGGCGGACGGCGAGCTCGCTCACCGTGGCCTGTCCATATCCCTTTTCACTGAGCGCAATGATCGCGCGGGTCGCGGGGTCGTCAGGAAATGAGAACCAGCCATCAGGCCCGGTGCGAGTCGACGGGACTTCGGGAGAAGGAGCAGCGTATACGGGGATGGCATCGCCCGCCAAAAACGACTAGAACGAGCCACAGCAGCACGTTCAGAGCGTCAGTCAGATCAAAGGCGCGTTAACGTTCCCTCAAGAACGGCACGGTCCAGATCCGACTCCATCTCATTAATCCAAGTTAAGAACCGAGGTCCGGGCACGCCTCCACGCGGTTTAGGGCAGGGCCGTAGCGCATAGTAGTGCCGCAACGAACGCCCAGGCTCAGCCACTGCCGCTGGCGAGCAGTTATCACGCCGCGCATCGAATTCGGATTCCAACGCGGCAACTTGTTCCTTGATGGCCACCGCCCGGCGAAGTTGCAGGAGCGTTAGGTTCGCTATGGAGTTGATTTGCATGCGGAGTAAACAACACAAAGGTATCGTTCGGGTCAAGCCAATGCTCGTCGGGTTCGCTGCGGAATGGTGTGGCTCGTCCATCGCGATCGTGGTGCAGTGTCGCTTGAGGATCTCGATGGTCATGCTACGGCCGATGCCGCGCCGAGCCCATTAGTACAACCCTTGCGCGTTCGAGGACCAATCCTTTACTTTGCCATCGGAGTCGAAGTTGACGGGCCGACCTCGACCAACTCGAGACCCACTTTCCGCCGGAAGCCGCAGACGGTAGCCTGGTGGGCTATTATGAAATCCTCCCACACGCGCGGCCCATCGAGGTCAGAGTGGAAGAACAAGCTTGGCAGTTCGACGACCAATACTGCGTCCAGCGCGACTGCGGCTGCCAGAGCGCCCGCCTGACGTTTATCCCGGTGATGGGCGAGGGCTCCCAGCGGAATGCTGGCCCCCGCCTCAGACTGGGTTTTCGCTACCCCTACAACGACGGCCAGGCCGACCACGTGACGGCGGGAGCGGACGCGCCTTCCGTGAGTCAGATGCTGGGTGCACTGAGAAAGGCGCAACCTGACCTGATTGCGGGGCGGGGTGAGGTGACAGGGCGTCCAGTTCCGGGCGGTACACAATCCGCTTTGTTCCGCTTGGGCCACGGGGATGGAAATCATGGGCTTGGACGAGGAAGATGAGTTGCGCGGTATCATTGTAAATGCCAGGGAAATGGGTCAGGTCGGCAAACTTCCTCTTGGCGATTTGGAAGTTAAGCCGCGCACTAGCAGGAATTATCGGCCGGTCAGGGAATAGGTCGTCTGGATTGGCGTTACGATGCCTCGATCCACCGAGTGGACTTTACATTTGAGGGCAGTGACGAGGGAGATCAGGTCAGTGGGAGAGGTTGGGCGAAGATTGAGGGCAAACAGATGGTTGTTCAAATCGGGTTTCATCTGGGCGACGAATCGGGTTTCACGGTGAATTCACCGCATCGATGATCGCCTGGGCGGCATTGATCAAGAGGGTGCCGAGGTCGGGGTCAGCGGGCGTCACGCGACTTTGCACCTTGTCTTGGAAGACCTGAAGCCGCTTGGTGCCCAGCTCGAAGTTGCCGGCGTCAAAAGCCGCTTCTGCCCCTCGGAGGGTCTCGATCAGCGGTCGGCGAACCGAGCTGGGGAGTGCCGAGTTGTCCAGACGCGTGCTGATCGAGTCCACAGCGTCGCCGGCCGTGATCACTTCAAACGTCGCAGTATCCGTGCTGGAGGCTTTGCCGTCGTCGGCCACCAGGGTGATGGAGTGCGTGCCGACTTCCAGCTCGTTGGTCGCCCGCGCTCCTGCCGCAATCGTCACCGCCTCTTCCATCCAGGCGAATTGCAACGGGTCATTGTCCGCGTCTGAGGAGAGCGACGCATCGAGCACCACCGGCGCATTGGAATTGTTGGGGGAGACCACGACCAGATTCGTTTGGTCCGGAAACAAGATCGACAGTGGCGAGACCAACGCCCTGGCCACCGGCGGAGAGTTGGCGGGAACGACCTGGATCACGAATGTCTGCGGCGCGGATGTGTCCACCCCGCCGTCTGCGGTTCCGCCGTCGTCCATGAGCACGACGGTGACGATGGCCAGGCCCGTGACCTGCGCGGCCGTGGCGAAGGTCAGCGCCCCGCCGACAGCTTCCACCGCCGGCAGCGTCGCGAAAAGGCCCGGATTGTCGGTGGTGACGATGAATGTCAGCCCCTGGGCTGGCTCACCCGGCGGACCGGATTGGATGTTACTCGCCCAGCGGTCGAAGCGGTATGCCGCCGGCACGTCGGCTTCAGATACGGTGATGTCCGGACCTTTGGTGAAGCTCGGCGGCTGGTTGGTAAAAGGGATCTGGAGCACTTGGAGCAACGCATTCGAGCTGATGGCGATGCCGGCGACGTTGGTCACCACGACGCTATAAAACCCGGCTTGGTTGGTCTGAACATTGAACAGAGCGAGGAAGCCGTTGGTGGTCACCGCAACGGTGGTGCCGTCGTGGCGCCAACGATAAATCAGCGGCGGCGTGCCCGTGGCCACCACGCTGAAGGTGACGTTGCCGCCGGCAAAAACCGTCTGGCTCTGTGGCTGGGTCACAATCGTGGGCGGCACGCGGTTGGTGGCCGATGAAACCTGGGCGACCAGGTCGAGATCGAAGCTGATGTCGCTGCTGCTCACGGAGGCCTGATGAATCTCGACGGCGAGCAGATTCGCGCCACTGACCAAGAGGTTCGGCGGCAGCTGTGCCGGGAAGAAACTCGTCTCATCCACCGTCTCAAAGGCAAGCGTATTAAACGCGATCGGGCCAGTCGGCATGTTGCTGCGGAACACCTCCAGGCCGTTGAGATAGACCACCCCGCCGTCGTCGCGCAGCAAGCGGACGGTCAGACCGGTGATGCTGGCGGTATTCGTGACACTGAACGTGCGCCGGAAATAGGTGGTGATGAATTTGTTGGCCGGATCAGGACCGAACGCAACCACGGTGGCCTCGTCACCGTCGCCGTAGCCGAGCTGAGCAGGCCCAAACGCCCAAGTGCTGTCGTCGAACCCTGGAGCGGCCCAGGCCGTGCCCTGGTCGGATCCGTTGTCGAGGTACCGCCACACCGCGCCGGTCGAGACCAGCGTCAAGGTGCCGCCGGCGCCGGTCGTGACGGTGATGTTGACCGGGGTAGACACGGTGACGGCATTGCTGTTGTCCGTGGCCACGGCGGTCAGTTGGTAACTGCCCGGCTGGACATTGGTCCACACCACGTTGTAGGGGGCGATCAAATCTTGCGCAATCTTGTTGCTGCCCGCAAAGAATTCGACTTGCGTCACCGTGCCGCCGAAGTCTGTGGCGGTGGCACTCAGGAGAATGTTTGCCGGCGCCACGAAAGTGGCTCCATCGACGGGGCTGGTCAGGGTGACGACCGGCGGAAGGTTCGAGGTGAGCAGCACTTGCAGGACGGCATTCGAGCTGACGCTGGCTCCGGCGAGGTTGGAAACAATCACGGAATAGTTTCCCGCGTTGGTGGGTTGCACGTTGAACAGAGTCAACAAAGAGTTAGTGCCGCTCGGAACCGGCACGTTGTTCCTGCGCCAGACATAGGATAACGGCTCTGTCCCCGTCGCTTCGACGAAGAACGTCACGTCGGCCCCGGCGAACACAGTCTGGTCCTGTGGTTGCGTGACGATGGTCGGTGCCTCGGGAATGGTCGTGTTGGCGGCCAATTCCAAGTCGAAGCTCAAATCTGAGCTACTCACCGAATTCTGATGAACCTCGACCGAAAGGGTATTGGTGTTGACCCCGCTGATCAACAGACCAGGCGGGACCGAGGAGGGGAAGAAAGTATTCTCGTCCGCGCCGCCTACGGCGGTCAACGCCAGCGTGGTGAAGGTGACTTCGCCGGTGGGCATGTTACTGCGAAACACTTCGACGCCGTTGAGATAGACTACGGCACCGTCGTCGCGCAACAATCTGACCAGGAGATTGGTGATGCTCGACGCATCCGGCACGCTGAAATCATGGCGAAAATAAGTCGTGATGAACCGATTGGTGCTGATCAACGTCGCTTCGTCACCATCGCCGTAACCCAATTGGGCCGGTCCCGAAGCCCAAGTGCTGTCATCGAAAAAGTGACCAATCCAGAGCGTTCCCTGGTCGCTGCCGTCGTGCAGATATTTCCAGGTGGACCCTGCTGGCACCAGCACCTCGGCGCCCTCACTGCGTGAGATGAGCGCTCCCAACACGCCAAGGGACAGACCCAGACTGTAAGTCGACAGGAGTTTCATAGTAGTTTCTCCGCTGATTTTCCCCGATGTTGATTTGGCCTCCAAGGACTGTTGGAAAGGCCGGAGCAGCAAAAAAGTCCACGGATCCTCTCGTCCGGGTCCACGCCGCCAACTGGCCAGTCCAAACCCAGGCCAGTCCCCATCCTCGACAGTACCAGCGCACCGTGGTGCTCTGCCGTTTTCCTCCCGGGTGCACAACTACCACTGCGGCTCGCGCACGATTTCGACCGCCGCGAAATGGAGACCGAGATCTACCGTGGTGACGCATGAGCCGGTTAAATTAGTCTCTGGCTTGCGAGGTTAAATGGGGTGTGAACCCCAGAAGATCCTGCATGTCCATCGTCGGTGAACTCAAGCCGGCGGAGAGAGACACGCATCAGGCGTCTGCATCGTGATGCAGCGCTACAGGCGGTGGGTCCGAAGGAATGCGACGGCGGAAGACTACGGTCTCCTGATGAAAGAGTGATTGGCGAGATGATTGCAGAGAGGATCCTTGATTCACTTTGGCCCGATGAATTGGAAACGATTACTGGCTTATATGACCGGCTCGGTAGAGCAAGAACTCCTGCTTCGACGGCGTGCTGGAGTCGGTGGGCGTCAAGGCAATGCTATTGCCGCCGCGGAGTTAATTGCCGTTCAAGCGTAGAGCTCCAGGAATTGGCGACGCAATTCGCCTTCCTGGTTTGGGACGCGCCGGCGCAATTCGGCCGGGTTCACCGCGCCGTGCTGGAAGCGGCGCTTGGGAAACACCGGCATCTGGAATCCGGTGACGGCTTTCACGCCGCGCGAAACGATTTGGCCTTTCAGCGCGTAAAGTTTCTCGACGCTCAAGCCAGTGAGTTCAGCAAAGGGGATCCCTTCGGCCACGGCGATGACGCTCGGACGCGTGAACGGGCTGAAGCCTTCGAAGCCAAAATGTTTCGCCGGCGCATAGGTGCGGGTATAGCTCCGGCTCAAGCCGCCGCTGTAGGTCAGTGAATGTTTGATTTTCCCCACACCCCATCCTTCCTGGTAGAGCATCGCGTTGTTGACGACGCTGCGGATGGTTAATTCCGGGTTCTCATGGATGGGATAGTCCTTGAGGTTTTCGTCCCCGCCATCGCCATCGATCAGGTGTTTCCAGTCCGGGTAGCGCTGACGAATCCCGCGGCAGAGGGTGAGCGCCATCGTGGCCGATTCGACATCGAGCGGCTTGTAGTCTTCGATCACGCGGAGCGTTTCCGTCACGTCGAGGCCGGCCGGTTCCGCTTCGATCGGTTCAAGAAAGAGACCGAGGCCGAGGGCGTCGAGGAAACGCCGGGCCTGTTCGAGGTCCGGGCCGTTGCCGCAGGAAAGGGTGAAGGCTTTCAAACGCGCCGGGTTCAGTCCCAGTTGACGCATCACTTGGTAGGTGACGAGGAACACCGCCCCGCTGTCGATGCCGCCGCTGAAGCAAACGCCGATCGGTTCATGCTCCGGTAATCGGGGCAGCCACCTGGCAATTTCTTCGGCCAGCGTCCCGATGTAGGCCCGGCCGAGTTCGTCGAGGTTGGCCGGCAGCCCGGCGCGTGGCGGCTGAAAAAACCGAACGTAAGTCGGATCGGGATCCGGGCAGCCAACCAACTGGATCTCGACGACGTGGTGCGCGGGAACCATGCGCGTGTAGCTCGGATGAAACTGCTCCGCGTAGCCCTCGCCCCGGAGCCAGGCACAGATGGTATCGATCCGGTCGGCGACGATGAGGGCGGGACCCTCCTGGCGTTTGGCCAGAAAATAACGCATCGGTCGATCGAGTGAGCGGGCCAGGCGAACGCGTGTGCCTTCGCGGGCCACCAGGGCGAAGGAGCCATCGATGGCCCGGACCGATTCCGGCGTCCCCCGCAGCACCCGCCGGCGCGCCTCGTCGACGGGCATGTTGTTGATCCGGTTGATGGAAGGGTCGAGCAAGTCCACGACCCGTTCCAAAGGTTGGTCAGGAAGCTGGGGTTGCATACGGTCAGTCGCAGAATTAGAGCCTGAGTTCATGCGGATCAAAAGTCGTGCCCATGGAAGCTGCCGTCCGGGGCGGGTCTTGTAAAGCTCCTTGTTCTTTTGGGGATCTGCCACTGGCCACGAACCGGGGCGCGGGCGGTCCCCGCCCGCAGCGCGTGACCAGGGCCGACAGCGTGGAACATTCCGAGCTCTCGGCTGTGGGTGAAGCGCTGCGCCCGGGGACCGGGCGCTCTCCGGGCGAGCCGCCTACAAACAAGAAGTCCCTGCCCAACCTTGCGGTCGAGCAGGGACCCAATAGGGGGTGGGAGTGCGCCACGCTCTCTTTCCCGGTTGCCGGCATTAGGCGCCCAATTGGCTGCCGGCTCCCCGACGCTATTCTCCAGGGCCAATGGAGTTGTTTGCTTCGGCCTCGTAGCAGGGCCGTCCAGCGGCTCGCGCTCGCTGAATTTCGAGTGAGGCCTCTTAGCTCGCTTGGGCTGATGGTTGCGCCACCGGCTTGCGAACCAGGTCAAGACACGTTTGTGACTTTGCTTCCGCGTCTTGAACAGTTAG
>WNFZ01018772.1_pt1 | contig 10472 bp, 8 predicted proteins | sample 5400081 | NCBI WGS metagenome assembly WNFZ01 (sample SAMN13153365, study PRJNA577476) | soil metagenome | isolation source: 80 cm soil or saprolite under grassland replicate 1 | place: USA:California | collected 2016-06-15
GACGTGCGCTCCGGCGCTGCGGCAGATCGAGACCACTGCTGCAGCGGCCTCGTCGGCGGTGGTGGTGCGGTGAACGGTGCCGCCTCGCTCGACCACGGCGCGCGTGAAGGTCGCGAGGTGGTCGTCGAGCTCGGCGATCGTGCGCGTCCGGATCGCGCGTGCCCGGACGCGCAGGGCCTGGACGTCGTCGAGCGCCGCCCAGGCCCGTAGCCGGCTCTCGCGGAGTCGATTCGTCCCGTCGTCGAGCGCCTGTTGGGAGTGCGCGTCGGCGAGCACCTCCCGCGCGGTCTCGCGGAAGCCGGCCGTCACGTCGCGCCAATCCCGCGTGCCAGCGCTGTCGCGACGTGCAGGACGTTCGGCCCGCCGGCCCGGGCTGCCCGTGCGCGCAGGTGCATCACACAGCCCGGATCGGCGCTGACGAGCGTCCCCGCCTCGCGCGCGGCGGCGAGCTTGTCGTCCGCCATTGCCACCGACACCTCCGGCTGGCGCACCGAGAACGTCCCGCCGAACCCGCAGCACAGGTCCGGCCGCGGCATCTCCACGATCGTCGCTCCTGACCGCTCGAGCAACCGCCGGGGCGCGGCGGCGATCTCGAGCTCGCGCAGCATGTGGCACGAGTCGTGGTACGCGACCGAGTGACCGTCGTTCCGCCTCGGCGGAGCGACCGAGTGCGCGTCGAGAAACGCGGTCAGCTCCCAGACGTCGTACGGCTCGACCCCAAGCAGCTCCGGAAGGTAGTGCAGCAGCATCGTCGCGCATGAGCCAGAGGGCACGACGACGGGTGCGTCCCGCTCGAATGCGCGTACGAACGTCCGGCCGACACGCCGCGCAGCGGCACGGTGGCCCGCGTTGAAGGCCGGCTGCCCGCAGCAGACCTGGCCTCCCGGGAAGCGCACCTCGAAACCGGCGTCCCGAAGCAGCGCTTCCGCATCGGCGACCGCATCGGGGAGGACGAGATCTCCCAGGCAGGTCGCGAACAGCTGGACGGCATGAGGTTGCAAAGATCGGATGACCTAAGGACTCGACTTCTTCGGCGTGGACGCCCGACCGGGCTTCCCGTCGAGGTTGTAGGGGATCACGCGGTACCAGCTGCTCCGCGCGGCGGGACTGCGGTCGACGTAGCCGTTGCCCGCGTCGGTGACGCAGCGGCGGCAGATCGTCCTCCAAGGCCCGGCCGCGCTTGGCGAACGCTGGACGCTGTAGTTCTTTGCGCCGGCGGAGCCCTGCCAGTAAACCCTCGAGACGACGGAGGTGATAGTGGGCCGCTGCGGGATCGCGCGCGGCGGGACGCGTCTGCCTGCGATCGCGTAGTTGTGCGCTCGGATCACCTGGGCCCGCGTCGCCATGTCGTTCGCCGTGTTGACCAGCGTCCTGATCCCCGTGTAGTAGAGCGCCCACCACTGGCCCGTCTCGACGCGGGAAGCCGCGGCTCGGTTGGCCGTGTTCGCCGGGATCGGCATCCACCCGTGGCCGCGCCGGTGTGCCTGCAGCGCCCAGAACGCGTCGCCGGCGACGAGGGGATTCTTCGCGAGCGTGGCGAGGAACGCGCGAAACGCGCCGACGGTCCGGTAGTTCGTGCGGTCCCACCCGTACTCGTAGGCGACGAACGGTTTGCGTGCGGATCTGCAGGCGACGAGCTCGTCCCGCAGCGACGAGAGCGGCTGCGACCAGTGTGGATAGACGAACGCGACGCAGACGTCGACGCCCGGGATCAATGCGTTCCAGGAACTGGAGAGCACGAGGTGGCGCCGGTCGAGCCCGCGGAGGTGCTCGACGATCTCGCGCGTCCACGGGCGCGGGCTGTCGCCTCCGTTCAGGAGATCCCAGCCCAGGATCGTCGGGTCGTCCTTGTAGGCCACGCCGGTGTAGACGTTGACGTGGTTCAGGAGCGCCGTGATGTGCTGCTCGACGTCGCGGAGGACGGTCGCGTCGGTCCAGAACGGCGCCATGTTCACGAGCGAGCAGTTCGGGACCTCGATGGCGCGCCAGCGCAGGTAGACGCAGCCGCTCCCACCGGCCCGTGCGTCGTCGCCGATGATCGTGGCGATCACCTTCAGCCCGTGCGCGCGGGCCGATTTGAGCGCGTAGTCGATCGGCTCGAACGCACGCGGATTGAACTCCCCAAGGGCAGGTTCGACGCAGAGGTCGCAGCCGACGGAGTCGCCCATGGTCTGGCTGCGAACGACCCTCGCGCCCATCTCCCGGGCTGTGGCCAGCGCGTCGTCGATCTCGTAATGGCTCGGGTAGTGCGGCCCGCTCGGATCGAACGGCCCGTAGCCGGCGAGCCCGAGCCATTCGACGTTCGCGCCGCCGAAGCGGAACGGGCGGCCGGCGAGCTGGAGCCGCGCGCCGGAGCGCGTCACGAACGCGAAAGCGGACTGCCGCGGCGCCGCGTCGGAGGCGGACGCCGCGCCGAGCAGGGCGATAGCCAGCGCGAAGGCCGCGAGTGAGCGGAGCGGCATAGGCCCTCGTTTTACCGTCCGGTGAGTCCGGCTGCGCGTGTACCCTCGCGGGATTCGCGGCGGTAATCGTCTCGCGCTGGGGATGGGGGTGCTGGTCGCGCTCTCGCTCGTCCCTGCCGGCTCGCCGGCTCTAGCCGGGCGTCCGATCGAGGCACCCCCCGCCGGATCGGGGATCAGGTTCACGCAACAGCCGCGCCGAAGCCTGCTCCGCATCACGGCGCCGGGGTACGAACTGACGCTCAGCAGGGTAAACGGGAAGATCGTCTCGCTGATCGACCGCGCGGCTGGAACGCGGCTCCTGGTCGGGCAGGGCGGCTGCCTCTGGGGCGCGCGTGCGGACGGAAGCACCGATTACATCGGCGGCTGCTCGTTTTCGCGTGCCGGCGCCGCCCGCTTCTCCTACCGCTGGGACGCGCGCTCGGCCAAGCTCACCTTGAAGTACGCCGCGAACGCGAGCGCCCCAGACGCGATCTCCGCGACCGCGGTCCTGACGGCTTCCGAGACCTTCTTCGATCTCCAGGTCACGGTCGAGAACCACCTGCACCGTGTCCTTTCGAGCGTCCTCGTGCCGGCCGATCTCGTGGGTCTCAGTGGCAACGTCACCTCCGGGTACTCACCGAACTTCCTGCCCGGGATCCGGCTCGGGCCGGGCTTCTTCAAGGGCTCTCGCGGCAACGTCCTCACCTATCCGGGACGCTGGGCCTGGGCCGACTACCTCGCGGTCGACTCCGGTGACGGACACCTCGCGCTCTACTCGGAGAACCCGGACCCGAATCCGATCCGCCCGGTCGAGCTCGGCTTCGCGCGAGGGGAGCCTGGGACATTCTGCGCGGACCGCTTCTTCTGCATCATCCACTCCTTCGACACGTGGGTGGTTGATGGCGCCACCTGGACGAGCCCCGTGGTCCGGATCCGCGTCGGTGAGCCGGTCGACAAGACGCTGCTCGGCTACCGGCACGACAACGCCATCGACGCGTACCCGACCGTCGCCACCAAGCTCGGCGCGCAGGCCGCGACGTACGCGCAGGCGCCGCTGATCAAGGCCGACCCGCACAAGGGGCTGCCGCCGCTCGCCGGCTGGGACAGCGAGCTCAGCCGTCTGCCTTCGCCGGCGCTCCTGCACCCCGTCCACTACCAGCGGGGCCTGTTCGACGAGGTCGATCCGGACTTCCTCCCGCCGGACCCGTCCGTCGGCAGTTCTGCGGATTTCCGCTCGATGGTCGACGCGGCGCACTCGCATGGGCTCCTTGTCATGCCGTATCTCAACGTCAGCTGGTGGAACGTGAACTCCCCGACGGTACGGCAGCTGCTCAAGGAAGGCGGGCCGGAGCGATTCGCCGCTCTGGACGCGTCGGGCAGGCCGCGAATGGAGCCGTACGCGCCGTACACGGGCTACGTCGTCTCACCGTACACGTCGATCGTCCGGCAGCGCGTCGCCGCGCTCATGGACCAGTGGCAGGCCGAGACTCCGACCGACTGCTACTTCTTCGACCAGATCGGCGCCCGCCCCTGGATCCGGGACTACAACCCGGCCGCGCCCGACTCGCTCTCCTACTACGACGGCTGGCTGTCCCTGATGGCGCAGTTCTCGCAGCGCTGCCTGATGGTCGAGGACGGCTGGGACCGGCTGGCCAAGACCTTCTCCGGCTTCCACGGCGGCTTGCTGGTCGTGCAGCGGGAGTCCGACGAGGCCGACTACCTCTTCGGTTCCGGCAACTGGCAACCGTACCCGCTCGTGGAATGGGTTCTCCACGACAAGGTGCTGCTCTACCAGCACGACCTCTCCGAGCGGACGATGACGACGGATCCCTGGACGCTGACCTTCAACGTCGCCTTCGGGTTCATGCTGTCGTACGACTGGGACGGGGCGGCCAACTCGCTCTTCAGCCCCTGGCTGGACGTCGTCGGCAGCTACCAGCGCGCGCTCGGCCCGTACTACGCCGGTCAGCCGCTGCAGTCGTACGCATCGACTGTGGCGAACGTAACCGACACCGGTTATCCGAACCTGTCGGTGCTCGCGAACTGGAGCGCCTCCGACGCGTACGCGACGGACGGCTACGGCGTCGCCCCGACCGGTTTTCTCGCGCGCTCGCGCGACGGAGCACTCGTCGCCGGCACGTTCACCGGCACGTTCGACGGTTCCCCACTGTCGGCCGGGACGCACGACCTCGTGGTGAACCGTGGCTCGTCGGTCGTCACCGTGCACCAGCCGCTCGGGCCGGACACGCAGCTCGCCGTCAGGCTCCCATCGTCCTGGCAGGCAGGGCGGCCGGTGCACGCGACCGTCCTGGGGCCGGACGGCAATTCGCGCGGCACCGTCGACGGCACGATCCAGAACGGCCGGTTCGTCTTCACCTGCGCGGGGCCTCTGCCCGGGATCCCGGCTCCGACCTACCGCATCAGCACCGGGTAACTAGGCCGCTTCCGACTGCCGAAGCACGCAGGAAACGGCGACGCCGCGGTAGACGGCCTCGATCGCGTTGCCGTCCGGATCGAGCACACGGGCCGCGTAGTAGTCGCTGCTGTACTCGGGCCGAACGCCCGGGAGCCATTCGGTTCGTCCACGTCCTGCGCTTGTCAGGCCAGTCGAGCAGGACGACGAACCCGAGCGGCCGGAGCGCCTGCTCGAAGAAGTGCTTGCTCTTGCCGTAGTCTCGCACCGGAATCTGCAAGTGGTCGATCGCCATGCGCATAGAATAGAACGATCGTACTATTCCTGTCAACCCGAAACGACTAGACCCTTTCGCTAAAGGAGTTACAATCAAACGACCGTGCTGATCACGAAGGGCGAGCGCACCAGGAATGCCATCCTCGAGACCGCGGCGGCGCTTGCGACCGAGGAGGGACTCGAGCCGCTCTCGATCGGCCGGCTCGCCGAGGCGACCGGGATGAGCAAGAGCGGCCTGTTCGCGCACTTCGGCTCCAAGGAGGAGCTCCAGCTTGCGACGGTCGACCACGCCGCCTCGCTGTTCGTCGCCGAGGTGATCGACCCGGCGCGGACGGCGCCGAAGGGGCTCGCGCGCGTCTGGGCCCTGTGCGACCGCATGATCGACTACGCCGAGAGACAGGTCTTTCCGGGCGGCTGCTTCTTCGCCGCGACCTCGTTCGAGTTCAACAACCGGCCCGGGGCGGTCCGGGACCGGATCGAGGAGATGATCAGGTCGTGGCTCTCGTACCTCGAGCACGCCGTCGAGCAGGCCCAGGAGGCCGGGGAGCTCGATCCCGATCTCAGCGCGCGCGAGATCGCGTTCCAGCTCGACGCCTTCGCCCAGGCCGCGAACGCGCAGTTCCAGCTCTTCCGGGAGGAGTGCGTGTTCGCCGACGCGCGCCGCGCCGTCCAGGAGCGGCTCGAGAGCCTTCGCCCAAGCTCCTTTCAGCGCCCGCCGGCTGCTTGACAATCCGCTTCCCGTCGCCGGCGCCGGGCACGCGCACCATGTTCACCTACGACGTCCTCGGCAGGATCGTCTCGCTCGCGGATGCGCGCGGCGGCGCGACGAGCATCGAGTCGTCGCCGTCGCGGCCGGAGGACGGACGACCCGGTTCTCCTATTCTGACCGGAACCTCGTACGCGTCGAGGAAGCCGACGGAAACACGACCGACTACTCGTACGACCGCCGGGACAACCTCGTCGACGCCTCCTCGGGAGGGCAGACCATCTCCTTCGGCTGGGACAGCCGGAGCGACGTGACGCTCGCGCGGGCGCAGGACGGCTGGACGATCGAGTACGAGTACGACCGTCCGGGGCGCGTCGTGCGGCGTGACGTCTCCGGCGAGACGGCGGCGTACACGTACGACGAACGCGGGAGCCTCCTCGCGAGCCGCGGGTCGAGCGGCGACACGGTCGAGTACACGTACGACCGGGATGAATCGCTGGTCGCGGTTGCGCGCTCGGACGGCTCGACCAGACTTGCCTACGACTCGCTCGGCCGCCTGGTTGCAGTGACCGACCCTCGCGGAGAGACGACCGCCTACAGCTACGACGGGGCCGGACACGTCCTTGGAGTCGTGTTGCCGGACGGCGACGAGACCGTGATCCAGTTCGAGGAAGGCGACCCGAACCGGCCGATCGTCATCGGCCATCTCTACGGCGGCCAGAGGCCCTCGTCGCTGACGCTGACCGCCACAGGCCGCCTGCTCACCTGCAGCGACTGTCCGTGAGTTGAGGCTCAGGCCGGGTCGCGGGCCGGCGGGGCCTCGAGCTTGCTTCCCGGCAGCCGCTGGAGCACGCGCGGCAGGTACCAGTTCCAGTCGCCGAGGAGCTTCATCGAGGCCGGCAGCAGGACGGCTCGGACGATCGTCGCGTCGATCAGCACGGCGGCTGCAAGTCCGACTCCCGCCTGCTTGATGTCGAGCGCCGACAGCGAGCCGAAGATCGAGAACACGGCGAACATCACGAGTGCGGCGCTCGTGACCACGCCGGCCGTGGCGGTGATCCCGTAGCGCACGGCGTCGTCGCTGCGCATGCCCGAGTCGACCGCCTCCCGGACGCGGCTGAGGATGAAGACGTGGTAGTCCATCGACAGCCCGAAGAGGACGACGAAGAGGAAGAGCGGCAGCCACGAGATGATCGCGCCGTTCGAGGTGAAGCCGAGGAGCGGCTCCGCCCAGTGGTGCTGGAAGACGAGGACGAGCACGCCGTATGACGCACCGACCGAGAGCAGGTTGAGGATCATCGCCTTGACCGGGACGACGAGCGACCTGAAGGTGACGAGCAGCAGCAGGAAGGCAAGCAGGAGCACGAAGACGAGGACGTACGGAAGGCCGTGCTTCAGCTGGTGCGTGAAGTCGACGTCCTCCGCCACGACGCCGGTGACGGCGGTCCTGACGCCCGGGATGCGGCCGATCGTCTGCGGGATCAGCTCGTGCCGGAGGACGGAGATCGCGTGGCGGCTCTGCTTGTTGTTGCCGGCACCGGCGAGCGGCAGCGCGAGCGCGGCGGCCGATCCGTCGTCGTTCGAGGTCGCGCTTACGGGCGCGTGAGCGATCCCGCGGGCGACCGCGAGCCGTGCGAGGCGGAGGCCTTCGAAGTGCAAAGCCTCCCAGGACTGTTGCGGGACGGTCGCCACGACGCGCGCAGGCTCCGCCGTTCCGGGGAAGTCCCTGCGAACGTCTGCGAGCGCGCGCAGGGCTGGGACGTTCTGCGGCACGAGGGTGGTGTCATCGGGCGAGGTCACCTTCAGCCCGAGCGCGGGCAGCGCCAGGGCAACCAGGAGCCCCGCGGAGAGCGCGACCGAGAGGACCGGCCGTCGCAGCACGCGGTCGACGACCGTCGTCCAGAAGCGCGAGTCCGTCTGATCCGTCCGCAGATGCGGGAGGAACGGGATGCGTCCGCGGTCGATCCGTGTCCCGAGCAGCTTGAGCAGGCCCGGCAGGACGGTCACCGACCCGGCGACGGCGCACGCGACGACCGTGATCGTGGCCACCGCGAGGCTGTCGAAGACCTTTGCGCGGACCAGGAACATCGCGGCCATGGCGATGATGACCGTCGTGCCCGAGACGATCACTGTCCGGCCTGAGGTCCGCACGGTCCGTTCGAGTGCATCGTGAGAGGGCCGTCCGCGACGGCGTTCCTCGCGCGAGCGCATGACGTAGAAGAGGGCGTAGTCGACGCCAACCGCCATCCCGATCAGCACGAGCACCGTCTCGACGCTGTCGTCGATCGGGATCGCCTGGCTGATCGGCCCAAGTAGCCCGAAAGCCGCTGCGACCGCGGTCAACGCGAGCAGGAGCGGCACGAACGCCGCCACGATCGCGCCGAAGGCGAACAGGAGCACGAGCAGGGAGACCGGGACGGAGAGCACCCCGGCGCGCGAGAGGTCGTCGCTCTTGGCCTGGTCGCTCGCGTCGCTTGCGGTGATGTCGCCCGTCTCCTCGATCGTCACCCCGGGGTGCGCCGGAGCAGCCGAGAGGATCGCGTCGTGGACCTGCTCCGCGGAGATGTCGAGGAGCGAGGCGACGACGAGCGCGGAGTGGCCGTCACGGGAAAAGCGTGGAGCTGCGACGTCCACACCGTCGGTGCCGATGCGGCGGACGACGTCCCGGATCGCCGCGCCGAAGGCCCGACCGCCGACCCGCAGGGTGTCGCTGTGCAGGTACGCGACCTCGTGCGGCGGCGGCCAGAGCCGGTTCTCGTCGAGCATCGTGTAGCCGCGCGCGGACTCGCCGATCGCCCCGTTCTCGAGCGACTTCGTCCCGGTCGCGATCAGCGCGCCGACGGCAACCGCGACGAAGGCGAGCCACGCGGCAATCGCGCGCCACGGACGGCGAGTGCTCCAGCGGCCGATCGTCGCGACGGACTTCGTCCGCCGAGTGTAGGTCGTGTAGATCGAAATTCAACAACTACTTACGACCGTCTTAGCCCCGTCTTAAGCGTCGCGACCACCCTGAGGGAAGTGACCCGCGTACTCGTCATCGATGCAGAGGCCTGGGCTCGCAACGCGCTCGCCTCGGCCTTCCGCCGCGAAGGCTTCTCCACGCGCGAAGCCTTCGACCGGGACAGCGCCGAACGTGCGGTCGAGGAGTTCCGGCCCGATCTCGTCCTCCTCGATCCCGCCTTCGCCGACGGCGCCGGCCTCGAGCTGGCGCGGCAGCTGTCCGGCCGTAGGGGCACGCCGATCCTGATCGTCACACGCGCGAAGACTGTCGAGGACCGGGTGGCGGGGCTGGAGGTCGCCGACGACTACGTGTTGAAGCCCGCCGATCCTGGCGAGGTCGTCGCCCGCGCGCGGGCGATCCTCCGGCGCACGCGCGGCGGTGCTTTCGGCGTGCTGGCCTTCGCGGACGTCGTCCTCGATGATGCGACGCACGAAGTGGTGCGCGGCGGCCGCCCGGTGGAGCTCACGCCGACCGAGTTCGAGCTGCTTCGGTTCTTCCTCCTCAATCCGCGCCGCGTGCTCTCGAAGGCGCAGATCCAGGACACGGTCTGGGGCGACACGTCGAGCGACGACGCGAGCACCGTCGAGACGTACGTCAGCTATCTGCGGAAGAAGCTCGACCGGCTCGGGCCGCCGCTGATCCACACGGTCCGGCTCGTGGGCTACGTGCTCCGCGAGCCGGACGCGTGAGGATGTTCGTCAGGGGTGCCTGCGGGCTCGGTTGAGGTAGCGGTCGACGAGCGCCGACAGGGTCGGCTGGTTCCACGCATTGACGAAATCCGCGTGGCCGGAAAACTGGCCTCCCGACGAGAGCTCGGCCCCGCTTCCGCCGCCGATCCCATAGTGGATCACGATCGTCAACCCCGGCACCTCGACCGGATGCGACGCCGGGCACACGCCGTCCGTCGCGTAGGCCATGTGCGCCTTGTGGTCGGCGCTGTCGAGCCGCGACCCGTCCCAGCAGCTGGGGAAGTTGACCTGCAGCCGGAGCGAGCCGAACGCGCAGGTCGGGATGGTCGCCGACACCGTCGACCTGCGGCCGCAGCTCCACGACGTCACCCGCGTTCCCTGCGCGGCCCGCGCAGCGGCGTTGCCGGCGACCATCTTCAGGCCGGACGGAAACGCCTGTACGGGTTCGAGCGTGCGCCGGACGTAGTAGACGATCGCGCCGCGCGGCTCGACCGCACGGCCCTGGAAGAAGAGCGTCGGCGCCCAGTAGGCCGCCGTATCCTGTCGCACCCGGCACGTCGTTGTTCCCGCGGCGCGCAGTGACGCCGGCGTCGAGAACGCGTTCGTCGACGTGTTGCCGAAGTAGGTGTGGTCGTGCGACCGGCCGGGGAGACCGGGAAACACGATCGGGTCGGCCTGGTTCCTGTGGCTGAAGCCGCAGGCGAAAGCGAAGTAGCCCGCCCGAGCGTAGCCCGGGCCCCCGTGCTGTGGCCGGATCGTCGCCGTACCGGCCGCGGCGGGCACCGTCGCACCGACCCCGAGGAGAACGATCAAGAGCAAGCGCCTCATCCGGATCACCCCCTGCCCTGTCGTCGACCCCGCGACAGTGCACCGTCTCGCCGGCTCCTGAGAAGCGGCTGGGAAACGTGTAAGGAGTTTGTTAGGAGCTCTCAGGCCCGCGCGGCAT
>WNFZ01012883.1_pt1 | contig 10471 bp, 10 predicted proteins | sample 5400081 | NCBI WGS metagenome assembly WNFZ01 (sample SAMN13153365, study PRJNA577476) | soil metagenome | isolation source: 80 cm soil or saprolite under grassland replicate 1 | place: USA:California | collected 2016-06-15
ACCTGGATCGTGACACCTCCCTGATCGACAAGAAAGCGGGCTTCATTGACGCCGTGAATGCGGATCTTTCGGGCTTTCGAGCTCGCGGTGGAAAACTTCTCATCTACCACGGTTGGAATGACGGCGGCTCGGGTGGGGCGATCTCGCCGCAGAACAGCGTCAACTATTACTCGAGCGTGTTGGCGCGGATGGGCCCGAAGCAAGAGGATTGGCTGCGACTCTTCATGGCGCCTGGTATGGCGCATTGCGGGGGTGGGCCGGGCCCGAACCAGGTGAACTGGATGGCCGCGATGGAGCGTTGGCGCGAATCCGGAATCGCACCCGATCGGTTGATCGCATCACGAGTCGGCGACAACCGCGTAAACATGACACGGCCAGTCTGTCCCTATCCACAAGTCGCGCAGTACACTGGCGTCGGCAGCACGAACGACGCGGCAAACTTCGTCTGCAAAGTGCGGTGAACGTCTCATTCCTATGAGGCCGGTCTAGCACGCCTTGCAGCCGACAGCGGCTGGTGGCAGTCTGAGCCGCTGCGGCTAAAGCCTGACGTTATGCCGATTAAGTTATCGTGCGATCTCCTTTCAGTTTTGGTCAACCGAAAGTTTAATCGCGCGATGGTCCAATCAGCTATGACCACATTCAAGATCATTTTTTGTCCCGTAGAGAGATATGCGTCATCAATCACGTTTGCCTCAAATCATGAGTTTCGCTATGTGTGTAGCCCTGCTTTGGTTGATGGCTTGCGGAAAGAAAGAAATGCCTATCCCCCTGAGCGTTCAAGATATTTCCGCATTGATAAAGCTGTCCACTAAGAATGATTCGGAAAGCGATCTCTGGGCAAGGGAGATCCATTCATCACTAGAGCGACTCAAGTTGGATGTAAGTAAGAGTAATGTTTGCGCCGTAATTTCTATCATAGAACAAGAAAGCTCTTTTAATCCGGACCCCGTGGTTCCAGGCATTACCAGCATATTAAAGAAACGGCTTGACAAAGCAACGAGCAAGCTAGTGATAGGTCAGTTGATAAAAATAAGACTCGGTATGCGCGCCTCCAATAATCAAACATTTCGACGAAATATAAACTCAATAAGAACAGAAAGAGATCTCGAGAGATGGTTTCAGGAGTTTATTCTCGAAGAATGGGGTGGCGATTCGGTTCTCCAGATTGTCGGCCAGGATATTGACCATTTGATATCCACATTGGGATCAATGCAGGTGTCTATATTTTATGCAAGGGAATATGCCGAAAAGAAAGACATTGAGAAAGAAAACCTAAGGGAATACCTATACTCAAGGGAGGGGGGGGTATTCTTCGGGACCGCACATCTCCTGGATTACAAAGCGGAATATCCCGACTTGATATATAGATTCGCCGACTACAACGCAGGTCAATACGCCAGCCGCAATGCCGGATTTCAAGAGATGCTAGCCAGACTTTCCGGGCGGCAATTATCGCTTGATGGCGACTTGTTGATATATCGCAGCGGTTCGATCAATTCCTCAAAGAGCTATGAAGCAGCCTGCGCGACGCTTGCGAAACAGCTCGATAAAGATCAGATCCTTGACGATTTTAAACAAGGAAAAGAGGAATCATTCATTGAGACATCAACTTACAAGACAATCTGCCAGTTGTACTCATCCAAATATAATAATGTAGTTAAGGCGCGTATACCGGATATACAACTTCAAAGCGACAAGTTATCCCAAAAACGCACTACAGAGTGGTATGCGAATACTGTAACAACGAGATTCAAGCAGTGTATGGCCCGCTGATCCTGCGCTTCAGTTCTTGCCACAATACCTGGTTCGAGCGTGTCAGAATTTTTGTGTAATCGGAATTCATCACGATTAAGTTTTAGAGACGCCTAGCGCCTCTAACGGTAAGCGATCTTCGTAGAGGATCGCAAATTGTTGCAGCGCCGCTTTCCAGTTCCTGATCGGCATCATCCACTTCCGGCTGATGGGGTTTGTTTAGCAAACGGACAAAAAACAACGCTTTTTGAATGAGGGGTTCTTTTAGCAAACGCGCAGAAAACAACGCCCCAGAACTAGGTGATTGAAAAGAAAGGATCTTTCAGCTCAGTACTTGTATTGGGCTCGAATCTGTAGCAAGAACCGTAAGGCCTTGCTCGCTTAGCCCGGCCTGGCGGAGAATACTTCCTTCCGACACAGGAATTGAAGTACAAAGTAATGTTGACTGATTCCGCCAGTTGCGCCACGAGCGTCAACTACACCTGCGCTTTAACAAATGGGATACGCAAGTCGGGGATGTCAGTGTCCTCTGCGAGCATCCGCTAGTGATGCGGGGCAGCGAATGGGATCGCATCTGCGCCGCCGCAGAAGCCTTGGCAGCCGAGACTAAGCAAATGGAAGCCCGCACTCTGGATAGCTCGCGCGACTTGTCAGAAATCGGCGTCCCTCGAAAGCTCCGTGAAATCCTTAGACGCTCTGCCGGTTCTGCAACCTCAAATCTGCGAGTAATGCGATTCGATTTTCACTACACAGAGTCTGGCTGGCGCGTGTCCGAAGTCAATTCCGATGTGCCAGGCGGATGGCGAGAGGGCGCCTCATTACCCCAGCTATATCGCCCCCTCTACAGCAGCCTGGACTGCCCGGATTCGCCTTTGGAAGCTTGGGGCCGGGCTATCGAATCGATCACGGCGAGGGGACACGTCGCTCTTCTGAGCGCGCCCGGCTACCTCGAAGATCAGCAGGTGCTCCGCACTTTTCGCACTGAACTCGCAGCCCGTAGAATCGCATCGAGCTTGATCCAGACCCCTGCCGCACTCGAGTGGACTCAGACAGGCGGCTGTAGGTTATCCGGGTCGGGTGTTGCCGTTTCTGCGATTATTCGTTTCTATCAGATCGAGTGGCTGTGCGCGCTTTCATCCCATACCCGATGGCGCCGTCTTCTGGAGAGCCGGGACGTTCCAGTGTTCAATCCGACTATTTCGGCCATATCAGAGAGCAAGCGCTTTCCACTGCTACTTAGTGATTCAAAAATCTGCCCGACATGGCATGCCCTCGTGCCCGAGTGCCGCGACCCGCGTGAAATCTCTTCAGGCTGGGATTCCTGGGTGCTCAAGGCCTGCTACTCCAACACCGGTGACCGTGTGCTCATAGTGGGCGATCTGCCGCGCAAAGAGCGGGAACAGGCAATCCGGACTGCCCAGCGCAGGGCATCTGAGTGGGTTGCACAGCGGAGGTTCACTACCATACCATTGGAAACAAGCCGCGGCCCAGTGTTCCCGTGCGTCGGAGTATTTGTAGTCAGGGGACGGGCAGCCGGCGCTTACGTCCGCCTATCTGCCCACCAAGTAACCGACGGCGCTGCTCTTGAAGCGCCGCTTCTCATCGACCGAACTGAGCGCTGCTCATGACGAATGATTCCATCTATGAGATCTGGCGCCCGGACAATTCGCCTTGGACACAGTGGGTGAAACCGGTCGTGTTTCCCTTTCTCAGGCCCCCGGCTCACGAGCGTGACGATTATGTGATTCAAGATTGGCGAATCCCGCTATGCGCCGACGCGGCGATCATCGTCGATCTGCCGGGTGCTGAAGGCGTATCGGCCGGTATCGCCATGGCGCGCGCTGGTTATCGGCCCGTGTTAGTGTACAATGCCTGCCCGAATGCGGACTACCGCGAGATCACTGCAATTTGCGCTACAACTAAGGAACTGGCTTCGCTCCCGTTATCCGAAGAGGCCCCGCCGGTCTTTGTGCTCGATGCGAATCGCCGCGGGTTCCCCGGTGAACCGGGCTGGTTCGACAATCGCTCTTTCGTTACAGCGTCCGACTTTCCGAGTGTGGACTATCTCCGGCGTCATCGAATTTCGAGAGTAATCCTGGTTCAGCCCACATCCAAAACCAACTCGGACATTTTGCGGGTCGTCTTGCACATGCAGCGCTTGGGTATGGCGATGGCATTGCAATCTCCATGGGATTCATGGGCTCCCCGCCCGCATGTTTTCAAGCCGCCCATTTTTCTCGTTACCGCTTGGGAATGGCTCCGCCAGAAACTTGGTTACCGCCGCAATGACTTTGATTCATCCTTTGGCGGCGTGATTCCCCACAGCAGTGGTTAGGCGTCCGGATCAAGTAGTCCGCTTCCTCGTGTCCCTTCGGCAGAATGGCGTCGGCCATGACAAAACCTGTGCCGACGCCATTCTGCCGAAGGGACACGCTTTAGCCGAAGCCACGCTGCCACTTCCTGGCCTTTGGGCACCGACTGACGGAATCCCGGTCAATCTCGAAGGTCTTGGCGAAGTTGGTTGAGGGCCCCCCCTTTTTATTGCGAGCGATACATCGCAGGTCGCATCGTACTTCTCTCTCGCGACATCTGCCGGCAACGATGCCGTGAAACGTTCCTGACAGCTCGTACATCGGAGGACTTCTTGTTCGTACTTGGTCGCACCTACCAGTGCCTGGCCTGTGAGCTGAATGAAAATTGCCGGCTCTTTTGTATCGTAAAGACGCCCCTGGCAATAGGGATCAGGGCAGCTGTCGCTCGCCTTGAGGGTGGGATGCGGACAAATCACGATCTTCGCACCTGTGTATACAGATGACGCCATTCGCCCGTGTCCACGGCGTTTCGATTTCTGATTTGATGACAATTGTAAAGTTTGCGAACTGGCATCGGGGCCTGGCTGTGGATTCGAATCGGTCTGGGAATCCCTTTTCTTATCTTCTGGTGAACTCGCAGAATCGCTTCTCGTTCCGATCCGCCGGTCCGAGCCTGGCCCGAAGATCAATCGCTTAAGCCGCTTGAGTGAGGCATTTTTCTGTTGAAGTAACCGCACCAGAGAAAGCACCGTTTGCAGCAATCGTTCTACTAACTCCAAATCACGCTGCTCAAGGTTGGACTGCCGGAGCCGTTCGATCAGCCGTTCAATTTCTGCTGGATCTGTTTTGGGGATAGGATCAGATTTGGGCATTACTGCTGATCCTATGCGAGATTGCTTGATCAGCAAAGGCCGGACCGTAATTTCTTGCTCATTTCACCGCGCCTCCGCGGCGAGTCAAACTCACAAATACTTACTTTCCGGAGTATTTACAATGCGTTTCTGATCACTGAAGACGACATTCTGCGGCTTGACCTCTGGCCGGATTGGCTGGTACTGACTGCGGATCGAGGCTGATCCGCTCAACAATCCGGCTTGTAGTTGTCGCTTATACCTGATTGTCTCCATAATACGATATATGGATTGCTCCTCTTTAGACTGATCTTTGGATGGCTGCTTTGTGACAAACTTTGGACAATAATGAGGGGAAATCGCAGATAGCAGGCGTCAATACAAACGAAGCTGGATTTGATGATAGAGGGTATTTTAATGACTCCGACCAGCACAAGGTTAACATTGTTTAGGAACCGAGCGAGATCCTCTCTGTTGAAAAGGGGGTGGCCGCTCAACAATCGCTTCCTTTGTCCTAACTGTCTGCACTTTGGAGACTTCGATTTTGCTTGCGGCGAATGTTGGGCAGAAATCCCCCGCTACACCATTGGGAATCAGACTCAAACATGCCCACATTGCCGGCAGTCAGTGCTATCTGCCGATGCAGGTGGGTTGAGAGCGTATTGCAAACAATGCCAAGGGAACTGTGATCCCGCGATTTACCACCAGCGGCGAGTCCGCGTGCTGGCCACCTTACGATCCGCCGATTCCGAACTGCTGTGCCGGGCCATCCGTGGTCAGGAGTCCCGATCACTCGGTGGCAAGGGCTATGTTTACGACGACGGCGCGCAGTTGGCCTTTGTCTTGAACCTGAGTACTTTCAGGGGCGAGGCACTGCGGCCCTCGCGTACGCATGCCTTGTGGGAAATGGAATCCATCTGGCTGGACCAGACGGCAAGTGAACCGAAGGGACTTGCGTTGGAGTGGGGGGAAGCCGCCGACCGCTTCATCAATCAAACAAAACTGACAGAGGCGCAACGACGGAAGATCAACGTTTGTGTTCGGCAAGCTGAGGCGAACTCTGTAGTGAAGGCCGTTCTGGACGCACGATTTGGCGGAGTCAGATCAGGGGTTGCGGAAGCGGAGTTCCTCTTTCAGCGAGCGCAGACAAAGGCGGTGGCCGTGAGGGAAATTGCCTCTCCCCCGATTGGAGCGCTGATTTCCGCGCTCAAGGAGAACGATCCGAACGAGCGAAAAGAAGCCACAGAGGGGTTGGGAAATATCGGTTATGACCGGGCTGTGCCCGCGCTGATTGCAGCGCTTCTAAACGAAACCACACGTGATGAAGCGGCAGAGGTTTTGGTCAGGATTGGTAAACCTGCTGTGCCCGCTCTGATTGCCGTATTGAAAGGTCGCGATGTGGGCAGTCGCTTTTGTGCGGCGGCGGCGTTGGTCAGGATCGGTCAGCCCGCTCTTGCTATGCTGATTACTGCCCTCGGGGAGAGCGGCTCGGTGGCGAGTGTTGTGATCAACCTCGGTGAGGCGGAAACTTTGATCGACATTGGCAGGCCTGCTGTGCCCGCGCTGATTGCCGCGCTCAAAGACGGCGATCCGATGGTGCGATGGCAGGCCGCAAAGGCTCTGGGTGAGATCGGCGATTCATCGGCCACGCCCGCGCTGATTGCCGTACTCAATGACCCACAGTGGAAGGTACGCGAGCAGACGGCGAAGGCGTTGGGGAAAATTGGCGACAAATCTGCCGTGCCCGCAATGATCGCCGCGCTTAACAATGATCGTTCGAGTATGAAGGAACGGCTGGCAGCGTTCTTGGGCAAGGTGGATAACCTTGCCCAAGAACGGCTGGCAGCGTTCTTGGGCAAGGTTATCCACCTTGATGTACGTAACAACCTTGATGTCCATGGATTCTATGGAGAAGACAGCGAATTTCATAAGCCCTTTGGAGCATTCAGAGGATTGGACGGCCCTTCGCCGAGCGTCAGTATTTCATACGTCCGCGAAGCGGCAGCAATCGGGTTGGGTGAAATCGGCGATGCCTCTGCTATGCCTGCGCTCATCGCCGCGCTTGAGGACGATGATCCCGACGTGATCAAAGCCGCGACACGAGCGCTGGTCAAGGTCGGTACGCCTGCGTTGCCCGGATTGATCGCTGCGCTCAAGCACCGCCGTTTGCGTGTCCGCCGACTGGCGGCGGCAGCATTGGGAGAAATCGGCGATCAATCTGGCGTACCTCCGCTGGAGGACGCTGATCGTAAGTATCACGAAAGCTACCATTGCGAGTTTTGCGATGCTCTTCGCCGCTTAGATGCCAAATGATACAAGCCTATGCCCTTTTTCACACCAAAAGAAGCCAAAGAACGAACCATCGCCACGATCGGGTATCCGGGCCATGGGAAAAGCACCTTTCTGGCGGGCTTGTTTTGGGACAGCTTCTTTGCCCTCTCCAGAAGCTTTCGGGATGGAGGGCAGCCCTACTCCGTCCGGGCGCTGAACGAAGAGGCCAGCAAACTCTTTTACGGCAATGCGAAGATCCTTCATGGAGGTGCGCTGCCGACTGCCAACCCGCGTAACAAGCCCGAGCCTGCAATTTTGGAATTCAAGGGAATCCCTCACGCCAATCGTCAAAGGCGACGGAGCATCCGGCTTATTTTTTATGATGTCGCAGGTGAGGTTTTCAATGATGACAGACTGACGTCCGAATATGCGCCGTATGTGACCACCGCTCACGACCTGATCTTCCTTTTCGATCCGACCCATCCGGACTTCAATGCCTTGTCGGCGGCGGAGTTGGTTGATCTGGTTTATCGCATCGCGCGGGGCGGCAGGAAGAAAAACATCATCATCACGCTCACCAAAATGGATGAGCTGCGCAATCGTGACGATTGGTGGGCCGGGATAATTAACGATCTCTGGCCCGATGAGACGCCGTCGCACTTGGAACTCCCCAGGTACCTTGAGCAGATGGACAGCCTTGCCACGATGTTGCGAAATTGGTGGACAGACCCGGCTCGTCAGGCGCATAACCTTGTCAACGCGCTTCCCGACAATACGCGCTTCTGCGCCCTGTCTTCGCTGGGACATCCGCCGATTCAGGTTGACGGTAGCTTGCGCCTGACGCGGGACCCCGAACCGTTCCGCGTCCGTGATCCGCTCTTTTGGATTTTCCGCGCGGCAGGAGTGATGTAGGTATGCCAATTATCAAAGCGCTTCAACATCTTTTCAGCAGCGTCGAACGCGGTTACGACCCCCGGCGAAAGGGCGGGTTTCAGACCGTCGGAGTGACCGAGGAGCTGACCGGGACGGAAGATCTGCGGGCATTGGAGGACGCCGCGTTTTATGCTCTCAGCCGCGAACGGCGCGCGGCCAGGGACTTTCCCGTCAAACAGACAATCTTCCGCTTGCCGTCGGGCAGATTCGCCCTTGGACGAACTGTTGACTGGGGAACGGATTCATTGGGGCGCGAGGGGAATTATCTTACTTATCACCTCGTCTTCAGCCGTGACGACTTGCTGACGGCGGGAGCCGATCCGTTTGCTATTCTCGAAGCCGCCCGATTGGGCGAGAAGATGGCCGAAGGAAGCTTTGATATGTCGCCGCGCGCTCTGCCGCCGCTCGCGGTTGAGATCGCGCCTTCTGGAATAGACTTCCACGGCTTCGAAGGAATCAAACCGGAGCTTTTGGCGAACCTGACCGCGGCGGCGGTTGATGGCGGGGAGAAGACGGTGCTGCTCATTGGCGATGAGACGCTGGCGGAAGGCGTATTGCGGGGAGTATATGCGTCGATGGCGACAGAGGAGCGGCTGCGGCTGACGTTTGCCACACACTTCTACGAATCACACCACCTTCGATCTTTTTTCACGTTAGCCACGGTTCGGTCGCGAGAGGAAGTGCCCTCACGGCGGGAGAATTACTTGGTCTTCGATCTCGGCGATGGCGAGTTTCCCCGCATCTCGCCCGCAAGCGCCTACGCGGGCTGGTTGGCGGATTGTCTTCATTCGAGGCGATGGGAAGAAATTGGTGTTCTCAATGCCTTTTTGGATGGGGTAAGAAATGGGCGTGACGAGGCCGGAAAGGATGCCTTGCCTATAGGAACAAAGGCGTGCGCGGCGCTGTGGGAGCGTGCGGGGGAGAAAGTGGTTCAGGCGTTATTAGGTGATGTGAGGCTAACGGTTGAGTTCCTGCGAAAGTTATCATCGTCGCGGCCATTAGCGGATGCTTTGTTGGCAGCAGCTTCCCCGGCGAAATTGTGTGGACCTAACGCCACTTCGGATGCGGCACAAGCTTGCTTGGCAGCTTTGCGGTCCGCCGCAAGCGGGAAAGCTTGGCGCGAGTGGGTGAAAAAATGGCGCGATGATCTAGCGCTGGGTTCTTTCGCAACGGATACACAGACTTGGTGGCAGCGATGGAAACGAAGGAATGAGTAAGCTGTCAGGAGATCTGCGCTTGAAATATCGCCAACACCCCCATGGCCTAACCGCTCATGCTCAGCAGCGTGCGCCTCACGCGCCAGTGACCGGCAAGTAGGACCACTCATTCAACGTGAACTTGCGGCGCCCCGGTTTGACGAGCAATCTGTCAAACCGGGGCGCCGCAAGCTCACAATAGTGCCCCCCCTACTCTCTCTCCGCCGGTCAATTTTCATTGGTGATGTCGGCATAGAGATGATCACCATAGAGCGGGCCAGGACAATGGTCGCCGGACTTGAAGTCTGGATGCCGGCAAATCACAACCTGCGCGTCTCTGTAAGCAGACGCCCCATTCGTGACGCTGCGGCGAATGTAGTTGAAAGCTCCGAGATCGAACCTAGCGAGATGTCCCGCTGCCCCCAGTGTAATGACTTTTGGCCGGCCGAAGATCTTTACACAGACAGCGGCCTTTGCCCGAACGGTGTCATTACCAACCACTACGAAGCCAGACAGCGACGTCTGGCAACAGGGTGGCCGACGACGACTAACCGACACGGAGATTAACTGATGGCATATCCAGAACCGATAAACCTCGATGACATATTCGGCCCAGGAAGGTAGGCAACTATGACCGAAGGTAAAGCTCTGATCGCCGGATTTCTTGCGTCCGTGGCAACGGGTCGAATGACCGTCTCCTATCTCCAGCGCCAGCTGGCCGACGGGCAGGCTCTCGTTAAGCGGGTCGGCGCGGAGAACGTCAATCACGAGTTGCTGGTCACTCTCGCGGCGATAGAATCCGCCATCGACCTGATCGAAGCGGAGCGCCTCAATTACAACCCGCATAAGAACAATTCACCGCATCAACCATAAAACCAATATGAGCGAAATCAACGCACTCGATCCAACTCAACCTGATGGGCCATTCCGTGTGATGGTTCGCTACAAGCGCAATAACGAGTTCGAGATTTTTGACGAGTACAAAGACCGATACACAGCGGATGATGCGGCCAAAGACCAGGGCAATCGCCCTATAACGTCAAGAATTCAATGGTTTTACGTCCAGGATTTTAAGCAGATAGTTTCGATCCCAACCGGCCTTCAGCCTCTTGGTCTGAATGCCGCGTTTCAATGTTTTTTCCTGTTGTAACAAGTT
>WNFZ01019280.1_pt1 | contig 10471 bp, 11 predicted proteins | sample 5400081 | NCBI WGS metagenome assembly WNFZ01 (sample SAMN13153365, study PRJNA577476) | soil metagenome | isolation source: 80 cm soil or saprolite under grassland replicate 1 | place: USA:California | collected 2016-06-15
ACTCTTTCTGCGCGGGACACAGGTGGGTTTGTTTGCTTCGCTCATTGGTATGGGAGCGTCAATACTTGTCGGTGCAAATAATGTTGCCATGCCGCTGCGAGTCGGCTCACTAGGCGTGATGCTGATCGGCGTCGCGCTTGCGTTTATTATGCCTGAAACAGGTTTTCATCCCACGCCGCGCGAAGACCGCAACACCTGGCAGCATATGTGGCATACCTTCAATCAAGGCGTGAAGGCAGTCCGTTCGAAGCCGCGGTTGATGAATATCGTGTTCATTGGTCTGTTCTATGGCTTATATAGTGAAGGCTTTGACAGGCTGTGGGTCAAACATCTTCTCGATCACTTTGAATTGCCGGTCATCTTTGGGAACAACCAGGTTGCATTCTTTGCTGTGGTACGTGTGGCAAGTACAATCCTCACCATTCTCACGGTCCGCTTTGTGGAGAAACGCGTCGATGCGACGAGTCCGCTTGCGATTGGGCGCGCCATGCTGGTTGTGACTGGAGCGATTTCCGTAGCGTTGCTGGGGTTTGCGTTTTCCCCGCTTCTTTTTCTGAGCCTGAGCCTGTACCTTGTGATCAGTGTTTTGCGTAACGTTCAAATGCCTCTGCAAACTGCCTGGGTCAATCAGAAACTGGATCCACAGGTACGCGCCACTGTCCACTCAATGTTTGGCCAGGTGGATGCCATCGGTCAGGTGATGGGCGGACCGATTGTGGCTATGATTGCCTCTGTGAGTTCAGCAGTCGCCTCACTCGTGACGTCGAGTCTGCTTCTCATTCCTGCGCTGTTCTTCGTAAGCCGCGCCAACTCTCAGTCCGAGAATGAAGCAGATATAGACGCAGAGCCACTTCCCGCTGATTAAGCAACAGCAACAAGAAAGAGATCAGGTTCGCAAGGATCTGGTCTCTTTTTATTTTGCTCTCTTATTTGTTATTCATATAACCATCTATTCAAATTAATTTTGGATAAAAAAGGTTAGTACTAACTTAATGGATGGGCGGGTATTCCACCATTAACTAGGCACATTCCCCATTGAGTTCAATACATGTCACTTGTATAGTAGCAGAACCTTATTAGTTGAAAGGAGTGAATGAGAATGAAATATAAAACTTTACTGGGAGCTGTGTTTACACTAGCTCTTGTGCTGGCGGCCTGTGCGCCTGCCGCAACACCAGCGAGCCCGCCTGCAACGTTAGAGCCAACAACGGCTGCCACCGAACCCCCGGCGACTGAAGCACCAGCCGCCACTGAGACATCCGCTGCCACTGAAGCACCAGCTGCTACTGACACGCAAGCTGCGGGTGAAACACCAACACTAGGCGTACCCGTTACCGGTGAAGCAACTGTGAATGCTGCTGATGTAGGAACCTATGGTACCGTTCTAGTGAATGGTGATGGAATGCCACTTTATGTCTTTTCGCTGGACACTGGTGGTACAAGTGCCTGTACAGGCGACTGTACAACTGAATGGACACCGCTGGCTAGCCAGGGCTCCCCGGTTGCTGCTGATGGCGCGGATGCAACCCTGCTGGGCACGATCACACGTGACGATGGCACCATGCAGGTAACGTATAATGGTCATCCCCTTTATACCTTCGCCGATGATACAGGGGCTGGTGATGCTGCTGGTCAGGGCATGGAAGATAATGGTGGCACCTGGAATTTGATCTCGGCTACCGGTGAGCGGGTCCAACAATAAACATAAAGCTTTTATCAAAGTAAGAAAGCTCGGGTGAGGTGAAAACCTCGCCCGAGTTATTTATTAGTAGTTGAGCAGTTACTGGAATGATTAGGAAATCAAAGCATGGGTACGATAAATACACCGAATAAAACGCACACCAACGTAACAATTGCTCCAAAGAACAATGCATCATCTACATTTGTATTCATATTTTTGAAGAGCTTCATGGCCTTCTCGTTTAAATCTTTTATACGCGCCATTTTGCAAGCGTGCCAACGCCCATATGAAACCAAAGTTGGCTCCCAATGCGAGCATGGGCATGCTTAGGACGAATTGCGGTGGAAGGTCTGAGTGGGGGATGAGAAGGACTATCCAGCCGATTGCCAAGGCGATGATTATCACAGGGAGAAAAATTGAGATCAGTATGGTTCTTCCCTGCCATTCCGGTTTGCCTAGTTTTTTCCAGTTCAACCCCAATAAGATTCCTGCTCCGATCATGGTTAGAAAAAAGAAATAGGCCATAAGACGATAGGGTTCTGCGGGCATGGGTTGGGAAGGTTTGTCTGCGATCATGGTGATGACCTCCTGGTTGTAGTGCCCTGAGAAAATGTGTTTGCTATTAAATTATACGTCTCCTGTTTTAGAGTTCCATTTCATATTGATATTGTATTTCCCTTGGTGCTAAGCTATGTACTATCGAAAGCCAATTGAAGTTGGTTGGAAGGGGAGCGCCAGATAAGATCGGCGCTCCCTTTTTACGAATTGGTTCTCTTCAGTTCGTGAAGCAATCTGCCTTCTCCCACTGTTGGCAGTGATCATCTTTCAATTGATTCGGACTTTACACTACGAACCGAAGAGGCCATCTACACAAGCCAAGACAGCACTGACATCTCCCTCGACTTTTCCACAAGCGATAAAGTCAAGGGCTTCCTGACGGCTAAACCCTGGCCCTGTGTTCGTTGCCCTACACACAGCATCACCACCGGACACCAGAGAGACTTGCACACGGCCGAGACTGTGATCCTCATAGAATATCGGGCCTCCTGAGTCGCCGTTACAGGTGCCGTCTTCACCCTTCGCGATGTTCATCGAAAGTCTGAGCACATCATTGACTGGATTATGCGCATCATACATCAGACCGTCAGCAATATAGCGAATGAGGAACTTGTCCGTGTTGCTTCCAGAGGGATTGGCGGGTCCAGTTTCTTGGCCTGGGATCGGGAATTTTTCGCCCGTACCATAGCCAACCGCTGTGAAAGACAGGGTTTGTGTGGGGTTGCTCACACTATTGATCAAATCTGATACATAATCCTTATTTGGAGCCACTTGAATAGGCGTGAGTGCGCCCCAGCGCTCCTGAATTGTTTGGCCGAGGGAATTTTCAGCAGTTGTAGAAAACACAATCAGGCCATAATCGAACGTTTCAAAGGGCGCGTCTTTCGCAGGAAAGCTGATGGGAACTCCGCCTCTGACGTAGTAGGTCGCATTCGTGGTTGTTCCGTTAATTTGATTGTTTTGGTCGAAGGATACGCCAACAGAATCAATGGTTCCTGCTGCAATGGCACCCGTCCACGCATCTGTGCAATGTGCGGCGGTCAAGATCACTACTTTCTCCGCATCCCTGTGAAGAAGACTGCCACTACAACTAATGCGAGCTGTATTCGTTGCATCGACGATTCCCCTCACGGAAGCAACATTTGGATATTCATTGTTCACGTCTGGTTCGCCCCAGGTGATTGCTCGAGCACTTGACGACATACTGAAGGCCAAAGCGACAACAGCCAGCAGGGCTAAAAGTTTTGTTCTCATATAGTATTTCCTTTCATGTCGATTTTGCTTTGATCAGATGTTGAAATAAGTTAGGACGACAGGTCAAGCTAGATCGTGCTGTCTTCGTTTTGATAATTATCTTTGAAGAAATCACCTCCTGCGTAGAATTTCTGTTACGATTGCCAATCAACTACTTCCCCTATTTGCTACCCATACTATCATATTTTTTAGGGCGGGTCGAATCATAAAGCCTGCCCAGCGAGGGGTTTATGGGGTCAGTTTTGTCCTAGTTTCTTGCGAAAAAAGCAGGTTATTAAGCGATACGAAATAAGATTTTTAATGCTTTAGATCATGATTCTTAAGGAAAATTTCGCCGCATCGAACACAAACCTTGCCGTTAGTTCAACGGAGTTTGCCAATCGACATTTTATAAAGATCAAGTATCAGGAATAAAGCATGGTACGCTGAAAAGCAAGAACTGGCTTGACCCAAAGAGAGAAATTGCAGGAACCCGAAAGAGTATGGTTCTTAGCTTTAATACATTATTTAGTTTAGCTTCTCAACGTCTATTGAAAACTGTATGGCTTTTTGTCCATTCCATGTTCATATATAATTTCCCACCTTTAAGTTCATCCAGCATTTGATTGAGTCGCTTTTGCCGGGTAGGTTCCAGCTTCGCACGGGTGATCCAGCTAATATAATCGTTTTGCTGGTAGAGTGGGCGAGCACGATAGGTATCCATCAGTCCATGTTCATCGAGCGCCTCACGGATAAAATCGGGCATAGGGTAACGTGGACGTGTCGGCATGATCGATCTCCTTTCCAGGATAAATATTCTCACTCTGATACATACGAACTGAGGTTGCCCATAACATTTCCATCTGCATCTGTTTTGAGCAGTCCCTTGCTGGTATCCAGCAAAACCAGAGGATTTCTCCAGGGATCTTCGACAACCACACAGCGTCCAATCTGAATGTCAAACGGTGGGACGACCACCCTGCCGCCAGCCTGTGCAATAAACCTGGCAGCTTCATCGGCTGAGTCGACCAGGAGATCAACTCCCTGCCTTTGGTCTTCTGTTTGGAGGACAAGTTCGGTCTCAGATTCTGGCAAGCGCAATCCGGCCGCAGTTTCCGTGCGCCAGATCAAATCATGACCCAGTTGATCTCGATAAAATGCCAAGCCTGCTTCAAGATCAGAGACGTATAAGCGAACACAATCCACTTTGCGTATGAGTGGCATGGGCCTTATTTCAAAGTGCACAACGCCTGACGGATCTCGCCAAGGTGATAAGCGGTATGCACAACGATTGACAAGGCACCACCAATGCTGTCTTCATTCCACGCAGGATTTTCGCGGAAGAGTTTATCCATACGCAGGTAGGCATCCTTGAGTTTTCGTTTATATTCATCCCATTGTTCAGGAGTCACCTTCTCTACGGTGCGCCAAATCAGGCCCCAGTCGCGTGGACTGTTGTCACCTTGCAGCGCAAATCGCTCGAACGATTCGATGAAGAATGTTACATGCGCAACCTGCGCGGCGAGCGAAGCACACTTCCCACCGACAGGAATGGAGGCCTCTTCCGCGGAAACTGTTTCGAGCGTTTCAAAAAGTGAGGTGCCCTCGTCCAAATAAATACTATGATTCCTGGATTCGAATGTTTCCTCCATGAATAAAAATAAGTTGTTTGCAAAATCCGGAGCATTGGTCATTTTGTTCTGCACTTTCCTGCGCGGATTTGAGCCGCACAACCCATTGGGAAAAGAACTATTCACTTCAACGTGCAGAGTGCCTGGCGTATTTCACCCAAGTGATAAGCGGTATGCACAACGATTGCGAGCGCCGCACCAATCGTATCCTCGTCATTCCAGTTCTCTGCCTCGTGGAATAATTGATCGAGTCGCGTATATGTTTGTCTGAGTTTGTTTTTAAGAGCTTCCCAATCGTCTGGAGAGATTTTTTCCACAGTGCGCCAGATCTCACCCCAATCCACTTTGCCTACTTCCTGTTTCAGGAAATATTTTTCCAGCAGTTCCAAATAAAAGATCACGTGTGCAGATTGTTCAAAAAGTTATTTGGTTGGATCGTTTTTTCCATGGTTACCCTGCTCCTTCATAAGCCGATTTGATCCACGCGATCAATTCGGGATCGACTTCCTGTATATCGGTCACGTTGACGATGTAATTGCACATGCTTCCTTTCGGCTGTTCGAGCAGACGCGGATTCTTCCTAAAGTCTTTTGCATTGATGCCCACTTCGAAACGTGTATTGGTTTTGGGTCCGATCATCGCGAACTGTTTCTTGCGCCGCAGACTGACATATCCCTTCTTCGGTACGGTCTCGAACTCACCGAACTGTGAGATGTGCTTTATCAATGCCTCATGGATGGGGCGCTGGCTGGCCTTGGCTCCTGAATAAATTTCATCCAGCACTGTATCCATAGATTTGCCTTCGGCCGCTCGCTGACCATCTGACTGAAAAATCGCATGCACAAGGGCATTCGCGTCGCCGTGAGAAAGACCCAGCTTCTCCTTGAGCATGTCACGGATCTCACCGTGTTTGCTCAGCCCACTTTTATGGACGATAGCGGTCAACTCATCCAGCGACTTGCCTGTTTTCTTTTGGATATTGTCGATTTGGGTTTGCCGGGCTTTATCGAGGGAACTCATCTGACCATCTCCTTTGGCGAAATCAGATAGCGATGATCAGATTATAGAACATTATTTCTAAAAATTCAATTGTCAGTTTTTGATTTGAAGTCCTCAAACTTGGTCGAGCACACACAAGAGTTTGTAATATCCTGGCTCGGGCCTATAACCAAGATTGCGATTAATTGCCAGCATAGGGGTTTTTTTGGAGTCATTATCTGTGCGGATGTAACGCATGCCTTTCTGTTTCGCCAGCCGGATCGTTTGAAGCTTCAACGCCTGTGCAAGTCCGCGGCGGCGATATTTGGACAGGACACCCGTAAAGGCATTATAGGCATGCTGATCCTCCGGGTAAATACCAATTGCGGCGAGTCCAACCCACTGGTCATGGTAAGAAGCGAGGATTTGAGTATCCGCCCGGAACCACGAAGCCTCGAAAACATCCTTCGAAAAGGTATGGAAGTCAGGGAAAGTTCCATCGTTGCCGGGGTTATCCAACCCGGTCGCGCGATTCACCTCGTACAGTTTACGCTTGTTCTCCTCGGTAACACCCGCCTCCGCCAGGGAAAAGAAGCAAGAACCTTCTGTATGAACACGCGCCATCAAACCGTCGAAGCGAAGTTCATCGAAATCTATAAGATCGAGCGTGGATACGAAGGTATGATGTTCGATCTTGAAACCGCGCCTTTCAGCAAACTTGAGCGATACCAAATCTGTTTCCCGCACCGTGCTTTTGAGATGAGTAGCGCCGTGTACGCGGACCACGCGAAGAGCCTCCTCATACATTTGGGCTCCAAGGCCGTGACCGCGTTCCTCAGGCGCGACGATTACCTTGATGTAGAAATGCCTGGGATCCCTCCATGGTTCGCGATCCATATCCCAGTAGCCAATAGCCTGGCGGTTTTCATTGAGGGCAAGTGTGGTGACTCGAAATTCTCGCTCACTCCAGGTCCACCACTCGCATGCGCTCTCAGCGGTCATTGGCTCTGCAGAAGTATAGCTATAGAGGCGCGCGATATCGGCAGCGTCAGTTTTGAAATTCATTCGGCGGAATGTTGTCAGGGTCTGGTTCCCTCCAAAAGGGATTATATCCCCACGCAAAGAATACTTCCGCTTCCGGTTTTCTTGAATTGCTGTTCTTCCCGCTTAGGATTGAGCGAAAAGCCTCTTTAAATCTTTTTCAATATCCCTGCGGGCACGGATGGCAATCGGTGCGTTGAGATGTCGGCGCAATGTCTCTTCGCTTTTGTTCCGCTCATAGTAATCACGGAACATCTCCAGGACTGAAATAGTTTCGTCCGTATATTTTTCTATGGAAACGGGATTACCTGCTTTCACAAACCCTTCTTGGATGACACGACAATATAGACCGGGCCGTTCGGCGTGACGGAATCTTTTTACCCATTGTGAATCGTTCATGCGTGCGGCGAACGTTGTGCATGGGATGCGCGGCGCAGTGATTTGAAGTGTTACATCGCCGATATGAATGCTATCGCCAATATTAAGTTGAGCGCTTTCCAAATCACGAATGGTCAGATTATCCCCAAACGTGCCCGGGGAAATTTGCTTTTTCAATTCCTCTGACCACCACGCGTAATCTGCTCCACCGTAGACGTAAACGGCCTGGTCAAGCCCGCCGTGGTGCTTTTTGCTGAGAATGATATCGCCTTCCAGCCCAAGCTTGGTGACCTTTACCGGTCCTTCAACAGGGAATTTGAAAATTCCTGTGTGCTCAACACGGTCTTTGTGTTGAAGAGCTCGTTCCTCTCCAAGATTAACACTATCGAGTTGCATAATTTTCGTCCTTTTGTTGCTGTAAACTCATTCCATCCTACATCGAAAACCATCTCCGTGCAAGCCGCGCGAATTATCGCTCTTGCCGCGCAGAAGATGGAAATTCAATGAACTCTTAATGGAGTTCAAAGTTGATGCTTATGGTTTATGGGAATAAGGTTCTGCAATCACAAATAAACGCCCCCAACTGGATTCATCGCCAGCAGAAATGCACGTCTGAAAAACAACCTGTCCCCGCCTGCTATAAACTTTTGAAAATACTTCGGAAGCTTTCAGTAAGTCATTGGTATCCAGGTCTATAAATTTGCTTGAAGGGCTGTTAGGTTCCAGAGCCTGATAGCGCAGAATCTTTGTGACAACAAAGGTCACTATCTGTCCATCCCCGTAGATCAAATATATTTTTTGATTGGCCTCCAATTGCGAAAAGCTGGCGCCTGCCAGGTTGTTGTGAGCCAGCAGGCCAGTCGACCCGAATTGGGATGCCAGACCAAACTGAGTCAGGATGTTTTGTCGCGGCGAGACAAATCCATCGTTTCGGGCGGGCTGCTGCACAACCGGCGCGGCAAGGATTTCGGGGATGTAAACCCCACGCAACTGATCGGATTGATCGTTTTTTACCTGACTGACAAATACATTCAGGAGCGGCAAATTGCTGCTGTAGGAGTCCCTGCTCAGTGCTTGAACACCATAGGAGGGAATTAAAGCTGCAGACAGTGTAAAAAAGATGAAGATGCTGGCAAGAGGTGAACGAATGGGTTTGAGCGCCATGTAGATTTTCCCGGGGCGCCCGATGTTCCGTCTACGAAATGAAAACGTTCATTTCGGCAGCCTGGCTATCTTAACCATTCACAGGTCTTAGATCCATGGCTTTGCGTCACCGGTTTTCACCGGGTTTGCCCTTGCGAGGAAGATTTCTTGTCTGTGATTATAGACGTTTTGACACCAATTCACCCTGAAATTCCGGTGTTTTGTATTTACAAGATTGTTAATAAGGCATTTTAGATCTTCATTCTTATAGAAAATTAGGGGATTTTAGACTGGATGTCTCAATTTCTTTATGAGTTGTGACCCAAAGCCGTATTTTGCGACTTCGTTAATGACTTTGAGACCGATTTGTGACGCGGACTTTGTAACTGCCCTCATTCACCTGCGTCATGGATTCAGATTACAAAATTGAAAGGCCCTGTTATTTTGAAGTCCCTCTTCATCACGCTGGTATTATGGAACGAGGAAATCGCTCGAATGAAGCCAATTGCTGTGATTAGGAGGGGTAGGAGATATATCAATGAAGCACGCAAAGAAGTTCACTATTTTTTCCGTTATCGTTTTATTCTCGCTACTGTCATCGCTTATTTTTCCCATCGGCGTACTGGCAGATGATTCAACACCCCCTCCGGTAAATACGCCTGAGGCTTCGCAACCTACTGAAGCGCCTGTGGCAACAGAGTCACCTGTAAGCATTGAAACTACGCCAGTAGCACCGATTGTAACTGATGTACCCGTCATAGAAGAACCATCGCTCACTACACCTACGGCAGCAGAAGTACCTGCAACACCGGAAGTAACCTCAACCACGGATACAAGTCATATTGACCTGGCCGAAGTTGCCATACAACTGGACACTGCTAATTTGGTACTGTTAGACGAAGACGGACAATCAATTCCACTCGCTTCCAATCAGGCAGTTGAAGCACTTACTGCTCCGGATCCGATTGGCTGTCCTCCAGGCGTTCTGCCAATCTCATGGGGCGGAACGGGTCTTGGATGTACTGCATCCTACACGTCGATCCAGGCGGCGATCAATGACCCGCTGGTGATTTCGGGTTGGACCGTTTACGTCGAAGCCGGGGTCTATCATGAACAAGTCACAATTTCTAAAGCAAATGTGACTCTCATGGGTGATCCGGGTAGTCTCACTGCTGCTGGCGCGGGACCGAACGCTCCAGTCCTGGATGGGTCCACCTGGGCATCAGGCGATGTAGGAGTCACAATCAGTGGGGAAGGCGTCACTTTGATTGGCTTTATGATCCAGAATTATGATATAGCTGTTTATCAACCTGTAATCTCTGGCTCCAATACCATTAGTATCCTCAACAATACGATTCAGAATAACGGCAATGGAATAAAAATTGAGAAAGGGACCGGATCGCCTGGAACAGAGATTCACTACAACATTTTCACGGGCAACACAGGTTTTGATCTCATCAACAACGATAACAGTAACAATCAACAGTTCCTTCAGGCTCAGAATAATTATTGGGGTTGTTCAACAGGTCCCGTAGTTCCCTATAAAGTATTCGATAACAAGGGTGTCTGGACGGGAGCCTGGGCTTATATAGATTGGTCAACGAAACACAATTACGGTTTGAATGGGGATGGCGATGATCCCAATCCGGCCTGTGCGTTACTTTACGGTGCTGACAGCAAGTATAACTTTCAACTCAATTCGCCGGATTATTCGCCCTACAAGATTAATCTTGGTCCGCTTGCGTCAACTTTAGAGTCAACTTCTACACCTACCGCAACCAATACTCCTACGAACACACCGACCAATATCCCTACGAACACGCCTACG
>WNFZ01015963.1_pt1 | contig 10470 bp, 8 predicted proteins | sample 5400081 | NCBI WGS metagenome assembly WNFZ01 (sample SAMN13153365, study PRJNA577476) | soil metagenome | isolation source: 80 cm soil or saprolite under grassland replicate 1 | place: USA:California | collected 2016-06-15
GTCACCCAGTGCATCGTCGACCCGGCCGGCGGCGGCGATGCCCATGCCAAGGCCGAGTCGGTGCGCGCCGAGTTCGTCCTGGCCGTACGCGGCATCGTCGCGGTGAGGCCGCCCGGCACCGAGAATCCCAGGCTCGCCACCGGTGGCGTCGAGGTCCGCGTCGCCGAGATGAAGATCCTGAACGACTGCCGCCCCCTGCCCTTCCAGCTGGACACCGAGGGCGAGGGGGAGGTGGACGAGACGCTCCGGCTGAAGTACCGCTACCTCGACATGCGCCGTCCGGCGGTGTTCCACGCCTTCCAGATCCGCGACCGCCTCTGTCGCGCGGTCCGCGACTACCTGCACGCGCAGGGGTTCCTCGAGGTGGAGACCCCGTTCCTGACCCGCTCGACTCCGGAGGGGGCGCGCGACTTCCTCGTCCCGAGCCGGCTCCAGCCGGGCAGCTTCTACGCCCTGCCGCAGTCGCCGCAGCTCTTCAAGCAGCTGCTGATGGTGGCGGGCTTCGAGCGCTACTTCCAGATCGTCCGCTGCTTCCGTGACGAGGACCTGCGGCGCGATCGCCAGCCCGAGTTCACCCAGATCGATATCGAGACCTCCTTCCTCGACCGCGACGACTTCCTGCCCATCGTCGAGGGGATGGTCGCCGAGGTGTGGCGCCGGGTGAAGGGCGCGGAGCTCGCGCGGCCGTTCCCGCGGCTCGGCTATGACGAGGCCATGGCCCGCTACGGGTCCGACAAGCCCGACCTGCGCTTCGCGATGGAGCTCAGCGACCTCTCCTCCCTCTTCGCCGGAGGCGAGTTCCAGGCCTTCGCCCAGGTCGTGGCCGGCGGGGGGGTCGTCAAGGCCTTGAGAGTTCCGGGAGCGCGGGGGATGAGCCGCAAGGAGCTCGATGACCTGACCTCCGAGACCAGGCAGGCCGGGGCCAAGGGGCTCGTGTGGATCAAGGTGAACCCCGACGGTCTGCAGTCGCCCGTCGCGAAGTTCATCCAGGCGATCCAGCAGCCGTTGCTGACCGCGCTCGGCGCGGCGCCCGGCGACCTGCTGCTGCTGGTGGGGGACGCGCCGGCGGTGGCGGCGCCGGTGCTCGGGCGCCTGAGAGTGGAGCTGGCGCGGCGGCTCGACCTGATTCCCACCGATCACGACGTCTTCGCCTGGATCATCGACTTCCCGCTCGTCGAGTGGAACGAGGACGAGGAGCGCTGGGATGCCGTTCACCACCCGTTCACGGCCCCGCGGGATGAGGACCTGCCCCTGCTCGAGACCGATCCGGGGCGGGTACGGGCCAAGGCCTATGACCTGGTGCTGAACGGTCAGGAGGCGGCCGGGGGGTCCATCCGTATCCACCAGCAGTCGGTCCAGGAGCGGCTCTTCGCGCTGATCGGCATCGGCAAGGAAGAAGCGCGGGCGCGCTTCGGGTTCCTGCTCGAGGCGCTCGAGTTCGGAGCGCCGCCCATGGGCGGCATCGCCTTCGGTCTCGACCGGCTGGCCGCGGTGCTCGCCGGGCAGGAGTCCATCCGCGAGGTCATCGCCTTTCCCAAGACGCAGAAGGGGACCTGCCCGTTGACCGATGCCCCCGCTCCCGTGGACATGCGGCAGCTCCGTGAGCTCGGGATCCGCGTCGTCGAGGGACCGGGCCCGTCGTGATATCCTCGCCATATGGAAAGCTCGGAGGGGGGCTTTGCCCCCCTTCCGAACCTCCCCCCAGGAACAGATTGCGCCGGCGAAGCCGGCGCTCGAAAGCGGCGATAGCCAGCGCACGAGCTTTTCTCCGACAGGCTCCTATGGAGGCGAAGACTCGTTGACTGAAGCCACTCACGCCACGCGGCGCGTCATCCTGCCCCCCGATGTGAACCACCTCGCCCTCCTCGGCCGAAGCGACGAGCACTTGCGGGCCCTCGAATCGCAGTACGACGTGCGCATCACGGCCCGCGGCCACGACATCACCCTGAAGGGCGACGAGCGCCAGGTCGAGGAGGCCGAGCGCATCATCCGGGACCTCGTCCAGATGCTCCGGGAGAAGCCGTCGCTCAGCGCCTCCGAGATCCGCTCGGCGCTGCGCATGGTGGGCCATGAGCCGGCCGCCGACGTCAAGTCGCTGCTGGCGGACGGCATCACGGTCCCCTCCCGCCGCAAGCTCATCACGCCGAAGACGATCAACCAGAAGCGTTACCTCGACGCCATCCGGGCCCATGATCTCGTGATCGCCATCGGACCGGCGGGGACCGGCAAGTCCTACCTGGCGGTGGCCATGGCGGTCTCGGCCCTGATGAAGCGCGAGGTGGCGCGCATCATCCTCACGCGGCCCGCGGTCGAGGCCGGCGAGCGGCTCGGCTTCCTGCCCGGCGACGTGGTCGAGAAGGTGCATCCCTACCTGCGGCCGCTCTACGATGCCCTCTACGACATGCTGGAGCCCGACAAGGTAGCGACGCTCAGCGAGAAGGGCGCCATCGAGATCGCGCCGCTCGCCTACATGCGCGGCCGGACCCTGAACGACGCCTTCATCATCCTCGATGAGGCGCAGAACACGACGTCCGAGCAGATGAAGATGTTCCTCACCCGGCTCGGCTTCAACGCCAAGATGGTGGTCACGGGGGACATCACCCAGGTCGATCTGCCGCAGAACCGCCCCTCCGGACTCATCGAGATCCAGACCGTGCTTCACGGCATCGACGGCATCCGGTTCATCTACTTCGACGACCGCGACGTGGTCCGGCACGACCTCGTCTCCGCCATCGTTCGCGCCTACGACCGGCTCCCGTCCGGCGGGGCCGCGCGCAGGCCGGCTCCGTCCGACGGCGGCGTGGCCGGCCCGCCCGATTGAGCGTCAGCGTCCGGAGCCGCCAGCGGCGCGTGCGCGTGTCCGCCTCCCGGCTCGGCGCCGTCGCGAGGTCGGCGCTCTCGAGCCTGGGGCGACGCGACCGGGACCTCCATGTCACCGTGGTCGGCGACCGTGAGATCCGGCGGCTGCACGAGCGCTACCTCGGCCGGAGGCGGGCCACCGATGTGCTCGCCTTCGACCTCGGGCTGGGCGCGGGCACCGGGGCTTCGCCACGCCCGCGGCCCGTCGGAATCTCGCGCCCGGCTGCCTCCCCGGCGCGGCGTGAGTCGCGGTCCCTCGACGGGCCATCGCGGCTGCTCGGCGAGGTGATCATCTCGGCCGACACGGCCGCGCGACAGGCCGCGCGCCTGGGTGTCGCCGTGGCCCTGGAGATCGACCTGCTCCTGCTGCACGGGCTCCTGCACCTGGTGGGCTACGACGACCACGATCCCGGCCAGGCTCGCCTCATGCACGAGCGGGAGCGCGAGATCCTCGCGCGGGTTCGACGTCGGCCCCCTCCGGCGCGCCTCTGGACCGGACTCATCGAACAGGGCCCGGGCGCCCGGGCTGTCGCCACGCCCGCGCCCCGCCAGCGCCGCGCGCCACGGTCACGCCGCCGCCCGATCCGGGTGGCCGTCAACCCGGACCGACGCCCATGACCCGCACCCCGTTCAGGGCCGGCTTTGTCGCGCTGATCGGGAGGCCCAACGCCGGCAAGTCCACCCTGCTGAACCGGCTCGTGGGCGAGAAGATGGCCATCGTGTCCCCGCGCCCGCAGACGACGCGGACGCGGATCACGGGCATCAAGCACCTGCCCTCCGCCCAGGTCGTGTTCGTGGACACGCCCGGGCTTCACCACGTCCCGGGTCCGCTCGGCCGGCTCATGACGAAGACCGCGGAGCGGGCGCTCGAGGACGTGGATGTCGTGTGCTTGGTGGCGGAGGCCACCGAGCGCCCCGACCGGATCGACGAGGGGGTTCTCGAGCGGCTCCGGCCCTGCCGCGCGCCCGTCTATTGCTGCCTGAACAAGGTGGACCTGGTCACTCCGAAGTCGCGGCTCCTGCCCCTCATCGAGGGATATCGCGCCCGCTACCCCTTCGGCGAGATCATCCCGATCTCGGCGGCGGCGGGGACGAACTGCGATCGGCTCCTCGACCTGATCGTGACGGCCATGCCGGAGCGGCCGCCGTACTTTCCGGCCGACTACCTCACCGACCAACCGGAGACGTTCTTCGCGGCCGAGGCGGTCCGCGAGAAGATCTTCCATCTCACCCACCAGGAGATCCCGTACGCGTGCGCGATCCGGGTCGAGGAACTGACCGAGCGGCGGCGGCCCGAGTGCCTGTACATCCGGGCGAGCATCTTCGTCGAGCACGAGTCGCAGAAAGGCATCGTCATCGGCAGGGGCGGTGGCATGCTCAAGCGCATCGGCGCCATGGCCCGGGAGGATCTCGAGCGCTTCTTCGGCATCAAGGTGTATCTGGACCTTCGGGTCCAGGTCCGGCGGAACTGGCGCACCGACGAGAAGGCCCTGAGGGAGTTCGGCTTCCTGCTCACCTCGTAGGCCCCCTCCCACTACATGGCGCTCCATAAGACGCAGGCGGTCGTGGTGGGCCGGCGCGCGCTCGGCGAGAGCGACCGGCTCGTCGAGTTCTACACGCGCGAGTTCGGCAAGCTGCGAGGCGTGGCCAGATCGGCCCGGCGCCCGCGCTCACGCTTCGGGAGCGCGCTCGAGCCCTTCACCCTGGGCGAGCTGGTCTTCTTCGACACCGGCCGGAGCGACCTCGTGCGCGTCGATCACTTCGACATCCTCCATCCCTTCGTGGGTCTCGGCGCCCAGCTGGAACGGCTCGGCCGCGCCGCCTGGACGGTCGAGTGCGTCGTCCGGCTCTCCGCCGACCGGGACCCGCACGAGGCGCTCTTCCGGCTCCTGGTGCGAGCGCTGAGGGCGCTCGAGGCCTCGTCCCGCGTCGGCTGGGTCTCCATCTGCTTCGCCGCGCGCGCCGTGGATCTGCTCGGTCATCGTCCCCGGATCGACCGGTGCGCGGCCTGCGGTCGGCCCTATCCCTTCCCGCAGGCCGGCCTCGACGTGGAGGCCGGCGGTCTCGTCTGCGGCCGCTGCCGGCCCGGCGCCGACACGATTCCCCTCTCGACCGCCGCCGTGGGGACCCTCAAGCGATTCCGCGAGCTCCGGTGGGACGACGCGCTCCGGCTCCCGCTGGCGCCGGCCCTCGAAGGCGAGGTCTGCGCCGTCGTCGAGGGCATGATCGCGCGGCTGGCGGGTCAGGTCCCGCGCTCGGCCCGCTTCCTCGCCCAGATGCGCCGATCGCTCTCGCGCGTCGCCGAGCCCGCCCCCACCGGCTCCCGCCGGTGACTGTGCTATCCTGAAATTCATGCCACCCACGATGGACACGCTCGTTTCCCTCTGCAAGCGGCGCGGCTTCGTCTTCCAGTCGAGCGAGATCTACGGCGGCACCGGCTCCTGCTGGGACTACGGCCCGCTGGGGGTGGAGCTCAAGAACAAGATCAAGCAGCTCTGGTGGCGGGAGTTCATCCAGCGGAGGGCCGACATGGTGGGGCTCGACGCCTCCATCATCATGCACCCCATGGTGTGGAAGGCGAGCGGCCACGTCGACCACTTCACCGATCCCATGGTCGACTGCCGCGAGTGCCGGCACCGGTTCCGCGCGGACAAGGTCGACGAGGTCCCGTGGGTGCACTACTGTCCCGCCACCAAGGGCAACAAGTTCACGGTGCCGGCGGGGGAACCCTGCGGCCACTGCGGCGCCCGGCGGACGCTCTGCCCCGAGTGCGGCAAGGGCGAGCTGACCGCGCCGCGCCAGTTCAACCTCATGTTCAAGACCTTCATGGGGCCGGTCGAGGAGGATGCGGCGCTCACCTACCTGCGGCCGGAGACGGCCCAGGGCATCTTCGTCAACTTCGACAATGTGCTCCAGTCCATGCGGCGCAAGCTGCCCTTCGGTATCGGGCAGATTGGCAAGTCCTTCCGCAACGAGATCACGCCGGGCAACTTCATCTTTCGCACCCGCGAGTTCGAGCAGATGGAGATCGAGTACTTCGTCAACCCCGCCGAGGTGGTGGACGGGCGCCCGGCCGACGAGTACTGGCACGAGCGCTGGATCGAGGACTGCATGGCGTTCTTCGAGCGCTACGGTCTCGGGCGGGAGAACCTGCGCCTGCGCGAGCACGAGAAGGAGGAGCTCGCCCACTACGCCAAGCGCACCGTGGATGTCGAGTACCGCTTCCCCATCGGCTGGAGCGAGCTGATGGGCATCGCCAACCGCACGGACTTCGACCTCAAGCAGCACGCCAAGTGGAGCGGCAAGTCGCTCACCTACTTCGACGGGACGAGCTGGCGCGACAGTGGACGGCCTACTACGACGACACGGCCGCGATCGGGCGCCTCTACCGGCGCCAGGACGAGGTCGGCACGCCGTTCTGCGTGACGGTGGACGTCCGGACCGTCGGCGATGATGATTCGGGCGAGACCGGTGACGGGCAGGTGACCATCAGGGATCGCGACTCCATGGAGCAGATCCGCGTGCCGATCCCGGAGCTGGTTCCGGTCCTGAGGGATCTCCTGGGCGGGCAGGGCTGGGAACAGGTCGCCGGTCGCTTCGGCGTCACGCCCGGGCTCTCCTGAGTACTGTGTCCCTACGGGCCCTGCTGGCCGGATCTGGGAGGCCTGGAGGGAAGGGACGGCGGTAGCAGCGGACTCGTGACCGACGGGCTGGCCGCCGCCGAGCCTGGCGCCGTCGGCGGGCTTGGTGCCCCCTGGCTCGATAGCGGCGGGCTTGGCCCCGCCTGGCTCGGTGCGACCGGGCGTGGCAGTGTCGGGTCGCCGGGGTCGTTCCGGATCGGCGTGGGCGCGGGCTTCGCGGGCCCGCACGAGACCTGCGGCTCTGTCCCGGCGACGAAGGCCATCATCACCGGATGAACGCAGCCTCCGCCGGGATCCAGGTCCACCGGGAGCACCACCACCCGTTCGGGCACCGGGAAGTCCTCGCCCGGAGTGCCTGCCAGCGCCTCCGACATGAACGCCGTCCAGATCGGCACCGCCACGCGTGAGCCGGTCTCGTCCCGCCCGAGACTCCGGGGACGATCGTAGCCGACCCACACACCGGTGGTGAGCTTGGGTGTGTAGCCGATGAACCACGCATTGGAGTAGTCGTTGGTGGTCCCGGTCTTGGCCGCGGCGGGACGCCCGAGCGCCTTCGCGGCCACGCCCGTCCCGCGCTCGATCGTTCCCTCGAGCATGTGGGTGATCACGTAGGCGACCTCGGGCGAGAGCACCTGCTTGCCCTGCGGGGCATTCTCCTCGAGGAGCTTCTGCTGCGGATCGAGCACGTACCGGATGGCCGTGGGGCGCATCCAGGTCCCCTGGTTCGCCAGCGCCCCGTAGGCGGAGGTCAGCTCGAGGAGCGTCAGGTCGGAGGTGCCCAGGGCGATGGAGAGGTTGTCACCCAGCGGGCTCTCCACGCCCAGGCGGCGCGCCACGTCGATGGTGCGACGGATCCCCACCTGCTCCTGGACCTTGACGGCGGCGACGTTGATCGACTCCTCGAGGGCCTGCTGGTAGGTGATCGGGCCGCGGAACTTCCGGTCGTAGTTGTCGGGCTTCCACGGCTTGCCGTTCTTCCCCACCGCGTACTCGACCGGCGCGTCCTCGACGACGCTGGCCGGGGTCATGCCGGACTCGAGCGCGGCGATGTAGACGAAGGGCTTGAAAGCCGAGCCGGGCTGGCGCCGCGCCTGCACGGCGCGGTTGAACTCGCTCCTGAAGAAGTCGTAGCCGCCGACCATCGCCTTGATGTAGCCGGTCTGGGGCTCGAGGGCCAGCAGCGCTCCCTCCGGCCGGTCGGCGGGCGCCTCCGCGGCGACGGCCTTGCCCTTGCCCGCCGCCACCCGCCGCGCCTCGACGGCGCGGAGCCCGTCGCGGAGCACGCGCTCGGCCTTGAGCTGCATGGTGGGGGACAGCGTGGTGTAGACGTGGAGGCCGCCCTTGAAGACCACGTCCGCGCCGTATTGCTGCTCCAGGAGCTGCTGGACGTACTCGAGGAAGTACTGGCCCGTGGTCCGCCGGCGCTCGGGCGGGACCAGCGCCAGCGCCGCCTGGCCGGCGGGCCTGGCTTGATCGGGCTTCAGCGCGCCCGTTTCCACCATGCGCGTCAGCACCGTGTTCCGCCGGCGCTTGGCGGCGTCGGGATGGTCGAACGGGGAATAGGTGGCGGGCGCCTTGGGCAAGCCGGCGAGCAGCGCCGATTCCGCCAGCGTCAGCTCGCCGACCGACTTGCCGAAGAAGGTCCGCGCGGCCGCCTCGACCCCGAAGGCGCCCTGGCCGAAGTAGATCTGGTTCAGGTAGAGCTCGAGGATCCGGTTCTTCGAGTAGCGACGCTCGAGCAGGAGGGCGAGCACCGCTTCCTTGAGCTTGCGCTCGAGGCTCTTGTCGGGCGTCAGGAAGAGCACCTTCGCGAGCTGCTGGGTGATGGTGCTGCCGCCCTCCACGATGCGCCGGCGCCTCCAGTTCTGGTAGATGGCGCGCGCGATCCCCGTGGGATCGACGCCGTGATGGGAATAGAACCGGGCATCCTCGGTGGCGATGACGGCGTCCTGCAGCGCCTTGGGGATCTGGGCGAGCGGCACGAAGATGCGACGCTCGACGTGGAACTCGGTGATCAGCTCGTCGTTGTCGTCGTACACCTTGGCGCCCTCTTTCGGATCGAAGCTCTCCACCGCCGTCACCGACGGGAGCGACCGCGGCAGGATGGTCAGCACCCAGAACGCCGTGGCGCCCACGGCCAGACCGCTCAGGATCAGCACGAGGACGAACGACGTGACGAGCCATCGGAGCCATCGCCGTCCCCCCCGGCGGGACCGTTTCCCGCGCTGCGGACGAGCCATAGCCTGCTATTATACAGACACGGCTCGATCGCCCGCGCTAACATGGGTGGGCGACCCGGACCGCGACGCATCCGGTACCCGGATCAGAGCGATGTCCACGATGCCCAGCGATCTCTGGAAGGATCTCACGTGGCGAGGTCTCGTCGCCGACTGCACCAAGCCCCACGAGCTGCAGCAGCACCTGCGGGAGGAGCCTCGCGCGGCCTACGTCGGGTTCGATCCAACGGCGGACAGCCTCCACGTCGGCAGCCTGCTCCCGCTCCTGGTGCTGCGGCGCTTCCAGCGGGCGGGCCACCGCCCCATCGTGCTCATCGGCGGCGGGACGGGGCTGATCGGCGATCCGAGCGGGAAGACGGGCGAGCGGCAGCTCAATCCCGAAGCCCAGGTCGCCGAGTGGGGCGCCCGCCTGAAGGAGCAGGTCAGGCGCTTCGTGGACTTCGAGTCCGGCGCGTCGGCCGCCATTCTCGCCGACAACTACGAGTGGCTGTCCAAGCTCGAGGTCATCCCGTTCCTGCGCGATATCGGCAAGCACTTCCCGCTCGGCGCCATGGTCGCGAAGGAGTCCGTGCGGTCGCGCATGGGGCGCTCCGAGGAGGGGATCTCCTACACCGAGTTCAGCTATCAAGTGCTGCAGGCCTATGACTTCATGGCCCTCTTCGACAGGTATCGGTGTACCCTGCAACTCGGCGGGAGCGACCAGTGGGGCAACATCACGGCCGGGATCGAGCTGATCAGGCGGGTGAAGGGCGAGGCGGCCTACGGCATCACGCTGCCCCTGGTGATGAAGACCGACGGGAGCAAGTTCGGCAAGACGGAGAGCGACACCGTCTGGCTCGACGGCCGGAAGACGTCGCCCTACGAGATGTACCAGTTCTGGCTCAACACGGCCGACGATGATGTCGTCACCTATCTCAAGTACTTCACCTTCCTGGAGCGCGCAGAGATCGACGATCTCCAGAGCGCCACGCAGCGCTCGCCCGATCGGCGGGAGGCCCAGCGGGTCCTGGCCCGTCACGTCACCACCCTCGTGCACGGCGAGGCCGCGACGGCGGAGGCCGAGGCCATCAGCCGGGCGCTGTTCAGCGGGGAGGTGGAGTCGCTCACCGAGCCTCAGCTCGACCTGGCGTGCCGGACGATGCCGACCACGGCGCTGGGACGGGAGGAAGCCGAGCGGCTGCCCGTGATCGACCTGCTCATCCGGGTCGGCCTCGCCGCCTCCCGGCGCGAAGGGCGGGACCTGGTGTCGGCCGGGGCCATCTCGATCAACGGCCAGCGGGTCAAGAGCGTGGATGCCACCCTCTCGCGGGAGATGGCGCGCTTCGGGCGATTCGTCATCATCCGCAAGGGCAAGAAGAGCTATCACGCGGCGACCCTCGGCTGAGGGGAGTTGTCTGGAAGACACTACCCCGCCGAGCCGGCCCGGCCGGGCCGGGTAGGCCGGTGATATACTTTGGGGGTGGCAGGAACCGAGGAGGGGTCCTCGGCAGGTGGGGGCGCCGGCCAAAGAATTACTTGACAGGCTGCCGAGGGCCCCGTATCATTCCCTTCTGCCCACGAAGTTCGGTCAGATGATCGCGGGCGGGTGTTGAGCGAAGGGCAGCCGGTCGGAAGTTTTCCAGCTGACCTGGTCCAACCCAGACGTGGGGTTCACGCCCCGCTGTTCTTTGACAATCGCATATGTTACTGGCTCACCGACGAAGTGTGAGCACCATCCGTAACTACTGAGTACC
>WNFZ01020000.1_pt1 | contig 10470 bp, 9 predicted proteins | sample 5400081 | NCBI WGS metagenome assembly WNFZ01 (sample SAMN13153365, study PRJNA577476) | soil metagenome | isolation source: 80 cm soil or saprolite under grassland replicate 1 | place: USA:California | collected 2016-06-15
CGACCTTCGTTGCCGACGCGTGGCAGCAGGCGATGGAGGCACGATGAGCGCCCGGCGCTGGCAGCTCTGGAGCTTGTGGTTGGCGCTGCTGGCAGGCCCCGCCGCCGCGCACGTGACCGCGACCGGACTTGCCGCGCTCTCGGTCGACGGCGACGCCGTCGCCTATCGGCTCACGCTGGTGCTCTCGGAGCTCCCGGACCAAGCCGCCCAACTGCTGATGCGCGCCGCGAGCGGGGATCGGCCGGAGGCCGAGCGCATCGCCGGTGCCTTGCGACAGCACGTGGTGGTGCGCGTCGCCGACCAGCCGTGCCGGCCCGGCCGCGTCGTCATTCGCGGAACCGAGATCGGTGAGCCGAAGGCGATCCTCGAATACGGCCTGCGCTGCCCGAGCGCGCCCGGTCGCCTCGAGCTCGAAGAGGATTGGACCGATCTGCTCGGCCCGCATTATCGCACCATTGTCAGCATCGCGACGTCGCGCGGGAGCGTCGAGTACGTGCTGGGCGAGGAAACCCGGCGCGCATCCGTGGATTTCGGCGCGCCGGTTCCGAACGGGCTGTTGGGATTTGTCCGGCTGGGGATCGAGCACATCCTGACCGGCTACGACCATCTGCTGTTTCTGCTGGCGCTGTTGATCGGGGCGTCGAGTTTCTGGCGCGTGCTCGGCATCGTCACCGCCTTCACGCTCGCCCACAGCATCACGCTCTCTCTCGCCGTGCTCGGGCTCGTGCACGCGCCGGCGTCCGTCGTCGAGCCGTTGATCGCCGCCTCGATCGTGTGGGTCGCGGTCGGAAACCTGTTGGGCCGCGGCCGCCCCTGGGACCGCGTCGCGGTGACCTTCGGGTTCGGCCTGGTCCACGGGCTCGGGTTTGCCGACGCGCTCACGCCTCTGGCACTGGCCGGCTGGCCCTTGGTGCGCGCGCTGGTCGGCTTCAATCTCGGGGTCGAGATCGGTCAAGCTCTCGCGATCGCGGTGGCGCTGCTGGTCTTGCTCTACGTCGGCTCGCTCGCCCGCGCGCCGCTGATGGTCCGCTCGGCCTCCGCCGCCGTCGCCGCGATCGGCGCCTATTGGTTCCTCGAGCGGGTGTTCTTCGGCTGAGCAAAAGCCGCCCCCGCGGGCGCTCGCGATCAGGCGGGGGCCGCCTGCTCGGTGATTTGCTCGAGCACGCGGCCTTTGGTCTCCACCCCGACCAGGAAAATCGCGATCGCCGAGATCAAATAGGCGAGCGCAAACGTGTGCAGCACGTAGGCGCCCGCGCCATAGGCGAGCATGAACCCGGCCACGGTGGGCGCCAGGAACGAACCGATGCGGCCGATGCCGAAGAACCAGCCGACCGCGGTGGCGCGCAGGTGGGTGGGATGCAGCTCTCCGACATAGACGGCGGTCGAGCCGTAGACGCCGGGATTGACCCAGCCCACCGCGGCGGCGGTGAAATACAGCCAGATCCCGCTCGCCTCCGCGAACCACAGGTGGCAGAACGCGCCGATGAAGAAATACAGGAACAGCACCGGCCGGCGCCCGAACCAGTCGATCAGGAAACTGCAGGCCGAATAGCCGAACACCGCGCTGATCGCCTGCACGAGCTGGAAGCTGATCGCCTGATTCAACGGAATGTTGCGCTGCTGCAGGATCGTCGGCAGCATGAACAGGATGCCGTTCGAAGCCCACAGAAAGCCGAACGACACGATCCACAGCAGGATGGTTCGCTTGAGCCGATCCGGCGCGAGAAGCTCGAGCACGGTGACCCGCGACTCCACCCCGACTTCGGGCCTGACGTCCGGGATCGGCTTGACTTCGCGGCGGAGGCGGTGCGGCCGAAGGCCTGGCGCTCGATCTCGGCGACGGTGTCTTCGGCCTGCGACACACGGCCCTTGCTCAGGAGATAGCGAACCGATTCCGGCATGTAGCGGCGCACGAAGAACAGCAGCGCCGCCGGGACGATGCCGACGACGAACAGCGCCCGCCAGCCGAAATTCGGGATGATGGCGAGGCTCAGCGCCGCGGCGACGACGAGCCCGACCGGAAACGCCGCCATGATGTTGCCGGCCATGCGGCCGCGGATGCGCCCCGGGCTGAACTCGGAGGCGAGCGTCAGCGTCACCGGCACTTCGCCGCCGAGCCCGAAGTTGGAAAGGAAGCGGAAAACGCCGAGGGAAGCGACGTTCCACGACGCTGCGACGAGGCCGGTGAACAGCGCGAACAGGCCGACCGTCGCCTGGAACGAGGTGCGCCGGCCGATGTAGTCGGAGAGCGTTCCCCAGAACAGCGCACCCAGAAATGCGCCGATCAGGCCGACCGTCGCCAGCAGACCGGCCTGTGCCGGACCCAGCCCGAACTCGCGCGCGATCGGCGGCAGCGCCGCGCCGAACAGGGCGAAATCGGCGGCGTCGAACATGATGCCGCAAAACGCCAGGATGAAGAAATTGCGATGCCATCGCGAGAACGGCAGCCGCTCGAGCCGCGTCACGAGTTCGGAAGATTTCTGCTGCGCCCCCACCATTGCTTCCCCCCGGCGGTCTGTTTTGTCTTGGCGTGAACGCTGCCATAGCTTGCCGCAGCGGAGCAAGCTCGTTCCCGTCGCGCGTGCGAGGCGATCAGGCGGAAGCCAGAAACTCGCGCAACAAGGTGCAGGCCCGCTCGGGCTGTTCGAGCACCGAGGCGTGGCGCGCGCCGGGAATCCAGGCGAGCCTGGCGCTCTCGATCTGGCCGGCGATCCACTCGGCGGCGTCGCGAAAGCTCGGAATGTCGTCGTCCCCGCAGATCACCAGCGTCGGGGCGCGGATCTTGGCCGCGCCGTTGCGCAGATCCGCTGCCGCGAGCGCTTCGCAGGCGAGCGCGTAACCCTCGCCCGACGTGCGCGCCAGCGTCGAGCGCACGTAACGCACCGCCGGCGGATCCTGCGCCAGGAAATCCGCGGAAACCACACTCCGAGCAAATCCTCGATCAGCGCCGCGACGCCGCGCATGCGCGCCGTCGCGGCGCGCTCGACCCACATCGCCCGCATCTCCTCGGTGTAGCGCGGCGTGGTGTCGATCAGCACCAGGCGGTCGACCACCTCATTGGCGGCGAAATGCTGGGCGATGAGCCCGCCCAAGGAGATGCCGGCGACGTGCGGGCGCGAGATCCCGTGCTGCGCCAGCACGGCCGCGAGCTGATCCGACAGATCCTCGATGCGGTAGCTCTCGGCCGGCACCGGGGTCGAGCCGTGGCCCGGCAAATCGTAGCGCAGCAGCGTGAAATCGCTCGCGAGCGGCACGGCGAAATCCCAGAAGCGATGATCGACCCCGAGGCAATGCAGCAGCACCAGCGGCGGTCCGGAACCGGAGCGGTGCAACTGCACGGATTGCGGATCGAGCGCAGCCATGGCGAATGTCCCGACGAGTGGTCGCGGGCGCAGTTCATGCTATTAAGCAAGAAAGCAGCGAGAAAGTTCGAGGCTCATGATCATCGACGTCTTCAATCATTTCATGCCGAGAACATGGTTCGATCGTCTCGCGGATCTCGTGCCCGGCCACGCGGCGGTGACGGCGTTCCCGCGGCTTTCGCCACTGTTCGATCTCGAGGCGCGGCTGCGGCTGCTCGACCAGTTCGAGGGCCTTGGGCAGGTGCTCTCGCTCGCCAATCCGCCGATCGAGCTCACCGGCCCGCCCGAGCGGACCCCAGAATACGCCCGGCTTGCCAACGATGCGCTCGCCGAAGTGTGCCGCCAGCACCCCGAGCGCTTTCCCGCGTTCATTGCCGCGCTGCCGATGAACAACATCGAGGCCGCGCTCGCCGAGATCGACCGCGCCGTCGGCGCGCTCGGCGCCCGCGGCATCCAGGTCTTCACCAATGTGGCCGGCACGCCGCTCAGCGCCCCGGAGTTCCGCCCGATCTTCGAGCGCATGGTCCATCACGACCTGCCCGTGTGGGTGCATCCGATCCGCGGTCCGCAATTTGCGGACTACGTCGGCGAGCAGGCCTCCGAGGACGAAATCTGGTTCACGTTCGGCTGGCCCTACGAGACGACCGCGTGCATGACGCGGCTGATCTTTTCCGGGATCTTCGACGAGCTGCCGGCGCTGAAGATCATCACGCATCACATGGGCGGCATGATCCCGTATTTCGCCGGGAGGATCGATCTCGGCTTTCGCCAGATCTTTTTCGGTGCGCCGGACCTGAACCCGGTCGCGCGCGAGCACGGCTTGAAGAAGCGTCCGCTTGAGTATTTCAAGATGCTCTACGCCGACACCGCGCTCAACGGCGAGCCGAATGCCACGCGCTGCGGCCACGCGTTCTTCGGGACCGCGTCTTGCCTGTTCGCGACCGACGCGCCGTTCGATGCTGAGCAGGGCAGGGGCCTCATCGCCAACACCATCCGGGCGGTGGAGATGCTGGATATTTCCGCCGCCGAGCGCGAGCGCATCTTTGCCGGCAACGCCCGGGCGCTGCTCAAGCTGTGAGGACGGGGGAAATCCGATGCAGACCCGGGAGATCAAGGTCAAGCTGCGCGACGGCGAGATGGGCGCGTATCTGGCGATCCCCGATCGCACCCCGGCGGGCGCGATCATCGCCATCATGGAGATCTGGGGCGTCAACGACACCATGCGGCAGCACGCCCACGAGTTCGCGCAAGCCGGCTTCCTGTGCCTGGTGCCCGACCTGTTCTGGCGTCAGGAGCCCGGCGTCGAGCTCTCGGATCACGATCCCGACCACGTCCGCAAGGCGTTCGATCTCTACTACGAGTTCGACTACGACCTTGCGGTTCGCGACATGGAAGACACCTGGCGTTTCCTCGAAGCCATGCAGGCATGCAACGGCAGGGTCGGCGCGGTCGGCTACTGCCTGGGCGGCAAGCTCTGCTACCTGATGTGCTGCCGCACCGACATCGATTGCGCCGTCGCCTATTACGGCACCTACATCGAACACCACATCCGCGAGGCCAAGAACCTGCACCGTCCGTTCCTGCTGCACATGGCGATGCGCGATCGCTGGGTGCAGGCGGAGGTGAACGATCTCATCGAGCGCCGGCTATCGCCCAATCCGCTCGTCGCCATCCACAAATATCCCGGCGCCGACCATGCGTTCGCGCGGCTCGGCGGCAAGACCTACAGCAAGCCGGAGGCAGACCGCGCGCTCGGGCTGACACTGGATTTCTTCAGCAAGCGTCTCGCGTGACCTGTCCTGGCCGGGCTTGTCCCGGCCATCCACGTCTCATGCATGGATTGAGATCGTGGATGCCCGGCACAGGGCAGGGCATGATGGGTCACAATATATTCGCACATTGTCAGGCAGTTCCGGCGCGCTCGCGATTGGTGAAATGCGCATTGCCGAGGCCGGTGCCGATGGTGAGAATGCCCCATCTTGCCGTGTCGCGCAGGAAGCAGGCCTCGCTCAGGCCTTGCACGACGGCGTCGTTGTGCATGACGACCGCCGTATCCTTGCCGCCGATCTGCGGAATCGCCCAAGCAATCCGCTCCGGCAGGTTGAATTCCTCGCTCGCCCAGTCGCCGGGCAGGTTCTGCGCGCCGCGTTCGATCGTGCCGTCGGGGCGGATGACGCCCGGACAGGCGATGCCGACGAACGGCGCGAGCCGGAAGTTTTTTTCGGCCTCGGCCGCCGCGACGAGCTTGCGCAGCATGCCGATCAGCGCCTCGACCGCCTCGTCGCGATCCGGGTCGTCGTCGGCGTGGCGCCAGCGCTGCGATTTCCAGATTTTGGCCGAGCCGGGTTCCGACCCGAGCTCGACGATCCCGGTGCGGATATTGGTGCCGCCGATGTCCGTCGCGAGGATGCCGTCGAAGCCGGAGAGGGCCCGATCCGGCGCAAGCTCGACGCTGCCCAGGAGTCCTGCCGCGTCGGGATGATGCCGGATCGGCAACAGCGCGATCGGCTCTCCCGCGCGCTTGAGCAGCACCGCGGTGCGCCCGGCGACGAGTTCGCCGATGCGCCCTTCGCGGAATCCGCCGCCGATCACGATGCGCTGCGTGTCGCGCCACGCCGGCAGCTCGAGGAAGCGTTCGACCACGTGGCAGAGCGAGTGCGAGAACTCCTCGATGGCGCCGATCAGCATCCCGGCCGCGACCGGATCGCCGCGCAGCAGGATCTTTTCCAGCTCCGGCTTCTGCTTGTAGAGCTCCTGCGTCGGCATGTCGCGGAGCGGATCCGCCTCGCCGAGCCCTTGGCGCCAGCGATCCAGGATCGCCTGGAACGCCTTCTTGTTGGCGCGGTCGCCCAGAAAGGCGCCGTCATCGCGGAGCTCGACGTTGTAATCGTCGATATGGACGCAGCGCAGCTCGTGCGCGCCGTGGGAGAGAGTAAGATTCGGGGGAGACGATAAATCGGTGGGCAAGGTGCACCGGTTTTGATCAGGCGTCGACGGGAAGGGGCATCCGCCCGACCCACACGCCAAACCGGATCACATCGCAAAAAGTTCCGCGCCTCTGGTTGGCTCCCAATTGTCACAAATATGACATCTGAGCCCGCACGGCACGCATTTCTGCCAACGTCACACCGCATGAGCAAATCGGCGCAAACCAACGGCTGAACCAGTAAATCGGCGCACCCGCTGTTGCCATCGCGCGTTGCGAGGCGCTAAGGTTCGAGCCTCAGAAACAGCCAAATGCGTCCGCAATCGCCGGGACAGCTATCGTAGGGAGAGCGCCATGACCAAATTCACCCGTCGCACCATGCTCGTGGGCACGGCCGCCGCCACCGCGGCGGTCATGGGCCCGAGCTCCATCCTCGCGCCGGCACGCGCCGCTGCGCCCGCCACCGGCAAGCAGGCACCCGGATTCTATCGTTACAAGGTCGGCAGCTACGAGATCACCGTCGTGACCGACGGCGCGCGCTCGTTTCCGCTGCCTGACACCTTCGTGAACAATGCCAAGAAGGACGAAGTCAACGCCGCGCTCGAAGCGGCCTACTTGCCGAAGGACATCGTGACGCTCGTCTTCAACCCGATCGTCATCAACACCGGGTCGAAGCTGATCGCCATCGACACCGGCTACGGCGCGGCGGAGGCGGCAAAGCCGAACAGCACCTTCGGCCTCTACCAGCAGAATCTCGCGGCCGCCGGCATCGACGCGAAATCGATCGATACCGTGATCATCTCGCACTACCACCCGGACCACGTGAACGGTTTGGTCCTCGGCGACGGGCAGCCCGCCTTCCCGAACGCGGAGATCCTGGTCCCGACGGTCGAGCACAAATTCTGGATGGACGACGGCGAGATGAGCCGCGCCAGCGCGGGCCGCATGCAAGACCTGTTCAAGGACAACCGCCGCGTAATGAGCGGCGACATTCTCAAGCGCACGGCGACCTACGAATGGGGCAAGGAGGTTGCGCCGGGCATCACCGCGGTCGCGACCCCCGGCCATACGCTGGGTCACACGTCCTACGTGGTGGCGTCGGGATCCGCGCGACTGTTCGTGTTTTCCGACGTCACCAATCGACCGGAGCTGTTCGTGCGCAATCCCGGGTGGCACGCGTTCTTCGACCAGGTTCCGGACCAGGCCGAGCAGACGCGCCGAAAAGTGCTCGACATGCTGATCGCCGACAAGATGCTGGTGCAGACCTTCCATGCCCCGTTCCCGGCGCTCGGGCACATGGAGAAGGACGGCCAGAGCTATCGGTTCGCGCCCTCTCCCTGGAGCCCGGCGATCTGACAAACGCGTAACGACTCCGTTCCCCGGACGCGGCGCAGCGCTTCCTTCGAGGCGAGCGCCGTCATCCTGAGGTGCGAACCCGACGAAGTCGGGTGAGCCTCGAAGGACGGCGCTCGCGCCTCAGGATGATGAGCGGTGCGCCGCTGATCCGGGACACGAGGCCGTTCTGCTCACACGTCCAGCAGTTCCTCGCCGGCGAATTCCGCCTTCTCCTGGATGAAGGCGAAGCGCGCCTCGGCCTTGGTGCCCATCAGGCGCTCGATGCAATCCGCGGTGTCCTCGCGGTCCTCGGTGAGCAGCACCACGCGCAGCAGCGTGCGCTTTGCCGGGTTCATCGTCGTCTCCCGGAGCTGGTCCGGCATCATCTCGCCCAGGCCCTTGAAGCGGCCGACTTCCACCTTGGCGTTGGCGTGGAACTCGCGCTTGATCAGCGCCTCCTTGTCGGCATCGTCGCGCGCGTAAAGCGTCTTGCTGCCGTGGGTGAGCCGGTAGAGTGGCGGCACCGCGAGATAAAGATGGCCGTTGTCGATCAGCTTCGGCATCTGCCGGTAGAAGAACGTGATCAGGAGCGAGGCGATGTGGGCGCCGTCGACGTCGGCGTCCGTCATGATGATGACCTTGCCGTAGCGCAGGTCCTCGTCGCGGTAATGCACGCCGGTGCCGCAGCCGAGCGCCTGGCCGAGATCGGCGAGCTGCTGGTTCTGCGCGAGCTTGTCCTTTCCGGCGGACGCGACGTTGAGGATCTTGCCGCGCAGCGGCAGCACCGCCTGGCTCGCGCGCTCGCGCGCCTGCTTGGCGCTGCCGCCCGCGGAATCCCCCTCCACGATGAACAGTTCGGAGCCTTCCGCGGCGGTGTTGGTGCAATCGGCGAGCTTGCCGGGGAGCCGCAGCTTTCGCGCCGCGGTTTTTCGCGAGATCTCCTTTTCCTGCCGCCGCCGCACGCGCTCCTCGGCGCGCTCGATCACCCATTCGAGCAATTTGTTGGCCTGGTTGGGATTGCCGGCGAGCCAATGGTCGAACGGGTCGCGGATCGCCTGCTCGACGATGCGCGCCGCATCGGCGCTGGCGAGCCGGTCCTTGGTCTGGCCCTGGAATTCCGGATCGCGCATGAACAGCGAGAACATGGCGGCGGCGCCCGCCATCACGTCCTCGCTCGTCATCGACGCGGCGCGCTTGCCCTGGCCCATGCGCTCGGCATGGTCGCGCAAGCCCTTGCTCAGCGCCGCGCGCAGCCCGGATTCATGGGTGCCGCCTTCCGGGGTCGGAATGGTGTTGCAATAGGAAGACACGAAGCCGTCCGCGTCGGCGACCCAGGCGATCGCCCATTCGACGGTGCCGTGGCCGCCCTTCTTTTCGGACGATCCGGCGAAAATGTCGGGATGCACCAGCGTCGTGCCATGGATGCTGGCGGTGAGAAAGTCGGTGAGCCCGCCGGGGAAGCGAAACGTCTCCTCGACCGGCACGCCCTCGACGCCGTGCAGCAGCTCCGGGGCGCACGACCAGCGAATTTCCACGCCGCCGAACAGATAGGCCTTCGAGCGCGCCATCTTGAAGATGCGCAGCGGCTTGAAGCGGACGTTGGCGCCGAAAATCTGCGGGTCGGGCCGAAACCGCACGCTGGTGCCGCGCCGGTTGGGCGCGCGGCCGACGGTTACGAGCTTGGTCTTCGCCTTGCCGCGCTCGAACGCCTGACGATAGAGCGTCTGCCCGCGCGCGACTTCGACTTCGAGCCGCTCCGAGAGCGCATTGACCACCGACACGCCGACCCCGTGCAGCCCGCCCGATGTGTCGTAGACCCGCGAATCGAACTTTCCGCCGGCGTGCAGCGTGCACATGATGACTTCGAGGGCGGATTTTTTCGGGAATTTCGGGTGGGGATCGACCGGGACTCCGCGGCCGTTGTCGCTGACGGTGACGAAGCCGTCGGCTTCCATTTTCACCTCTATGAAGCTCGCGTGGCCGGCGAGCGCCTCATCCATGGCATTGTCGATCACCTCGGCGAAGAGGTGATGCAGCGCCTTCTCGTCGGTGCCGCCGATGTACATGCCGGGGCGCCGCCGCACCGGCTCGAGACCCTCCAGCACCTCGATGTGCTTCGCGGTATAGCCGGTCTCGGCCGGGCTCCCGGCCTTGCCCACGGTTCTGCGGCCGGAGACGCGGCGCGGCGCGGGCTCGGCGAAATCGAAGAGGTCGGTCTTGGCAGGTTTTTTTGCGATTTTGGGCATCGGGTCGGGTGCGGATGGGTCAGGCGAATCAATGCGCAACGACTATGCCACGGCAATGGCCCCAGTGTGATGGGCGCGGCGATGCCTGCCTCGTATCCTCATACCGGCGGCGTGGTAGCCCGGATAAAGCGGCGCGGAGCGGCGCGTAATCCGGGAAACCGACGCGGGAGCCCCCGGATTGCGCTGCGCTCCATCCGGGCTACGGGGACCTGTCGAATGGCCACCTTGCTTGACCGGCTTCCGGGCCCCCGCTATAGCGCGCGGTCATGAGCGAGAGCATCCCCTGCGCCTCAACGCGTCGTCGCCGCCGCAACAGCGCGGCTGCGGCGAGCATTTGATCGTTCTCGCCGAGCCGCCGGAACGCCTTCCGCGGCCCTGATCCTCGTCAAAAAATTCCGCGGTTCGGCCTTCTGCGGCGGCGTCTGTCAGCGGAGAATGCCGGCTGTCCGCCTTGCGCGGACTGGCGGAAGCGAAGGAATGGATCGATGGCCAGGAAGGCGAAAATCGGCGTGCTCGGCGCTTCCGGCTATACCGGCGCGGAGCTGCTGCGGCTTCTCATCTCCCATCCGCGGGTCGAGATCGCGCTTCTGACCGCCGATCG
>WNFZ01006588.1_pt1 | contig 10469 bp, 9 predicted proteins | sample 5400081 | NCBI WGS metagenome assembly WNFZ01 (sample SAMN13153365, study PRJNA577476) | soil metagenome | isolation source: 80 cm soil or saprolite under grassland replicate 1 | place: USA:California | collected 2016-06-15
TGGCACCCCACCGCCGGGCAACCGGTACGCCGGCGCCCGACCGCCGGGCAACCGGTACGCCGGCGCCCGACCGCGGGGCGTCCGACCGCCGGATGTCCGACGCGCTCCCGCCGGGCCGGAGCCGGCCCGACCGGACCGGGCCGCGCTGGCTGGCATCGGTGCTCGCCGCGGCCATCGTGGTGCAACTCTGCGTCGGGTTCGCTGCCCTGCACGGCATCGGCCAGCAGCGCCGGCTGGCGGCCGCGCCGACCCCGGCGGCCCAGGGCGGCAGCGGACCGCGCGCCGCCGGCCGCCCGAACACCCCCGACTACACCGGCGGCATCGGCGCCGACCCGGCCGCGGCCGCGGCCCGTACGGCCGGCGTCCACGACCTGCTGGCCCGCCGCTCGGCCGCGCTGCTGGCCCGCAACCGCGCCGCGTTCCTGGCCACGGTGGACCCGGACGCCACCGCGGCGTTCCGCACCCGGCAGGCGGCGTTCTTCGACAACCTGGCGCAGGTGCCGCTGTCGCAGTGGCGGTTCACCGTGGACCCGGTGCTGCAGCAGCCGGTCGCCGCGCCGGTCTTCGCGCGGTACCGCGCGCCGGTGTGGAGCCCGCGCGTCACCCTCTGCTACGCGCTGCGGGGCTACGACGACCGGTGCACCGACCGCCCGCAGAAGCTGACCTTCGTCCAGCGCGACGGCCGGTGGTATCTCGGCAGCGACGACGACTTCGCCGCGGCCGGCGGACGGACCTGGCGCGGCCTGTGGGACTTCGGCCCGGTGGTGGCGCACCAGGGCCGGTACTGCCTGCTGCTGGCCCACCCGGCCAGCGCCGGCCGGCTGGCCGCCCTCGCCGAACAGGTCGACCGGGCGGTGCCGCGGGTCAGCTCGGTGTGGGGCGACGGCTGGTCGCGGCGGGTGGTCGTGATCGTGCCGGACAGCCAGCAGGAGATGGCCCAGGTGCTCGGCGAGACGCCCGGCCTCACCGACATCGCCGCGGTGGCCACCGCCGACCACGCCGACCCGGTCAGCGGCGTGGTGCTCGGCCAGCGGGTGGTGATGAACCCGGCCAACCTGGCGCGGCTCGGCACCATCGGCCGGCTGGTGGTGCTGCGGCACGAGATCACCCACCTGGCCTCCCGCGCGGTGACCGGCCCGGCGCTGCCCACCTGGCTGGTGGAGGGTTTCGCGGACTACGTCGGGTACCTCGGCACCGACGTGCCGCTCAGTGTGGCCGCGCAGGAGTTGCGCACCGAGGTGCAGCGCGGGCGGTACCCGACCGCGCTGCCCGGCAACGCGGACTTCCGGTTCGACAGCCGGCGGCTGGCGCAGGCGTACGAGGAGTCCTGGCTGGCCTGCCGGCTGGTCGCCGACCGGGCCGGCACCGAGGGGCTGGTGCGGCTGTACCGGCTGGTCGGCGCGTTCCGCGGGGACACCGCCGCGGCGCTGGACCGCGGCCTGCGGGACGTGCTGGGGATCAGCTACGCCGAGTTCGTCGAGCGCTGGCGCGCCACCGTGGTCACCGAGCTGTCGTGACACCACCGGCCCGCGGCGCCCTGGTGGGGCTGGTCGTCCTCGGTGTGGCCGTGGTCGCGGTGGTGCTGCTGAGCACCCCCTGGCGGCCACTGGCCGCGCCGCCCGGCGGTGCCACCCGGGTGGACCCGGCCCGGGACTTCCATGCCGACGAGATCGCCCGCGAGGACGCGTTCCACCGGCAGATCCGCCCTCCGGCCTACGCCGCGATGGCCCTCGGCCTGGCCGTGGCCGGGCTGTTGGGGCTGACCCCGGCGGGCGCCCGGCTGGTGGCCGCGGCGGCACGGCCGTTCGGCGGCGGCTGGGTCTGGCAGGTGCTCCTCGGCAGCCTGGCGCTGGCGGCGGTGGGCCGGGCGGCCACGCTGTCGCTGAGCGCGTACGGCGAGACGGTGCTGCGCCGGTACGGCCTGTCGACCCAGACCTGGGCCTCGTGGGCGGTGGACACGGCGAAGGGCTTCGCGCTGTCCACCGGGCTGGTCGCGCTGGCCCTGCTCGGGCTGTACGCGCTGCTCCGGGCGGCGCCGCGGACATGGTGGGCGTGGGCGGCGGCCGGCGCGGCCACGCTGGTGGTGGCCCTGTCGTTCGTGTTCCCGGTGCTGATCGAGCCGGTGTTCAACCGGTTCACCCCGATGCCGGCCGGCGAGCTGCGCAGCTCGCTGCTCGCGCTGGCCGCCGACGACGGCGTGCCGGTCTCGGAGGTGCTGGTGGCCGACGCGTCCCGGCGGACCACCACGCTGAACGCGTACGTGTCCGGCTTCGGCGCCACCCGGCGGATCGTGGTGTACGACACCCTGCTCGCCTCGGCGTCCCCCGCCGAGGTCCGCCTGGTGGTGGCCCACGAGCTCGGCCACGCCAGGGAACGGGACGTGCTGCGAGCCACCCTGGCCGGCGCGCTCGGGGTGGCCGCCGCGGTGTGCGCGGTGGCCGTGCTGTTCGGCTCGGGGTGGTTGCTGCGCCGGGCTGGCGTACCCGGGCCGGCCGACCCACGGTCGCTGGCCGCGCTGCTGTTCGTCCTGTCCCTCGGCGGCCTGGTGGCCGGCCCGGCCGGCGCGCTGGTGTCCCGGAGGATCGAGGCCCGCGCCGACGTGCACGCGCTGGACCTGACCGCCGACCCGGCCACGTTCGTCGCCATGCAGCGCCGGTTGTCGGTGGCCAACCTGTCCGACCTCGACCCCAACCCGGTCGTCTACGGGCTGTTCGCCAGCCACCCGACCGGCCCGGAGCGGATCGCGCTGGCCCGGGACTGGGCCCGCCTGCACCATGCGGTCGTGCCGTGAGGACCGTCCCGTGAAGACCCTGGTGGTGACCAACGACTTCCCGCCCCGCCCGGGCGGCATCCAGGCGTTCGTGCACCAGCTCGCGCTGCGCCAGCCGGCCGGGTCGGTGGTGGTGTACGCCTCGACGCACCCCGGCGCGGCGGCGTTCGACGCGGCGCAGCCGTTCCCCGTGGTACGGCACCCCACCGGGCTGCTGCTCCCGACGCCGGCCGCGGCGCGCCGGGCCCGGGACATCGCCCGGGTGGAGGGCTGCGACACGGTGTGGTTCGGCGCGGCGGCCCCGCTTGCGCTGCTGGCCCACGGGCTCCGGCCGGCCGGGGTGCACCGGTTCGTGGCCTCCACCCACGGGCACGAGACCGGCTGGGCGGTGCTGCCCGGCGCCCGGCAGTTGCTGCGCCGCATCGCTCGCGAGGTGGACGTGGTGACCTACCTCGGGGAGTACACCCGGCGGCTGCTGCGCCGCGCGGTGGGGGAGCGGACCCGGCTGCACCGGGTGCCGCCGGGGGTGGACACCGACACGTTCCACCCGAAGGTGGACGGCGAGCAGGTACGGCGCCGGCACCGGCTGGCCGACCGGCCTGTCGTGGTGTGCGTGTCCCGGCTGGTGCCGCGCAAGGGCCAGGACGTGCTCATCCGGGCCATGCCGCAGATCCGCCGCCGGGTGCCCGGCGCGGCGCTGCTGGTGGTCGGCGGCGGCCCGGACCTGCCCCGGCTGCGGCGGCTGGCGGACGGGCACGGGGTGGCCGGGGACGTGGTCTTCACCGGCTCGGTGCCGTGGGAGGAGCTGCCCGCGCACTTCGCGGCCGGGCAGGTCTTCGCGATGCCGTGCCGCACCCGGCGCGCCGGCCTGGACGTGGAGGGCCTGGGCATCGTCTACCTGGAGGCCTCCGCGACCGGGCTACCGGTGGTGGCCGGCGACTCCGGCGGCGCCCCCGACGCGGTGCTGGAGGGGGAGACCGGGTATGTGGTGGACGGGCGGGCGGTGGTCGCGGTGGCGGACCGGGTCGCCGGCCTGCTGGCCGACCCGGACGCCGCGCGCGAGATGGGACGGCGGGGCCGTGCCTGGACGGAGACCGAGTGGCACTGGGACGTCCAGGCCACCCGGCTCCGCGAGGCGCTTGCCGGCTAGTGCCTGCTCAGCGCCGGATCTCGCCGCGCCGGCCGCCGGTGATCGCCCGTACGGCGCCCACCAGGGCCACCACGACGGCGATGATCAGCAGCCACTTCAGTGCCGTGACGATGAACGAGATCGCGCTCAGCACCACGACGATGGCGAGTATTGCCAGAATCCACGGCATCGAGTCCTGCCCTTCCCCTTGATGCCCCGACGGTAGTTCGGCGCGGGACGCGGCACCATGTGGTTAACCCCCGGATGCCCGGGAGGGTTCCCGGAGATCGTCACACCCCGGTCCTAGGCTCAGTGCCGTGACCGACGTTCTCCCGCCGTCGGGCAGGCGCCGGTGGCCAGACCTGGTCACCGCCCTCGCCTGGGCCCGCCGTGGCCTGGCCGTGCTGATTGTGCTGGTCGCGGCCGCGGTGCTCGCCGCCGGGCACGGCAGGGTGTGCACCGACGTGCTGACCCAGTCCGGCACCGTGGTGCCCACCTGCCGGCCGCCGACGGTGGGCGACGGCGTGGTGGTCGCGTTCGCGCTGCTGGTGTTGCTGCTGCTGATCCCGGACCTGGCCGAGTTCGGCGTACCCGGCCTGCTCACGCTCAAGCGGCGGGTGGCCGAGCAGGAGTCGGCGATGGCCACCGAGCGGGAGCACCGCGAGCTGCTGGCCGCCGAGATCGACTCCATCCAGGCCAGCCTCAGCGCGGCGGCCGCCTCGGCCCGGTCCGGTTCTGTCGGCGTGCTGGTGATGAGCCCGAACCAGACGGCCGACCTGGCCGCCGGGGAGCGGCCGCCGCTGGTCCCGACCGCCGCCGTCACCCAGGCGCGGTACAACGCCGCGGAGACGCTGATGCGCCGGCTGCGGGCCGACCCGGGTGAGCTGCTCACCGGCTGCACCCTGCACCTGTACCTGCCCGACGAGGAGCAGCGGCTGCTGGTCACCATGCTCGAGGGCGACCTGGCCGAGGCGCGGTACGGCGGCGAGGGGTGGGCGATCGGGCAGGGCATCGTCGGCCGGGTCTTCCGGGACGGCGACGCGATCGTGGCCCGTGGCGCGGACATCCTGGTCGAGCTGGACAACCTGCCGGAGATCCGCCGCGAGCGGTACCACGGGCTCGCCGTCGTAGTGGCGGTGCCGGTGGTGAACGCCAACGACCGCGTGGTCGCGGTGCTGTCGGCGCACGCCTCGGACCCGGCCAGCCCGCTGGACAGCCCGGAAGGTCTGGCCCAGCTCCTGGCGTTGGCAGAGGTGCTCGCCCGGGTCCTGGTCGACCTGCTGGGATGGGCGACCGACGCACCGTAGCGCCGCCGTCCGGCGGCCCCGCTGCGGCCCTGCGGCCGATGGACACCCGAGGAGGGATGCCGTGACAATGGCCTACGTGAAGGCGTTCAAGGTGACGCGGGAGATGCGGGCGCGGGCCAGCAGGGAGTACTACGAGAAACACGACCGGGTGTTCCGGCTCACCGAGAGTCAGCGCCGGCAGATCCTCAACGGGTTTCCCCCCGAGCAGGAGCCGTCCGACGACGAAGGCTGAGCCCCGAACAGGCCGAGCGGAGCCTCGTACTGTCAGGCGCTGCGCGCGGAAGAGCGCTCGCAACGCCTGACAACAACGCCTGAGAACCCTTAGCGGTAGATGGCCTCCACCTCGTCGGCGCGCTCCTTCATCACCACGTGCCGCTTGAGCTTCATGCTCGGGGTGAGTTCCCCGCTGTCCTCGGTGAAGTCGCGATCCAGGATGCGGAACTTGCGGATCGACTCCGCCTTGGACACAGCCTTGTTCGCCTCGTCGATGGCCGCCTGGAGCTCCCCGGTGAGCTCGGCGTCGGTGGTCAGCGAGCCGACCGTCGCGTCCGCGGGCTTGCCGTTCTTCTCCAGCCAGACCGGCCAGGACTCCACGTCGATGGTGACCAGCGCGCCGATGTACGGCCGCCGGTCGCCGACCACCATCGCCTGGCTGATCAGCCAGTGCCCGCGCAGCCGGTCCTCGAGCACCGCGGGGGCCACGTTCTTGCCGCCGGCGGTGACGATCAGCTCCTTCTTCCGGCCGGTGATCCGCAGGTACCCGTCGCCGTCCAGTTCGCCGATGTCCCCGGTGTGGAACCAGCCGTCGGGGTCCAGGACCTCTGCGCTGGCCGCGTCGTTGTTCCAGTACCGCGGAAAGACGTTGGGGCCCTGGAGCAGGATCTCGCCGTCGTCGGCGATCCGGACCGAGGTGCCCGGGATGGGCCGCCCGACGGTGCCGATCTTCACCGCGTCCTCGGTGTTCACGGTGGCCGCCGCCGAGGTCTCGGTCAGCCCGTACCCCTCGTAGACCGGGATGCCGATGCCGCGGAAGAAGTGCGCCAGCCGCTCGCCCAGCGGCGCCCCACCGGAGATCGCGCCGTCGCACCGCCCGCCCAGCGTGGCCCGCAGCTTGCCGTACACCAGCCGGTCCCACAGCGCGTGCTCGGCCCTGGTCAGCGGCCCCGGACCGCCGCGCTCCAGGCCCATGGAGTAGCTGATGGCCACCTGCTCGGCCCGGTCGAACAGGCGGCCCTTGCCGTCGGCCTGCGCCTTCTGCCTCGCGCCGTTGTAGACCTTCTCGAAGACCCGGGGCACCGAGAGCAGGAACGACGGGCGGAACGCGGCCAGGTCGGGCAGCAGGTTCCGCACATCGGCGGTGTGACCGAGCCGGATGCCGAGGTGCATGCAGCCGCACTGGATCACCCGCGCGAACACGTGCGCCAACGGCAGGAACAGCAGGGTGGATGCGCCCTCGTGGAACATCGACTTCAGCGTGTGCACCGCGGTGCCGACCGCAAAGATCAGGTTCCGGTGGGTGAGCAGGCAGCCCTTGGGCCGCCCGGTGGTGCCGCTGGTGTAGATGATCGTGGCCGGGTCGTCGGCGCGTAGCGCCGCCCGCCGCCTGGCCAGCTCCGCGTCGTCCACCGAGGCGCCCGCCTCGGTCAGCGTGGCGACGGCACCCTCCTCGAGCTGCCAGAGGTGGTGCAGCTCGGGCAGTTCGGCGCGGACCGAGTCCACCGTGGCGGCGTGCGCCGGGGCCTCCACGATGCAGCCCACCGCACCCGAGTCGGACAGGATCCACTGCACCTGCTCGGCGCTGGAGGTCTCGTAGATCGGTACGGTCACCGCGCCGGCGGTCCAGATCGCGTAGTCGATGAGCGTCCACTCGTACCGCGTCTTGGACAGCAGCCCGATCCGCTGGCCGGGCTGGATGCCGGCCGCGACCAGCCCCTTGGCCACCTCGGTGACCTGCCGGACGAACTGAGCGGCGGTCACCTCCGACCAGGTGTCGCCCACCCGCCGGCTGAACAGCACCAGGTCCGGCGTCTTCGCCGCGTGGTCGCGCGGCGCGTCGGTGAGGCTCGCATCGTCCGCGACGGTGACCGTGGCGGGAACAGTGAACTCGCGCACGTGGGGACCTCTCTCCAGACTGCTGCTACCGGCGGGTAACGGGCCAGTAAACGAGAAATCTAGCGTAACGTCGCGCGCCCCGCGTGGGGTCCGCACAAGGTACTGTTCCGCGCGTGCCGCCGGTGGACGTCATCGACGAGAGCTTCGTGGTCGCCGCGCCGGGCGCCGTCGCCGCGGTGCTGCGCAGCCCGCAGCGGTGGCGTGAGTGGTGGCCGGACCTGGAGCTGTCGGTGTTCGCCGACCGCGGCGAGGCGGGCGTGCGGTGGAACGTCGCGGGCGCGCTGGCCGGCAGCATGGAGGTCTGGCTGGAGCCCTTCGGCGACGGCGTGATCGTGCACTACTACCTGCGGGCCGACCGGCCCGGCTCGCCGTACCCGACGGTCCGGCACGCGGCGAAGGAGGTCCGCCGCCGGCAGCGGGCCGTCAAGCGGGTGTTCTGGCGGCTCAAGGACGAGTTGGAGGGCGACAGGCCCCCTGGCCTGCCCGGACACGGCTGACCGCCCAGTCGGCCGAGCGCCCGTGCTACCCCGGTGCTAACCCACGCGGACACGGCCGGGCCACCTGCGCCCACACCGCGGCGGCGCGCTCGTCGGCGTCGTGGATCCAGTGCGCGTACGTCCGCTCGACCACGGCCTGGGTGTCGCCGAGCCGCTTGGCGACGACGGCGACCGGCACCCCGTTGGCGAGCAGGTGGGACGCGTGCGCGTGCCGCAGCGAGTGGATGCCGCCGACCCGGCGCAACCCCGGCACGGCCGCGACGTGCCGGCCGAACGCGTCGCCGACCTGCCCGGGGCTCATCGACTTGCCGGCCGCGCTGAGCAGGACGTGCCCGCCGTGGTCGCGGCGTCCGGCCAGCGACGCCACCGGGTCGGAGCGCCGCCGGTCCCGCAGCGCCCGCAGCATGGAGAGGGTGCCGGGGTCGAGGGTGGTGTGCCGGTCGCGCCCATTCTTCGGGGAGTCCTCGGCGTAATCCCACGTGTGGCGGCGCGTTCGGACCGGGTCGCCCGGGGTGGGGGGTCGCACCGGTTCCCGGACGTGGCGGACCGGAGTCAGCTTCCGCCGCGGCTGGCCCGGGAGTCCGCGGCGCAGGCCGCGGCGGCCTGCGATGAGGACCGGTCCTGAGTGGACCCGGGGCGGGTCGGTTCGTCGCCGGGGCGGACGGGGAACTGGCAGTGAACATCACGGCCTGGCCTCGGCTGTGGGGCTCCGCCCGGGGGATCCGCTGCCCCGGGCGGGGCCGTGCCGGCCGGGGGCGGTACCGGCCGGCTGCCGCTCACGTCCCGGGGCCGGAGGACCGGCACCGGCGGCTGCGCTCCGCCCATCCCCGCCGCGCTGCCCGTTGCATGACGGGGCGGGGGGTTCGGAGTCACCGGTCGGAGATGGCCCCGACCCCGGGTCCGGCATCCCTCGGTGGGTTGGCACTGTCCCGTCCGGTGACACCATGCGCACGGACAGTAGGAATCGGGGTGCTGCCGGACGGGTACGGTCCGTACCCGGGAGAGGGGTCCGACCCCCTACCCGGCGAGGCCGATCTGAGCGGCCAGGTCGCGGGCGTCCTGCCGGACCGCGGAGCGCCGTTCGGACAACTCCGTCAACGCCTGCCGGGCGAACAGGTTGAACCGCACCGTCTCGGCAGACTCCCGGTGCGCCTTGCCGATCATGTGCAGCACGCTGGCCGGTTCGGCGCGTTGCTGGTGTGCCTCTGCCACGTCCAGCAGGCGCATCGCCCGTTTCCCCGGTCCGGGCAACGTGGACAGGTCCAACCGATCGGCGCGGCGCACCGCATCGCCCGGCCGGAACAGCCGAACGTCCAGCCGCAACGCGTACCCGTCCACGTCCGCCCGGCCGAACCGTAGCCATGGGTGGACGTACCGCGGGCCGAGCGCATCCGCCGCCTCACTGGCCTGGTCCCAATGCCGCCACGCATCCCCGGACCGGCCGGCCTGCGCCTGCGACAGCGCCGCGGACAGGTGCAGGTGCCCCCATCGCGCCCGCTGCTCGGTGTCGGCCGCCGGGTCGAGCAGTTCGGCCGCGTCCAGCGCCACCGACAGCGCCCGCTCAGCCTGCCCGCTGCTGCGGTACACCTCGCCGTAGTACCAAGCCGCCGCGCCCATCGCCCGGTCAGCGGCCAACCACACCAGCTCGGCGGCCGGCTGCCACGCGAGGAAGCACTGCGCCAGCGAGTACACCCGGGCGAGCTCGGCCAGCGCCCGGCGCCGGTCGGTGCCGTCCAGCGCCCGTACCGCGGCGCGCGCCTCGGCGAGCAGACCCGACAGCACGTCCGCGACGGACGACTTCTGGTCGGGCAGGGCACCCACCGGCGCCACGCGTCGTCGATGCGGCCAGTCAGCGCCGGAAGGTCCGGCTCCACGTCGGTACCGGGTGCCGCGCCCAGCATCGCGTCGGCAACCGCCGGGGTCCGGTCGTGGCTGCCCTTGCTGAACGCCTCAACGGGCAACTGCTGACCTCCGGTCAGGTCCGACAGATCGTTCACGCGGAGCACTTCCGCGATGCGGAGCAGCATCGGCACCCGCGGCATGTGGATGCGGCCGCGCTCTACCGCCTTGACCCACTCGCCGGACCGGCCGACCAACCCGCCGAAGGTCTCGCGGGACAGCCCGCGGCGTTCCCGTAGGTGCCGTAGCCGGTCGCCGAACGTCGGTTCCGTGGTCATGGTGCGTTCACCTCGCCGGAGCCCGCGCCCTTTGGGCGCCAGCCACCCCCGGGCGTCCCCGGGGGCTCACGCTCCGGCGAAGGTGCGCAACGTCGAGCCTAGTGCCAACCGCGCCATGCCAGCCCGGTGTGGCCGTAGCGGCGGCTCGGGCGCGGCTCGCGCGTCACGGGCTGCTGTCCACTTCGTGGGTGCAGCCCCCGCCGGTCATCACGCGCGGCAACAGTCGGCACCCGAAAAGTCCGATTCTCCGAACGAGTCGCCGGGCGGAGTGTCGGCGGACTCGGCATCGCGCCGCAAGATCGAGGACGGTGAGGCGCTGGTCGAGCTACATGTTCGGCTCCATGCCGAGGGCAAGCTGTCGGTCCGCCAGATCGGCGGGTGGCTGGCCGGCCGCGGCGGGCGCCGGTGCGCAATAGGGTCGTCCTGTGCGGGTGCATGTCGTCTCCGACGTCCACGGGCGGGCGGACGCGCTGGCCG
>WNFZ01006590.1_pt1 | contig 10466 bp, 6 predicted proteins | sample 5400081 | NCBI WGS metagenome assembly WNFZ01 (sample SAMN13153365, study PRJNA577476) | soil metagenome | isolation source: 80 cm soil or saprolite under grassland replicate 1 | place: USA:California | collected 2016-06-15
CGCTCGTGTACGAGGACGCGGACGGGTCGATCGCCGGCTTCCTCGGCGTCGTGCCGCGGCGGATGTCGATCCGCGGCCGGCCGATCCGCCCTGCCGTGAGCTCCCAGTTCATCGTGGAGCCGGGCCGTCGGTCCACGCTGGCGGCGGTTCATCTGCTGAAGACGTTCATGTCCGGACCGCAGGATGTGTCGATCGCCGACGAAGCGAACGGCACGTCACGGAAGCTGTGGGAGAGCCTCGGGGGCGCCACCGCCTTGCTCTACAGCGTCCACTGGGCCCGGCTCCTGCGGCCCAGCGAGTTCGCGTTCTGGCGGATGGAGAGGGGGAAGCACGCGTGGACCTCGTCCGTGGTCAGGCCGATGTGCCGCCTGGTGGACCGCGTCGTCGCCCATGTGCCCGGGAGCCCGTTCCGGCACTCGCCGGCATCCCTGTCCGGCGAGGAGCTGGACGCGGAGACCCTCCTCGCCTGCCTGTCGGAGTTCTCGCGTCGCTCGGCCCTCAGACCGGAGTACGACGCGCGCGCGTTGCGGTGGCTCCTGACGGCACTGGTCCCGGCCCGGGGCGAGGGATCGCTGCGGAAGACGCTCGTGCGGGACGCCGCCGGCCAGGTGCTGGGGTGGTATCTGTACTATGTCAGTCCAGCGGGGTTCGGGGAAGCCCTTCACATCGGGGCACGGGACGAGTCGATGAAGGCGGTGCTGGAGCATCTGTTCCAGGACGCCTGGCGCCGCGATGTCGTCGCGCTCTCGGGGCGACTGGAGCCGCGGTTCACGCCGGACTTCGCGGACACCTACTGCCTGTTCCATCCTCGCCGCTGCTGGGTGCTGGTCCATTCCGGCGACGCGGAGGTCCTCCATGCGATCCACAGCGGGGATGCCATGCTCACGCGCCTCGAGGGCGAGTGGTGCATGCGATTCCAGATGGAGGCCCGGTGAGCGTCGGATCCGGGCCGGGTCCGTCGCCGAGACGGCCTGTTCAGGGATTCTCGGGAGATCCTTTCAGGAACTTACCTGATTTGTCGCCCCCCGCCCGTCTTCTATCCTGGAAGCGCGACAGGCGCGCGGCGACCGGTCTTCGTGCCGTGCTGGCCACCGTGCCTGAACTCTACGCGGGAGGGTAACGGTTTATGCTGACGGATTCCAAGCGGGAGCGAGTGGCGGAATGGAACGCGCCCGGACGGGCCGTCCCGTTGGCCCATTGGGTGCCCGAGCTGGTCGGTGCGCGCGCAGCCGAGAGGCCGGAGGCGCTGGCCCTGGCCGCGACGGAGCGGGTGCTGACCTACCACGAGCTGGATACCCGAGCCAATCGGCTCGCCCACGAGCTCCGCGCGCTCGGTGTCGGGCCTGAAGCCGTCGTCGGACTCTGCGCCAGGAGTTCTCCCGAGATGGTCGTGGGCGCGCTGGCCATCCTCAAAGCAGGCGGGGCGTATCTTCCCCTCGATCCCGCCTATCCGTCCGAGCGGCTCGCCTTCATCCTGAGCGACGCGCGCTGCCCACTGGTGCTCACCGCCCCCTGCGTTGCGGATCGCGTGGCGGCGGGGGTTCAGCGGGTGATCACCGTGGACCTGGACGGGCCCGGATCGTCGACCCCACCGGCCACGGACCTCGGGGCGGACAACCTCGCCTACGTGATCTACACGTCCGGGTCCACCGGCCGGCCCAAGGGAGTGGAGATCACTCATGCGAGCCTTCTGAACCTGGTGTCCTGGCACCGCTCCGCCTTCCAGATCACGCCCGCTGACCGTGCCACCCAGATCGCGGCGGTGGGCTTCGACGCCGCCGTCTGGGAACTCTGGCCCTACCTCACCGCGGGCGCGAGTGTCCACGTGCCCGATGAGGCCGTCCGGGACGAGCCCGAGGCCCTCCGGGACTGGCTGCTCGCGCAGGGGATCACCATCACCTTCGTGGCGACGCCCATGGCCGAGCGCATGATGGCGCTGCCGTGGCCGCCCCTGACCCCGCTGCGGGTGATGCTCACGGGGGCCGACGCGCTGCACGCCTATCCGCCGCCGGGGCTGCCCTTCCTGCTGGTGAACAACTACGGCCCCACCGAGTGCACCGTGGTGGCGACCTCCGGACCCGTGCTTGCGGAGGGACCCCGCGCCCGTCCGCCCGCCATCGGGCGCCCGATCGACAACACGCGCGTCCACATCCTCGACGACCAGTCACGGCCGGTGCCGGTCGGGGCCGCCGGAGAGCTCCACATCGGGGGAGCGGGGCTCGCGCGCGGCTACGTGAACCGGCCCGACCTGACCGCGCTGAAGTTCGTGCCGGATCCGTTCAGCGCCGAGCCCGGCGCGCGCCTGTACAAGACGGGAGATCTCGCCTGCCTGCTCCCGGACGGTCAGGTCGCCTTCCTCGGACGGATCGACGATCAGATCAAGATCCGTGGCTTCCGGATCGAGCCGAACGAGATCGTCACCGTGCTCAACGAGCATCCCGACGTCATCCAGAGCGTCGTCGTCGCCCGCGACATGGCGGGCGGCGACAAGCGCCTCGTCGCCTATCTCGTGCCGGCCGCCGGGTCCACGCCCGGTCACGTCGCGCTCCGGACCTTCCTGCGCGCGCGGTTGCCCGAGTACATGGTGCCGGCGGTCTTCGTCCAGCTCGGCGCCCTGCCGCTGAGCCCGAACGGCAAGATCGACCGGAACGCGCTGCCGGCGCCGACTCCGGAGAACACCGTGCGCGACGATGCCTTCGTCGGCCCGCGCACGCCCGTGGAGGAGCGCGTGATGGGCATCCTGGCGCCGCTGCTCGGCCTCGAGCAGGTCAGCGTCGAGGACAACTTCTTCCTGCTCGGCGCCCAGTCGCTGCTCGGGACGCAGATGATCGCCCGCATCCGGGACACCTTCGGCGTCGAGCTCTGTCTTCGACAGGTGTTCGATGCGCCGACCGTGGCGACGTTGTCGGCCGAGGTCGAGCGACTCCTGGTCGAGAAGCTGGACGCGATGACCGAGGACGAAGCCCAGCGCCTCTTGACTCCCGGAACCCGTCCGGAGTGACACGGGGAGGTGCGCATGAGCCTGACAACAGCCGCCAGGGCGGACCGGTCAGATTCCGCGTTGAGCCTGTACCACCTCCTTGACCCCGAGGTGCTCGCCAACCCGTACCCGCTCTACCAGCGCCTCCGGACCGAGGACCCCGTGCACTGGGATCCGTTCCTGCCCGCGTGGGTCGTGACCCGCTACCGGGACGTGATCCGGGTCCTCTACGGGTTCTCCGCCGACTGCACGCCCACGCCCGAGCAGCTGACGGCCATGGGTCTGTCCGCGCTGAATCCGATCGCGCAGGTGCTGGTGAAGCAGATGCTGTTCATGGATGCGCCCGCGCATACGCGACTGCGCGGCCTGGCCTCCGAGGCGTTCACGCCCCATCGGGTCGCGGCCTTGCGCGAGCACATCCAGGCGATCACCGACAGCCTCCTCGATGCCGTCGTGCCGGCGGGCCGCCTGGACGTGATCGCCGACCTCGCCGAGCCGCTGCCGGCCATCGTCTCCGCGGAGATGCTCGGCGTTCCCGCCGCCGACCACGCTCGGCTGAAGGCCTGGTCCCTGGACTTCTCGCAGATGCTCGGGAACTTCCAGCACGATCCGGACACCGCCCCCCGGATCCTGAAGAGTCTGGACGAGATGACCCGCTATTTCCGCTCGGCGATGGGCGAGCAGCGGCGCTATCCCCGCAAGGGACTGGTCAGCGCGCTGATGAGCGCCGAGATCCAGGGCGATCGGCTGTCCGAGGACGAGGTCATCGCCAACTGCATCCTGACGATGGTGGGCGGCCAGGAAACGACCACGAACCTGATCGGCAACGGGCTGGTCTCGCTGCTCCGCAATCCGGATCAGCTCGAGAAGCTTCTCGGCGATCCCTCGCTGGTCCCGTCGGCCGTCGAGGAGCTGCTCCGGTACGAGGCTCCCAGCCAGCACACCGCGCGGCGCGCGCCCGAAGACGTCGAGCTGGGGGGGAAGAGAATCGGCAAGGGTCAAGCCGTGATCGCGGTGATGGGCGCCGCCAACCGGGATCCGGAACGTTTCCCGGACCCGGATCGGCTCGACATCACTCGCAGCGACAATCGCCACGTGTCGTTCGGCTGGGGGCCGCACTTCTGCTTCGGAGCGGCGCTCGCCCGGATCGAGGGGCAGGTCGCCTTCGAGACGATGCTGCGGCGGCTGCCCGACCTGAGGCTGGAGCCGGGCCCGCTCGTGTGGCGGACGAACCTCGGATTGCGGGGCCTGACCACGCTGCCGGTGTCGTTCGGAGCGGCGGCATGAGTCGCCGCGATGGGGACGGCCCGGCGGGGAGCCCGGAACCCTCCGCCGGAACGAGCGGGAGCACAACGACCGCGGAGCGCGTGGGGCTCTCCGATGTCAAGCGCAGACTGCTCCAGCAGTATCTGCAGGGCGACAGGCAGCGGTCTCGAACCGGGACGGGCCCGATTGGCCGCCGCCCGCCGGCGAGCCCCATCCCTCTGTCTCATGAGCAGCAACAGATCTGGCTTCACTGCCAGGTGGCTCCGGACCTGCCTCTCTACAACGAGCTCTTGACGGTTCGGCGGACCGGCCCGCTGGACGTCCCGGCGCTGGAGCGGAGCCTGAGCGAGATCATCCGACGCCACGAAGCCTGGCGAACCACCTTCGACACCGTGGACGGGGAGCCCGTTCAGGTCATCCTGCCGCCTCCGACGATTTCATTGCCGCTGGTGGATCTTCGGGAGCTGCCGGAGCCAGAGCGGGAACCGGAAGCCCTCCGTCTCGCCACCGTCGAGGCCCGGCGACCCTTCGACCTGGCCTCAGGTCCTCTGCTCAGAGCCAAGCTCATCAGGCTGTCGGAAGCGGAGCACCGATTGTATGTGACTCTGCATCAGATCATCTTTGACGGTGTCTCGGCGTACTGCGTGTTCTTACCCGAGCTGGTGACCATTTATGAAGCGTTCGCCGCTGGCAAGGCATCGCCGCTGCTCGAGCCGCCCATCCAGTACGCGGACTTCGCCCACTGGCAACGTCAGCAGCTGCGGGACGCCCTGCTGACCACTCAGATGGAGTACTGGCGCCGGCAGCTCGCCGGTGCTCCGACCACCCTCGAGATGCCGACGGACCGCATGAGACCGACTGTCCAGACCTTCCGCGGGCTCCAGGCATCGTTCGCCCTGCCAAAGAGTCTGAGTGAGGCGGTCAAGAGGCTGAGCCAGCAGGAGGACGTCACGCTGTTCATGACCCTCCTGGCCGCGTTCAAGGCTCTCCTGTACCGCTACACGGACCAGGAAGACCTCCTCGTGGGTACGGCGATCTCGAGCCGCAAACGGCCCGAGGTCGAAAACCTCCTCGGCGTCTTCCTGAACACCCTGGTCCTCCGCACTCCTCTCTCGGGAGGACGCAGTTTCCGCCAGCTGTTGGCCACGGTGAAGGAGGTCACGCTGCAAGGGCTCGCCCACGGCGATGTGCCGTTCCCGCTTCTGGTCAAGGACCTTCAGCCCAGACGGGATCCGGGGCGCAACCCGATCTTCCAGGTGACCTTCGTGCTCGAGCCCCCCCTGCCAGCTCCAAGCGCGGGCTGGGATCTCACCCAGATGGATGTCGATACCGGCGTCGCCCGAGTCGACTTGTACTTCCAGCTCGACGATAGACCCCAGGGCATCCTAGGTCACATCCGGTACAACAGCGACCTGTGGGATGCTTCGACCATCGCCCGCCTCGTTGAGCATTTCCAGCTCCTGCTCGAAGGCATCGTGACGGACCCCGAGCGGCCCATCTCGGCCATACCGATTCTCACGGCGAACGAACGAATCGGGGGGGCCGCGCATCGCGACCTCGTACGGCCGAACAACCCGTTCATCACCTTCGAAGATGAGGAAGTCGAACAATCGATACCGCGACGATTTGCGAAGCAGGTAACGAAGTATCCCCGCCGTGTCGCGATCCGAGCCGGGCACGCGGTGTGGACCTACGACGCGCTGAACGGGGCCGCCAATCGGGTCGCCCACGCGCTCTCGGGCGTGCCGGACATCGCCGGCGCCAGGGTCGCGTTGCTGCTGGACCAAGACGCGCCGATGGTGGCCGGCATCCTCGGCGTCCTGAAGGCCGGCGCCGCGTACGTGCCTCTCGACCCCACGCACCCCCGTGAGCGGCTCGTGCAGATCCTTGAGGACTCGGGCGCGACCGCGATGCTGACGAGCACGGCCCGCCTGCCCCTGGCGGCCGAGCTGGTGACGCATTCGGTGAGGATGCTCGAGATCGACGACATCCTGCGCCGCCCGATGGCGCCCGAGTACGGCCACGCCGCGTCGGCGGACCACCTCGCCTATCTCCTCTACACGTCCGGCTCGACCGGGCGGCCCAAGGGTGTCGCGCAGAACCACCGCAATGTCCTGCATTTCATCGCGGCCTACACCAACAACCTGCACCTCGGCGCGGATGACGCGCTGACGCTGCTCCCCTCCTACAGCGTGGACGCGGCGGTCATGGACATCTTCGGGGCCCTGCTCAACGGGGCGACCCTTTGCCCGATCGACATCCGCGACGTCGGCTTGCACGGGCTGTGCGAGCGCCTGCGCGGCGACGGCCTCACCGTCTACCATTCGACGCCCACCCTCTACCGGCACGTCGTCAAGGCGTTCGCGACACGGCCGGCGCCGCCAGCGATACGCCTGGTCGTGCTGGGAGGAGAGGAGGTGCGCGGGGAGGACGTCGAGGCGTACCGGGAGCGATTCGGGCCCGATTGTCTCTTCGTGAACGGGTTCGGGCCGACCGAGTCGACCGTCTCGCTCCAGTACTTCATCGACAAGCGGGCGAGGGGTGGGTGGCGTTCCGTTCCGATCGGCCATCCGGTGGAACGGACCGCGGTCTCGCTGCTGAGCCGGGACGGCCACCCCGACCAGGTGTACGGAGAGATCGCCATCAGGAGCCCGCACGTGGCCCTGGGCTACTGGCAACGGCCGGACCTCACGCGGGCGGCCTTCTTTCCGGGCCCGGAGGGCGGGCGGGACCGCATCTACCGGACCGGGGACACGGGCCGGTTGCTGCCCGATGGCAGCGTGGAATTCTGCGGGCGAAAAGATTCGCAGGTGAAGATCCACGGATTCCGCGTCGAGCTCGGCGAGATCGAGGGGGCGTTATCGCAGCATCCCGCGGTGAAGGAGGCGGCCGCCCTCGTCGGCGAGACGGCCGACGGGGAGAAGCGCGTGGTCGTCTACTGGGTCGCCGACGGACAGCCCGCGCCGTCCACCGATGCGCTCCGCGCCTTTCTCGGCCAGCGCTTGCCCGGCCACATGATTCCGTCCGCCTTCGCGCGGCTGGACGCCTTGCCGTTGACGCCCAGCGGGAAGCTGGACCGGCGAGCCCTCCCCGTCCCGGACCCGGCGAACCAGGACCCGGCGCTCACGGCGCCACGAGATGACCTGGAACGGGAGCTCACGGAGATCTGGCAGAGCCTGCTGGGCGTCGAGCGCATCGGAGTTCGGGACAACTTCTTCGACCTCGGGGGACACTCGTTGCTCGGGATCCGCATGTTCGCCGAGATCCAGAACCGGTTGGACGTCAGCCTGCCCCTGGCCACCCTCGTCAAGGCGCCGACCATCGAGCGTCTCGCCGACGTCCTCCGGAGCGATGGGAACCCGGCGCCATGCCGGCCGCTCGTGGCGATCCAGCCCGGCGGCTCTCGTCCGCCGCTCTTCTGCGTCCATGGCCACTCCGGCGAAGTGCTCTTCTATCGGGATCTGTCACGGCGCCTCGGGCCCGATCAGCCGTTCTTCGCGCTCCAGGCTCAGGGCCTCACGGGGAAGCCGGCCCAGCGGACCATCGAGGCGATGGCGGCCGACTACCTCCGGGAGATCTGTTCCGTCCAGCCTCGCGGCCCCTACGCCATTGGCGGCTACTGTTTCGGTGCCATCGTGGCCTTCGAGATGGCGCGGCAGCTCCGGGCCCGGGGCGAAGCCGTGGCGCTCCTGGCCCTGTTCTTGGGCCGCGCGCGCCCAGCGCCGCCGGCGGAACGGGCGCGGTTGCATGTCGAACGACTTCGACCTCTCGGGGCGAGAGGGAGGCTGGCCTACGTGCTGGAAGGGGCCTACCGTAACGCCGCCGCCGCGACGACCTCCTGGCTCTGGCGGCTGGCCTACGCGCTCTGGGGGCGTCGTGCGCGCCCGTCGTCGCGACTGCTCCGCAACGTCCCCCAGATGAACCTTCAAGCGGCCAGGCGTTACGTGCCTCGCAGGTACGAAGGCGGGATGACGGTCTTCGTGAGCGGCGACCTCGATCCGGAGCGAGACCTGGCCGGGATGACGGCCCACGAGGTCGACGTGGTGCGGGTGCCGGGCGACCGGGACTCCATGCTCCGGGAACCGTTTGTGCAGGTCTTGGCCCAGCGCCTGGACGCCTGCCTGGAGCGGGCGAGACAGGGGAAGTGACGAGCCTGGCCCTCGACGGAGACGAGGTTCACGTCTGGCGGGCGGCTTCGGACGCGACGGAAGGACGGCTCGAGGAGCTGAGCCAGAGCCTCGGCGCGGACGAACGGGCGCGGGCGGAGCGATTCGCTTTTCGAAGGGACCGTGACCGCTTCATCGTGCGTCGCGGGTTGCTCCGGGCTATCCTCGGGCGCTACCTGGCGGTGGATCCGGCCCGGCTGCAGTTCGATTACGGCGCTTCCGGCAAGCCCGCCCTGGCACGCCGGTGCGGTGGCATGCAGCTCCGTTTCAACGTCTCCCATTCGGCGGGACTCGTCCTGTACGCGGTGACGCGTGGCCGCGAGATCGGCGTCGACCTCGAACAGATCCGGCCCGCGGTCGCTCACGAGCGCATCGCCGAGCACTTCTTTTCGCCCCGGGAGGTTGCCGCGCTGCGCGCCCTTCCGCTGCAGACGCAGCCCGAAGCCTTCTTCGCGTGCTGGACGCGGAAGGAAGCCTACGTCAAGGCCAAGGGGGACGGTCTCCCGTTGGGGCTGGATCGGTTCGAGGTGTCGCTCGTTCCCGGCGAGCCGGCGGCGCTCCTGCGTACTGCCGGTGACGCCGGGGAGGCGTCCCGCTGGTGGCTTCAGGCATTGGCGCCCGGCCGGGGCTACGCGGCGGCCCTTGCCGTCGAGGGGCACGCCGGCCGGCTCACATGCCGGCCGTGGACGGGATGATGGGGTAGGCGGGGACCCGCGTCAGACACGCTCGTGGGGCGCCGGCGCGAAGCGAGGCGAGGACGGGCGTGTAACTCTTACCGGAAGACCTGGCACATATTACCTTCCGATCGCGAGGCGTTCACCCCTGCGGTCGAGGGAGGCCGTGAGGAAGAGCGCGGAACATCGAGCACTTGCGTAACGAGCCGGCGTCGGCATGGTCGATGCTGCCCTCCCGGACGGGGGTCCAGTTCCGGTGCAGACGCGCTGCGCCGGCACTCGTCGAAGGAGACCGGGACAAGGACAATGAGGAGGGCAACAATCATGAAACTGGCTTGCGCCGGTCGGGTACAACTCACGACGCTCGCGGCCACGGCGGCCCTGCTGATCCTGCCGCCACTGTCCTGGGCGCAGACGCCCGGCTCGCCATCGCCCGGCGCCCCGTCGACCGGGGACATGGGCAACGGCGGGCTGGTCGTCGTGCTCGTCATCATCGGGCTCATCGCGGTCCTCGGCATCGCCGTCAAGGCATCCGATCTGCGGCGCAAGCGCACCGATGCGGCGGTCGCGCTCCAGGGCCGGATCGCCGATGCGCTGCTCGCGGACCCGACGCTTGGCCACCAACCCATCGTGGCGACCGCCCACACGCCGTTGTGGGGCAGGGCGCCGGTGACTCTGGAGGTCAGTGGCCCGGTGCCGAGCGCCGAGCTTCGAGAAGCCGCCATGTCGCTGGTCATCCGTGAGGCGTTCAACAGTGGACTCCGCTTCCGGGTGGAGGACCGGATAGTGGTGGATCCCCGCATGTCGCGGGCCGCCGCCGCCTGAGCGCTGACCTCGAACCCAGGCGCGTCGTCACGAGCGTGGCCGCCCCGGAAGAGCACCATGCACGCTCTCCGCGGTGACCGCGCTCGGACGGCCGGGCCGCCCTCTCGCTCCGTCGTGGTCTCATTCCTCCTTCGCCCGCGGTCGTCCACCGCATCCGCGATCGTCCACGCCATCCCGCCCGGGAGCGATCCGCCCTCCCCTGCCAGTCCGTGCGGTATCGCCCTCGATGCGCCGTCACGGCCGGGGATGGCGTCGTCGGGGTGGGCCGTTCCACCCGGGCCCGCATGCGTCGTACCATGATCAGCGCCGGAATCCTCACGGTTGCCTTGCCCTCTGTGGATCTGTTCATCGATGGGGGCGGGCATGGCTTCACCGAGGCGCAACTCGAGATGGCATACCGGGCAGTCTTCGCCTTTCTGACCCGCCACGGCATGTGAGCCCGCGCCCCGTACCGGCGCCGGCTCGGCCCGTCACTTCGGCTTGTCCTGGCGGCCGCCGGTCGTCTGCAAGGTGACGGTGTCCCCGAGAATGAGGAACACCACCTCGCCGTTGGAG
>WNFZ01006595.1_pt1 | contig 10462 bp, 9 predicted proteins | sample 5400081 | NCBI WGS metagenome assembly WNFZ01 (sample SAMN13153365, study PRJNA577476) | soil metagenome | isolation source: 80 cm soil or saprolite under grassland replicate 1 | place: USA:California | collected 2016-06-15
CCGGAGCCCGATGTCCTATCCTGGCTATCCTCGCCCCAAGCCAATACAAAGTGGCCGGGTGTGATCTAGACTACGGTCCCGGACCCCGGTCCGAAACTCTTTGGAATAAAAGCTAGCCTTGAAGGGTCGTGTGGACTCTAGGCATTTCGCCACGTTAATAGGCTGGAATCACTGTATCGCTCACGCAATGGCCTCGGTCGGACGCAGTCTGTTTTGGAGCGGCCTGTGGGTCTTCTCCGTTGCCACGGGCTTGGCTAGCATGATCTTCATGGCATGGGCATTCTACGTCGAAACTACAGGGCGAGGCGCCCTCTTCATTGAGCCGAACCGAATCTTGGCAGCTGGAGAACTGGCCACAGTGGCTACCGGAATGGTGGCTCTAATCATTCTCTTTCTCAGAGCTCTCTCCCACAGAGACTAGACCGGTTCTGCCATCTTCGACGAAGAAATCAAACCCTCCATTATAGGTCGCATTTTCTCCGGATACCTCCGCGAAATCACAATCCCCATTATTCCATTCCGAAGGTGGAGGCGAAGCCTGGACTTGGTAAGCTGAACCCGTTCTAGGTCTGCGTACGCGAATTCTAGGTCTCCCTTACCTGATGCAGCTAGCGGATTACCCGTCTTCGTGGCGTCTCTTCTTCTCTGGGTCAGGAACTCCTGCAGTGAGAAGGCGGTGAGTCCTCCAATCGCTGCTCCGATATAGCCAGCGAATAACAGACCAACTACGGCCAAGACAACAACCGCCAAGACTGTTACACTCCCGGAGGTGAGCCTCTTCAGAACTAGTTTCTTGTCCGAAAAAACCATGAGATAGACGGTTGATCCAATGACCCCCTTGTCAACGACCATCTTAGCAGGGTCCCGGGCGTTAGAGGGAGTGCTCACTCCCCCACCCTTCGCAGTCAGGATTCCAAAGCCCAGGTTCAGACACCCAAAGGGCAGTGCGAAGACTGCCACGTGAAAATAGTCCGGATTGGAAGAGGAATACAGAAGGTAGAGAACACCCACTCCAAGAATAACGATTCCAGACACGATTATTCCAACTCGCAAGAACGTGGGTCCCTGCTATCCGCTGACTCCCGAAAAGAGGGCGAAAGTCAGCATTGATAAGACGGCTAAAGTTATCAGAACATACCTCTTGTCCCTGTCACGAGCAAAATAGAAGGTGGATAATGCCACCCTGAAAACAGGAGTTGCCACGAGTACGGCTACGGCAAGGTAGATCAGGCCTGCGGGGTTTCCGCCAGCTGCGGAGGCAATCGTGTCGGTCACGCCTGATCCCGATGCCGCGGAGAGATCGGCATAGCCCGTGGCCGCCCAAGCGATCAGTCCGACAAGGCTCAGCAACGCACTCGTCAGAACTCCTACTCTAAGCGAGTATGAGATGAGACGGTTCAGGTCCAATACTACAATACCACTGGGATGTTGAAACCTCGGAGTATCATCAGTATCGAAATCGCGGCGAGCAACAGTCCAAAGGCAATCTTGACACGGGTCGGAGGAGTCAATTTGAGGATTCGAGTTCCAAGAATCGCTCCGCCCGCGACCCCGATGATCAGGGGGGCGGTGAGTATAGGATCAACATCGCCTCGGAAAAGATAGACTGAGGCGCTTGCCGCGGCGGTAACACCGATCATAAAGTTGCTTGTGGCTGAAGCCACTTTGACCGGGATTTTGCTGACCAGGTTCATTGTGGGCACGTAGATAATTCCTCCACCGACGCCCAATAATCCCGACACGATTCCGGCAAAGTAGGTTACGAAGAGCGTGACGGGGGTCCGAGTGACTTCATATTTCACAACAGCGTTCTTGCTTCTCTCCTCGTATTGCCCACTAAGGCCAAGAAGAGTAGCTGTTCTGTCAGGAATCACTGACGAGGGGAAGTCCATTTTTCGGCTTCTAATCATAACCGTTGTCGTGTAGAGTAGCATCATACCGAAAAGAACGAAGAGGGCTGAAGTCGGGAGAAGTACTGACACAAACGCCCCTGTTATCGCTCCAGCAACCGCCCCAATCTCGAGGAACATTCCGAGGCGAATGTTGGTTAGGTGATCTCTGACATAGGTGGCTGCGGAGGAGCTTGACGTAGCCACGACGGATACGATACTGGCGCCCACAGCGAGTGGGACGGGAACTCCTTCGACCAGCGTCAGGAAAGGAATGATCAGGATTCCGCCACCAAGGCCAAACATTGCGCCGATGAATCCTGCCACGACGGATACGAGCAAGATCACGACAACCTCAGACGGTCCGACGACAATCAAGCAGTTCGCAACTAGGCCCAAGGAGTGAGTGCTATTAAGAAGATTGTCCGGATGAGGAACTCGGTCGAAAGAGGATGAGGGTCGATTCCAATGACGCTGAGAATCGGTGGAATCCCTTCGGGCAATTCAGACGAGAATGCGAGAACATCCTCACTGGAGCCTACTCAAGACTGCAAAACAAGGCTGGAACAGTCTTCCCGAAAATCGACCTCGCCTCGACGCTTGAAGACCCTCCAAATGAAGAGTATGGGCACCTCGCGAGCTCCATCTCGTTCGAACTCGCGCGGATTCAAAAAACAAAACCGATGACAGTAGCGTCACAGATTGCAGACGAGGCGCGTAACGGAGAACCATTCGAACTAGTCGAATCAATAGAGGCAGCCGAGCCAGGCTACGTGAATTTCAGAGCAAATATTCTCAGACTCACCCAACTGACATTAGATGCGATCACAGAGAGAGAAGAGAGGTACGGACTGCTCGAAACCAAGGCTCCCGAACGCGTAATTGTCGAGCACACAAGCGCTAATCCAGCAAGACCAATTCATATCGGCACCTCGAAGAATTCTATCTTTGGAGATACCCTCGCCAGAATTCTTCGAGCGAGAGGACACGACGTGCAGACCCATTTCTATATTGATGACACCGGACGACAGGTCGCCCAGATGGCCTATGGCTACCAACTACTTGGACAGCCCGAACCAAAGGGGAAGACTGACGAATTCATTGGGAGAATATACTCGATCACGTCAACTCTCGCAGAGATAGACGAGAACAAGAGACGGCTAGCCCTTCTAAAGAAGACAAAAGCCTCTGACATCGACATCGTGGCCGTAACCAAATCGCTTGACGAATGGGTAGGCGTAGCCGCAGAGCTTCAAAGCAAGTATCCGAAGGAATTCGACCTCCTCAACGAGCACCTTTCTAAAGACCCGGACCCTCAAAAATCCATCCTCGACTTGATCCGGAATTACGAGAAAGGAGAACGGGAGACCCGCTCGTTGATCCGGCGAATCAGCCAGATGGTACTGGCCGGCTTCGAAGAGACTCTACGAAGAGCCCAAATTTATTTTGACCAGTGGGACTGGGAGAGCGAGATGCTCTGGACTGGAAGGGTTTCAGAACTGCTCGATCGGCTCAAAGAAACTGGCCTCGCGCACAGCAAAGGTGGGTCCTGGGAGCTCGACGTAGGTAAGGCCGTGAAGGACTATGACCTCCGTGAGAAGCTGGGTCTCTCCCCAACATTCGAGGTGACATCGTTGACGCTCACAAGGTCAGATGGGACCTCTCTCTACCCCACCCGCGATATTGCCTACACTCTGTACAAGTTCGAATGGGCCGAACAGGTAATCAACGTGATCGGAGCTGAACAGTCGCTCGCACAGCTGCAGGTCAAAGTCGCAGTCTGGATTCTCGGACACCGAAAGGAAGCAATGAATTTCCTCCATTTCCCCATAGGATTACTTGTCCTCGAAGGGCAGAGAATGTCGGCTCGAAGAGGACGCTACGTAACCTTCGACCAACTACTGGACGAAGCGTTCGTTCGAGCCAAAGAAGAAGTTGACAAACGATCACCTGACCTACCCGCCACCGTGAAGGATAGCATCGCAGAGCGCATTTCCATCTCGGCGGTCAGGTACGCTATGCTATCGGTCGAAGCTGTAAAATCGACCAACTTCGTATGGGACAGAGCATTGAACTTCGAAGCAAATAGCGCGCCCTTCATCAACTACGCCTATACACGAGGACTGGGCATTCTCAAGAAATTGGGAAAGTTGGAGAGACCCAAGGCTTTCGACCGGCTCAATGAGCCTGTCGAACAGAACCTGATTCTCTCGCTAGCGCGGTTTCCTGAGACCTTTGCAAGATCGGCCGAGGAGATGAACCCAACACTCCTCTGCCTCTACGCCAACCAGGTCGCTCAGAGGTTCCACGAGTTCTACGAGAAATCCGACATATCGCATTTGGCGGACGAGGAGCTAAAGCTGCAGAGAGCCGCCTTGGTCGAGGCTACAAGCGCCGTGCTCAAGTCGGTAGTCAGCTTGCTGGGCTTTGAGCTTGCAGAGCGAATGTAGGACCCAGCGACAGAATCTTTCTTGCGATAGCCTCGCCCATCTCGCTGGTCTTCGCATGACCTCCCAGGTCAAAAGTCAACACCTTTCCTTCTTCCAGGACTTGCATGGTCGCCTTCTCCACCTTCTGGGCTGCTCCTTCTTCTCCTAGGAAGTCTAGCATCATTCGAGACGCTTCGATCATCGCGACAGGGTTCACCTTGTTCTGGCCGGTGTACTTCGGAGCCGAGCCGCCTGCGGGCTCGAACATGCCGTAACTGTCACCGATGTTTCCGCCAGCTACGACTCCTAGCCCTCCAACGAGTCCCGCCGCCTCGTCGGTGAGTATGTCCCCATAGAGGTTGGTGGCGACTACGACATCGAAGGTCTCGGGTCGACGAATGAACTGCATGGTCGCGGCGTCTACGTGGATGTCTTCTACTTCTACGTCTGGATACCTTCTGCTCACGTCTAGTACAGCCTGCTTGAATATGCCGTCGGTAATCTTTAGAATGTTCGCTTTATGGACGAAGGCTAGTTTCTTCCGTCTCTTCTTTGCTAGGTCGAAGGCAAACTTGGCGATCCGCTCAGAGGCATGCCTGGTGTTGATCTTCAACGCGATGCCTACTCCAGGAGCCACTTCGAACTCCTTGCCGACGTAAAGGTCCTCCGTATTCTCGCGCACCACGATCATGTCGATGTTAGGCTTTAGAGAAGGCACATTCGGCAGACTACGGGCAGGGCGCATGTTCGCATATAGATCGAACATTGACCGGAGCGTAACTGCCACACTCCGCGGAGATCCCGGCTCCTCAGGAGTCGTCATGGGACCCTTCAGGCAGGCATCTGTCTTCTTGATCATCTCCACGGTCTTATCGGGAAGATTTGTTCCAAACTTCTCTATACAGTAGAAACCTGCATCACCCCTTATCATCTCCAGCCTTACGTCGCCAGCTTTCTGGACCGCATTCAAAACCGCGAGGGTCGCGTCAACGACCTCTGGGCCAATTCCGTCACCTGGCAGGACAGCGATTCTATGAGTCTTCCCTGGCAATTCGTCGATCTCTGGGACCGGGTCACCAACTAGGGTTTGAAAAAGGCTTTCATTGTTTGCTCTATCTTGGTATTGCTTAATTAAGAGTAGAATCCGGATAGTCACGGCTGGACTCAGAGCTTGTCGGGGCAGGCGACTACAGAGATCGAGAGAGGTCTCGAGGGCGTCGTAATCGGAAAGAGCGCAATCACTTTCATTGATGGTCAAAAGGGAATTCTGAGATATCGCGGTATTGACATCAAGGAACTAGCCGAAAAGTCCACATACGAAGAAGTAGTCTACCTGCTGTGGAACGGAAAACTTCCCACCCAACGGGAATTGGTAGATTTCAAAAAGAACCTTGCCAAGCACCGGCCACTACCCCGAGAGGTAAAGTCGCTTCTCAAGACCGTGCCCAAAGCGGCAAACCCGATGGACGTAGCCCGGACAGCAGCATCGTTCATCGCAACCTATCCCGCCAAGAAGGCTGAGACGTTTGAGGAGGCGAACAGACGCAAAGCCCGGGAACTGACTGCGACTCTCCCTACGATCGTAGCCGGATTCCAGAGAATCCGAAAAAGGAAACCCCTAGCCAATCCTAACCCCCGGCTGGACCACGCGGCAAGCTTCCTCTACGGGCTTTTCGGCAAGAAGCCAGACGAGGTCGCAAGGCGAGCTTTTGACACTATTTCAATCCTCTACGCTGACCATGAGATGAACGCCTCCACGTTTGCTGCTGTGGTTACGACATCGACTCTTGCCGACCTTGGGGGGGCTGTGACGAGTGCGATCGCAGCTCTTGCAGGTCCTCTGCACGGGGGATCCAATCAGCGCGTCATGGAGATGCTCGAGAAGATCGGGACCTTAGACCGGGTTCACCAGTACGTCGAGGGTGAGCTTTCAGCGGGCCACCGGATAATGGGCTTCGGGCATCGCATCTACCACACGTTTGATCCTAGGGCGGTGATCCTGAAAGGCGTGGCCGATGATCTGACGAAGCGAAGTGGACAGAGCAAGTGGCTTGATATCGCTCTTAGACTTGAGGAAGATGTCTGGGAGAAGCTGCATCTCAGACCCAACATCGAGTTCTACGCTGCAGTCGTCCTTAACGAGTTGGGCGTTCCGAGAGATCTCATGCCGGCGGTCTTTGCTTGTAATCGAGTAGCAGGGTGGATCGCTCACATCTACGAGCAGTACGCAGATAATCGAATAATCCGCCCCTTGACTGAGTATGTCGGTCCGTCCGCGACGCCGTACCTGCCGATCGAACAGCGGTCCTAGCGTCTAGGCTCGCTTAGCGGGAACCCACTGCTCATTCTTCCAGTTCCAGACCAAGTGCTGGTTCGGGTCTGTCGCCTCAACCCATGACTTCTTCTCGCTTACCGAGTCGACCACGAAAGATGCTCCACATCCCGCACATTCAGCGAGCAGTCGCATCTCTGACAACTGGGTAATCTGGAATTCGCGCTTCTGACACTTGTTGCAAGTAAACATGGCTATTGATCTCCTCTTGTTGGGGCATATGAAACTGTTCCAGAGTCGCTAGTGACCAGCCGAATTTCAGACTGGGTCGATATGATCGCGTTATAAGGAAAGGAATCGGTCGCTCTTCTCAGGGCCGGTAGTCGAGCCAGGACCAAGACGGCGGCCTGCGGAGCCGCAAATCGTGGGTTCGAATCCCACCCGGCCCGCCATTAACGAGCGACGAGGAGTCTGGGCCCGACCGGCTGCAGGAAGTAGCGCGTTTCCCTTGACGAGTCAGGCCGGCGTTAGGACTTCTAGCTTCTTTCGAATGGCTTTCTCCATCTGAATCGCGTCTTCCCCATCAGTGTAGTAGCTGTGAGCGAAGCCTATCTGGTGAAATTCGTTCTTTAGGTAGAGGCCCAGCGCGGACCTGTTGCTCTTCCTAAGCTCTAGTCTCAAAGGACCATCATGCAGTCTTTCGGTCAAGTTGTCGAGTAACGCTTGTCCAATCCCTTTTCTTCTTGAATCAGGGTGCACGGCTATTGATACCAGATGTTGATGGTCGGTCCAGTCGTCGACGACCGCATATCCGACGATTCTTCCTCTGTCCAAGGCAACGAGAAACGTGTCAGGATTCGCATCGGCTAGTTGCGATAGGAAGTATGATGGGAAAGGGTCCTTGAAGCATGCGTTTTCGAGTTCGGAGACAGAATTCATGTCTTCGGGTTTGACGGCTCGAATCTGGAACTCTTGACTTGCTACTGTCCCCATTTCACTTGATCGCTGTTCTCGCCGCGGCGGCTAGAGCCGCGGCAACATTTTCTCTACCCATGGCTAGTATGTAAGGTCCTAGCCTGGGGCCTGAGTCCGCGCCGATCAGAACCCGGTAAAGTACTTTGAAGAAAGCCCCCGTCTGCAAATTGTGTTTCCGCGCCACTGTGAATATTGCATTCTGTAGATAGTTCTCGTCGTCACTCGCGTTGATGATCCCGGCCAGCTCTAGCATTGCATCCCGTTCAGCAGGTTGGACCTCAACAGCCCCAGTCGCAATCGTCTCCACCTCCTTAGCCCAGTTCGTAGCATGTTCCAGCCTATCCTGGAAACGGCCTTCCTCAGGATCAACACGGTAGGAATAGCCGTTGAGCTTCTCTATTACGAACTCTTTCTCCTTACCCTTCGGCGCCACCTTGACGAGATAAACCAGCAGGTTGTGGGGCACATGTGCTGACGGGCTCTTCGGTGGCGATAGTCCCCAGACATACTCGTACAGGCCCCGAAGCCTCGCGAGCTCCCTTGGATCCTTGACCTCTCTGCGGCCGAAGTAGACGTCCTCCAGCTCGTCCAGCTCTGCAATGTAAGTTGGGATATCTTTGACCCAGATAGCTCTCGACCCTACGCTCCTCTTGTACATTAGCAGCAGCAACGTCTGGGGAGGGGCGTACCGAAGCCAGAGCTGTGGGGCTAGAACGTTTCCGACCGACTTCGAAACCTTGGCGCCAGTCTTGTCTAGGAAATGCTCGTATCGCGTATGGTAGGGAGGGGGCTCATGGAGTATCTCTTCCATTATCCGATCGTTCGCCTTGACGGAATCGATTAGCTCCTTGCCGTATGCTTCATAGTTTATTTTGAGACCGGACCATCGAGCAGCGAATTCGACCTTCCAGCTCAGTTTTCCATCACCGGAAAAGACGTCGACCTCTCCTTTGTGGCCGCATCCATTGAGCATCTCCCCCCGAAGCTCCATACCATCGCAGGAGTATGTGACGACATGCCTCTCTCTGACATATTCTAGAGCCCTAGTCGTGTAGATTCTGCCACAGTTCTGGCAGACGGGAAAATACGGGAGAACCTCTGTGTATTTCTCCTGGCCCAATGTCTCCCTGATTATCTCGCCAACCCGCCTGGCGTTTGTGAGGATCTTGTCAATCTGCTGATTGAACAAGCCATCCTTGTAGGCCTGGGTTCCAGAGATGCTCCGGTACATTATGCCTGTCTTGTCAAGCGCGTCCAGTAGCAGACCGCTCATGTGGACGCCGTAGCTATCGTGACAGCCAAACGGGTCGGGAATACTCGAGACTGGAAAACCGATGTACTTCGAAAGCGTTTTCGGGAGACCCGCCGGGACCTTTCTCAGTCCGTCTTTGTCATCCGAGAACGCGATCAGTTCCGCTCTTGCTCCCATCGTCTCAAGGGCTAGCTTGACACCATAGGCTCGGGCTGCGTCGCTATAGTTGCCGATGTGGGGAATTCCAGAAGCGCCGAGACCGCTCTCGACTCTAAGAATCTCTGCGTTTCTTCCGAGTCTCTTCTCACGGTCAAGTATCTCGGAGGCGACCTTGTCGAGCCATGTGCCCCGCCCTATTATCTGGGGCGCTTCCAGGACCAAGAAATCTTCGCCTCCCTGGGGTCAAGCGCGGTTGATAAACAATAAATTCCGCCATCCGAGCCAAGTTGCAAGTGGCGAACGGTTGTCGGTGGCCGTCCAAGGATTCCACCCTTCGAGCTTTCTGGCAGTCGAAACGGCCCGGCTTGAGGAGACGATCAGGACGGGCAAGGCCATCGCGGCCGTCTCCGGTGGGGTGGACAGTACCGTGGCTTCGCTTGTAGCGAAGAAAGCCTTAGGGGACAGGCTGGTCCCTGTCTTCATAGACACAGGGTTCCTGCGAGCCGGGGAGCCGGAGGATGTCAAGTCGCGCCTTGCTGATCCGGCCATAGGCTTCAAGGTTAGGCTGGTGCGAGCGGGAGCTCGGTTCCTTGAGGCGACCAGTGGTGAGACTGGTGCCGAGGAGAAGAGGAAGAGGTTCAGGGAAACCTTCTACCAAGTTCTCGCGGAAGAGGCTAGGAAGGATGGTTGTGACTATGTTGTTCAGGGCACGATTGCTCCGGATTGGATCGAGACTCAAGGCGGAATAAAGACCCAGCATAACGTGCTGGAGCAGGTCGGCATCGATCCGGTCTCATCGTTCGGCTTCAAGATTATCGAGCCTCTATCTGACTTGTACAAGGACCAGGTCCGCATTCTCGGACGCCACTTGAACATGCCCGGCGACATGTCCCGCCGACAACCGTTTCCAGGCCCTGGGCTGCTCGTTAGATGTATCGGCAGCGTTTCGAAGACCAAGCTGAAGCTTCTAAAACACGCCACGAAGATCGTGGAAGAGAAACTTGGCCCGTTCAATTATGAACAATACTTCCCCGCGGTGATAGAGAACCGGTTTGCCAAGAATCCCGAGTTCAAGGACTTGAAGGACGTCGCCGGAGACGCCCTTGGCCTTCCCGCCTCTGAGACCCATGTGGATGTTTTCGAGGATCGCGTCACGGGCGTGAAGGGTGACGATCGGATCTATGGCCGACTCGCCGGAATAAAGATCAAGGAGGATAGTCGCGAGACATTCGGCTGGCTGCCCGAGAAGCTCCGTCAAGCTCAGGTAAGCATTATTGACAGATCGCCTGAGGTGACTCGCGTGGCTGTCATGGTGAAGGAGAGGAGGGGAGCACCCGCTCTCTCAGTCGTAATTCGAGCGGTCTCGACCCGCGATTTCATGACCGCGGCCGTCGCCACGGTGCCTTGGAAGATCCTCAAAGATGCTGCGGAATCAATACTGAAGACGGGAGGGGCGTTACGCGTCTACTATGATATCACTCCCAAG
>WNFZ01006597.1_pt1 | contig 10460 bp, 5 predicted proteins | sample 5400081 | NCBI WGS metagenome assembly WNFZ01 (sample SAMN13153365, study PRJNA577476) | soil metagenome | isolation source: 80 cm soil or saprolite under grassland replicate 1 | place: USA:California | collected 2016-06-15
GACTTTCTTGAATTAACAGAAGAAAAATTCCATAGTATTAGTTTTGCATTAGGTTTAGCAACAAGGCTTACGAAATTCATTGAAAGTCTCAACCAGAAGCTATGAAACTATTCCTCGCTTAAAATTCTCGACTACTTGAAGGAAATGTTGCGTAAAAATAAGGTCAATAGGGAAGATATAATAAACATCAAGTAGTTTACTTCTGGTAGGTAATTAATTAATTTTTGAAACTGACTAGATAGGTATATCATCAGGAAATTTTTTGATCGTAATATTACGTAAAACTTACGAAACAATAAATTCTACGGGACACTACGCCATAAACTCACGTATATTTTATGAGCAGTAAGTTTTACGGAGTACTACGCCATAAACTTACGTAGATTTACGAATGTATAATATTTACGTAATGTTACGAATCGAGATTATTCGTAGATTTACGAATGTATAATATTTACGTAATATTACGAATCGAGATTATTCGTAGTTTTACGAATGTATAATATTTACGTAATATTACGAATCGAGATTATTCGTAGTTTTACGAATGTATAATATTTACGTAATGCTATGAATCGAGATTATCCGTAGGTTTACGGAAGTATAATATTTTACGCGAAGAACTTTCAGTTATTTGTTATATTTTTTTTAACGAAACATTAGTTAATGTTCTTTTGCTAGCATTTCGGAGGTAAGCTGTTGCAAATTTTTTTTGGTAAATTTTTTTTAATGAAACGTTGGTTTTGAAGTCTTGTAAACGAAATTTGTAAGTTCGTCAGACTTCGTACCTAAATTTTATAATTTGTTTTTAAGTTTTACTACCCGTTTCTTTATAGGTTCACCTTCGAAAGTCTTTGGGTGGTAAGTTCGTTCAACTTTTGGCATATAATCTGCAACATGCAGATTATCTCGGAATATCAGATTAAAAAAAATGTAGATTTAAACTTCTTTTTTGTAGAACGCCGGACTTCTTTTTTTTTTCGTAGGGACGCCGGACTTTTGGAGGTGACCTCTTTATTTTGTAGGTTTCCGTCGCCCATTTCGAAGGTAAATACTTTCGAATTGTTTTTTTTTGTTATTTTATTAAACGAAACGTTAACTAACGTTCGTTTTTGTTTAGGTTTGGGGTGGGTTATGCACTTGTTATGCGGCATTTCGAAGGTATTTATTTACCTTCAAATATATTTTTTTTCTTTTTTAAACGAAACGCGAACTAACGTTTCGATTTTCTTCTTTTTTAAGCTCCGAAGTTTCTTTGGGTCTAATTTCGAAGGTAAGTAACTTCGAATTTTCTTTTTTTTATGTTTTTTTTTAAACGATACGCGAACTAACGTTTCGATCTTTCTTCTTATGCAGGCCTACAGCTTCCTGGACGGTTCTTGGACGCCATTTCAAAGATTGGACGCCATTTCGAAGGTGAGTGAAAGAATTTTTTTTTATTTTTCTTTACTTTTATTAACAAAACGTCATTAACATAATTTTCTTAATTATTTTTTTTTTTATAGGTGAACGGTTTCTTGGAATTGGACGCCATTCGAAGGTGAGTAATAGTTTTTTTCTTTACTTTTCTTTAACGAAAAGTTATTAACGTTTCTTTACTATTTTTTTTTGTAGGTCCTGGGCTGCCTATTTCGAAGGTAATTAACTTCGAAATCCCTTTTTTTTTTTTTTGTTTTTTATAAAAGAAACGTTTTTTAACGTTTTATTTTTTTTTTTTTAGGTTTTGGGGTTTTGAATTATTTTTATTTTTTTTTTAAAGAAATGTTAAATTAATTTTTTTTTTAGGATGCCGGCCGGACTTGGACTTGGGTATGAATGTGGGGAGGGGGGTTTTTTATTTTAGTTATTAAGAAACGTTTATTAACGTTTCTCCTTTATTTTTTTTTGTAGGGAACGCCGGCTTATAGACTAAACCGGACTTTTAGGTAAATTCGCAGAGGCAATAAAACTTCTGAAATTTGCAATTTATTTAGGAAGTGTTTACTAATACTTCCTTTATCTTTTTTTTTGTAGGTTTCTCTTCTGACTTTCGATTCCGGAAATCCAAGTGAGTTTTTGAAAATATTTCGAAAACTTCTTTATTAACGTTTTTTTTTCTTTTTGTAGGATTCTGGCTCCAATGACCTCGATTCTGGATCCATAAGTAAGTTTTTCGAAAAATCGAAAACTTTAAAAAAAACGTTTTTAATTAATTAACGTTTTTTTTCTTTTTGTAGGACTCTGGCTCCAATGACTTCGATTCCGGAATTCTAGGTACGTTTTCGAAAAACTTTCGAAAACTTTCTTTAAAAAAACGTTTTTCTAATGTTTTTTTTTCTATATTGTAGGGAACCGGTTCCAAAGACTTCGATTCTGGAATCCTAGTTGTAGGATTTCAGCTCAGACTTCGTTTATATTAACGTTTTTTTTTATTTTTGTAGGAAACCGGCTCTGATTTTGAATTATGGACGGAATATTGGTGAGTTCTCGAAGATGATCCGAAAACTTCTTTCTTTAAGAAACGTATACTAATGTTTCTTCCTTTTTTTTGTAGGATCGATATGGATTCTGGTAAGTTTCGAAGTTAATTCGAAACTTGTATTTAGAAACATTAACTAACGCGTTTCTTTATTCTTTTTGTAGTTTCATTTCGGCATTGTATACCGGTAAGTTTCGAAACGATTTTTTTAAAAAAATTTTTTTATTAAAGAAACATTGTTTAACGCTTCTTCATTTTTTCTAGGTTTCGTGTTGGGTTCAAGAGGGTAAGTTTCGAAGTGTATTCATTCTTTTAATATTTTTTAAAGAAACTTTTATTAACGTTTCTTGTTTCTTTTATAGATTCTGGGCTTTGAAATGGTAAGTTTCGAAGTTAACTTCGAAACTTTTTTATTTTTTTTTATTTTTTTATTATTAAAAACGTTTTTAACGTTTCTTTTTTTCTTTCTTGCAGGTTTCGAAGAGCTTCGATTAGAGTACCTTAAAATCGGAAATGGTAAGTTCGTTGCGAAACTTACCCATTTTTTTATGTTTATTTAATTAGAAACGTTTTTTAACGTTTCTTTATTTGTTTCTTGTAGAAACCAGGATTTTGGATTCGTCACCAAGAGGAGAAAACCGGTCAGCACGAACAACACGTTATAAAACACGTGTATCACGTTTAGTGAGTATTTTTGGATGACTGGGACTTTTTCAGCCTGTCTTTTGTATCTTTTAATCGTATTATATAGGATTTCATACTAATAATTGCTATATGTATTTTTATTAATAAAACTAATAAAATTGTATTTTCAATGAACAATGAATAATATTTTATGTAATGCATAAAGAAAATTATGTAAAAAGTTATCAATCGGTATACTGACAGTTACCAATAGAATACTCCTATTGTATCTAATATATCATATCTGATTGTACGGTTGAATAATCCGATTGATCATAGATGTTCCTTATTTGCGCCATTTTTTGACAGCAATTGGGATATACTGACTGATTGGTCCCCTAATGAGAGTATTATACTTTTTGCCAAGAGCAAAATTATCATTATGCTTCGAGTTTTTAGGGTAATTTTTATGTCACTGGTCGAACGATGTCAAATAGGAGACCAATCAGTTAGAATCCAGGTTGCTGGATTGTAACTGATTGGTCCCCTATTTTTTTTTTTATCAGAATTCAATCAATTGCTGTTAAAAAATGGCGCAAATAAGGAACATCTATGTATCAATCGGGTTATTCAAATAGTTTACAAAACGTTGGATGGGTCTTAGTTAGTCTTAGCCGTAGCGATCAAAGTGACATGCTATAATTTGTATTTTGTTATGTATTTTGTTGTTATAAGGAATCATTCATATATAAATAAAGCCAACCAAACTTCATAGTTTACAGAGTATTCTATTGGTAACTTTCAGTATACCAATTGATAACTTTTTACATAATGCATTACATAAAATATTATTCATTGAAAAATATAATTTTATTAATTTTATTAATAAAAATACGCTAGTATGAAATCCTATATAATACGATGTCCCGGTCATCCAAAAATACTCACTAAACATGATACACGTGTTTTATAACGTATTCATGCTGACCGGTTTTCTCCTCTTGGTGACGAATCCAAAATCCAGTGTCTACAAGAATAAAAAATAAAGAAACGTTAAAAAACGTTTCTAATTAAAAAAAAAATAATAAAATGGTAAGTTCGTAACGAAATTTACCATTTCCAATTTTCAGGTACCCAAATCGAAGCTCTTCGAACCTGCAAGAAAAGAAAAAAAAAGAAACGTTAGAAAACGTTTCTATTAAAAAAAACAAAAAAATGGTAATTTTGCAACGAAACTTATCATTTCCAATTTCCAGCACCTCTCCTAATCGATACCATGGTGAATCTACAAAAAAAACAAAAAAAAAGAAACGTTAAAAAACGTTTCTGTTAAAAAAATATATAAAAACGGTAAATTTCTTATAGAAACTTACCGTTTCCAAAATCCAATGATACCCTGCCGAATCTACAAAAAACAAAAAAAAAGAAACGTTAGAAAATGTTTCTGTTAAAAAAAAAATCAAATAAAAAAAAACAACAATAAAAATTTAAAGTTTCGTTACGAAACTTATATTTACATCATCCTGAGCGTCGCCACCCGAATCTAAAACCTACAAAATAAAAGTAAAGGAATTGTTAGCAAACGATTCCTATAAAAATAACAATAGAACAAAAAAAAATAATTTGGAGTTTCGCAACTTACTCAAAAATTCCAAATAAAAGCAAAGGAATCGATAATTAACGATCCTAATACTGTTTCTCTTAAAAAAATAAAAAAATACAAGTTTACCAGAACTCACGCCGATCCTACAAAAAAAAGGAAGAAACGTTAGTATACGTTTCTTAAAGAAAGAAGTTTTTGAATTATCTTCGAAAACTCACCAATATTCCATCCATAATCCAAAATCAGCCAGTTTCCTATAAAAATAAAAAAACGTTAGAAAAACGTTTTTTAAAGAAAGTTTTCGAAATACTTAAAAACATACCCAGGATTCCGGAATCGAAGTCATCGGAGCCAGAGTCCTACAAAAAGAAAAAAACGTTTAATTAATTAAAAACATTTTTTCTAAAGTTTTTGTTTTTTCAAAAACTTACCCAGGTTTCGTCATCGGAGCTGATTTCCTACAAAAAAGAAGAAAAAAATACGTTAGATATGTTTTTTTTAAAGTTTTCGAATAGTTTTTTCGAAAAACTCACTTATGGGTTTGAAATCGAGGTCATTGGAGCCAGAATCCTACAAAAAAGAAAAAAAAAAGTTAATGTAACGTTTTTTTAAATAGAGTTTTCGAAAGTTTATTGAAAACTTACTCAGGTATCCAGTATCCGGGTTCCTACAAAATAAAAAAAAGAAACGGTTTAGTAAACCGTTCTTTAATAAAAAAAATCAAGTATCGAAATTTTTTTTTCGATAACTTACCAATTATATCCAGCATCCACCAATCGAAATCTGGATCCTATAAAATAAAAAAAAAGAAACGGTTAGTTAATGAAAAAATATCGAAAATTTTTTTCGAAACTTACCAATTATATCTAGCATCCACCAATCGGAAGCTGGATTCTACAAAATAAAAAAAAAAGAAACGGTTAGTAAACCGTCTTTAATAAAAAAATAAAGTTTCGAAGTTTTTTTTTGAAACTTACCAATTATATCCAGAATCCATGATCCACCAATCAGGAGCCGGATTCCTATAAAAAGGAAAAAGAAAAAAAAAAAACGGTAGAAACGTTTTTTAAAAAAAAGGTTTTCGAAATTATCTTCGGAAACTCACCTAGGGGTCTGGTATTTTGAATAATTCTTAAAAAAAAAGTGCTGCTGCAAATGGCGTTGTAGTCATTACCTGAAAACATGGAGCCGGAATTCCTACAAAAAATAAAAAACGTTAGAAACGGTTTTTTTTTAAAAAAAAAACTTGCCTGGGAACCGGTGCTTTGAAATGGAGTCGCTTCCTACAAATAAAAATAAAAAAATGGAGCCGCTTCCTACAAAAAAAATAGAAACCCGTTTTCAAAGAAAAGTTTCAAAAATGAATACTTTGATTTAAACTTTATCATTAAAGTTTAAATGCGGCTAGTGTAACATCTAATTAAAGTTGATCGTACTGTGATTTATATCCAATTTAAAACATATGCCCGGCTTCAATAAATCATGTAGCCGATCAAAAAAAAAAGAACTGATCAAGTACTAAAATCGGATATATACCTTATTGATTACCAATTTTTTGTACATACCGATTTATTACAATTTTTTCAATGGTTAACAATCGGCGATTGAACTTTTTTTATTGGTTTTTTTTTGTAATTCCTTTAAATATAGTAGTAAGCATTATAAAGTTTTATAAAGTATAATATTCTTAATATTCTTTTTTTATTATAAATATTAAAAATAATAATTATAGTAATTAATTCATATTCCTAGTACAGATCATATAAATCTTATATTTAATTCTTAGAAATAAAAAAGAAAAATCTAAGTTAAATACGTTTATCACTTCACAACAAACAATCTTTAAAGTTTAGCAAAATATAATATTTAAATTAAATAAAGGTTTTAATATTTTATTGATAAAAAAATTGCATAAAATTTTAAATAATTATGCAATCAAAATATAAATTTGTTTACAAAATATTCATTGGTTTTATTAAAACGGGGTACTATATGTACAGTATCTTGTACAGCCTCTATATCGATAAAGTTGTAAATTTCTGTAAGTTTCAATCGAGAACATCCATAAAGATATGGATTATTTTGAGATTTAAAGTCATACCACTGAATTAATGCGAGATTTAGTGATTTGTTTTGATCTTCAATGTCTACCTTTGCTATTAATAAAATCTTAAAAATTTAAAGTCGTAAATTTAGTGAAATCACACAAAATTTAGTATTAAATAAATTAAATAATTACCTGTCCATAACAAATGCCTTGATCAGAAGCATAATCATGTAATTCATCAGAATTCATACGAACAGACACATTGCTAAACCAAGGTCTGCCATGATAGCTATTAGTAGCACGCATTATGGCACCATTTTCTAATATAATTGTTCCATATATTGTTACTTTAATTTTGTTAGATATTTTATGGTCTATATTCATATATAGATCTAAACATTCCAAAAAATTCAAAAACCCAGTTTTCATTTTTTCATCTATATTAAATTCTGTTTGTTCCGCAAAAAAGTTGTACGCATTTTCTAGTAGAAATTCAAAAAGTTTTGCAGAGAATTTAAATGCACGAGGGGTAGTTGCCAAATTTGTTGATTGATGGGTAATCATATTTGCAATAGATTGCCGTCGAATCTACAAAAATATTGTATATATTAGAAATTTAACACAATAATAATAATTTTATGTTAATACTTACCATTTGCATTATTTGAGTTTCTATATTTTTTTTATTACTTAATCGATAGGGATTCTTAACATATTCTTTATGAAGGCTTTCATAAGTCTCTGTAGTGTATCCATTAATTGCTCCAAAAGATCGAATTGAATCGATTATGTGATAAATCCATGAATGTAATTTCGGTAATTTTAATCCTGAGCGAGAAATACTTTGAAAAATTGTGATAAATCTCTGAGACCAATTTTTTATTGATTTCTGAAAATTTTATTTTTAAGTATTAGTAATTAGATTTATTTTGTATATTAATATAATAATTGTACATACTTCGAATTCAACCAAATCGCTTTCTTTAAACATTTCATATCTACTAATTGCATACATTTCATTCCACATTTCATAAAGCTCTGCCAATTTTTTATTATTAATAAAATTTTCTACATTTTTTGTGTTTTCATCATATAAATTGTCCACCACAAAGACCATCATTTTCATTAAGTTGCGATATTCACTTGCTGTTAGTCTGGCAATTGATTGTAAACCGCTGGAAAAAATTTTAAGACCGGGATAACGAGGAATTGCAGCTAAACGATGATTTACTTCATCTACAAGAAAATTGCCATGCTGCAACCTTAAAAGTTCTTGTGTGTATTCAATTTGATAATGAAATAAACCTAAATCAAGGTGATGCATTCTATCAGGTACTGTTGCTTCATATATATTTATATTACTTAAAATAGATAAATACTTCAATATTTGATAAAAATAATAAACATTTTAAATAAAATATTGCATAAACTTACGGAAAATTCCAAAAAAGATTGGGTACATTTTCAATGCAGACTGATCTTCCTAAATTGTCATTAAATTTTTGGCGCATACTATCATGTGTTCGTAATTCTGTTTCGTTTGTTTGTAAATTAATGTTAGCAAGATTATCTCTTATGACTAAACAAAAATGACAGGGAAAGTTCGACATAGACGACTTATAAGTAAGACAATATGTTGCAGCTTCCGGCCAATCAGCAATTATGATTGAAATTCGAGGATAAAACCAAATTACTTTATCATTTAAAGTCAAATCTATGCCGTCGTTTAATGTTAGAAGAGGATTTAACAGTACTTCTAAAGATTTGTGAAAGACTTCACGTGAAGCATTCTTAAATTTTTCAGATTGTTTTTCAGTATTATTACTGGATTTTAGAATCGGCAAGAATCCTAATAGTTGTTTAGCATCTGGTTTATTACGCCTCCAATTCTTAATGTTACCAATTGACATGTAAATAGGATGGAGGTTACGTTTTCCTAATGTATCAACGTTGGTAGCATCTGAATATAGCATTATTGATAAAAGGTTAGAACCGCTTGGTAAGGATTCTTCTGTATTTTTCCACCACATCCCAGTATTTTGTTCACTATATGCTCTCTCTCCGTCTTGCTTTAAAGTAATAAATAAACTAATATAAGTATATATTATACATTAATATAAGCTCACATAATTATCATGATTTTCTTACCTTAAGATTTTTGAAAGTAAGCGCAAAATTTTGTGATATATCAGAAATTGATAAAATATTTTTTATGCAATTTATTAAAGACCGATGATGAAGATAATATTCATTATTATTGTAAGTTATTATACAAGTTTTATCAAACATAAAATTTGGCAGATTCATATTATCCATATATTTGCGCCCTTGCTCAATTGACTTTGGAAGAGGTGATGTATTAAAATTTGCATGTTTATTAAAAAACTTTATTATTGCATTACCAGTTGCATTACTAAGTTTATATTTTGTAATTAATGTCATTAAATCGGCATATGTTTCATTTGGATAATCTGCTTTCACTCCAGGTTCAAGTTCTTCTAAAATATCTTCAGAAATATCTTCATTAAAACTCATTTCTGAATTCAACATGTTTTGATCGCCTTCATAACTTTGATCACTCTTATAATTCAAAAAATTTTCATTTACTTCAATATTTTGAATATTTTGATCACTTAAAGATAATTCCGCATCAGTAAAGAGGTCTTCATGTAAAATTTCATGATCCAACTAAATTTTAATATGAGAATTAAAAATCATATTGAAAAAATTGAAATTGTTATCTTATTGATTCTTTACCTTTTCAATATTTGGTGAAAATTCGCTATCTAATGACATATTACTGATTTCAGTTATAAGACTTGATTCTTCACTACTAGATAATGTAGGTTGATTGCAAAGACTAACATGTCGGCTATATGCAGATCTGTTACTAAATGTTCTAGGACAAAATGGGCATTTATTTGATGGCATTCTGGTGTATTTTGTTTGAATTTCTAATAATTATTTGATAGTTTGTTATTTTTTATAAGATACATCCATCTTCCATTAAATACCAAAATTTTTGACTTTTCAAAAAGAGACGGTTGGCTCGGTTTAATCCGAACTGAATCTCAGCCGATCTGGCTGACGCATAAATTAGTAGCAATCAACACAAATTTTCGGGATCTTCCAAAAATCCCAACAAAATCTCGATAGCCAAAAATCTTGACAGTCAAAATCCCGAATATAATTTGTATTCAGCCACTTGCATCACTAATAATTACATTACAAAATATTTATAAATTTGTAAAATAAATTTTCAATTTCAATTAATGCAAATGTAGAATAATTATTATTAACTGTTAAATTATTATCGTATAAATTATTTTGCAAATTATTTATAAATTTCAATTATCATTTCTTTATTTTAAACGACTGTCATGATTTTTGACTGTCGGGATTTTATGATCACTGATTTTGATCTGCCGGGATTTTAGGACTGACGGGATTTTGATATCGGGATTATAGACTGTTAAGATTATAGATGTCGGGAAACTCCAAATTTTCAGCCACAAGTAAGGTTGCCTGGCGAAACCTATTTGGCCTAATGGCGAAAGTCAAAACTCCTTACATAGTGTCAAAACTTGCGAAAACTGTTTTGGCATTTCGGCAATACTTTCTATATAATTTAATTATATTTTCAGCATTAAGACTAATTTTATAAGACTTTGGCCTTTGATTATAACTTTATAAATTAAAAGTGTATTTTATAGAAATATAGATGATTT
>WNFZ01018301.1_pt1 | contig 10458 bp, 9 predicted proteins | sample 5400081 | NCBI WGS metagenome assembly WNFZ01 (sample SAMN13153365, study PRJNA577476) | soil metagenome | isolation source: 80 cm soil or saprolite under grassland replicate 1 | place: USA:California | collected 2016-06-15
GGCGGCGGGGAGGTGGCCGCGCAGCCAGCGGTATTTGGCCAGCGTGCACAGCGGGCTGGCCGGCAGGCCGACGCGGACGGCGAACCGGTCGGCGCCGAGCGCGCTCGCCAGCGCCGCGGCCTCGTCCTGGCCCCGCTGGTCGTGCCAGGCGACCGCCGGCGCCACCGGCTCGCCGTCGGGGCCGAGCAGCGCGCAGGTCTCCGCCATGCTGGTGACGCCGACGGCGAGCACCGGGCCGTCCGGAGCCTGTGCCAGGGCCCGCTCCGTGGCGCCGAGGGCCGCGTCCACGAGTGCGTGCGGGTCGGTCTCGGCGCCGCTCGGCACCGCCCGCCACGGAGTCGGCACGGCGCCGTGAGCCAGCTCGGCGCCGCCGGCTGAGACCACCGCCGCCTTGCAGGTCGTGGTGCCGACGTCGATGCCGACGAGCAGCGGCCCCGAAGCGCTCCGGCGCGGCTGGCCCGCCTGCGCGGGCCGGGTCGAGAGGTCTGGCGACGGCATGTCTGGCGACGGCATGGGCGTACCTCGCTACGAGCCTGCGTCCAGGGGTCTGAGGCCATCGGCGGCGGCCGGTTGGGGGGAGGGCGGCAGGCAGCGGATGGCGTGGACTGGGCCGGACAGGCGGGCCGCGCCGGCGGCGTAGGGGATCAGCAGGGTGTCGCCTCTGGCGAGCGGGAGCGGGCCGGTCGGGTCCGTCTCGGCCTCGAGCCGGCCGCTGCCGTCCAGCACCACCAGGACCGAGAACGAGGGGTCGAGCCAGACCTCGCCCCCGGCCGGACGGATCCGCTCGGCACGGAAGAACGGATCGGCCGCGGCCGGCAGCAGGCGCTCGACCGCGGGGTCGTGGCCGCGCCGCGGCCCTGCCGCCGAGCTGGCGGCCAGCCGCCCGCCGTCCCAGGCCGAGCGGTCCACGCAGCCGAGTGCCCGCCGGTAGCCGATGCCCAGGTGCCCTTCGGCCCTGCCGTCGATCGCGAACCCTTCCCACTCCAGCAGCACCGACAGATCGCTCGGCTGCTGCAGCTCGACCAGCAGGATGCCGGCGCCGACGGCGTGCGGGGCGCCCGCCGGGACCAGCAGGGCGTCGCCCGGGGCCACCGGCACGCGGTTGAGCGCGTCGAGCAGGCGGTCCGTGTCCTGCCGCTCGACCCAGCCCGCAAGGACCGCCTCGGCGATCTCGTGCCGGAACCCGAGGAAGACCTCGCCGCCGCCGCCGTCGGCGCCGGCGATCACCCACGCCTCGGTCTTGCCGCAGGCGCAGCCGAGCTCCGCGCGGGCGAAGCTGTCGTCCGGATGGCAGTGCACCGGCAGCCGCTCGCCCGCGTGGAGCAGCTTGACCAGCAGGGCCGGGTGCGCGCCGCGGGTCCGCACGTGCTCGGGACCGAGGTAGCCCCGAGGGTCGGCGGCGACCGCGTCGCGCAGCAGGCCTCCGCCGGCGAGCCGGCTCATGCCCTCGACATCGCAGCCGAACGCCGCGGTGGTGGAGCCGACCCAGTCCTCCGGGGCGTACTCGTGATCGTGGTCGTGGACGGTGCCGCGCAGCGCGGCGATGGCCGCACCGCCCCGGTAGAAGCGACGCAGCCGGTTGGGCGCCAGCCGCAGCGGTCTCGTCGGGGCGCTCACGGCGGCGCCACCTCGCCGGAGCCTCGCGGCACCAGCCCGACCGGCAGCCGCACCCGCTGCGGTGGCGCCTTGTCGCCGGCCAGCCGCCGGCACAGCAGCTCAGCCGCCTGCCGGCCCATCTCCGTCGGGCTGTGGGTGACCACGCTCACCGGCGTGGCCACCATGTCGGCCAGCTCGAAATCGTCGAACCCGACCAGCGCGGTCCGGCGGCCGCTGGCATGGATCGCGCGCAGCGCGCCGATGGTGTTGCGGTTGTTGCCGGCGAAAATCGCGGTCGGCGGGTCCGGCAGGGCGAGCAGCTCGCGGGTGGCCGTCTCGGCGGCGACCACGTCGTGGGGCCCGAGCTTGACCAGCGCGTCGTCCACGACGATGCCAGCGGCCTTCATGGTCTCGGCGTAGCCCTGGTGGCGCTCGACCGCCGTGAAGATCCTCGGCAGGTCGCCGACCATGCCGATGCGCCGGTGGCCCTGGTCCAGCAGGTGCCCGGTGGCCTGACGGGCGCCGCCGACGTTGTCGATCAGGATGGTGTCGGCGTCGATCCTGCCGGGCGGGCGGTCCATGAACACCACTGCCGTGCCCATGTGCAGATCGGGCAGGAGGAACCGGTGGTCGTCGCCGGCGGGGACGATCAGCAGGCCCTCCACGCGCCGCTCGCACAGGGCGTGGACGAGGTCGCGCTCGCGCTCCGGGTCCTCGTCGGAGCTGCCGGCGATGACCAGGTAGCCCCGAGAGCGGGCGACCTCTTCGACCGCCCTGGTGATGGCCGAGTAGAACGGGTTGGCGACGTCCTCGATCACCAGGCCGAGCGTGTGCGACGAGCGTCCCTGGCGCAGGACGCGGGCCATGTCGTTGCGGCGGAAGCCGAGCGCGGCGATCGCCTCGTGGACGCGCGCGGCCGTCTCGGGCCGGACGCCGCCCTCGTCGTTGACCACCCTGGAGACGGTCTTGAGGCTGACGGCGGCTGCCTTGGCAACGTCCCGCATCGTCGGTCGCGGTACTCGATGAGGTCGTGGCACTGGCGAGACCTTTTCGCTGGAGGTGAGCTGGTCAGCGCGGAGCGCGGAGCGCGGAGCGCGGGGGGCGCGGTCGACGCTGTCTGTCCCACTGTTCCCGACAACGTTGTCATCCGTTGCCTGCATCAAGCCATGGCAGCGCCGAAGCTGTCAAGCGCGCGCTCGTCAAACGTCGGTGCCCGATTCGGCCATCCCCGCTCAGGCCGGCGGACGAGACGAGGGCAGCGGCCCGCATCCGAGCGTCGTCGTACAAGGGCTCGACGTACCACAGCGTGTCGTCGCCGTCGAAGACGATGAGCGGGCGTTCCATTCCCGTATGCTACGGACTTCCTGGGACAGCGCCGTCGTCGGTGAAGGTCCTCCGTCGTGCGCCGAGCTCACGATCGCGCCGGGGAGCTGACGGGGCGGCAGCGGACCTCGAGGCGGGTCGTCCTGGTCGCGCCGGCGGCCAGCAGCGGCAGGCGGCCCTCGGCCCGGTCGGCGGTGCGGCCCATCACCGAGCAGTTGGCCGGCTCCAGCCCGAGCGCGTAGACCCCGGTGGCCAGGTGCAGCCACTGGTGGAAGCGGGGCAGCTCCCCGGCCTCCCAGCTCACCTCGGCCTCGAGGCCGAGCGTGCGGTTCACCAGCGCGGCGCGGCACCAGCCGCGCTCGTCCGGCGGCACCTCGTGCTCGAAGACCAGCTCGCCGGCGCCGCGCTCCGGCTTGCCCGGCGCCGACCACCTGGCAAGGCCGATGGCGGCGTCGGCGTCTCTGGGCAGCACGCGGGCGCTGTCGATGCGCACCTCGGCGTCGTCGTCGAGCAGCGGCGGGCCGAGGTTGACGTGGTACAGCAGCGGCGCCGGCTCGACCTCGTCGCCGAGGTTGGTGGTGCGGTCGGTGACCTCGACGCGGCCTGCGCCCGACCACGTGCGCACGACCCGCTCCAGCCGCAGGCGCGGGCCGAGCGCAGTCACCTCGTCGACCGCGGCCGCGGCCTCCAGCACCAGCTCGCCGCTGTCGTCGAAGTCCCGCCGGGTGACGACGTCGCGCGCGCGCAGGTGCGAGTACCGGCCGTGCTGGCCGTGGCCTTCGGAGGGCGCGCCGACGTTGCGGAGCCCGCAGGTGACCAGCAGACCGCCGCCGAAGCTGTCGACCCAGTCGCTGCCCTTGGGCGCGTCGAGCGGGCCGCGCTCCCCCACCGCGGAGATCCAGGCCAGCGGCGTGCCGCGGTACCAGGCCGCGGCCAGGTCGAAACCGCGGTCGGGGAGGATGCGGACGTCGATGCCGCCGGCCACGCGCAGGTCGAGCGCGCGGCAGCCGTGTGCCGCACCGCCGACCACGGTCGACGCGGTGATGCTGGCGAGCTGGTCCAAGTTGGCGAGCTGGCCTGCCGCGGCGAGCTCGGCCGGAGTCCTCTGCATGGCGCGAGCAGTATAGGCCGGCTGCCGGGCCGTTGATAACGTTGTCAATCCCGCTGGCGGCGGTAGGAGGAGCAGATGCAGACTGGCGACGGCATCCCCTGGCCCGGTCAGGTCCCAGAGCTGTCCACGGCCCGGCTCCGGCTCCGCGCGCCCCATCCCGCCCGTGACGCGGCCGGGGTGCTGCGGGTGCTCGGCGATCCCCAGGTCACGCGGTACCACAGCATGCCGACCCTCACCACCCTGGCCGAGGCGCGGGACGCGCTCGAGCAGGTCGTGCGACGCTTCGCCGCCGGAGAGATGATCCGCTGGGCGATCCTGCGGGCAGGGCACGACGAGCTGATCGGGACCGTGGGGCTGTTGCACATCGACTCCGGGCACCGTCGCGGGGAGCTGGGCTACGAGCTGGCGCGGCCCTGGTGGGGGCAGGGGCTCGCGCCCGAGGCGGCCGCGGCCGTGGTCCACTACGGGTTCTCGGCCCTGGGCCTGCACCGGATCGAGGCCGGCACCCTGCCCGAGAACCACGCCTCCGCCCGGGTGCTCGAGAAGCTGGGGTTCCGCGAGGAGGGGACGCTGCGAGACTACATCCACGCCAAGGGTCGGTTCCGAAACGTCCGGTGGTTCGGCCTGCTCGCGACCGACCCGCCGTCGCCGTCGTCGGGCAGGTAAGTCGCTCCGATGCTAGCCGGCCCACGATGCGGCGGCGGGGAGGAGGGCGACGACCAGGTCGCGGAGGTGGGGGCGGGCGCGGTCGGTGACCGCCAGGACCTCTTCGCCACCCCGAGCCCGTGGGCGCGGGCCGCGATCACCTCGGGCACCGTGGACATGCCGACCGCGTCCGCCCCCCAGGAGCGGAACATCGCGACCTCCGCGCGGGTCTCGTACGAAGGCCCCGGGACGGCGACGTACACCCCCTCGCGCAGCGGCGTGCCGCGGTCCGCGCCCGCCCGCAGCGCCCGCGCGCGAAGACCGGGGTCGTACGCGTCGGTCATGTCGACGAACGACGCCGCACCGCGCAGCGGGTTGTCGCCCAGGAAGTTCACGTGATCGGCGACCACCATGAGGTCGCCGGGGTCGAGGTCGGGGTCGAGGCCTCCCGCCGCGTTGGTGGCGACCAGCGCGCGGCAGCCGAGCTCGGCGGCGACCCGGACGGCGAAGGCGACCTCGGCGGCCGAGTAGCCCTCGTAGGTGTGGACCCGGCCCGCCAGAGCCGCCACCGGCACGCCCGCGAGCCGGCCGAACAGCAGCGTGCCGGCATGGCCGGCGACCCGCGGCACCGGCATCCCCGGGACCTCGGCCGCGCCGATCCTGACCGGGTCGTCCACCTCGTCGGCGAGCGCGCCGAGGCCGGAGCCGAGCACCAGCGCGACCGCGGGCGGCTCGGCCAGCCGCGGCACCACCGTCCGCGCCGCCGCCGCGACCGCCTCGGCGCCGGGGAGGCCTGCGGCCGCCCCACCGCCCGCGGCCGCCCCGCCGCCCACGACCTCAGCCGCCCACGCCGGTGGCGAGTGCCGCCTTGAGCTTGTAGATGGTCTCGATCGGGGTCGGGTCCACGCCGCGAGCCAGCCCCAGGTAGACCGACAGGTAGTCGATGAACGACACCAGCCGCGCGAACCGCACCAGCGGGGGCCCCTCGCCCGCCTCGCGCGCGACCGGGCTGGAGACCCCCAGCGCCTCGCAGGCGGCGACCACGCGGCGGGCGTCGCGCTCGTGCTCGCCGGCCCGGTCGCGCAGCAGGACCAGCTCGCGGTCCGGGCCGAGGCCGCCCTCCAGGCCCATCACGTCGTTGTGGTCGGCCTCGGGCACCGCGGCCGAGGTGGCGGTGATCTTGGCGTTCTCGTTGCACTGGGTGCGCAGCCTGGCCGCGGCGACCGCGCCGAGCTGCCCGGTTCCCCAGGCCACCGGCAGCTTGCCGAGCAGCCGCAGAGCGGCCCGCTTGGCCGGGTTGGCCTCGGTGGGCACGGCCGGGCCGAGCAGGGCGGTCTCGGCCTCGAGCGCGTCGGCGGCCGCGCGCACCTGGCCGGCCAGGGGCTCGAGCACGCCCACGGCCGCCGCCGCCATGCACACCGGCACGGCCAGCGACCACAGCGCGGCCCGCGGCATCCGGCCCGGCGCGACCATCACCGCGGGCGCGCCGTGCTGCCCGGCCAGGTCCGCGAGGCGCCCGCCGGAGCAGACCGCCACCAGCCGGGCACCGGCGGCCAGGCCCTCCTCGACCGCGGCCAGGGTCTCGTCGGTGGTGCCCGAGTACGACACCGCCACCAGCAGCGTGGACGGCCCGATGAAGCCGGGCAGGCGGTCGCCCTTGACGCTGGACACCGGCACCGGCGAACAGAAGAAGGCGAGGGCGCCGAGCACGTCGCCGGCGACCCCCGACCCGCCCATGCCGGCGACGATGACGGCCCGCGGCTCCGGACCGGCCAGTGGGGCGGCCTGGGCCGCGGCCAGCGCGGCGCGCGCCTGCTCGGCGGCGGAGGCGACCTGGCCCAGCATGCCGCCGGGGTCGCGCGCGGCGAGCGCCACCGAGTCGTCGAGGTCCACCGCGGCGGGCGGCCCGGTGGCCCCGCCGGGGCGCTCGGGCACGGCTGGCTCGGACACGGTCGCCGGCTCCGTCGTCACGGCTTTTCGGCCTCGTCGACGAGCATGATCGGGATGTCGTCGCGCACCGGGTAGCGGTAGTGGCAGCTCTGGCACTCGATGACCTGGGAGGCCTCCACGTACTCGACCTCGCCGCGGCAGTTCGGGCAGGCGAGGATGCTCAGCAGCTCAGCGCTCAACGGCATGGTCTCTCTCCTCGGGTCGCCTTCGGGCCGGACCTCGGGGCGCCGGCCTCCGCTGGAGGTCAGGCGGGCTCGCCACCGACCATCTCGAGCACCTCGTCGCGGACCCGCGCCATCTCCGCCTCGGTGCCGGCCTCGACGTTCAGGCGCAGCAGCGGCTCGGTGTTGCTCGGACGCAGGTTGAACCACCACTCGGGAGTGTCGATGGTGAGCCCGTCGGTCCAGTCGCGGGTGGTGGGAGGGTAGCGCTCCGCCACCCGGTCGATGACCGACTCCAGGTCCCCGTCCGGGATGCGGCGGTTGATCTCGCCGGAGTCCGCGTAGCGCCGGTACGGGGCGAGGATCTCGGACAGCGGCCTGTCCTCGCGCGAGAGGACCTCGAGCACCACCAGCGAGGCCACGAGCCCGGAGTCGGCGCGGTAGTTGTCGCGGAAGTAGTAGTGACCCGAGTGCTCGCCGCCGAAGATCGCCCCCGTCGAGGCCATGACCGCCTTGATGAAGGAGTGGCCGACGCGGGTGCGGACGGGGTTGCCGCCGGCCGCGCGGATGGTCTCTGGCACAACCCGCGAGCAGATCAGGTTGTAGAGCACGGTCGCGCCCGGCTCGCGCTCGCACATGGTCCGGGCCACCAGCGCGCACACCAGGCTGGACTGGACGATGCCGCCCCGCTCGTCCACCAGGAAGACGCGGTCGGCGTCGCCGTCGAAGGCCAGCCCGACGTCGGCGCCCTCGGCAACGACCCGCTTGCGCAGGTCCTTGAGGTTCTCCGGGTTGATCGGGTCGGCAGGGTGGTTGGGAAACGTGCCGTCCAGCTCGAAGTACATCGGCACCAGCTCGAACGGCAGCCTCTCGAAGATCGCCGGCAGCACGTGGCCGGCCATGCCGTTGCCGGCGTCGGCGACCACCGTGAGCGGGCGCAGCGCGCCCTTGTCCACGAAGCCGCGGACGTGCTCGGCGTAGCGGGCGAGCAGGTCCTCGCCCTGGTGGACGCTGCCTCGCCGCCGCGCCTCGCCCGCCGGCTCCCCGCCGGCGACCATCCGCTTCAGCTCGGCGAGGCCCGAGTCCTGCCCCACCGGGACCGCCCCGGGACGGCAGAACTTCAAGCCGTTGTACTGCGACGGGTTGTGCGAGGCGGTCAGCATGATCCCGGCCACGTCGAGCGCGCCGGAGACGTAGTACAGCATGTCGGTCGAGCACAGCCCGACGCGGACGACGTCGGCGCCCTGGCTGGTCGCGCCCTCGCCGAGCGCGTCCGCCATCGGCGCGGAGGACGGCCGCATGTCCTGCCCGATCGCCAGCGAGCCGGCGCCGGTCAGCCCGATGAACGCCCGGCCGATGCTGCGGGCCAGGTCCTCGTCGAGCTGCTCGGGGTACAGTCCGCGGACGTCGTAGGCCTTGAACACCTGGTCGAGGTCGGCGGGCACCGGGCGGCTCCTTGGGTGGACGCTTCTTGGGACTGGACGCTTCGCGAGCTGCCGGGGACCTGACCGGCACGGCGTCCCCGGCGATGCCAAGGGCGCATTGTACTCGTTCGGCTGCGCTCGGAAGCGTCCCGCCGGACCCTCACGCTGGCGCCCGGGAGCGCATATCGTTAGATGGTCCGTCACGATCGAGGAGGTCCGTCGGCTGCCCCGCTCCCGACACGCCCGCCGGCCGCCGCGGCCGCGCCTGACCCTGCCAGAGGTGCAGCCGCCGGGCACGGGCTCCAGCGCCTTCATGCGGCTGGTCGAGGCGGCCGTGGCCTCGATCCCGCCGGAGTTCCGCGAGCGGCTCGAGAACGTGGAGTTCGTGGTCGAGGAGATCCCGAACGGCGACGAGGTGCCGGGCGAGGGCATCCCTCTCGGCCTCTACCAGGGCATCCCGCTGACCGAGCGCGGCTCCGGCTACTACGGTGCCCTGCCCGACCGGATCGTGATCTTCCGCCGCCCCATCGAGGCCCGCGCGCGCTCCGACGCGGCCCTGGCCGCGCTGGTGCGCGAGGTGGTGCTGCACGAGGTCGCGCACTACTTCGGCATCGACGACGATCGCCTCGACGAGCTCGGCTGGTAGGCGCCACTCAGGCGGCCGCGGGGCCTGGCACGACCGGGCCGCCGGCGGGCACGCCGCCGATGTCCGCGCCCGGGACCGCGAGCCCGCCGCCCAGCGGGGCGACCAGCAGGCCCGGCCGGTCGGTGGCGACCTGCACGCTCCTGGCCCCGGCCGGGACCTGGCGGACGACCACCTTGCCGGGGCCAATCGTGACCTCGCCGCCGCCCCTGCCGCCCGCGCCGGCACCGGCCGTGGTGAGCTGCGCCGACACGGGCCCGCCGCCGAGGTTGGCGAGCACCACCTGCCTGGAGGTGGGGACCGCCGGGACGAACCAGCTCCGGTCGGAGTCGCCGGTGCCCCGGTCCATGTAGGTCGTGGTGCCGACGCCCGCCGGCGTGGTCACGCGCAGCGCGGCCACGAAGTGGGCGCCGTCGCGCGACCTGACGCGAACGGCGAACGCACCAGAGCCGCCGATGCGCAGCGGCGGCACCTGGATGGCGACGGCCGCCCCCGCCGGGACGGGGTTGTCGAAGTCGTTGCCCGGCTTGAAGGTGCCGCGGTCGGTCGAGACCTGGACCGACACCGAGAGCGGGCTCGACGAGGGGTTGGTGATCAGCACGTAGGTGCTGCGCTCGGCGCCCGCGAGACCGCCGGCGAACGACCACTCCGGGCGGGTCGTGGACTGACCGGGAACGAAGATCTTCTGCTTGTCCTTCAGCGCGATCAGCGCACCGGCGACGACCCGCCCGGACTTGGCGATCACCTCGATCGCCGGCTTGAGGGCGATCAGCTCGCCGTTCGACAGGGTCTTGACCACGGCGGACCGGGGGGGCACGAACAGCTCCGCGGCGGCCGCCAGCGCTCCCTGGTTCACGTGCGGCACTAGGTCGACCACTGCGGGGTCGTTATCGGGATTGGCCACCACCACGGAGGTGCGGGCACCGAGGCTGGTGTCGGCCGCCGGGATCCACCAGCGGTCGGTCGGCCCCGCCGCGCAGCTCGGCTGGCCGCCTGCGGTCACCACGACCGGGGCGCTGAACGCCTCCACCTGCACGTAGCCGGGCTGCTTGGCGGCGGGCACCTGGACCGCCCGGGTGCCGCGGGCCGCGAGCGAACTGGTGGCCGGGGCGCCACGACCTGAGCCGACGACGGTGGTCCGCAGGGCGGCGGCGGCTCCGCCGATGTTGGCCACGCCGACCGAGGTGGTCTGGTTGGGGAGCAGCGGGCAGATCCAGCGTGCCGAGTACGGCGCGGCTGTGGCCGGGGTCGCCGGCGGCCTTGCCCTCGGCAGTGCGCTGGTGGCGGCCCCGAGCCCCACGGTGGCCGCGATCAGGATCGCGGCGAGCCCCAGGGTGGTCCGCGCCAGCCCGTACGGCACGTCCAGTTTGGGAAGGGCGGGGCGCTGCCGGGCCTTGCGCGGCGGGCGGGAGTGGCGCGCGCCCTTGTCCGGCCGCGGCGGCGCCTGCCGCTCGACCTGCCCGTTGGACGCCACCGCCGGCAGCTCGCCGGTGGAGCCGGTCCGCTCGCGGGCGGTCACGGCGTCGAACGGGCCCGTGGTGCTGCCGGGGGGGCGGCCGGGCAAGGGCACGCGGTCGAACGGGCCGGTCGCGCTGCCGGGGGGGC
>WNFZ01016026.1_pt1 | contig 10457 bp, 11 predicted proteins | sample 5400081 | NCBI WGS metagenome assembly WNFZ01 (sample SAMN13153365, study PRJNA577476) | soil metagenome | isolation source: 80 cm soil or saprolite under grassland replicate 1 | place: USA:California | collected 2016-06-15
CGATGTACCCCGTGTACACATTGGACAAACCGCCAGCGTATTTATCGAAGCATTGAATCAGGAATTTCCTGGCAAGGTGATTGATATCTCTCGTATCTCATCTACAGTGGGCGGCGATGTCGTATTCAAAGTGACCATTGATCTGGATAAACAACCTCAAGGCTTGTTGTGGGGTATGAGCGCGGATGTGAAAATCGAGACAGGCAAATAAGAATGAAACGATTCTATTGGTCAGTTTTTAGTGTGATCGTTATTCTCGCCGTTTCTGTAAACCCTGTGTTTGCCGTGCCGAAGAATAATGTTTCCGCACAAAGAACTGTGACTGCCTCGGCGATTGTTGTTCCTGTGCAAGTCTCGCAATTGGGGTTTCTCATTTCGGGAATTACCAAGGAGGTTCCGGTAAAAGAAGGAGACATCGTAAAGGCAGGACAAACGCTCATTGTGTTGGATACTCCCGATTTAGTATTCGCAGTCACCGAAGCAGAAGCAGCCCTTCGTTCCGCACAAGCGCAAGCAGAAATTCGAAGTAATGAGATCATAAAAAAATACATAATCAATTACCAGAAGCTGACTGTCAAGAAACTCCGGTTGAGTGTGCCTCACGAAGTAATCGAAATGGCAAATGCAAACGTTCAACGGGCGCAAGCCTCGGTTGAGATCGCACAAGCCAATTTGGCACAAGGTACGCTCATCGCACCTCACGACGGAGCGATAGCATCGATCAAGGTCATCCCCGGTGAATTCGTTCAATCCGATCAAGCTGTGGTCACGCTTGCTACACTGAATACTTTACAAATCGAAACCACAGACTTGAGTGAACGCGATATACCAATTGTCCATATTGGTGATTCTGCCAATATTTTTGTGGAAGCCTTGAACAAAAATATAAGTGGAAAGGTCGTTGGTATTTCGCCAATTGCCACCACAGTTGGTGGAGATGTCGTTTATAAGGTGACGATTGCTCCGGACACGCAACCTGAAGGTCTGCTATGGGGTATGACTGCAGAAGTTGAAATTCAAGGGAGGGAATAAGCCATGAAGATGAGAATGAAACGATCTTATTGCCTGCGGCTGATTAGTTCGAGCCTTCTTATGATCATCCTGATCAATCCTGTATCCGAAGTGTTTGCGTCAGGTGTGAACAATCTTGTTTCTACCCAAAAAACTGTGACAGCCTCGGCAGTTGTCGTTCCTGCGCGTGTAGCACAGTTGGGGTTTCTCATTTCTGCAATTGCCAAGGATATTCCTGTAAAGGAAGGAGACACGGTAAAGGCAGGACAAACTTTGATGGTATTGGATACTCCCGACTTGCAATTCACAGTCACCGAAGCTCAGGCTGCTCTTCATTCCGCACAGGCTGATGCAGATATACAAAAATACCAAAAGGTGAAAGACCAAAGAAACGGCAAAATATTTTTTGATACTGTTCCAGAAGAATATAGACAACGCGCGAACGTGAAGGTTCAACAAGCACAAGTCGCACTGGAAATTGCAAAATTCAATTTGACACAAGGTACGCTGACAGCGCCCTTTGATGGGACGGCGGCTTCGATCAGTGTCATTCCAGGTGAGTTCGTTCCATCCGATCAAGCCGTGGTCACGCTTGCCACATTGAATGCTTTACAAGTTGAAACAACAGACCTGAGTGAACGCGATATCACAAAAGTAAAAATTGGCGCGCCCGTGGATATCTCAATCGAAGCATTGAATAAAAACTTCCCCGGAAAAGTTGTCCGCATTTCGCCAATTGCCAATACGGTTGGCGGCGATGTAGTCTTCAAAGTCACAATTGCATTCGAGGAGCAACCCCAAAATTTATTGTGGGGTATGACCGCAGATGTGGCAATTAGCGAATAAACAAGTGATCGATTATATAGAAAACAGTGAAAGACATGGAACGTAGAACAATTCAGTGTCTTTCATTATTACACCGTCCCGAAGGTTGGCTTGGCACAACAGCATCGCAGAAAGAAACCTTCGGGACGTTTTTCGTATTCTATGGTTAAATCAAATGCGTTGACACACAATATCCGAAATAAGCGCCGCAGGCGCTATCTCCTGCGGGACTGGAGAAATTGATATATGACACTTCCGACAAAAATCACAGTGATTGGCGCTGGCTCGGCAATATTCGGCGAGAATACACTCTCCGCCATCATACGCTCGAAGAAACTATGTGGCTCTACCTTAGCATTGGTGGATAGAAACACTGAAAGCCTGGATATCGTCCATCGGCTGGCTGAGCGCCTGAATCGCGAATGGAAATCTGAAATGAAAATCACAGCCCATTCAAATCATGCTGAGGCGCTCGCTGACTCAAAGTTTGTTGTCAACGCCATTGAAGTGGGTGCGCGTGAAAATCTATGGCAAAGGGATTTCGAGATTCCGATCAAATATGGCGTCCGCCAGCCTTATGCCGAAAACGGTGGACCTGGTGGATTTGCGCATGCAGCGCGTAATATTGGACCCATCATGCAAATCGCGCATGATATGGAATCACTTTGTCCTGATGCATGGTTCGTCAACTTTACCAACCCAATGATCCGTATCTGCGACGCGGTCAATCGTCACAGCAAGATCAAAGCCGTTGGGTTATGTCATCAAATTTACGCAAGCTATATTATGGTCGGTGTTGCGCTCGCAAAAGATCTCGGCATTGAAGTGCCCGAAGAGCTTACGGGAATGCATGCTGCAGTGGATCAGTTTGCCGCGCAATATCGCGTGCGCCAACAGATCGTCCCTCGGGTTAATATTCGCGCCGCAGGATTGAATCACTTCACGTGGATACTTTCGATTCATGATCGACGCACAGGTGAGGATCTTTATCCGCTATTCAGAAAGCGATTCTTTGAACTGGAGCCAACCTTTGAGCCACTCACGAGAGATGTTTTCTCTGCGTTCGGTTTGTTCCCTGTCCCTGGCGATACGCATCTATGTGAATATCTTCCATGGCTCAGTGACTCACAAACAAAACCTTGGGAGAAATACAATATCCGCCTCTATGATTGGGATCTGATGGCTTCGTTCCGCGGCTTTGGTCTCGATCACATTAATGAAATGGCAAGCGGAAATCAAACCATTGAACATTTATTAGAGACCGACTCGGAGGGTGCACTGGAAATGATTGAGAATGTTGCGAATGCAACAACTCATTATCATCTTGCCGCGAATCTACCGAACGTAGGACAAATCGACAACCTGCCTTACGGAGCGACTGTGGAAACTCCGGTGTTTGTAGATGGTGCAGGAATTCATCCTGTCCACGTAGGTCCATTACCAGAACCAGTTGCAGAGCTTTGCAGAAGAGAAACCATCGTTGCACAACTCTGCGTGGACGCCGCGGTTGAAGGCAGCCGCGCAAAGGCACTGCAATGTCTCTTGCTTGATCCGGTCATCACTGATATTGATACAGCAAGAAAGATACTAGATGATTACCTAACTAGCTATAAAGAATACCTGCCGCAGTTTTGGCAGTAATTTTCATGTCATTGCGAGGAGGGCTTTAGCCCGACGAAGCAATCTCCGATTAAGCAATGAGAATTGCTTTATAAGGTTGGCTCGCCAAACAAAAGATTGCTTCGCTCTGCTCGCAACAACATAAGTTTATTGAGAAGAATAAAATGAGGATCACTTCCTTATCCCCCGACAACGATCATCTTATTCAGCAAGCCGCCCAACTGCTCGTGGATGCGTTCTGCGAGCACTGGCCCGACGCGTGGCCCACACTTGAGGAGGGATTGAAAGAAGTCTATGAAATGCTGGGAATAGAACGTATTTGCCGCGTGGCAGTGGATGAGGCAGGAAATTTGCTGGGAATGATCGGCGGAATCCCAACGTACGATGGTCATGTTTGGGAGCTTCATCCACTGGCGGTGCAACCATCCATGCAAGGACGGGCCATCGGTCGCGCACTGGTTGAAGATTTTGAGGAGCAGGTCCACTTGAAGGGTGGATTAACCGTCACACTCGGAACAGATGATGAAGATAATATGACCTCGTTATCAAGCGTAGATTTATACGAAAACCTTTGGGAAAAGATACGCGATATTCGCAACCTAAAGAATCATCCCTTTGAGTTCTATCAAAAAATGGGATACATCATTACAGGCGTAGTCCCGGATGCAAATGAGATCGGCAAACCTGATATTTTGATGGCGAAGAGGGTGAGATCGGTGGTCGAGTAGCCCGTGTTCTTCGGGTATATCGAGACCACCAATTCACAAATAAATCATGTGGTCTCGATACAGGCTGAGAAATGCACTCAGCCCTACTCGACCAGCGTGGTTAATGTGTCTCCGTCACTTTTGTAATCGAGCGTGGCTTTTCTGTGTCATACCCTTTGACTTTGGTCAGATGGCAGGCGAATAATTGAGCGGGGATAATACTCACTAACGGAGTCAGCCACTCAGGGATCTGAGGGGGGAGTTGCATCGGAGATTGAGCCAGCGCGAGCACATCTGCATCATCCGAAATGACGACAAGCTCCGCGTCCTTTTGTTTGCGGAGATAGGTCAACATATCCCACACCGATTCTTGAACCTTACCGCGCGGCGCAACAGCCAAAACAGGAAATCCCCTTTCGACCAACGCGATGGGTCCATGTTGAAAATCGGCAGAAGAATATGGTTCCGCACTCACATAAGTTAATTCCTTTAATTTAAGTGCCCATTCAAACGCAGTTGCATAATTGAATCCACGCCCAAGCACTACACAATGACTCATATAACGATAGCGTTGAGTCATCTGCGCAATTTCATTATCAAGTGCAAGCGTTTGTTCAGCCCATTTTGAAACGGAAGCAAGTTCTTTCCAGTGTTCTTCTGAATTGTTCAATGCAGTAGAGATCATAGCAACCGCCATCAATTCAGTTGTGTATGTCTTTGTCGCAGCGACAGCCTTCTCTGCGCCGGCTCGAATATCGAGGACAAGATCCGCTGCTTTCGCAAGAGGGGAATCAGGGATATTGGTGATTGCCAGCGTGAGACATCCTTGTTTGCGACCCTCCTCCAGAACACTCACAATATCAGGAGACTGACCGGATTGAGATACGCCAATCACGAGCGCGCCCTTTAATCGCGGCGGGCTTTGATAATAGGTGAATAGCGATGGTGTTGCCAATGCAAGCGGGATTCCATTATGCGCCCCCCAGAGATAATTTGCATAGCGGCCTGCATTATCAGAGGTGCCACGCGCTGCCAGAAATGCGTATTGCACATCGTGCGATTGAATTGCCTTCGCAATTTCAAGAACCGTTTGTTTTTGTTGATCAAGCAGGGAAGCAAGTCGTTCAGGTTGTTCGAAGATTTCAGAGTGTAATGTCATGTTGTCCTCTTAATCCATTCTACTGCTTTTTGTGTCAACCTATAAGATTAACAATGCGCTTGAGCTTGAATCAATATAACATTCTGTAATTACAATTACATAAATAATATGGTTTGATGATCATAATATTTATGCATCAACATAATAATAATAACAAAACATTTTTAATTAATGATAAGGTTTTACTGATCGAATCAAACAACATTATTCTTAATTCAAAATCAATTGATGGTTAATCAAACATGATTCACATAATATAAAATGATTCAATAAAAAATATTTTATTGAATCATCAAATGAATGCTAATGAAATTTTAAACTTATTTATCATCAAAAAACCTTTACATATATTGATTAATAGATACAATCTATATAGTTGCATTTAAAAAATTATATGATTCAATTAATTGAATCATATAACAACAAAATTTTTATCAACACGATCGATATGCAACTCAATCAAGATCATGCAATATCATCATACAATGACTTGATTGAATCAACAAAAGAAAAGGACTCGACATGTATCTCTGTGTACTATCAAGCATCCCTGATGCGAATGATGTTCCCTATGATCCTTCGCCACATATGAATGGATTCAAATGGAAACATTATCAAGTCAATCCGAAGAACGTTGAAAAACAAATACGTGATCTTTTGAATGAAGGGGTCGATGTATTCTTCAATCTATGTGATGGCACACCTGACGATGCTCTTTCAGGCATTGGTCTCATCCAGATCATGGAAAAATTAGGTGTGGCATTCACGGGTGCAGACTCTAGTTTCTTTGATCCTTCCCGCCAGGAAATGAAGGCTTATGCAAAGAAAGTAAATGTTCCCGCGCCAAATGAGCCTGGAGCAACTCAAAGTCCAGGCCGGACGCGAGATCGAAGAGTTTGGCCGCGCGCTCCTTGAAGAGTTCATCGAAGGGCGCGAGTTCACCTGCCTCATTGCAGAAAATCCTGATAGCCTCAATGACCCCATCACGTTCAAGCCTGTTGAATTCATGTTCCCCAAAGGCGAATCGTTCAAGCATTACAACATGAAGTGGGTCGAATACGAACAGATGTCGGTTGCGCCAGTGAATGAGCCACGCATTGAAAAAGTGTTGCGCGATCAGACCATGCGTTTTTTCAAATCCATGAATGGCAATGGTTACGCGCGCTGCGATTATCGCATGGCTGCTGATGGGACGATCTACATGCTCGAGATCAACCCGAACTGTGGCATTTTTTATGCACCCAATGAGCCAGGCTCCGCCGATTTCTGTTTGATCCATGATCCTGTTTATAACCATCACAAGTTTCTAAAGTTGATCATCCGTTCCGCTCAAAAGAGACAGAACAACCTGCTCTCTTCGAGAATGAACAAGCGACAAGTGAGGAAGCAACGCGTGGAGCAAATGGCTTATACTTAAGTGATCAGTGGACAGTAGTCAGTGAGCGGACACTATGTGTCCGCTCATTTGTTATCCAAACAATTGTCAGAAGTATAATGACCTTATGAAAATGCCTGAACGGATTGATACTGAACGACTTATTTTACGCGTTCCGCGTATAGACGATGCACTAGTCATCTTTGCCGGTTGGGCACAAGATAAAGCAGTAACGCGTTATCTCACTTGGCGTCCACATCAGCGAATAGAGCAAACACAGGAATTTGTTCAAAGTTGTCTTTCTGCATGGGAATATGAAACACGTTTTCCATATATGATTACACTCAAAGAGAATGATAAAGTCATTGGCATGATCGACCCGCGCATCGAAGGACCCAAAGTGGGAATTGGCTATGTAGCCGCGCGCGCTCATTGGGGCAATGGATATATCACTGAAGCTACACGCGCGATCGTTGAATGGGCGTTTCAGCAACCGTCAATTTACCGCGTCTATGCAACGACAGATGTAGAAAATGTCGCTTCGCAGCGTGTTTTGGGGAAAGTTGGAATGCAATGTGAGGGGATTCTACGAAAGTATATTATTCATCCCAATATCAACGAAGTGCCTCGCGATAGTTATATGTATGCAATAACAAATTGAAGCAACGGAGGAGATTATGTTGAACAAAAAGATTACATTTATTGGTCCTGGTGTGATGGCAGAAGCCATGATCGCAGGATTGTTACGACAAAAACTCGCGAAGCCTGAGAATCTAACCGCGTCAGGTCCACGTGAGGAACGGTTGAAAGAACTTGAGAAAAAGTACGGGATCAAAAGGACAACGGATAATTCCACTGCCGCCTCCCACGCGGACGTGGTAGTGCTCTCTGTCAAGCCGCAACGTCTTAGTGAAGTCATGAAAGGACTTTATAAGATCCGACCCGAGGCACTGGTTCTTTCGATTGTGGCAGGCGCGTCGATCCAGAAGATCAGCAGAACGCTCAAGCATCAAGCCGTTGTGCGATCCATGCCAAATACGCCCGGGCAGATTGGCGAAGGTATTACCGTCTGGACTGCCTCCGCGAGAACTTCAGCGGAACAACGCGAGATGGCACAAAAGATTCTGAGTGCATTAGGCGAAGAAGTCTTTGTGGAAGATGAAAGTTATCTGGATATGGCAACTGCTCTCTCAGGGACGGGTCCTGCCTATGTCTTTCTCTTTACCGAAGCCTTGATCGACGCGGGTGTGCATATGGGATTTCCACGTCGTATCGCTGAGCAATTAGTCTTGCAAACGATCAAAGGCTCAGCCTCTTATTATCATCAGGCAGAGCGGCATCCAGCCACATTGCGGAATCAAGTTACATCTCCAGGAGGGACCTCAGCGGAAGCGTTGTATTATCTTGAAAAGGCAGGATTCCGCACGGCAATCTCACGCGCGGTCTGGGCAGCGTATCAGCGGTCGCTGGAACTGGGGAAGGAGAAACCCGGGCATATTGACACGCATGGTGAAGAAGAAAAATAACCAATATGGCGAACATTATCACAAGGAGAGAAATATGCCTCAAGCTTTTAACACTTCCGCAGTAAACGAATATCAGCAAAACGGTTACCTCCTGCATCATCAGCAGGTCTTTTCAGGGGACAGGTTTTCGCGCCTGACAGCCATCTTTGAAGAGCAACTGGCGCTCAAAGGCGATAAACTCTCCGATGAATTAGATACACCGCACTTCCGCGACGAGCGTTTGCTGGAATTTTTGCTTGCAGATGAAGTATTGGATTTGGTGGAACCGTTCATCGGCTCAAATATCGGACTCTTCTCCAGCCACTTCATCTGCAAAGATCCGTTCAAGGGACGCGCCACACCCTGGCACGAAGACTCGGCGTTTTGGAAACCGCACTTTGACCGCTTCGATAAAATCATCACGGTCTGGCTGGCGATTGACCGCAGTTTCAAAGGCAATGGATGTATGCGCGTCATCCCCGGCACGCACGTGAACGGCTTCTCCGAATACCTGTCGCTGGACGCAGGCATGAACACCTTCGATTCTGGCATCAATCCCGAAAGCATCGATGATGGTAAAGCCGTATATTTTGAACTTGAACGTGGCGAATGTTCTCTGCATGATTCCCGCATCATCCACGGCGCGCTGGCAAACACCAGTCCATATCGACGTTGTGGATATACCATGCGTTTCTTCGCCACTGACCACAAAGTTAATCTTGATTCCTATACTAATGAATTCAAAATCTGGCTGGCACGCGGCAAAGATTTGGCGGGCAACCATTTTGTGAATGATTAAGGCCGCGGTAAAAAGGCCCCCTTATGAAATCAAAACCAACCCGACATGACAAGTTATCAGACGAAAACAGGGCGGTTATTGACGAACTCCTTAGCAGATTATTTGCGCAGGCGAAAGCACAATTTGGGGGTGCTGTCAAATCGTTTTGGTTCTATGATGGCGACCTATGCCCAGGCTGTATGGCGCGCCCAATCGGTGTGGTGAAATTCAAAGGCAAGGATGCGTTGGCAATCAATGCGTTCATCTATCGCGAGCGCGGCGTGTTGATTGGATATTTCCTATGCGAGTCCTGCGCTAAATATATATTCAAAGAAGCACAGAAAAATCCTTATCAGCAGACCCCGAAACATGCCGACATTGAGCAAAATTTGACCACAGCCTACCACAAGCATTTATCGTCGCTCGATGCCTGAATGTCAAACCACGCCACTAAAGACTTCCGAATCTGAGTCCACTCCCCTGCTTTATAATTCGGGGGCATTTGAAACTGCCTACTGCTTACTGAACACTGATAACTATGTCCCTCATCACCGCTAACTCCCTTTCAAAATCCTTCGGCGCGGAAGACCTCTTCGCCAATGTATCCTTTTCCGTCGCAAAGGGCGCGCGGCTCGCGCTTGTGGGTCCCAACGGCATCGGCAAGACGACTCTTCTGCGTATCCTCATCGGAGAAGAAGAACCCTCCTCAGGAACGGTTACGCGCGCCAAGAGTCTGCGCATTGGCTATCTTCCCCAGGAAGCAGACTTTGAACTGCGAGGTGAGTTATGGGATGTGTGTCTCGAGCCGTTCGCAGACCTCATCCGTATTCAAGGCGAACTGGAAAAACTTGAAGTTGAAATGTCTGATCCGATGAAACGGGACCAGGCTTTGATCCGCTATGGAACGCTTCAGCATGATTTTGAACGGCGCGGTGGATATGTGTATCAAATCCAGATCAAACAAGTGCTCACAGGACTCGGTTTTGATCCCCCGGACTTTCACATGTCGCTCGATCATCTTTCAGGCGGACAGCGCACGCGCGCTCATCTGGCACGGCTTTTGCTTTCAAATCCCGACCTCCTGCTACTCGATGAGCCAACCAACCATCTTGACATCCGCGCAGTTGAATGGCTGGAAGGTTATCTCTCGCAATGGGACGGCGCGGCAGTCATCGTTTCGCATGACCGCTATTTTCTCGATCACGCCTGCAATGCCTTGCTCGAAATGGCATTGAGTGGTGCGGAATATTATCGCGGCAATTACACAACCTATTTGAATGAGCGTGAGAATCGCTGGCAGCATCGCGTGGAGGTCTTTGAGTCTGAGCGCGAAAAATTGGTGAAAGATGTTGAATACATCAAGAAAAATATTTCGGGTCAAAATGTGCAGCAAGCTAAAGGCAAACTGCGGCGATTGACGCGCGTAGTACAGGCGATTGAACAGGTTGGTATGGATGCGGTGGTCAGCACGAATTGG
>WNFZ01023803.1_pt1 | contig 10449 bp, 15 predicted proteins | sample 5400081 | NCBI WGS metagenome assembly WNFZ01 (sample SAMN13153365, study PRJNA577476) | soil metagenome | isolation source: 80 cm soil or saprolite under grassland replicate 1 | place: USA:California | collected 2016-06-15
GATATCAGCAGGTCCAGGAGCTGTATCGGCAAGGTGTGCCGATGGTGCAGATCGCCAGTCGCTTGGGGATGGGGCGTGCCACCGTCCGCAAATTCGTGGCCGCCGCGGTGTTTCCCGAGCGGGCGGTCCAATCGCCACAACCCAGTATCCTCGATCCGTATGTGCCGTATTTGCAGCAGCGCTGGGCCGAGGGCTGTAGCACTGCCAGCCAGCTCTGGCGCGAGATTGCGGCGCAGGGCTACTCCGGGGTACGCAAACAGGTGGCCGGCTGGGCGCAGCAGCAGCGGATCGAACCAGCGCCGACCGGGCCCAAGAAGTATCGCGCCAGCACCAGGGGTAATAGGGACAGCGCAGCAGATCTGGCGAACCCGGCCGCTGCTGCAACGACACCGCCACCGCTTGTGGCGCCCCGGCGCCTGGTGTGGCTGCTGCTGCGCAGCCCGTCCCAGTTCGACGATGAAGAGACGGCAACCTTGGCCCGGATTCAGCAACATCCGGATGTGGCGCGTGCGCAGACGCTGGCACAGGAGTTTCAAGCCATGGTACGGCAGCGCCGCGCGGAGGCATTGGATGGCTGGCTTGCCGCTAGCCGAGAGAGTGGCATCCGGGAACTGCAAAGTTTTGCCACAGGGCTGCAGCATGAGTATGCCAGCATTCGTGCCGCGCTGAGCGAGCCGTGGAGCACGGGACAAGTTGAGGGGCAGATTACGCGCGTGAAGCTGCTCAAGCGTCAGATGTATGGGCGCGCGAAGTTTGACTTGCTCAAACAACGAGTCTTGCAACGTGCTTGACCTCTTTCACGCTACCTGCGTAAGAGCCAAAGAATCTGCACAGTCAGCAGGCCAGGGTTCGGTAGAATAGCCACATGAAAAAGTCTTACAGCGCCACCTTCAAAGCCCAGGTCGTACTGGAGTTGCTGAAGGAAACCAAGACCCTCAGCCAGCTGGCATCGGAGTATGGCGTCCACGCCAATGTCCTACGTGAATGGAAGCAGGCTGCCATTAAGGGACTGCCGGACGTATTCGAGAAACACGACTCCGTGACCGAAGCTAGGGCCGCCTACGAGCGACAGATTGAGGACCTGTACGCCGAGATTGGCCGTCTGACAACACATGTCAACTTCTTGAAAAAAAAGTTGCCGTCCTGAGCCACGCTGAACGACGGGAGCTGGTAGAGCGCGATGCTGATGCCTTACCGCTGATCACCCAGGCCGATCTGCTCTCGATCAGCCGACGCAGCCTGTACTATCAAGAAAGACCGCCACCGCCGGAGGAAGTGGCGATCAAGCATCGGATCGACGAACTGTACACCGCGCAGCCGTTTTATGGTTCCCGCAAGCTCACAGCCCTGCTCCATCCCACCTTCGCACCGATCAACTGCAAGCGGGTCCAGCGCTATATGCGCGAAATGGGCATTGCCGGCATCAGTCCGGGACCCAATCTGAGCAAGCGAGCCCTGGAACATCGGGTCTATCCTTACCTGCTGCACCATGTCACTGCCCAGGCGCCCAATCACATCTGGGGATGTGACATCACATACGTGCGTCTTCGTGCTGGCTGGATGTACTTGGTCGCGATCGGGGATTGATTCTCGCGCGATGTTGTGAGTTGGGCTCTCGATGACACGTTGGAACTGCCGTTCGTGCTCGACGCTCTCGGACAAGCCCTACGCACTGCCACGCCACAGATCTGGAATACGGACCAGGGCAGCCAGTTCACCAGCCCGCAGCTGACCAGCCAGTTGGCCGCCGCCGGCGTGCGGATCAGTATGGACGGCAAGGGACGCGCCTACGATAATATCTTCACCGAGCGCTTGTGGCGCTGTCTGAAATATGAGGAGATTTATCTGGCCGACTATGGCAGCCCACGACAAGCCCGCCAAGGGATTGCCGGCTATTTCGCGTTCTACAATACCGAGCGGCCGCATCAGGCCCTCGACTACCGACGTCCGGTCGATCTCTATCTTGGGTAGAGCTGGCGGGCGGCACCACCCGATTTTTTCGGCGCGGGCGGGGCGCAGCGTCCCCGGCCGGGGACGCTGCGCCCCGCCCGCGCCCTCAGGCGGCGATCAACTTTACTGGCAAGGTCGCTATAGGAGTCGACCTCAGTGCAGGCGGCGGAAACGATTTCTGGCTGTGGTCGATCGCCAATGCGGTCGCATGGATGACTATCAACAATAGTGGCTATGTGGGGCTTGGAGGGATTGGAAACGCCGGATATCGGCTTGACGTGCCTAATGTGGGTAATGCCAGTGGGCAAATCCGCGCCAACGCGCATGTGACCTATTCATCCCGGATCTGGAAGGACCGCATTCGGGATCTCGACGCCGATGCGAGTGAGTTGCGAGCGAAAGTGATGCGCCTGCGCCCACGCCGCTGGCGCTGGAAAGAGGAACACGGCGGAACGGACGACCTCGGGCTGATAGCGGAAGAAGTCATCGAGGAGTTTCCGGAGCTGGTGACACAAAGCGACGCCGACCCGACGCCGAGCGGGTACGGCCTGGATTATGGCCGATCGAGCGTGCTGGCGCTGTATCTCAGCCAGCAGCAGGAGCGCGACTTGACGCAGCTGCGCGAGACGGTAGCGACGCTCCAGGCAGAACTTGAACACTTAAAGCGAGGCAAATTATGACCTACGTTCCTACCGGACCTGTTCAGACGCCGCAGATGAGCGCCATTCGCGAATGGGAGCTGCTGATGCGGCAGATCGGCAGCCTGGCCGAGGCTGCGGTCGACGCGACGGCGCGCCCTGACCGTATCTGGCAGATCAATCAGCTCGAAACGCTCATTCTGGCGACAGAGCATGGCGCCCTCGTCGGCGACAGCACGTACACCCGCGAAGCGGCGCTGGCCGCGCGCGCGTTTGTCCAGGCATTCTTGGTCTGGTCGCAGACCGAGGTGCAAATTGACGAAGTTGGCGGCAATCCGATCTACATGACGCCGATGCAAATTATATCGGCACGCGTCCAACAACTACCATAACATCTTTCGAGGAGGCACCACAATGGACTACGACCAAATTGACGACCAGGCCCGCCGCCGCGCTGCTCGTGCAGCGCCTCATTAAGGTAGACAACACCATCATCGACATTGGGTATCAGGCCGAGATGCTGCAACAGATCGCCGCCGTGCTCAAGGTCGATAAGAAACGCGAACTGACGGAGCTCGAGCAGCAGACCAAGGAGCTGATCATCGGGCAGAAGTTTCTCAAGGAACTCAGTTAGACTTTTCGGCTCTGTTGTGGTACATTGTGGCGCGGCTGTCCTTATGTGAAACATTACGACGAGGCGCACGATGTCCACTATTCCTGTCGCATTAACCGAGGAGCAATTCACTGCCCATATTAAGCCCCATCTATCGGTCGCAAAACGCGGCTTTGAAAGCGAACAACCGCTCTGGAAGATCTTTAATCTCGTGCTCTACGTCTTGCACACCGGCTGTCAGTGGCCAGAAACCCCAGTTCCCACGGATGCGGACGAGCAGCCCATTATGTCCTGGCAGGTTCCGCGCTACCATTTCTATAAATGGAGTAAGGATGGCAGCTTTGAACGTCTGTTTAAAGCCGGGATTCTGAAAATCCGCTACGAACTGAATGTAGCGATCCTCAATCTTGATGGCAGCCACAGTGCTGCAAAAAAGGGGGCGAAGCGGTCGCCTATCAAGGTCGGAAAAAAGCCAAAACCAGCAATATCATCCCAGTAACGGACGCCAATGGTTTCATAATTGCCACAAGCGAAGTGATTGCTGGGAACCATAATGATAGTTATGATCTGACCAATCGCCTCAAAGACCTGTTTCGGCAACTCGATCAGCTGGAACTCGCGTATACTGATGCCTACTTTAATGCTGATAGTGCGTTTGACACAAAGGAGGCCCGTAAACTCCTATGGAATCGCGGTGTACGACCGAATATTCCTGAAAATAAACGCAATCGTAAACGCACCAAGCGCGGGCGCAAGCGCCATTTTGATGCGGCTGTGTACAAAAAACGCTTCGTGACTGAACGAACTTTTGCATGGATCGACAAATTCAAGCGTTTGCTGATTCGGTTTGAACGCAAGAAGGTGTATTTTCTTGGCTTTCATCTGCTCGCCTACACCCTGATCAACTTACGGACTGTCCTGGCAAAAGTTTAACTGAGTTCAAGAAGAAGATCGCCGACCTGGACGCCGCCAAGCCGGCCGTCGATAAGGCAGCATAACGGAGGACACATCAATGGCACTACCGGATAACGCCACTGGCGAGCAGCGCTGGTTTGAGATGATCGTCGGCTGCGTGCAGACCGCGATCGCGGTGGTCGAGACCTTACAGCGCGCGGGGCTGGTGTTCGACGCCAACAACATCCAGGCGCTGATCGACGCGGCCGAGGACGGGCACGCGGTCGGAAACAGCCTGATGACCAAGGAGCAGGCCTAGGCGCTCTCCATGCTGATTGCCTCGTTCGGCGCGTATTTGCAAACGCCGATGGCCGAGGGCCAGCTGAAGCCGATCCAGGTGCTGTTCAAGACCTGGCCCGCGCCAATCTTCGACCCTCCTGCATAGGAGTGAGACGATGATCGAATTACTGCTGTACTGCTCGTACCTACGAGCCGTTCACTGGACCTACCAGCAACTGAACAGAATTGACGACCGAACACGGCGCAATCTTGGAAAGAGAATCCGCCGTGGCCTCTTTGCGCTTTCTGTTATACGCTTTAGCGCTGCTCGGATTGCTGCTGTATCTCGCCCGCTGCGGAGGGATAGCGAGCAGCTCCACCTCGAGTATCTCGCATCGTATCGCGACCACGCGGATCTCTGAGCCTGTATCGATCGTATCGCTCACGCACGTCACGCCGGCCGAGGCGTGATGGGTGTGCTTTGCCATTCATCGCACTACTACTATGGAGGACACTATGGCTACGGTATCAGGCGCACAAGTGAGCATTCCTGGCTTCAAGATTTACGGCGGCACCAGCGCGTCGAGCGCCGAGGATGCCAACCACACCGTCTTCTACGCCAACTGCGGCTCCTACAAGCCGAACGACAACAGGTTCGGGCTGTACCTGTTCAAGATCACCAGGGACAAGATCAAAAACATTCCGCTGACGCCGTTTCCCGAATCGCGCGGCGTCCTGGTCGCGGACGTGTGGGGCCTCAACCTGACCACCACGCTGGGCGGGACCGGCGGGAAATTTCAGCGCTACAAGATCCTCGACTATGTGATGCCGGCAGCAGGCGGGCAGGTTCTCACTGGCAAGGCGGCGGATACTGCGGCCAGGAACGCTATCGCCGCGCTGGAGAAGCGCGTGGGCCGGCTGGAGAGTGAGGAAGCCGCGGACGACAAGCGCGACGCTGCCGACGATGCGCGTGACGCCGACCAGACCGCGCGCCTAGCCAAGCTGGAGCGGCAGGTGGCGGAGCTGCTGGCCAGGCCGCAGGGCGGCCTGACCATCGACGCCGTGAAGAACTTTTTGTGGAACGACCGCTTCCTGATCGACCTGATATAGGACCTGCTGATCAACCGCAAGGATGGCGGCCTCATCGGCGCCATCAAAGCCGCCATTCGCGGCTAGAAGGCATCGCACTATGACATCCCACCTATTTAACCTGCATGGCGCATTTCCATTCACCAACTTCGAGGACGAAGGCGACGTCCTGCATCACTCGCAGCCGATGCTGCTCGGCGATGAGAAGCCGTTCCTGTACATCGGCCAGGCGCTAACAAAGCAGGAGTTTGCCGCCTATGTGGCCGCCTACGATTTCGGCAAGCTGCCACCCTCATACGTCGTGTTCCACCATTCGGCAATCCCTTCGGCGACATGGGCCCGCTTGGCAAAATTCGCGACTACTATGGCAAGGAACTCGGCTGGGACCGTGGCCCGCACCTGTTCGTGGACGATAAGTGGATTTACGTCTTTACGCCGATGTATGACGTGGGGATCCACGCGGCCGAGGGTAACGCGATCTACACGAATGGCAAGCTGGAGGCCTACGGGATCGGTCTTGAGGTCATCGGCTACTACGAGAAAACGCCGTGGCCCGCTGCGGTGGCGCAGAACGTCGGCTTTGCGGTGGCGACGCTGCAGCGGAAGCTCAAGACTTTCGAGCTAACATTCAAACCCGGCCCGCTGCACAAGCCGCGTGGCCGCCTGGGGTCGCTGTGCTCGCACAGAGATTTTAACAAGCCATCCTGTCCAGGCGCCGCCATTACCGAGGATTTCTACGTCCAGGTCTGCCGCGATGCCTTGGCGCGGATCGAGGCGCCACAGGCCGGACCGTTCAGCGCGCATCCCCGCTTGCTCGGCGCCTGGCAGCTGAGTGGCGGCGTGTGGCTCAAGGATCGGCTGACGCCAGGTCTGCCGACGGCGGCCGCGTTCATCGGCACAGACGGCTGCCTGTACCAGCGCTTTGAGCGAACTGTGGCGCGGCTCAAAGCCGACGGGGGCGTGGACTGGCTGCTCCTGGGCGAAATTGCGGCTCTGGTCGCGCCAGCCTCTTGACATCCGGCTATGACTCGTTACAATCTGAGCATCGCCTAGAAGAAAGGAGCGTGTATGCGTGACAACGGTAGCAGGAATATGTATGGCCTGACCCAGCTGATCAGCGACGTCGCCGCGCAGATGAACGGTGTAACGGAGCGGCAGGTGCGGGAGGTGCTCAGCACGGCGTTCGAGACGATTATGCGGAAGGTGGAGCGTGGCGACCGCGTGTCGATCTCCAACTTTGGTTCGTGGTGGCCAGCGATGCGCGGCGCGCGGAAGGGCACCGACATCCGCAGCGGTCAGCAGATCGAGATCGGCGAGCGGCGGGTGGTCAACTTCAGGCCTGGCAGCGGCTTCAAGACACGCATGCGGAACGGATCGTCGAGTATGTCATCAAGTTCGGGCAGTCAATCCAGCCGTGTGGTTGGAGGAGGTGGCGGCAGCCGGTAAGGACGATCGCAGAGCACGGGGTACCACCGGCGCGGCCGCGTTAGCGCGACCGCGCCGGTGTTTTTGTGGTTGGCAACGTCGTTCGGATTGAATAAAAAACCGAACAGTGCCAATTGACAAATTGTCTAGTTACGTCTATGATAGTCCAACACGAACACATGATCGAATAATACAGACGTAATGTTACGACCTGCGCCAGACTTTCGACATAAGCTCGCAAGCGTTGGGCTCGGCGTCGACGATGTCGCGCAGCAAGCGACCATCAGCCGTGCGGCGATCTTCGCCTGGCTTAACCCTGGCACACAGCCCCGTCGCAAGGGAATTCGCTTGAAGAATGCCTGGGCGGTGGCGCGTGTCTACGCTGTCGCTGCGGGCATCGACAAGGAAGTCGCGTTCACCTCGCTGTTTGTCGATGAGCCTGTCGATCAGATACTGGCCTAATGCGGTGAAACGCTTTACACAACATCCTGCTCGTCATGCCTTACATACTATCCTGGTGACGCATGACCGCAACTCATCTCATACGAACGTCAACCGTACACAGTTTGTGTACGGTTGATCTGGAATCGAAGAGGGGTCTATGACGACTGATGATTCGAAGAGTCTCGCGCTTTTTGGGCAGCAGACCATCCGGCGAGTCTGGCATAACGACGAATGGTATTACAGCATCGTGGACGTGCTCGCGGTGCTCACCGAGTCGTCGAACCCGCGCAACTACTGGAACATGCTCAAAGTGCGTGCGAAAAGCGAGGGGTTCGATGAAGCCATGGCGGATATTGTCCCGCTGAAGCTCAAGAGCGCCGATAACCGCTTTCGGCTCACCGAGACCGCCAATCGCGCAACCCTGCTGCGGATCATCCAATCCATTCCCTCACCACGCGCGGAACCATTTCGCCTCTGGCTCGCCCAGGTCGGCGACGAGCGCTTGGAAGAGATCGAGAACCCGGAGGCTGCCATCGAGCGCGTCCGTGAGTTGTACCGCGCGCGGGCACGACGAAGCCTGGATCGAGGCGCGGATTCGCAACGATTTGGCGCGCAACGAACTGACCGACGAATGGCACGATCGCGGTGCGAAGGAGGGCGTAGAATATGCGATCCTCACGAATGAAATCAGCGAGGGAACCTTCAACCTCACGGTGCAGGCGTATAAGCAGTACAAACTGATTCCCAAAAGCACGAACCTCCGCGACCACATGACCACCATGGAACTCGTCCTGTGTTCGCTTGGCGAGGCGACCGCCACGCTCTACCACCGCAACCGTGACAGTCAGGGATTTCCTCAACTCAAGCGCGATGCCCGCGACGCCGGTGTTACGGCAGGGAAAGCACGGCAGGTGATCGAGGCGGATCTAGGCGAGTCAGTCGTCAGCCAATCGAACCATCTGGCACTGCCAGGACCACCTCGTCGCACAAAAGGCGGCGCGAAGCTCAAGTCGAGCACGAGGCAGCGGACCGGCCAACCAGCACCAGAGCAACAAGGCGATGAGACACAGCTGAGTCTCTTTGATGACACAGGCAGCGAGGAGACGACACCAAATAAGGAAGAATAAGGGGTGTGGCAACGATACATGATGTAAACAGCGCTATTGCATAAGACGCGTGCATACCCTACCAGTATTGCCACCTGTCGTTTTCCGCGACCCGGCTGGCGGGCACCGAGATCAGCAGATGCCCGCTTTTCCCACTAACTGCCCGGCGAGTGACCTTCATCTTAGCCTCCTTCCATTGATTTTGTATATACAGTACGACATTCACCTCTTGCGGGGAATGCAAAGCTTTCAATTTCCTGCTATTTGCATGTATATACGATGTGTGGTAGAGTGTCTAACTATCCAGGGAAGTACCTCCTAATCCGCCGTCCTCGCTTGTTTATATCGCGCGTCCCCGCGCGTATCTGTCCCACCTTGCTTCAGCCAGAAGCAGGGTGGGCGTACACTGCGTGCCGCGTCGAACACGGCATGGCACCGGTTCTATGCACCCGTACCTGCGCTCGTGGGCAGGTAGAGCAGGCTGTGCGATCTCCTGCACGGGAGCCTTTGAACCAAGCCGCGTTTGGTGGCTGGGTTCCACTCGCACACCAACACCCACGCTCGTTTGTGCAATAACACACGTGCTGGACGTCGTGATACGTCCACAGGAGCATCTCTATGAACGAACAACGCGAATCGCGGAATAGCCAAAAAGGATAAAAACATGAACACCAATCGCCAAAGCACAGTCGTTAAAGGGAACAACAAGGAGCGCAACATGAAGATAACCGCCTCGAACCTCATCCGTTGGGCAGGTTTCGCAGCGATGTCGTCAGGGATTCTTTTTATCGTCATTCAGATGATCCATCCACTCGACCTTCTTTCGTCAGTCACCACCGCCCAATGGGCAATCGCCCACTACGTGGGGGTCGCCATGGCCTTCCTCGGCCTGCTCGGCATTGCGGGGCTCTACGCCCGGCAAGTGGAAGCGGCCGGGTGGCTTGGTCTGGTCGGCTATCTCCTGTTTAGCCTCTTCTATGCGCTCACCATGGCCTTTCAATTCACCGAAGCCTTTATCTCGCCGCTGTTGGTGACCACGGCGCCGAAGTTTGTGGAGGGCTTATTGGGGATCGCCAATGGGCATCCCACCGAGATGAACCTCGGCGCCCTCCCAGCGATATATTCGCTCACAGGGTTTGTAGGGTATGTACTCGGCGGCCTGCTGTTTGGCATCGCGACGCTGCGCGCCGGCATCCTGCCACGCTGGGCGGCCGGTCTGCTTGCGTTCGCGACCGTGCCGCCCCTGCTCCTGGCTTCGCTACTCCCGCATCCGCTCGATCGGATTTTGGCGGTGCCGATGGGGTTAGCACTGGCCTGGCTGGGCTATGCGCTCTGGTCGGAACGGCGCGAGCAAGCCTCGCAACCCTTGCCTGGCAGCGCAAAGCCCCAACTCCGCCAAACCTGAGCCGAGTAAGATCGCTGGAAAGTGCATGGCGTGGACAAGCGGCCACAGGCCGCTTGTCGCATGGTGTCCTCGATCCTCACCCGATCAATCACCATCGGTAGTGATGACGCCGCATCACCTGGCCCGCTCGCTTCGAAACGCGCGGTGCAACGCACACAGCACGGCGTCCATCCGTCCAAGGAGTTGAACATGCAAGCAAATGTCTCCGATCAAGGTCGAGCCCCCGATATGCCTCAGCGCAATGAGGTAGGGAAACCGACGTCTCAGAAAACCAAAGCGCCGACAAAAGCAGGTTCGGCAGCGTGGCTCGTCGCCGCACTGCTCCTTCTGAGCGCCATTCCGCTCGCCGCCGGCGCGTTTCGCCTCACCCAGTTGGCCGGCGGCGCGGACATCACGCCGGCCAACGCCCGGTTCTTTGCGTCGCCCCTGCCGGTGGTGCTGCATATCGTGGGCGCCGCCGTGTATATCATCCTGGGCGCGTTCCAGTTCGCACCCACCTTCCGGCGGCGCTGGCCCGGCTGGCACCGCGCGGCCGGGCGGCTCCTGGTTCCCTGCGGACTGCTGGTTGGGCTGTCAGCGCTGTGGATGACCCTGTTCTATCCCTGG
>WNFZ01006612.1_pt1 | contig 10448 bp, 10 predicted proteins | sample 5400081 | NCBI WGS metagenome assembly WNFZ01 (sample SAMN13153365, study PRJNA577476) | soil metagenome | isolation source: 80 cm soil or saprolite under grassland replicate 1 | place: USA:California | collected 2016-06-15
GCAATTTCGCCGGTTTTACTGAGGAGCTCCTGAAACAATATGATTCGCGTCTGCGCATTGTGTTTCGGAATTTTCCGCTCCCGGGCCACGAGCACGCTCGCGAAGCCGCGCTAGCTGCGGAAGCCGCCGGGCTGCAAGGCCGTTTTTGGGAAATGCACGACGTGCTGTATCGAGAACAAGCGGTCTGGAGCAAGGCTCCCAATGCTCGCGAATTATTCGAATCCTACGCCGGTACAATCGGGCTCAATCTTGATCAGTTTAGAAAGGACATGGACGGCGAAAAAGTCAGGGAACGAGTCGATTCAGATCATGCGCTGGGCGATTCCCTGGGAGTAACACTTACTCCAACCTTGTTCATCAACAATCATCCGGTCGACCCAAAAGATAAAAACCCCGAGGGCGTTCGCGCCGCGATCGATGCAGCGCTGGCGGGAAAATCGCAGACATGACCGATGTGCCCGCGAATCACACGAATCCACGCGAATTGATGACAGAAATTATTTACAAAGGGGAAAGTTACACGATCATTGGCGCTTGCTTCGAGGTGTACAATGAGAAGGGCTGCGGGTTTCTAGAACCGGTTTATCAAGAGTGCCTCGGCATCGAGTTTGAATACCAGCGGATTCCGGCAATCGCTAAGCCATCGCTCGGCCTCAGCTATCGTGGTCGGACATTAAAGCAAATTTACGAGCCGGATTACGTCTGCTTCGGCAAAATTATCGTCGAACTAAAAGCTGTTTCCGCATTAACTGACGAGCATCGCGCGCAACTTTTAAACTACCTGCACGCAACCGCCTTCGAGCTGGTCTCCTAGTGAATTTCGGCCACTACCCTAAACTCGAATACGAACGCATTGCTAGAACCCAGCACATCAAACCCAAAACGGATCTCTCCGATGTTTCCCTTTGATTTATTCGCGTCAATTCGCGTGATTCGCGGGCTGATCCTATGACTGCATCGCGATTTCGCACGATCCTTTATGCGGTCGCCGCGATCGTTGCACTGGCCGGCCTGGCAGACGCAACTTATCTGACTGTGCAGGCGTTCACCGGCGAGACGCTCAGCTGCGGAGGTTCGCCAGATTGTTTCCGGGTCTTGGGCAGTTCGTATGCGAGGGTGGGCGGAGTTCCGGTGGCCCTGCTCGGCGCGCTGGCGTACTTCAGCGCATTTACCTTCGCTACATTCGCAGCGTTCGGCTACGCGCGCGTGCGCACACTTCTGATTCCGACCGTCGGTGCGATGTTTCTCGTTACACTCTGGTTCCTGTATGTGCAGGCTTTCTTGCTGCACGCGTACTGTCGCTATTGTTTATTCTCGGCAGCACTCACATTTCTGCTTGCCGGCCTGGTGATTGCTGTGCCTTCTTCGCAGGAAGCTTCTGGCCCGTAGGGCGCATATGCAGCCGCCAGCCACAGGTTAATGCCTCTCTTCCTGTATCTGCTTAGCGCCAAAGGCGCTGTATCATTTTAGCCTGGCGCATCGCCCCAGGAATTCGATCGCAATGAACAAGCGCTGAAAGCGCGATTCAGTTGCACGATTAGTTTCAGTCCCAGACATAAGGCTCGTCGAAATTAACACCATACCTGCGCAACAGGTCGCGGAATTCCTCCTGAAACGTGCGGGTGCGATGGTGCTTTTGTTGCGTCTCTACATATTGCAGCACGGCATCGAGCTGGCTCGGGCTTACCGAAAACGCGCCATATCCGCGCTGCCACAAGAACCCGCGATAACGAGTATCAATTGTTTTGATCCACTTCGACGATATTTTCTTGATCTGTTCGATCAACTCGGCTTGGGAAAGTGTTCGCGGCAGCGTCGTGACGATGTGAACGTGATCAGCAACACCGCCGATGCGCACAAATTCAGTACCAAGGTCACGGCAGATTGTCGCCAGATAAGCGTGCATGCGCGGCTGCATGTCGTAATCGAGCCAAGGGTCGCGATTCTTCGTGCTAAAGATGATGTGAAGGATGACTTTACTGAGCGACTGGGGCATGGAGCGAATGATGATCCAACTGCTCGGCGAAGTGAATCGCGCTTTCAGCGCTGGCGGTTTCGGATTCCACGAATCCTGGGGCGCCGCCCCAGGCTTGAAGTGAATGCCGCGCCCTTGGCGCTAAATATGTGCTTTACTCTTGCTCTGCTCATGCTCATGAGATCAAGCAGCCCTCCCTCGTTAAAGAAATTCGAAATCCGAATCCCGAAATCCGAAATAAAACTCAAAAGACATATCTGAATCATCGAAATCAGAAACGCCCGTTGGCAAACTCACGTTGTTCCGCGTTTCGCATTTCCCATTTCGAATTTCTCTTGGTCATTTAGATTTGCTTCGAAATTCTTTTTTGATCATGCGGATTCTCGTAGTCGAGGACGAAAAGAAAACGGCTGCTTTCCTGGCCAAGGGACTGCGCGAAGCTGGTTTTGCGGTCGACGTTGCGCCCGATGGCGAAACCGGGTCGGAGCAAGCGCGCGCAAAAAAGTTCGATCTTCTGATCGTCGATATCATGCTGCCACACAAGGACGGCTGGCAAATGGTCGCAGAGCTTCGGCGCGATCGGGTTCGCACGCCGATTCTCTTTCTGACTGCTCGCGACAGTGTGCGCGACCGTGTGAAAGGACTCGAACTGGGCGCAGATGATTATCTGGTCAAACCGTTCGCGTTTGCGGAATTGCTCGCCCGGGTACGCTCGGTATTGCGCCGTGCTCCGCAGCGACAACCGGAACAATTGCGCATCGATGATTTGGAAATCGACATGCGCCGGCACAAAGCAACGCGCTCAGGAGTTCCGCTCAATCTCACGCCGAAGGAATTTCTGCTGCTTGCTCATCTGGTTCGCTCAGCTGGTGAAGTGGTATCGCGCGGGGAGATTGCAGAACATGTGTGGGACATAGGATTTAAGACTGGCACGAACGTGGTCGATGTGGTTGTCCGTCGCTTGCGTGCGAAGGTGGACGATCCGTTTAAGACCAAGCTTATTCAGACCATTCGCGGGGTCGGCTATGTTCTCAAAGCCAAATAGGTCTGCGTTGCCCCACAACACACTCCACCGATCGTCTTTCGTCCTCGTAGTCGGCCTCGTCCTCGGTTATTCGAACAAAACCGGGCAAAAGGGTTCAGGACGGGGACGAGTGGGAAATTGATGTGAGAACGTATTTCGATCACGAAAAACTGGATGTTTATCACCTCGAACTTCGCTTTATCACATGGGTGACTGCGCTGCTCGCGAAGATCAAGCAGCGTCCTACGAACGCCCGAATCACGGAAGTTTTAGATCAAATTGATCGAGCTAGCCTCTCCGCTTTGCTCAATACGGCGGAAGGGAACGGCCGACGCCAGCGACGAACGCGAGCGAAGTTCTTCGATGACGCGCGTGGTTCGGCAACTGAATGCGCAGCGTGTTTGGATGCGCTGGTCGCGAAGGGCGTTTGCACCGGAGGAGAGATCGACGAAGGCAAGCAACTGCTCCTGCGGGTCGCTTCGATGCTGACGAAACTGATTGAGCGCTTCGATGTTTCGTCCTCGTCCTCGCTCATTCGAGAAGAACCGGCCGAAGAAAAGTTCGAGGACGAGGAGGAGAATGAGGACGAGCACTAAATCACGCTCCATTGCCTGGCAGCTTATTTTGCTTTTCACCGTGGCAACATCGCTCTTGCTCACCTGTGGGCTCGGCCTGTTTTACGCGATCGTTGTCCGGCACGCGTTTGCCGAAGACAACGCTGTTCTGGCCGACAAAATCGCAGCTTTGCGCACGGATCTCTACGAGAGTGGCCCAAATGTCTTCGCGAAAGAGCTAAAAGGCCGCCACGCAGGCGAGCACACCGCTTATTGGATCAGGATGCTCGATTCGCAAGGCCGCACTTACGCGGAAACGCCGGGAATGGACCGATCGCTTCCGCCAGAGATTTTTCCGCCGCCGCAAGACTCAGCGTCGATGGTTGGCGGGCTAAAGGATTACCGCAGAGGGTCGAAGCTGTTTTCGCTCGTCGCTGTGAACGAAGAGTCTGGCAGCCAGCGTTACACGCTTCAACTAGCACAGGACCGGTCAAGCGACGAGCGACTCGAAAGAAACTTCGCTGCCTTATTCATCATAGTCTTGGCGGGTAGCGTTCTGGGCTCAGCTTTCATTGCCATCGTCGTCACCAAACGAGGCCTGCGACCTCTGCAAGAAATGACGCAATCATTCGGACGCATCGGACCGACTCATCTAAAGGAGCGAGTGACCCCGGCTGACTGGCCACGCGAGCTCCAGCCGCTCGCAATCGCATTCGATGAAATGCTCAAACGTCTCGACGATTCGTTTACGCGGCTCTCTCAATTTTCTGCCGACCTCGCCCACGAGCTAAGAACGCCCATTGCCAATATGATCGGCGAAGCGCAGGTTGCTCTCACGCGGGATCGCACGGCTGCCGAGTATCGCGACACCATCGAGTCCACCGTTGACGAATGCGAACGGCTCTCCAGAATCGTGGATAATTTACTTTTTGTCGCGCGAGTGGATGCAGCGCGCGAACCAATTGCGCGGAAGCAATTCGACGCGCGCGCGGCAGTCCAGAAAATTGCGGCGTTTTATCAAACCGTTGCAGACGACCATCACGTCACGATCAATTGCAGCGGCGACGGGCAAATTTATGCCGACCCCGACCTGTTTGAGCGCGCGCTTGGCAACCTGCTCGACAATGCGCTGCGCTTCACTCCAGAGAACGGTTCAATTCAAATTGCGCTTTCGAAACGCGATGCTGATTTCGGAGTCGCGGTCAGGGATAACGGCCGTGGCATAGCACCCGAACACTTGCCACGTGTGTTCGATCGGTTTTACCGTGCCGATTCATCGCGCGGCTCCGATGGCGCAGGCCTGGGTTTGGCGCTGGTAAAATCGATTATCGATCTTCACGGCGGATCGGCAAAAATTGAGAGTGAGATTGGTCGCGGCACAACCGTGACGCTTCTCTTTCCAAAGCAGCCTCTGTAGCCAGAATCGGCGATCCTGGCGGGCCTCGCGCCTTCTTCTTGGGCCATAAAGCCGCGGTCAGCGCCCGCGGCTACAGCCTGAAAATTTATCTTGCTAATTATTACAATTTTGTAATGATCTGCGCACATTCCGAATTATCAATCAACCTTAACCTGACATCCTCATGTTTAGGACTCATTTTCTCCGCTCAACTTTTCCGCACCTCACCCTTTTGATGGCGGGCGTCTCGTTTGTTAGTCCTGCCTTTAATCATTCGATTCAGGCGCAGGTTACTGCCGAGGAGGAGATCGTTGTCACGGGCGAGGAAGTGCCCAGCGCATACGGCGCACCTCCAGGAATTTCGCGCAGCCGTTTTTCCAACACAACGCAGGCTTATGTATTGCCGCCATGGGCGTTTTTCTTTGGCGAGATTTACGAGGGCCAGGGCTTCCGTCATGGACCGCCCGATCACCTTTTCACGCAGGAAATTGAAATGGGTTTACCCTATCGTTTTGGGGTCGCGGCAGAAGCAAAGTTCGAACGATTCAATGGTGGCGGCGGCGCGGAGACAGTGAGTTTGGAAGCCCGATGGGCGCTTGCTGATTGGAACAAGATTCCGCTCAATCCGACATTTTTCGCCGAGTACAAATTCGGCGTAGGCACCATTCGACACGAAGAAGTTCCACCTCCTCCAGGGGGAGGAGAAGAAGAGGAAGAGGGCGGCCCGCCCAAAGTTCCCGACGCCTACGAATTTCGTTTGCTCCTCGCCCAAGAGTTTGCAGGGCGCTTTGAATGGGCCATGAACTGGTTCTTCGAAAAAGAGAATACCGGCGACCGCGGCCGCGAATGGGGCTTCTCACAAAGCGTCATGACGCCCATTCTCTTGCCCAACGAACGTCTGAAAGTCGGTCTGGAAATGCAGTATAAGAACGTCACCACCAAAGACACGCGCGGTGATCCGCTGAACAGCTTCGTCATCGGTCCAACAGTCGCGTGGAAACCGACAGCAAGCACGCGCCTTGACGTTTCGCCTTTGTTCGGCTGTACGGACGACTCGCCAGTGGCCGATGTGTTTGTTGCCTTCTCCTGGCTCTTTGGTAACGAACGCGCCGAAGCCGAAGCTCCCGTATCTACACGATTCCGTTATTACTCCGACGTTGCCTACGCCCGTTCGGGGAAAGATTCGGGAAAAGAAATGAAGCAGGTCGCGTACGTGCCGCCCTGCCCGCAATGGTACGGCGATCGCGAATGGAATGTGAATCTCTGGGGCACTTATGCATTCACCAACACCGAGTTCGCTCCTAATCCTTCGCTAGTGGACATCGTACAAAGCACCAGTGAAGGCAATCCTGTGCTCGGCACGTATGATCGCTACATTGGCGGCGACCACGCGTGGGGCGGCGGAGGCGACATTAAATATTTCTTCTGTCGCTATGCTGGTCTTGGTGTTGAGGGATTTGCACTGGACGCTCACAAGCCTGGTTTCGATATCTTCGAGGACCAGGCGGTCCCGATATTTGTTCACCGAAGAATCAATCACAATCATACTGTCGGCGCTGTCCTTGGCACGCTTACGTTGCGTTATCCAATTCCGTGCACTCGTTTTGCACCTTATGCGTGGGCGGGTGTGGGTGCGATTTTCGGCGGCGGCGAAAGGGACACCCTTCACACACAGGGGCCGCCGGACGCCTTCGCTGTCAATGCGCAGACCGAACACTTCGCTAGCGAAACCAAAGTGCTCGGCCAATTCGGGGCTGGTCTCGAATTTCGAATCGCGCGACACTTCGGTTGGACGAACGATCTGAGTTTCGGCGTAATCGACGGACCGAAAAATAATTTCGGAATGTTCCGAAGCGGACTCAATTTCGCCTTCTAAGAATCTCTGGGGGGTCACGCCTTCAGGGCTGAAAGCCGCGGTTATTTCCGCGGTTTGCTCAAGTGGAGATGCCGCAGCCCGAGTGGAGCGGGCTGCGGCTATACTTCTTGTCATTGAGGTTTAGCAACGAGCGGCACTATTCTCGCACATTTCTTGACCGCCATTAATCGCATCGATAACTTCGTTTTCGGAAAGGAGTTTGTCGGTGAAAACCGAGGTCTCGATCGAATACTGCGTTGTTTGAAACTACACGCCGAAGGCCGTCAGTTTGGCGGCCAAAATTCTTGAGCTCGGCGAGCGCATCAAGTCGCTCACGCTGATTCCCTCGAGCGGCGGCGCTTTCGAGATTCGCGCCAATGGCAAACTGCTCCATTCCAAGCTCGACACCGGCGACTGGCCGGACTTCGACGACATCGTCAAGGCGGTCAAAAAGCTCAAGTAATCGCCAATTTTTCTGTAGGGGAAGCTGTCAGCTTCCCGTGATGGGAAGGCGACGCCCTTCCCTACAGTTGGGTTCGACATTTTTTCTTAATTCCGCAATCCGCAAGGAGTTTACCCGCCGCGGCGGGCAATCCGCAATCGGGAGAGTGAAGGGTGCCTGGTGGCCCTCGCGGTCTTCAAAACCGTCGCCGCCGCGCAAGTGGCGAGGTAGGTTCGATTCCTACCCTCTCCGCCTCTTCATTTTCGATTTTGGATTTTCGATTTTCGATTGCTATGTAGCCAGCGCCGTCCTGCGGGCGGCAAAGAACTCCATGGAAAGGAGGTGATCTCGATGTCGCGCGAGCAAATCCGAAAACTGACCTCGCTCTCCTCCTGTGCGGGGTGAGCTTCCAAATTGAGCCAGCAGGCCCTGCGACAAGTTTTGCCGCAGCTTCCCATTTCATTAGACCGCAATGTGCTCGTGAGCTCGAAAACTTTCGACGACGCGGGCGTGTACCGTCTGGATCGGCATCGCGCGCTTGTACAGACAGTTGATTTCTTTACGCCAATTGTGGACGACCCATTTTCTTACGGGCAGATCGCCGCCGCCAACTCGCTATCCGATATTTTCGCCATGGGCGGACGGCCTTTGACGGCTCTCAACATCATTGGTTTCCCTGCTGATCTGGTTCCACCGAGAGTCGTTTCTTCCATTTTGCGCGGTGGTCTTGCCAAGGCAGCCGAAGTGGGATGCGTCATTATTGGCGGTCATTCCATTCGAAATCCCGAACCGATTTATGGGCTCGCCGTCACAGGAATCGTCGATGTTCGGCGGCTCACCACGAATGCTAAGGCACATCCCGGCGACCTGCTTGTGTTGACTAAACCGCTTGGCACCGGCATCGCCACCACTGCAATTAAACGTGGAATTGCGTCGCGGGCGCTTGGAAAAAAAGTGGTGGCACTGATGTCGAAGATCAACATCACTGGCGCTGAGCTCGCCGAGCTTCGACTTGTCCGCGCGGCCACCGATATCACAGGCTATGGATTGATCGGGCATCTGGTTTCGTTGTGCCGGGCCAGTCGCGTCTCCGCCGACATCGATCCCGCCGCCGTGCCGATGATCAGCCAGGAAATCGGAGACCTTATCGAGCTGCGCTGTGTTCCGGAAGGAAGTCGTCAAAATCTCAATGCGACCACTATCCTTGTCGATTGGGCGAACACGGATGAGGCGCGCAGAATTCTTTTAACCGATGCGCAGACCAGCGGTGGATTACTCCTTTGCGTGGCCGAAGCGGATCTTGAAAACGTGCTGAGAGTCCTGCGAAAAGCGGGCACAGCCTCCGCTGCGGTGATCGGAAAAATCGTACCACGACGGCGCCGTGGTCCATTGATATGCATGACAGAGTAAAGCCAATTACACGGCGCCAAATTCCTGCCGTCGGCAGGATCCTTGAGGCAGTGGGCCATTGTGATTTGCCGCGGCCCGTTGTGGTCGATGCTATTCGTCGAAAACTTTCACGGATTCGCGCAGCCAGGGAGGTGCCTGATTTTGAATCAATTGTAACTCTTGTTCGCCACTCGATTGATGACCTTCGCACCAGCAAGCTTCTGCCGATCATTAACGGTACCGGGATCGTTATTCACACAAATTTTGGACGTTCGCCGTTAGCGAGTGAAGCTGTCTGCGCAGCGAATGAAATCGGATCAGGTTATTCAAATCTTGAATACGATCTCGCAGCAGGCGAACGCGGCCGACGCGGCGGTTACATCGAGAATGCGCTCGCGTTACTTTGCGGAGCAGAAGCGGCGACTGTAGTGAACAATTGCGCAGCAGCGCTCGTGCTGATTGTTCGACATTTCACCGGAACCAAAACTGATGTCGTCATTTCTCGTGGCGAATTGGTGCAGATCGGCGGCGGCTTTCGAGTTGGCGAAATCATCGAAACAACCGGTGCAAAACTGCGCGAAGTCGGCGCCACCAATAAAACAACACTCGACGATTACGCGGGAGCCATCGGTCCGAACACGGCAATGATCCTTAAAGTTCATCGCAGTAATTTCTTTATGAGCGGTTTTGTCGAATCGCCTTCATCGAAGGAAATCAGCGCGCTCGCGCGAAAGAAGCGGGTTCCGTTTGTCGAGGACTTGGGAAGTGGCGCAATTGTCGCAACCGAACAGTTGGGAATCGCAGATCACGAACCGACGGCTGCTGAGGTTTTGAAAAGTGGCGTCGATGTAACTTGCTTCAGCGGCGACAAATTATTCGGCGGCCCACAGGCGGGAATCATTGCCGGCAAAAAGCGATTGATCGCTGCCCTGAAACGGGAACCGCTGTTTCGGGCGCTGCGCTGCGACAAGCTTTGTCTCGCCGCACTACAGGCGACAGTCGATCTTCACCTTGACCAAGCGACGGCCGGAATCCCGACGCTAGCGCTACTGCAAGTTTCAGAAAGTGAATTGCGCAGACGCGCCACAGCTATTTGTTCGCGATTGCAGGAATTGCCGCTAAAAATTGCCATCGGCTGCGGCAAGGCGAAAGTCGGAGGCGGCACTTTGCCGAAGTCGAATCTGTCGTCGGTCACGATTGAGATCACCCCGAAAAATCCGTCGCTTGCCGATTTCGCCGCAACCCTTCGCGCATCAAGTCCGCCAGTGATTGGTTACATCGCTAACGGCCGCTTCAAACTCGATCTGCGCACGATTTTGCCGCGGCAGGACGCTCTCGTAGTCGAAGCGATTCGCGCAGCGTGCAGGAAGACGCGCCACCACGAAGATCGCGAAGGAGACGAAGATGGAATTTGATGAGTTGTCGCGGAAAGTGATTGGATGCGCAATCGAGGTGCATCGCGATCTGGGACCCGGCTTACTTGAATCGACATACCGTCAATGCCTGGCGTGCGAACTCTCACATGCCGGAATTCCATTCCAGATGGAGCTGCCATTGCCCGTTCGGTACAAAGAGATGCTGCTCGATTGCGGTTACCGAATCGACCTTTTGGTAAGCGGCGGCCTTATCGTGGAAATCAAGTGTGTTGAAACTCTGCTCCCGATTCATCAGGCGCAGATTCTTACGTACATGAAGCTGTCGAAAATTCCCGTCGGATTGATTATCAACTTCAACGTCACAAGGCTGCAAAATGGGATCAAACGGTTTGTCTTGTAGTTCTTCGCTAGCTTCGTGTGCTTCGTGGTTTCAAACG
>WNFZ01006616.1_pt1 | contig 10446 bp, 8 predicted proteins | sample 5400081 | NCBI WGS metagenome assembly WNFZ01 (sample SAMN13153365, study PRJNA577476) | soil metagenome | isolation source: 80 cm soil or saprolite under grassland replicate 1 | place: USA:California | collected 2016-06-15
CCAGGTGGGCCTCCAGCGCCCTGGCGAGCTTGGGGAGCGGCGCGGCCGCCTCGGCCAGCTCGGCGTGCCTGGCCCGCGCGGCCTCCAGCTCCGGCGCCAGCGCGTCGGCCTGGAGCGCGCGCCGCTCGTGACGCTGCGCCTCGCCGCGAGCGCTGGCCGCCTCGGCGCGGCCCAGGGCGGCGAGCTGGCGCAGCTCGTCGAGCTTGCGGGCGGCAGCCTCGGCCTCGGCGGCCTCGGCCTCCGCGCCGGCCAGCGCGGCGCTCGCCGCCTCGGCCTGGGCGCCCGCCGCCTCCGCGACCTCCGAGGCCACCTGAGCGGTACGGGCGGCCTCGGCCGCGGCCGACTCGGCGGCGGGCAGGTCCGGGAGCTGCGCCCGGGCGCCGGCCGCGGCGGTCCTGGCGTCGCGCGCCTCCTCCCGGACGCCCACCAGCGCCCGCTCGATCGGGCTCACCCCGAGCAGGTCCAGGACCAGCCGGCGGCGCTCGGTCGGCACCATGGTCGCGAAAGTGGTCAGCTCCTTCTGCTGCGCGCAGACCGAGGCCAGGAAGGCGCGCTGGTCCATGCCGAGGGCCCGTCCGAGGTAGGCGTTGGCGTCGCGCACCGACTGCGCGGCGAGCTGGCGGTTGACGTAGACCTCGACCGAGGGGGTGAGGTTGCGGCCTTTGAGCACCCGCCGCACCTCATAGCTGTTGCCCTCGTGCTCGAAGACCAGCTCCACCCGCACGTCCTCGTTGATGCCCGCCGAGCGCAGCTCCGACTTCTCTGTCCGCGCGTCGCCGTACAGGGCATATCGGACTGACTCAATCAAGGTCGACTTCCCGGAACCATTCGCGCCGTAGATCCCCACCAGGCCGTCGGGGAACTCGACGTCGGCGGAACGATAGACGCGATAGTTGCGCAGGCGCAGGGAGCGCAGGTGCACGGCTACCTCGCCTCTTCCTCGGCGCGCTGGAGGTGCTGGCGGCCGAGGGCGGCCAGCCGGTCACGGTCGTAGCCCTCGATGGGCACGCTCGCCAGGTAGCGGTCCCACTCGTCGGACAGGCTGGCGACCGGCTGGGCGGCGAGCTGGGCGGCGCCCTCCTCGTCAGCGGCCTCCACCTGCACGTTCACGACCAGGGCGCCGGGGAACGCCTCGGCCACCTCGCGGCGGTCGAGCAGCCGGCGCAGCTCGGGCCGGGCCTGGTCGACCCACAGCCGCACCACCGCGCCGTCGGTCTCGCCCGGGCCGGCCAGCCCGGCCACGGCGTCGTAGACCTCGCCGAGGTCCAGGTCGAAGGCGTCGACGCGGTAGGTGCGCAGCGGCCGGGCGCCGGGCACCGGGTGGTGGCGCGCTCTCCCCGAGGTGGTGTCCAGCGACAGCACGCCCTTGACCTCGGGCTCGTCGCCCTTGGGGAGGTCGCCGAAGCTGAAGGTGTCGGTCGAGCCCGGGTACCAGGCATTGGGCGCGACCTTGGCGAAGTTGTGGAAGTGGCCGAGCAGGATGCGGTCGAAGCCGGCGTCCAGGGAGGCAAGGTCGATCTCCAGCTCGTTGACGTCGCCGTAGGTGTAGCGGCGCGACAGCACGGTGACCGCGGCATGGGTGACCAGCAGGTTCAGGTGGTCTGGCGAGCGCGCGCCGGCGGCCAGCGCGACCTGCTCCTTCAGCTCGCCCTCGCCGGCGCAGTGCGGCACGGCGTGCACGCGCAGGCCGGGCAGCAGGTCGATCGGCTCCCACGCGCCGCGGTACACGAAGGCCAGCCCGGGGAAGGTGTCGGCCAGCACCGCGTAGGGCGTGCCCGACTCGCGCAGCCGGGTGGTGTCGTGGTTGCCGGAGATCGCGCAGGTCGGCACGCCCGAGTCGGCCAGCCGCCGGAGCCCCTTGGCGCCCTCGCGGAAGGCCCGGTAGCTCGGCCGCGGGATGTCGAACAGGTCCCCCAGCACCAGCACGGCGTCCGGGTCCAGCTCCAGCGCCGCGTCGACCGCCCGGTGCCAGCTGGCGGCGAAGTCGGCCTCCCGCTGGTTCAGCCCCTGCTCGTTGACCGCGTGGTAGTGCGCGCGCCCGAGATGAGCGTCTGCAATCGCGACGACACGGCTCATCACGGTGTGGGTTGGCGAACCGTGGGTCCTGGGTTCATTCGGGGGGCGGAAAGCGCCCCCCGAACCCCCCAGGCGCTCCCGGATTCCAGCATCATGGCAGTCAGTGCGCCTCCTAGTCGTAGAAGCCGTCGAGGGCGCCGGGCGGCCGGGGTGTTGGTCGCTCGGGGGCGGGCACTCCCTTCAGCCAGTCCTCGTACAGGTGCACCTTGGCCGGCAGCGCGAACGGCGCCTCCGGGTTGGTCACCAGCGCCTCGCCGGGCATCAGCGTCTGGATCTCCGCACTCAGGTCGGAGAGGTCCTGCTTGGAGGACTGCCTGAGGATGTGCCGGTCGCGCTCGTCGGCCAGGCCGAGCACGAAATAGGTGTTGAACTGGCTCAGCAGCTCCGCGTCGATGAGCTTGGGCTGCTGGGTGACGGCGCACAGGCCGACGTTGAACTTGCGCCCCTCGCGCGCCAGCCGCGGGAAGACGTTGAACTCCGCGTCCTCCAGGCGGGTGAGCACGCGCTGCGCCTCCTCGAGAGCGACCAGCGTTCGCGGGAGCTGCGCGAAGCGGTCGCGGTCGGCGCGGTAGGCTCCGGCGCGCTCGTCCAGCAGGCTGCGGGTGAGCAGCGAGGCGACCAGCATCTCCTCGACCGCCTCCAGCCCGGAGGTGTCGACCAGCACGACCTTGCCCGCGGCCAGGTCGTCGAGCACCTTGCCGGTCAGCGACTGGCTGGGGTCCTCGGTCATCAGCGGCAGCCGCACGATCCGCTTGGCGCGGCGCGTCAGCACCTGGATGGTGGCCAGCGCGTGACGCCCCAGCTCGGCGTCCTTGAGGTCCTCGGGCTCCTCCTCGGCCAGCCGCTTGATCCAGATGCCCTTGTCGCCAAGCAGGGCGGCCGCGCTCTCCAGCGCCTCCGACTGGGGGCCGGTGAACTTCCAGGCGGTGCGCAGGTCGTCCACCGACAGCTCGGCCAGCGACAGCCGCAGCAGACTCGCCTGGCCGGGCCTGGGACTGGGCGAGTAGACCCGCAGCCGCTGCTCGGCCCAGGGGTGATGGGCCAGGCCCCTGCTCGGCGGGCCGCCGCCCTCCAGGTACTCGCCGTGCGGGTCGAACACCAGCATGGCGTAGCGGCCGCCGGCGGCCAGCAGCTGGCCGGCGAGCACCTTCATGAGGTTGGACTTGCCCATGCCGGTGGTGGCGAAGACCCCGACGTGGCTCGGCAGGGTCTCGCCGCGGATGCCGACCGGCAGGTCGACGGTTTCCTCGCCGGAGCGCAGCCTGCCGACCTCGACGTCGCCCATGCGCACCCGCAGGAAATCCAGGTCCTCCTCGGTCGGCGAGGTCACCTCGCCGAACTGCGCGGGCAGGCTCTTGGGCTTGTGGAAGCGGCCGTCGGCGTCCACGTAGCCGAGCGAGGCCACCTTGGCGACCTTGTAGAGGCGCCGCTCGACGTCGCGCATGCCGGTCGGCTCGTTGGCGCGGTCCATCTCCATCAGGCCGCCGGCGACCCGCTCCGCCCAGCCGTCGTCTGACGACTCCGACCCGTAGGCCACGTCGGTGACCCGGAACAGGTAGCGCCGGCCGCGCTCGGCGTCCGCGCCGACCAGCAGCTCGCCGAGGAAGAGGTCCTCGCCGTAGAAGGCACGGAAGCGCACGTCCTGGACGGAGCGGCCGAAGATGCGTCCTTTGTAGTCGGGCATTGACGGTGTTCCCTCGGATCGTTCTCAGGCGTTCAGGGTCAGGTGGAAGTCGCGCATGACCAGGTCGACGTCGTCCTCTGGCAGGCCCTCGCGCAGGAACGCCGCGCGCAGGTCGCGGCGCAGGTCGGCGAGCAGGTGGCCGGGCAGGCTCACGATCTGGTGGACGCGGGCCAACGGGTAGGGGTAGCCGAGAAAGGCCGGGTCGTCGGAAAGGCCGGCCAGCACCGCGAACAGCTCGTCGGGCTCGCGGTGGCCGCGCACCGCGTCGACCCGGAAGGCGTAGGCGCCGCGCGAGGCCAGCCGGGCGACGTACACCTCGGAGCGCCACGGCGGCGCCACCTCGCCGGTGTCGGGGTCGGCCAGCTCCGGGGGCCCCTCCCGGTTCACCGGGGCACCCCCTCGGGGTTCCCCGGACCCCTCCGGGTCGCGGGTGACCCGCAGGTACCAGCGGGCGTGCGGGCCGACCTCGACCTCGGCGCGGCGGCGCACCCGCAGCACCAGTGGGGCGTAGCGGCCCCAGCGCAGCTTGGAGGCCTTGGTCACGCCGACCAGGTCGATGCCCCGCTCCAGGGCCAGCTCGTGGATGGGCACCACCAGGGCGGCCGGGAGGAAGGCGCCGGGATGCAGGCTGCCGTCGACCAGGACCACGTCGCCGGGGGCGGCGCGCTCGATCGCCTCGCGGGCGCGCCGCCACTCGGCCAGCTCCCTGAGCACGTCGACCACCCCGCCGAGATCGGCCAGCTCGCGCTCGCGGACCACCCCGGCGGCCGCCAGGGCCTGCGCGTAGCGGCCCTTGGCGTCGGTCTGCGTGAGCGCCTCGATGGTGAGCGGCGCCGGGTCCTCGTGGACGGTCAGGCGGTCGCGGTGCCAGATGGTGCCGGCGCGGTAGGCGATCACCCAGAAGGAGCGGCCGTTGACCAGGCAGGCGGAGCCGCCGTCGACGGCGGCGGCGGTCACGCCGGGCCCGGGGTCGACGCCGAACTCGACGATCGCCCGGTCCTCGCCCAGCTCCAGCGGATCGCTCTCCTCGGGGCCGATCGGCTCGTCGACGGGGTTGTCGACCCGCGTTCCCTGATCCGCCAGCAGTCGGGTGAGGTACTGGGCGCAGCCCTTGACCCGCTCGGCGTAGTCCTCGACGAGCAGCCTGCTTCCCCCCTCGTCTCCTGCGGTGGCGGCCGGTGCGCTGTGGCGCCCCGGGCCGGCCCGATCCACCGGGGGCCCGTTGGGTTCCCCGGACCCTGCGGCGCGCCGGGTCAGCCCGGCGGGAGTCTAGCAGGGCCGCCCGACAGCTCCCGAGCGTGGACGATTCGGTGCTTGCGAGCTCCATTGGTGGTTTGATTTGCCCATGCCGAAGATCAGCGCGCCGACCGTCGCCGAGCACCGCGCACGGCAGCGGGCCGCGCTGCTGGACGCCGCCAGGGTGCTGCTCGAGGAGCAGGGCTACCCGGCGCTCACCTTCGGGGCGCTCGCCGACAGGACCGGGCTCGCGCGCCCCACGGTGTACGAGTACTTCGGCTCCAAGGACGACCTGGTGGTGGCGTTGTGCGAGCGCGAGATCGGCCGCCACGCCGAGCTGGTCCGCGGCAGGCTGGAGGGCGCCACCGGCCCGCGCGAGCGCGTCGCCGCGTTCGTGCGCGCCCAGCTCGACCTGGCCGTGGAGGAGCCGCGCCTGGTGGCCCCACCAGGTGCCGAGGTCCCGGTCGGCGCGGTGGCGCGCGCCCGCATCCGCGAGCTGCACAAGCGCCTGGCCTCCACCCTCACCGAGGCGCTGGCCGATCTGGCTGAGCCCGACCGCGCTCTGCTCGCCGGCCTGGTGCAGGGCGTCGTCAACGCCGCCATCGTGCGCCTCCGCGACGGGGACGCCCCGGAGCGGGTGGTCACGGCGGCCATCGGCCTGGTGCTGGACGGCCTGGACGGCGCCATCCGCTGAACACCTGCACCATGGGGGTGCGACGCCGGCCGCCGGGGCCGGTGGTGGGCAGGGGGTGGCGGTGTTCGCTGAGAATCGCAGGGTCAAGCTGCTCACCCTGGGGGCCTGCTGCTTCGGCCTGTTCATGGTGATGCTCGACAACACCATCGTGAACGTCGCGCTGCCGAGCATCCAGCGCGAGCTGGGCGCCAGCGTGACCAGCCTGCAACTGGTGGTCGACGCCTACATCCTGGTGTTCGCCAGCCTGCTGCTCACCGCCGGCGCGCTCGGGGACCGCTTCGGCCGCAAGCGGGTCTTCCTGGTCGGGCTGGTGGTCTTCACGTTGGCCTCGGCGTTGTGCGGCCTGGCCAGCAGCGAGCAGATGCTGATCTCTGCCCGCGCGCTCCAGGCGATCGGCGGCTCGGCCCTGCTGCCGAGCACGCTGGCGCTGGTCACCGCCACCTTCCCCGACCGCCGCGAGCAGGCGCAGGCGATCGGCCTGTGGGCGGGAGTGTCCGCCATGGCGCTGGTCGCCGGGCCGCTGCTCGGCGGCCTGCTCACCGACAGCCTCGGCTGGCGGAGCGTGTTCTACGTGAACGTGCCGGTCGGCGCGGTCGCCCTGCTGGTGGCCGGGCGGGTCATCGCGGAGTCGCGCGATCCCGCCGGCCGCCGGCTGGACCTGGTGGGCCAGGTCCTGGCGATCCTGACGCTGGGCACCCTCACCTTCGCGCTGATCGAGGGCAACACCCACGGTTGGACCTCACCGCCGATCCTGGCGCTGCTGGCGATCGCGGCCGTCGGCCTGCCCGCCTTCCTGCTGGTCGAGAGCCGCAGTGCCAGCCCGATGCTGGCGCTCGGGTTCTTCAGGGACCCGAGCTTCTCCAGCGCCAACGCAATCGCCATGCTGGTTGGCTTCGCGCTGCTGGGGTTCGTGTTCTTCAACACCCTCTACTTCCAGACGGTGCAGGGCTACAGCCCGCTCCAGGCGGGGCTGCGGTACGCGCCGAGCACTCTGATGATCGTGCTGGTGGCGCCGATCGCGGGACGGCTGGCCTCGCGCTACGGGTACTGGGTGCCGGTCACCGCCGGCACCACCCTGGCGGCCGCGGCCCTGCTGCTGTTCACCGGCAGCCAGGCCGGCACGCCCTACCCCGAGCTGCTCGGGCCGCTGCTGCTGCTGGGCCTCGGCCTGGGTCTGACCATCTCGCCGATGACCGCCGCCGCGGTCGCCGGGATGCCGCCGGGGCAGGCCGGGGTGGCGTCGGCGACCATCAACACCAACCGCCAGGTGGGCGGTGCGCTTGGGGTCGCCCTGCTTGGGGCGATCGTCACCGCGCGTTTCGGCGCGGAGCTGCCCTCCAAGCTGGCGCCGCTCCACCTCCCGGGGGCGGTCCGGGACAGCATCGAGGCCGCGGCCAGCCAGGGCGTCACCGGCGCCTCCGGGGCCGGCGGCGGCGGTGACGGCGGCGCGATCCACCAGGCGGTCAGCGACGCGTTCATGAGCGGGATCCACATCGCCTACCTCGTCTCGGGCGCCGGGCTGGCGATCGCCGCGCTGCTCGCGGTGTTGCTGCTGCGGCCCCACGCCCGCGCCCCGCGACCGGAGGCGCGCGAGCCTGATCGGGAGGCCAGCCAGGTGGGGCGCCCGCTCGCCTGACCCGCCTGATAGGCTCGCGCGGCCCACGTGCGACCGGTCCGACGACCCGAAGAAGGTGGCGACCCTTGCCCGACCCGCGCTCCAGAACCGTCGCGCACGGACCCGAGCTGGCGGGTGCCTGAGGACTTCCGGCCGATGGCGGCGTTCAGCCTCACCGAGCGGCAGCAGGCGCGGATGGCCGAGGTCCGCGCGCTGGCGCGGGATGTGCTGGCGCCGATCGCCGCGGCTGGCAGGCCCGGGCGGGTCAACCGTGAGCTGGTGCGCGCGCTCGGCGAGCACGGACTGATCGGCGCGCTGGTCCCGCCGCGCCGGGGTGGGCCGGCGCCCTCGGCGCTGGATCTGTGCCTGCTGCGCGAGGCGCTGGCGCGGGAGTGCACCGACGCCGAGACCGCGCTCGCCCTCCAGGGGCTCGGCGGCCACCCGATCGCGGTCGCGGCCAGCGACCCGGTGGCGCGGCGCTGGCTTCCCGCGGTTGCCGCCGGCGAGGCGGTGGCGGCCTTCGCCCTGTCGGAGGCGGCGGCCGGCTCCGACGCCGCCGGGCTGGAGCTGGACGCTTCCCCAGACGGGGACGGCTGGCGGCTCTCCGGCGAGAAGGCCTGGATCTCCAACGCGCCCGACGCCGACGTCTACACGGTGTTCGCGCGCACCACGCCGGGCGCGCGCTCCCGCGGCATCACCGCCTTCGCGGTTCCCGGCGACGCCCAGGGCCTGCGGGGCGAGCCGCTGGAGCTGCTGGGCTCCCACGCGGTGGGGCGGCTCCGGTTCGACGCGGTCCGGGTCACGCGGGCGCAGGTGCTCGGCGAGGTCGACCAGGGCTTCGGCCTGGCCATGCGCACGCTGGACCGCTACCGGCCGAGCGTGGGAGCGTTCGCGGTCGGGATGGCCCAGGCCGCGCTGGACGCGGCGGTCGCCCACGCCTCGACGCGGCGGACCTTCGGGCGGCCGCTGCACGAGTTCCAGGCGGTCTCGCACGCGCTGGCCGAGATGGCCACCCGCACCGAGGCGGCCAGGCTACTGGTGTACGCGGCCGCCAGCCGCCACGACGAGGGCGCCGGCGGCTCCAGCGGGCTCGCCGCCATGGCCAAGCTGCACGCGACCGAGACCGCCCAGTGGGTGGTCGACGCCGCCGTGCAGATCCACGGGGCCAGGGCGCTGGTGCGCGGCCACCTGCTGGAGCATCTGTACCGTGAGGTCCGGGCCCCGCGCATCTACGAGGGGCCCTCCGAGATCCAGCGGACCGTGATCGCACGCCAGCCGTTGCGAGGAGGAGGCCAGGGTTGAGCCCGTTCCGAGGTTCGGTCCCGCTCACCGCCTCCTGGGACCACTTCCGCTACCAGGAGGAAGGCGGCGTGGCCACGGTCACCTTCGAGGTCTACGCCGACCTCCGCGAGCTGCTCGCCGAGCTGCCCCGGCGCGACGGCGTGCGCGTCCTGGTGATCACCGGCCAGGGCCGCGGGTTCTGCTCCGGCGGCGACGTCCATGACATCATCGGCGCGCTGCGGGGGATGGGGCCGCGCGACCTGCTCGACTTCACCCGCATGACCGGCGCGGTGGTGCAGCGCCTGCGCGAGCTGCCGTTGCCGGTGATCGCGGCGGTCAACGGGGTGGCCGCCGGCGCCGGCGCGGTGATCGCCCTGGCGGCCGACTTCCGGATCATGGCCCGCTCCGCCTCGCTGGCGTTCCTGTTCACCAGGGTGGGGCTGGCCGGCGCCGACATGGGCTCGGCGTACCTGCTGCCCCGGCTGGTGGGGCTGGCCCGCGCCACCGAGCTGCTGCTGCTCGGCGACCGGCTCGACGCCGAGCGTGCCGCCTCGCTGGGCCTGGCCACCCGGGTGGTCGACGACGAGCGGCTGCCGGAGGCCGCCGGCGAGCTGGCCGGCCGGCTCGCCGGCGGACCGACCCTGGCCTACGCGGCCACCAAGGCGCTGCTCAGCCGCGAGCTGGACATGGGCCTCTCGGGCGCGATCGAGCTGGAGGCGATGACCCAGGCGCTGCTGCTGCGCTCCGAGGACCACGCCGAGTTCTACAAGGCCTTCACGCAGGGCCGCTCCCCCGACTGGAGGGGCCGGTGACCGGCGCCAGCCCGCCGGGGCCGGGCGGAGGCGGCCCGGCCGGGCCGCACGAGATCGTCAACGCTGCCGGTCTGGCGCCGCCGGTCGGGTTCGCGCACGCGGTGCTGGCCGCCCCCGGCCGCACGGTGTTCCTCGGCGGCCAGATCGGCGCCGACCAGCACGGCGGGATCGCCGCCGCCGGCATGGTCGAGCAGTTCGACCTGGCGCTCGGAAACCTGCTCACCGCGCTGGACGCCGCCGGAGGCCTGCCCGGGCATCTCGTATGGATGCAGATCTACGTCACCGACGTGGCCGGCTACCGTTCCCAGCTCGAGCGCCTCGGCCAGGTCTGGCGCCGCCACCTCGGCCGTCACTACGTCGCCACCGCCCTGCTCGAGGTCCGCGGTCTGTTCGACCCGGCCGCCACCGTCGAGGTCATGGGCATCGCGGTGATCCCCGAGTACCGTTGAGGCGCCGGGCAGTCGCCACGCGCTCGCCGATGACCGGGAGGCACCAACCATGACCGAGACACCGAGCCCGCTGGACTTCCTCGCCATCGACCGGCTGCTCAGCGAGGAGGAGCGGCTGATCAGGGACACCGTGCGCAGCTTCGTCGCCGACAAGGTGCTGCCGGAGATCGCCGGCTGGTTCGAGCGTGGCGAGCTGCCCCGGGAGCTGGCCAAGGAGCTCGGGGCGCTCGGCCTGCTCGGCATGCACCTGCAGGGCTACGGTTGCGCCGGCACCAACGCGGTCAGCTACGGCCTGGCAACGCTGGAGCTGGAGGCCGGCGACAGCGGGGTGCGCAGCATGGTGTCGGTGCAGGGGTCGCTGGCCATGTTCCCGATCCACCGCTACGGCTCCGAGGAGCAGAAGCAGGAGTGGCTGCCGCGCATGGCGGCCGGCGAGGCGATCGGCTGCTTCGGCCTCACCGAGCCGGACTTCGGCTCCAACCCGGCGGGCATGCGCACCAGCGCCCGCCGCGACGGCACCGACTGGATCCTCGACGGCACCAAGATGTGGATCACCAACGGCGGCATCGCCGACGTCGCCGTGGTCTGGGCGCGCACCG
>WNFZ01019462.1_pt1 | contig 10444 bp, 10 predicted proteins | sample 5400081 | NCBI WGS metagenome assembly WNFZ01 (sample SAMN13153365, study PRJNA577476) | soil metagenome | isolation source: 80 cm soil or saprolite under grassland replicate 1 | place: USA:California | collected 2016-06-15
TGCTCGCCGAGCTCGCCCGCACCGACATGCACCGCCTTCGTGTGCTCGAGCCCGACCGCGATGAGACGCGGGCGCTGCGGGCGCTGACCCGTGCCCGCGACGACCTGGTCGCGACTCGCGTCGCACTGGCCAACCAGCTGCGGGCGCAGCTGGAGCTCTTCTGGCCCGGCGCCGCGCGGATCTTCGCCGACATCGACTCGCCGATCGCGCTCGCCTTCCTCGAGCGCTACCCCAGCCCCGAGGACGCCCGTCTGCTCGGCGCCAAGCGGCTCGCCGCCTTCCTCGCTCGCAACGGCTACTGCGGCCGGCGCAGCAGCGACGGGTTGTTGCAGCGACTCCGCACCGCGCCGGCCGCGCGGACCGGCGAGCTCGAGGCCGAGGCCCGCCGCCAGATCGTGCTCGGCCTCGTCGCCGCGCTCAGGCCGATCGTCGAGCAGATCAAGCTCCTGACCAGCCAGATCCGCGGCGCGATCGACGCCCACCCCGACGGGCAGATCTTCCGCTCCCTCTTCCGCGACCCCAGGAGCGTCGTCACCGCGGCCGAGCTCGTCGCCGAGATCGGCGACCGCCGCGAGCGCTACGACACGCGCGCCCGCCTCGAAGCCCGCGCCGGCCACTGCCCTGTTGCGATCGAGTCGGGCAAGAAGAAGGTCGCCAGCTTCCGCTGGGCCTGCAACAAGACCCTCCGCGACGCCGTCTCCGTCCTCGCCGACAGCTCACGCAAACACAACCCCTGGGCGCAAAAGATCTACGCCGACGCGATCGCCCGCGGCTGCAACCACCCGCACGCGATCCGCATCCTCGGCCGCGCCTGGCTGCGCGTCATCTGGCGCCTCTGGCACGACCGAACACCCTACGACCCCAACCGCCACGGCAGCCTCAACCGTCTACTCGCAGCCCAGGGTTGACACAGGACGTCTGACGCGTCCCCGCCCACGTCAGTTCGCCTGCGGCTAACGCCGCTTCGCGAGCGTTAGCCTTCGGCTCTCATCGAGCTTCTTGGCGAGGGCTTCAGGACAGTTGCTCCCTCGGCCTAACGCCTCGGGTCGGTGTCCAGAAGTAAAGGCACTCTTTGTCAGGCGCGGGCCAGCGCGCCGAGGGCCGCAGGGATCGATTCGATTGCGGTCTCGATGTCCTCGTCCGAGATCTCGAGATGCGTGACCGCGCGGACGATCGTGGGATGCACCGTCGTCGAGACGAGCACGCCGCGCTCCTTCAGCCGCTCGATCGCGGCCGGGCGGTCCGGGCCGACATCGATCTGGACGAAATTCGTCTCGACCTGATCGAGATCGACCTTCACGCCCGCCCCGTCGAGACCCTCCACGAGGCGGCGCGCCCTCGCGTGATCCTCGGCGATGCGGTCGACGTGATGGTCGAGTGCGTAGAGCGCGGCCGCGGCAACGATTCCAGCCTGGCGCATCGCGCCTCCAAAGAAGTGCTTGCCGCGCCGGGCACGGGCCATCAGCTCCACGGACCCCGCGATCAGCGCACCAAGCGGGCACCCGAGGCCCTTCGAGAAGCAGAGCGTCACGGTGTCGAAGCCACGGGCTATGCGCGCGGACTCGACGCCGGTGGCGGTAGCCGCGTTTACGAGCCGGGCGCCGTCGAGGTGGACGGCCAGCTCGTGCTCCCGGCAGGTCGCGATGATCGCGTCGATCTCCTCGAGGGGCCAGGCGCGGCCGCCCGAGCTGTTGTGCGTGTTCTCTACCGCCACGACCTGGGTCGGCGCAACGTGGACGCTCGACCGGTCGCGGATCTCGGCCACGACCTGGTCCGGAGAGAAGCGCCCATTCGTTCCCGGAAGCCCAATCGTGAGCAGTCCCGAGTGCGCTGCCGGGCCGCCGAGCTCCGAGAGCATGATGTGGGCGTGCCGCTCGACGAGGAGCGCGTCCCCCGGGCGGCCGAGCACGTTCAGCGCGATCTGATTCGCCATCGTCGCGGTCGGCAGGAAGACCGACTCCTCCTGACCGAGAAACTCCGCCCCGCGCCGTTCAAGCTCGTTGACCGTCGGGTCCTCACGCTTCTGCTCGTCGCCGACACGGGCGCCGGCGATCGCCTCGCGCATTGCCCGGGTCGGCTGCGTCAAGGTGTCGGAGCGGAGGTCGATCACGGGGTCATTTTGCCGTTTTCAAGACCTCCCCCCGCCGAGTGATCTTCGGCCGCCGCTGGGACGCCGATGAGAGCCGTGGAAGGTGTCTCATGACGACGTCCCCGAATAGTCGTTTCATCGGCGGCGGTCTCCGGACCGCCTCCTCGACGACCCCGCGCCTCGACCACGGCTACTTCGAGAACGAGGTGCGGCCGATGCTCGGCTCGATCCTCCTGAAGAAGGGCTGGATCACCCACGACCGGCTCGATGCCGCGCTGGCGGAAGGTCGGATCACCGGCATGCGGCTCGGCGAGACCCTGCTGACGCGGGGCTGGCTCTTCGAGCCGGAGCTCGCCTGCGCTCTTGCCGAACAGTTCAACCTGAGGTACGTCGATCTGGTGCGACACCCGTTTGATCCGTCGGCGGCGCGCCTGCTACCACTCGAAGTCGCACGACGAATGTTCCTCGTGCCCGTGCGCTTCACTGATACGGGTCGGATCGAGGTCGCCGTCGCGGATCCTGCCGACGTCGACACCGACGCGCTGGAGCGGATCCTCGCTCGCGGCGTCGATCTTGTCGTCGGCGAGCGGTCGGCGATCCAGGAGGCGTGGCGCTACGCGCCCTCCGCCTCTGCGTAACTTGACAGTTGCGTAAGCTCGAGGACGACGCCCTCCCACGGCTCGAGCTCCGAACCGTACTCACGTCCGGCGGTGGAGAGCAGCACTCGGCCGGCAAGCTCGGTCCGCGCGGGCTCGTCCGAAAGGTTGAGCGCGACCGCAGTTCCGTCCCCGCGCCGCCAGGCCCACACACCCGGCGGCGCGGCCAGTGACGCGTACAGACCGGAGACCAGATCCTCACGTGCGCGCCGGAGCGCAAGCACTTCGCGACAGAAAGTGAGGAACGAGCTCCGATCGTCACGTTGGGCCGCAACGCCCGCGACATTGCCCCCGAGGGGTAGCCACGGATCGTCCCAGTCTCCGTCCCAGGGAAGCGGCGTGCGCGCGCCGTCACGGCCCGCCATGTCACGCTCGCGATCCGGGGGAATGTCGACCTGCGGCATCGCCAGCTCGTCGCCGTAGTACAGAACCGGTGTCCCGCGCAACGTCAGCAGCGCGAGCAGTGCCGCCCGCGCCTTCCGTGCGTCGCCGTTGCACATACGGGACGGAAAGCGAGGCATGTCGTGATTCGAGAGCGTCCAGGCGGGCCACGCCCTCTCCGGCAGGAGCTCTTCCGTCGTCTCGACAACGCCGCGCAGAGCCTCGGCCTCCAGCGGCGAGAAGCTGAAGGGAAAGTTGAAGGCGAGGTGGAGCTGGTCCTCACCGGACCCGTAGAACCCGGCGAGCTTGACGAGGTCCATCACCCAGGTCTCGCCGAGCAGGATGCGGGCCGACTCGTAGCGGTCGACGACCCTGCGCCAGCGGCGCTGGACGGCGTGCGTCTCGTCGATGTCGATCAGGACGTCCCGTTCCGAGGGTCCGTCGCGCAGCTCACGGTCCTTGACGATCGCGTGCGCGACGTCGAGGCGAAATCCCGCGACGCCGCGGTCGAGCCAGAAGCGCATGACGTCGTCCATCGCGTCGCGGACGTCGTCGTTCCACCAGTTCAGGTCCGTCTGCTCGGGCAGGAAGCTGTGCAGATACATCTGGCCCGTCTCCGGATCCAGCGTCCATGCCGGTCCACCGCCGAACGCACTCCGCCAGTTGTTCGGAGGGACCCCGTCCGGCTTCGGATCCCTCCACACGTACCAGTCCCTGCGTGCGGAATTTCGCGATGCACGCGCCTCCTGGAACCACGGATGCTGATCCGACGTGTGGTTCGGGACGAGGTCGATGACGACGCGGAGGTTTCGTCCGCGCGCGTCCGCGACGAGCTCGTCGAAGTCGGCAAGCGTGCCGAACACGGGCTGCACCTCGGTGTAGTCGGCGACGTCGTAGCCCCAGTCCCTGTCGGGCGAGACCGTGATCGGACTGAGCCAGAGCGCGTCGACTCCGAGCCACTGGAAGTAGTCGAGCCGGTCGATGATGCCGCGAAGGTCGCCCACGCCGTCCCCGTTGGAATCGGCGAACGAGCGCACGTAGATCTGGTACAGGACCGCGCGCTGCCACCACGGCTGACGATCGGAGGCCATGGGCAACGCTAACGTGTCGCGCATGGATCGAGAGTTACTGGCACGAAGGCTAAACCGGCGCGGCGAGCCCGCCTACCGCGCCGAACAGGTGTGGCGGTGGGCTGCAGGAGGCGCCGCCGACTACACGGCGATGACGAATCTTCCCGCACCGCTGCGCGGCGAACTGGAACGCGAGGTTCCCTTCTCGACGCTCGAGGTCGAGCGAGAGGCGAAGGCACGCGACGGGACGGTGATGGCGCTGTTCCGTACCCGCGAAGGTCATGCCGTCGAGGCGGTGCTCATGCGGTACCGCGACGGCCGACGCTCGTTGTGCCTGTCGTCACAGTCCGGATGTCCGCTGACGTGCAGCTTCTGTGCGACGGGGCAGATGCGCTTCGGCCGCAACCTGACGGCCTCCGACATCCTCGACCAGGCCTTGCACTTCCGGCGGCTGGAGCCGGTCGACCACGCGGTATTCATGGGAATGGGCGAGCCGATGCTCAACTTCGACTCGGTGATGAGGCCGCCCGGATGCTCCCCGACGTCGGCATCACGCACCGCCGCACGACGATCTCGACGGTAGGCTGGCTCCCCGGCCTGCGCCGCTTCGTCGACGAGATCGAGGAACCGATCCGGCTGGCCCTCTCGCTGCACGCCGCGACGGACGAGCTGCGCAGCGAGCTGATGCCGGCGAACGACCGCTACCCGCTCGCGGACGTCCTGGGAGAGTGCCGCCGCTACTTCGAGTTGCGGAGGCGGAAGGTGTTCGTCGAGTACGTGATGACCGTGCGAGAGATCACGAGTTCTCCGCAGCTTTCGCGTCACTCCGCCCAGGCAATTCGCTCCAAACTTGGGCCGCTTGAGTCGCCAACCGCCGCTAAGAAGGGACGCTCGCTCACGCGACATTCGTTCACGAGCTTGGGTGTCGGCGCCGCGCCTCTGTCGGCGGCGGGGGCTGCGTAGCGAGACTGTGACAATGGCGGTGGTGGCGGTCAGCGAGGCGAGGGCGAGCCCTGCAACGGGTGAGCCGGTCGTGGCGGTGCGGGGGCTGAGGAAGCGCTATGGCCGGTTGGACGCCGTGGCAGGGGTCGATCTCGAGGTGTATCGGGGCGAGATCTTCGCGTTTCTCGGCCCCAACGGGGCCGGTAAGACGACGACGGTGGAGATTCTGGAGGGGTCCCGGACGCGCAGCGAGGGTGAGGTCAGCGTCCTCGGCGTCGATCCTGCGCACGGCGACGCCGCCTGGCGGAACCGGATCGGCGCGGTATTGCAGGAGTCGCAGCCGGAGCCCGGCCTGACCGTCCGTGAGTGTCTTCAGCTTTACGCCGGCTACTACAGCGAGCCGCGCGAGATTGCGGAGACAATGGCGCTCGTCGGCCTGGAGGAGAAGGCGGACACGCTCGGCGAGCAGCTCTCGGGCGGCCAACGACGCCGTCTCGACGTTGCTCTCGCTCTGATCGGCGATCCGGAGCTGCTCTTCCTCGACGAACCGACCACAGGCTTTGACCCCTCGGCACGGCGGACAGCTTGGAGCGTGATCGACGGTCTGCGCTCGCTCGGGAAGACGGTGTTCCTGACAACGCACTACATGGACGAGGCGGAACAGCTGGCGGATCGCATCGCCGTAATCGCTGCCGGCCGCATTGTCGCCACGGGCACGCCGGCCACGCTCGGCGGCCGCAACCGCATGGCCGCCACGATCCGCTTCACGCTGCCGGATGAGACCCACCCCGGCGATCTCCCGCCGGAACTGCGCGCGCTCGCCGTCGGCGAGAACGGACAGCGGCTCACGCTTGCCACGGAGAGGCCACTCGTTCACGTCCGTGCTCTGGCCGAGTGGGCGCTCGCACGCGGCTTCGACCTTCCCGACCTCGACGTCCGCCGGCCGACGCTCGAAGACGTTTATCTCGAGCTCACCGCCAACGGCGCCAAGGAGGGCTGACGTGTTCCTCCTTCTGCGTTGGCTCTACCGCCACCTCCGCTTGCGGTCTGCAGCTTCCCAAAGCACTGGAATCCCCCACTCCGCCGTCGGCCGGGCGACGGCGCCGCGCGGCCCGCTCGCGCTCGTCCTCCACCAGGCGCGCTACGACCTGCGCGCGTTCCTGCGCAACCAGCAGAGCCGTTTCTTCACGCTGATCCTGCCGCTGCTCTTCCTCATCATCTTCGTCAGCATCTTCGGCAACGACACGATCGGCCCCACCGGCGTCAAAGCCTCCACCTACTACGTGCCGGGTATCTCCGCGTTGGCAGTGATCGCGGCGTCGTTCGTCAACCTCGTCATCTCGATCACGACACTGCGCGAGTCGGGCGTCCTCAAGCGTCGCCGCTCGACGCCGGTCCCCGCCTGGGTGCTGATCGCCGGACGGACGTTGACCGCAATCGGCATCTCGCTCGTGACGATGGCCGTGTTGCTGGTGGTCGGCCGGTTCGCCTACGGCGTTCACCTACCGACCAGGACGATCCCCGGCGTCGCGCTCACCGCCGTGGTCGGCGCCGCCACCTTCTGCGTCCTCGGTTACGGCCTATCGACCGCGATTCAGTCGGCCGACGCAGCCCAGCCCATGGTGCAGGCGATCATGCTGCCCCTGTACTTCATCTCCGGTGTCTTCATCCCCAACGTCAACCTACCGGGCTGGCTCCGACACGTCGCCGAGGTCTTCCCCGTCCAACACCTCGCCGACGGCCTCCACCATGCCTACGACCCCGCCGCGACCGGCGCCGGCATCGTCTGGAGCGACATCGGCGTCCTCGCCGTCTGGGCCGGCATCGGCCTCGTTGTGGCGCTCCGCCGCTTCAGCTGGATGCCCACCGCGGCGACCGGGTAGCCCAGCCCCTGCGGCCGAGCGCTCCCGATCACAGCAAAGGAGGAATATGAAGGGCATCAGGCACTTCCTGCGGGATTTCACAGCATCGGCCGTCAAGGAACACCTGCGGTCGCAGATCGAGGAAACAGGAGGTCCGCCAGACTTGACCAAGAACGAGATCGAGCTGGTGTGGTTCATCCGCGAGGGATCGTTCGACTGAGCGGGCAGCCGCCAGTCTTCAAGCGAGAGCGTTATCGGGTCATGAACAGCGCCAGCGATGGATCGCTGCCGATGCGAACGGAGGTCGTCGTCTCCGCGGACGGCACGACGATCGCCTATCGGACGGTCGGGAAGGGACCCGCAGTTCTCGTCGTCCCGGGCGCGCTTGCAGTCGCTACCGACTTCGACGCCTTCGCGCGGGAACTCGCCCACCGTTTCACCGTGCACACGATCGAGCGCAGAGGGCACGGCGAGAGCGGCCCGCAGGGAGACGACTACAGCATCGAACGCGAGTGCGAGGACCTGGCAGCGCTGCAGGCAACCACAGATGCCACCTTCCTCTTCGGACACAGCTTCGGAGGCTTCATCGCACTGGAAGCCGCCCGCGCCAACAAGGCGTTCGGGAAGGTCGCCGTCTATGAGCCGGGCGTTTCAATCGACGGCTCGATCGACACGAGCTGGGCGGCCGCCTGCCAGGCGCACCTTGCCCGCGGCCAGCACCTGGACGCCTTCATCACCTTCGTGCGAGGGATCAATCCACAGACAACCGGCAAGGCTCCACGCTGGCTGCTGAAGCTCATCCTGCCGGTAGCGATCAGGAAACGCGAGCGAGAGCAGAAATACCGGCGCTTGCCGGCGGCGATCCGAGAGCACGAGGAGGCCGCGCGTCTCGACAACACCTATCCCCACTATCGCGACGTGACCGCCGACGTGCTGCTGATGGCGGGCAAAGACGCCACCACGACCGGCGCCGGCCGGGCGAGCCAAAGCCTGTTGCCGGTCCTGCTGACCGCGACCCTCACGACATTTCCCGCGCTCGACCACTTCGGCCCCGAGAAGAAGCCGAAGCAGGTCGCCGAGGCCGTGTCGGCGTTCTTCGCCCAGGACACGCAGGCGGCTCGATGACGTGCCACCGCGCGACTTCCAGCCTCGACGCTCGCCAACGATCGGTCCCGCCAGGGCCTTATCCGCAGAGCACGAAACGGCAGCTCGAACAACTCGGCCCACAGGGCCGTCGACACCTGATCAATTCTCGAAGGTCGCAGGACGCACCGGACGATGAATTCGCAGAGGTTCTTCGCGGTGATCAGTCGATGTCATCGTCTCGCTCGGACATAAGAGGGGTATCCGGTCAGCTGCCCCCGGTTTTCGTCCGATCCGCGCGGCCGCGTTCGACCTCGGTGAAGAACGCCAACACGTGGTCGATCACCGATTGCGGATCAACCACCGGTGTCAGGTGGCCAACACCTGGCAGTTCGACGTAACGGCTGCCGGGGATCGCGGCGGCGACCTCCCGCGCGCGAGCCGCGAAAGTGTCGGCGTCCAACTCAAACCCGACGACCAGACACGGAACTCGTACCCGAGCTAGCTCCGCCAGTCGCTCCTGGTAGGCCGCGATAAAGGCGGCAGACCGGCGCCGTGCGTCGTTGTTGTCGGGAGACGCTTTGGCCGCCCACGACCGGACACCCGCGATGAGCGAATCGGCGGAGACGTCATCCCCCAACGACTGCGCGGGGTAGCTCGTCAGTAGGAGCAGCGCCTCTCTCACTGGATCTAGCTCCGGGCCACCGGCATCCAATACTGCCCACGCATCCTGTAGCAGCCGGCCGATGCTGTTCTGTCGGCCATAACCAGCGACAAGCGCCGCGCAAGCGACCAGGTCGGGACGTAGCAGCGCCACCTCTTGCGCGATAGCTGCGCCCTGCGACCATCCGAAGAGGCGAACAGGCTCGGTGTCCAGATGCTCGATGAATATCGCTACGTCGCGCACCGCGTCTTGAGGCGCGTAGGAGGCGCCAGTGTGGACGAACGTGGTCGTTTCGTAGCCGGCGGCCTCGAGAGCCGAAATGAACGGTGGAGCCCACCAGCCGGGATCAGCCTGCGGATTGCTAAGGATCACCACCGGAGGCCCCTGGCCGTAACGCTGGTACCGGCCCACGCCCTCGATTTCCAACCTCTGCTCCTCCTCCAATTGCGACGTGCGCGATGCTACTGCGGTGGAGCTAGCCGCAATGTCGGCGAACTGAGCGCGGACTACGAGGTCGTCGCAATGCTTCCCATCCCCGAGGCGCCCGAAGAAATCACGCCCGAATGGCTCACGGCTGCGCTGACCAAGACCCGCGTACTGCGGCGTGGGCACGTCACAGCCGCGCGGTGGGAGCGAGTTGGTCAGGACTACGGATTCACCGGTGTCCTCGGGCGCGTGCAGCTTCTTTACGAGAACGAGGACGGCGACCCGCCCGCCTCGATGATCGCGAAGCTGCCGATGGCGCAGGATGACGCCGTTTCGGCCTACCGAAAGCGCCAGGAGCGCGATCCCGCCCTCGTGGATCGCTACTACGAACGCTGCGCGTGTGAAGCGCGCTTTTACCACGAGGTCCCGGCGGCATTCGCTCCGGGCCTCTACTACTCGGCCGCTGACGACGCGCAGCGCCGTGTCGTCCTCTTGCTCGAGGATCTGGGCGGCGGCCGGCAGGGCGACGTCCTCGACGGTTGCTCGACCGATGATGCGGCGCTCGTGATCGAGGAACTTGCGCCGTTTCACGCAGGCTGGTGGGGGAATCGCGCTCCGACGTCCGAGTTCCCGCGCGCGGGGACCGACGATCCGCAGACGCGGCAGGATCGTTACGCGGCGCAACTCCCCCGCTTCTTCGCTGAGTACGGCAACGTCGTTCCGCCCGGCGTGAGCAGGATCGTCGAAGGGCTCGGGTCACGACTCGCTGCCGTTGCACAGGCTCTGTACGCACGCCCGCAGACACTGATCCACGGCGATCTACACCTCGACAACATGATCTTCGACGCCCGCGGTGAGGGCCGCTCCGTTGTCGTATTCGACTGGCAGACGGTGTCTGTCGGGTCCCCCGCCTGGGATGTCACGCTGTTTCTCTTCGGATCGCTCGGCGTCGAGGATCGGCGGGCCGCGGAGGCCCAGCTCTTCGAACGCTACGTGATGCTCCTGTCCGCGCACGGCGTTCGCGACTACTCGGTCGATGACCTTCGGCGCGACTGTGGGTTGGCGCTGCTCGTTCTCCTCGCCGGCACTGTTGTGTGGCTCAGTGCTCTTGAGCGTGGCGAGCTGACCGCCCGTGAACGCTCTCTGCAGCACGCGGCACTGGCCGACGGGCGCCTTGTCGCGGCCGTGATCGACCACGATGTGGGGCGCTGCTGGACAACTCGAAGCCGCGTGAGAGGTGCAGCAGATGAACCTGATCCCGTACAACCCGA
>WNFZ01034569.1_pt1 | contig 10444 bp, 8 predicted proteins | sample 5400081 | NCBI WGS metagenome assembly WNFZ01 (sample SAMN13153365, study PRJNA577476) | soil metagenome | isolation source: 80 cm soil or saprolite under grassland replicate 1 | place: USA:California | collected 2016-06-15
TCCAGCCGAAGCGCGGCCCAATCACCCGCAACGTCACGTTGCCGGGCGAAATCAAACCATACCAGCAGGCCACGCTTTACGCCAAGGTCGCGGGCTATTTGAAAACAATCACCGTGGACAAGGGCGACCAGGTCAAAGAAGGCGCGCTCCTGGCAGAAATTGAAGTTCCGGAACTGGAGGCCGATTGCAATCGATACAGGGCGGAGGTAAAAGTGTCGGAGACAGATTACAAACGCCTGAGCGAATCCCAAAAGAAAGCGCCGGACCTGGTGGTCCCGCAGACGGTAGATGACGCCGAGGGCAAACGCGACATCGCCAAAGCCAATCTGCAACGAACGGAAACACTGCTTCACTACGCCAGAATTACCGCTCCGTTTTCCGGCATCATCAGCAAGCGCTTGGTCGATCCGGGCGCCTTCATTCCAGCAGCCACTTCCGGAAGCGCCGCGCAAAATGCCGCCATCGTCACTCTGACGGACTTCCATCGGGTTCGCGTTCAGGTCGCCGTCCCCGAACTGGAAGCTTCGCTCATCGCCACAGACCAGCCGGTCAAGCTGACGGTCGATGGACTACCCGGGCGAACTTTCGACGGCAAAATCACTCGGTTCTCCTACACGTTGGATGAGGCCAGCAAAACTATGTTGGCTGAAATTGAGCTGCCGAATCCCAAACTGGAACTGCGACCTGGTATGTATGCCATCGTGAAAATCGGCATCGAGCGAAAGGAAGCCGCGCTCCTGGTGCCAGTCGAAGCATTGGTCGTGGAGAAAGCAGGCGCGTTTGTTTTCACCGTGGTGGACAACAAAGCCAGGAAGAGCCCGGTCAAGACCGGCTTCAACGACGGCGCTAACGTCGAGATTGTCAGTGGCGTGAAACCAGAACAGCCGGCCATCCTTGTCGGCAAACGCGTGTTGAACGACGGTCAAGCTGTCAAGGCAACGGAGGGGAAATGAATTCTCGGCTGCTGATGAATCTTCGAGTGTTTTCGTTGCGCGTGGTTCGGTTGTGCGCTTTGGCCCTCCTGATTCACCTTCCGGCCACGTCACGAGCGCAAGTCTCGGTTTCATCCAGCAGCGTTGCGACGAACAATGTTTATCCCATTGACCTGCCCACCGTCTTACGCCTGGCCAACGCGCAAAATCTCGACATTCAGATGGCCCGCGAAAGACTCAACGAAGCCAAAGCCAATCACGAAAGCGCCGTCGAGCTATTCCTTCCCTGGATTTCACCGGGGGCGGCGTATCGGCGGCACGTGGGTCGGATTCAAGCTGTGGACGGCTCAGTCTTCGACGCCGATAAGCAAGCTTACGCGGTCGGCGGCACCCTCACCGCGCAGTTGGAGCTAGGCGATGCGATTTACAAATCGCTCGCCGCGAAACAACTGGTCAACGCGGCGGATTACGGTTTGGAATCGCAACGGCAGGATTCCACGCTCGCCGCGGCTCAAGGTTATTACGACCTCGCCAAAGCCAAGGCCATCGTGAATGTCATCCAGGAGGCACTGGGCATTTCACAGGACTATCAGAGGCAACTGCATGATGCGGTTGGCGCCGGCATTGCGTTCAAAGGTGACGAACTTCGCGTGCAAACGCAGACAGAACGGCATCAAATCGCGTTGCGGCAGGCGCTGGAACAACAACGAGTGGCAGCCGCTCGTCTTGCACAAATCCTGCATCTGGACTCCAGCGTGGAAATGGTTCCGCAAGACACTGACCTCGTGCCGCTGACACTTGTTGATACCAATGCCCCGTTGGATTCGTTGCTGCAACAAGCGTTTAGGTCGCGTCCCGAACTCAAGCAGAGCAAGGCTTTGGTCACAGCAGCGCGCGATGCGCAGAACGGCGCGGTTTATGGCCCTCTGATTCCGTCGGTCGGGGCGCAGACGTTCGGAGGCGGACTCGGCGGTGGCAAAAATGGCAGCACTGGCAATTTCGGCCAATCAGAAGATTACTTCGTCGGTCTTGGCTGGAGAATTGGGCCTGGCGGCTTGTTTGATTTCGGACGTGTTCAGGCGAGCAAAGCGCGCCTGGAAACCGCCAAGCTTGGCGGAGAGAAGCTGCGCGACGAAATCATTCGTCAGGTGGTTGAAGGCCACGCACGCGCCCAGTCACTGCTCGACCAACTTGGCACAACGAAACAAAACCTCGCTACCGCTTCCGAGACTTTACGGCTGACACGCCAACGCAAGCAATTCGGCGTCGGTGCGGTGCTGGAGGACATCCAGGCCCAACAGGAACTGACTCGCGCCCGGTCTGATTACTTGAACGCGGTGGCTGAATTTAACAAGGCGCAATACTATCTACTGAAAGGGCTGGGCAGTTCCCCCGGCGCAGCCGGAACCAATGAGAGCGCGGCCCAGCCCAGGAACGAGAGATGAAGAAGAAGGTCCGACTGCTACCGTCGAGCGGCTATCTTGGCGCAGCGGCCAAGTGGGAAGTGAACCGCCCGAAGGTCGTGCCCAGCGGCCCGGCGACTCCGATGGAAAAAGTTGTCTTCGTTAGAACCCAGCTCATACTCCCCAGACCGTGGGATAGAATACAGTTTGCAGAGGCTGTTTTGCCCTGGGGCGAGGCGCGAGGGAGGGAGTGTATCCAAGGCGATACTCGACCGACCGAGCAACGAAGCCCCAGGGCAAAACAGCCTCTGCCCGCAGGGTTGCGGCGCTTTTGGCTTGTGGCTTCGTTGCTCGTCGGGTCACAGAGCGCTGCGGCTCTGCTCCCCTCCTCGCGCCTCGCCACAAGCCAAAATCGCCAATTTCAGGAGGGCGGTTTCCACCGGAAAGTACGGAGCATGCGAGCCGAAGACAATTCGATCAAAGGGCGCGCGGGCCGACGGCAATCCTTCGATCGACCCAATCATGCGGCCCACGGCGCCGTTGCCTTCGAGGCGTGAGATGTCCAGGAAAGTGTTGGGCTTCGCCATGAATGGAGAAAGAGCATCGGCCTGCGGCGCGCCGGAGAAGTGCAGCAATTGAACCCTCGCGGTCGGCGTTGCGTTAACAGCCTTCAACAGCGGGGCGAAAGTGGCCGGGCCTACATGGATGATGGGATGATGCACGCGCGGATCTTCCATCCCGAAGACCACCTGGAGAATCAAACCGCGTTCCGCTGTCATCTTGACGAGTGTTTCCATTCCGGGGTGATCCAGATCGAACGGCTGATAGCCGGGATAGATCCTAAGACCGGGCATCTTGTGGACCTCGTGACAGCGCCGCACATCTTCCTCCCAATCCGGCCAGGCGAGGTTGACGCTGCCAAAGGGAATCAGGAAACCTCTGTGCTGCCCGCATTCGGCCGCGAGGCGCGCGTTGACTCCATTCATGTCTTTCGAGAGCAACGCCTCGAAACTGCCGGCCCAGGCCTCGATGATTCGATGCTTCTTCAGCTTCGCCACCAGCGCTTTCGTGCTGCGATATTTCAACGCACGAAAGGGCCAGTCGAACAGGTTCACGTTCGTATCGATGATCCCGGGCGCCGCCGGAGAGGCACCGGTGCCGCGAGCCGCCTTCTGGGCCATCAGCGCTCGTGGCTTGGCCAAGGAAACAGCCGCGGCGCCGAGCACGGAGTCCTTCAAGAACCTGCGTCGATCGATCCGCTTCATTTGTCCGTGGAACGCTTTCATTTTACCCGTCCATCAAAGCTCGATCTTCATCCCTTTCTTGCGGAAGATGGAGGCGCAAATCCTCCGCAGATTCCCGCCGAAGATTTTCATCCGATCCGCCTTGGCAATGTCAGCGTCCAGAACCTTCCCCAGCTCGGTGGCGTAGCTGCGGCTCGGGCCATGACCACCCCAGACGAGCCGCTCCAAGCCCAGTTCGCGGATGGCGTACTCCACCATCCCGGAATGCGGATCGGATCCGGCGAATTCCATCAGGACGTTTTTGTAAGGCCGGACGGCGCGGACGCCGAGCTCCCAATCGCCGCCCGTATGACCGCAAATGATCGCGACCTGCGGAAAACGCTGCGCCAACTTCGCCACGTCCATGGGAGTCGATTCCGACGGAAAGTTGTCGCCGCCGGGCAAGCGCGGCGTCCCGCCCACCTTGAGCCAGGTGTGGATATAGACGTGCACCTCGAGTTCCGCGGCGAGCCGCATGATCGGATCGTTGTTCGGATGGCTGCAGGTGACCGCCTTCTTGCCCGTGCCCGGATATTTTATGCCGATGCAAGGCCCATGGCGAATCCACTTTTCGATCTTCGCACAACTCTCGTCGGAAAAACCCGGGTCGATGGGCGTGCGGCCGGAAAGGCGATCCTTGTCCCGCTCCAGAATCTTCAGGATTTCCGAGTCGTACTGGTAAGGAGCAAACGGCTCCTCCAGCGTGCCGCCGATTTCCTGGGAGATCGACCGCTCGATGCCCATGCGCTCGACGAAAAAACTGTTTCGCTCGTACTGCTCGATGGGGTTCTTCGCGGCAAAGCCATGAAAGTGGTTGTCCCAAATTCGATAAGCGACCAGTTCCTCGCGCGTCGGGAGTCCGTAGTCAGCGGGGTTGATCGAAAACTCGCGTGGGTTCATGTCTTGTGCTTTGCGACGCGGTTCACCGCGATGGCCGAGAATACGAAATCGCTCGAATTGTGCCAGCAGGTTTGTTGTGCAGGCGGGACGGCAACAATAGAGACGTCCGCGCAATCAGCCACGTCAGGGCAAAGAATTCCTTGTCAGTAATATCCGTCGGCACGCAAATTCATTCGATTCACGATGCCGGAGAACGCTCTTCCGGCGATGTTGTGCGCGAATTTTATGTGATGAGAATTTATCTCTGCCGCCTTGCCATTGGGCTCGCATCCGCGCGCGCTTTTGCCGACGCGTCCAGGGCGGCGTCTCCCGCCGACAGCGATTGGCCAGCCTATCTCGGTGACAAAGGGCGCAGCCTTTACCACGCCCGCGCCGACGAGTTCGCTGCGCGGCATCACGAGGTCGCGTTCGCCCGCCCAGCGTTTCGCGCGGAGGACGCGCCACAGCTCCGGCTGGGAAATCCGATGGACAGGCAATTGGTCACCTGACTCGGCCATGTCGTGGAGCGGGCTGCGCGCAACGAGGTGGGGTTGCGCGCGAGCCGGTGAACACTTTTCGCCGGATGTCGGCCTTGCCGTCGCCATCGGTGTCCTTGAAATACCAGAGATCCGGTGTGGCGGCGACGAACACGCCGCCTTTCCAGCACGCGACGCCCGTGGGCCGATATGCAACTCCGCCGGCACGTTGGCCCGCTTCAAGGCCAGATACAGGAGCGCGCTGTTCTCGGCTCCGGCCATTGGATCGTCGCTGGCATGCACCAGAAAAATCGGAGGCGTCGTCTTTGGAATTCGCAGGGAGGGAGCCAGGACGCTCTTGTCTGGTTCCACGCCGGCTGGTTGCTGCTCAATGAAATAGCCTGGATAGACTCCGACGGCGAAATCCGGCCGGCAACTGGCCTTGTCGATCTCGTCGATCGGTTCATAGCCGCGCTCATCGACGCGGGTGGCCGTCGCCACCGCGAGGTGTCCGCCCGCCGAGAAACCAAGGATGCCTATGCGGTTCGTGTGGATACTCCACTCCGCGGCCCGGCTGCGCACGAGGCTGACGGTGCGTTGCGCGTCGAGCAATGGACCTGGAGCAGGCAGCCGCTCCGGTTGCCCGGCGCGACGCGGCACGCGGTACTTCAGGACGAAGCCGGTCACACCGTTGGTTTTCAACCAAGCCGCCACTTCTTCTCCTTCCAAGTCCCAGATTCCAGTAACCTCCGCCCGGACAGATGACAACGGCCGTACCGACGTTCTGGTCTTTGGCGGGCCGAAAGAGGGTGAGCGTCGGTGTTTTGACGTTGGTAATCCACTTCGCGTCTTTTGTTGGAGCGTCGGAAGGCGCGCGAATACGTTCGGGACCGATCGTGCCGTAATCTCCTGGAACCGCTCCTGGCCAAACCGGAAGCACGGCTGGCTCTTCTGCGGCCTCGACGCAGCACACGATGGCAAGCCCGGCGAACACACCAAGCCAGCAGACGGGCCACATCTGGGCGAGCAGCTTCTCGCGAAAGCCACGCTTGCTTGTTTCCTGCGAATTGGATGGCGTGGCGTTCTTGCTTTCGACCCCGGATGTGATGATCGCGTTGCGAGGGACGGGAATGCGACCCGCAACTCTGATTTGTGTCGGCCTCGTGTCGCTCATAACTTCGAAATCAAATCTCCGTTGCTGAATCATAATTGAAGGGTTCAAGGCCGTAAATGAGCCGCTGAGTTGCGGACCATTTGGCTTCGCTGCAACGTAGCGCTCGTTTGAACTGCGCAACAGGAACAAGTTGTGCCTGGGGCTATTAGCGAGGGTGGGCTTGATTGGCGAGAGCCTCCCGTAACCGGATCAACAAGAGGCGAGGGTCGGAATCGGCCCCCGCATCCTCAGCTCGTTGGAAGTGCTGAAACTGCTGACCATCCTCGTTGGCGGAGGCGGCTGCGATGGGATTTAAAGGAATACGTCCACGGTAAGAAAGTTTCCCTTGCTCGTGGAACATTAGTTGCCAATTGTTTTTCATCGCCTCCTGCTCGCCCGGAAATCCAAGAAAACCAACGTGGCACGCCCGATGCAGGAGCAAAGTCGCGGTCGTAGACAAACAACTCCGCGTTCGAGCGGAGTCGCTGTGGAATGGATTCGCCAGCTTGTCATGAATGATCTGCGCTGCCATCCTAGTTCGACAGGTTTTCCAAAGATCGGAAATCAACAACCCGGTGCGTCCGCCACCCCCCATACTACCCTCAGAACCTCGATATGCGGAAGTTTGCGAACGTTTTTTCACCTCCGGTGCTCGGAACACTTGCTGGAGATCGTCAGCGACCACGGACAGACCGGCCTGCCAAGCGCCACGAAATAGAGGGTTTGGCCAAATAAATCAGATTTTTTGAAATAGCTGAACGAATCCTCCCGTATCGATCAGTGCAGCACAGGAACCCTTGAGAACTTTAGGCATGAGCGGCCACTTAGATGGGATCACGGATTGGAAGCACCTCGCCAGAGAGCTGACCTTGGGCGCCGGGAGATGGCTTGGACAGGCGAGCTGACGCACCAAAAATCGAAGCGCTGAAGCGCCGGAGAAGCTGGAACATGGAAAGTCCTTTTGTTCGAGAGCTATGAGCCAGTCTCCAGATCTACGCACGTTGCTGGATAGTTGGCCGTACGATCCCGGTAGGAACGTCCGGCTCGCACGCGGTGAAGGTGCGCGGGAGTTCATGGTGGTTCGCCAGCCCAGGGGACTCGAACTGTATGAAGTCAACGGCCGGCCCGATGGTTGGCGGCCATACGGGATGGATTCGGTCTTGGAACGTGAGCTGGGGAGGCTTGCGGCCGCCAGAAGGGCAGGTGCGGAGTACGCGTTTAAGCTTAGCGCGGAGAAATGTGCTGAATTGTTCGACGAGGGGACGCTCTACTACCATCGTTTCGTCAACTTTTTCCAGCTCAAGGACTGGGTGCGTGCGGAACGGGACACCGCGCGGACTCGTCGCCTGATGGATTTCGTCCAAGTCTATGGCGAGCACGAAGAGGATCGCATGCGGCTAGAGCAATGGCGCCATCACGTCACCCGGATGAACGCAGTGGCCCGGGCAATGATCCTTCTGGAGAGGGGGCAAGCAGATGAAGCGCTTACCATCGCGCGCGACAGCATCGAGGAAATCGAAGGCATTGGCGAGGAACTGAGAGGCCCCGGAAAACTCGCGGAGGCACTTATTCAGGGATTGGGGAAGTCTATAGAGGTATCCCCCGCTCTCCGCCCGCGTGAAGGTTCGGTCTTCATCCTGCAGGGGGATTACTGGACCATAATTTACCAGGGGAAAACTGAACGGCTAAAAGCGACGCGCGGTCTCTATTGCCTGGCTTGCCTCCTGCGCCATCCTGGACGGGAATTTCATGTCAGCGATTTGCTTATTCGTGTGGCCGACGTGCCGAAAGCGAGAACGGCTGGACAAACAGTCTCGCGGGTCGGCGGGGCCCGAGATACCGATCCGATCCTCGATGCGCAGGCCAAGGCCGAATATGTCCGGCGACTGGAAGAACTTCGAGGCGATTTGGCCGCGGCCAAGCAGTTGAACGATTCTGAGCAGGCCAGCAAGGCGCAGGAAGAGATGAACCTCATTGCCGATCAAATCGCCGCAGCCGTAGGACTCGGCGGGCGGGATCGCAGGACTGGTTCGGAAGCCGAACGGGCCCGTTCGGCGGTCACCAAGCGAATCAAAGGAGCGATAAGTCAAATCGACGAGGTCATGCCCTTGCTTGGCCGCCATCTGGCCGTCAGGATCAAGACTGGTCATTTCTGCTCCTATAATCCGCATCCGGATCGGCCCGTCGCATGGAAATTTTGATCTTTATTTGACTTTTTTGCGGTTGTGACACGAAAATTCACAACGTGACACGAAATTTCACGCCTTTATAAGCGTGGAATCACTCTGCAACTCGGCTGGCGGCCAATGGAGGAAAAGGATTTCTTCGGCTCCGCGATCCATTGGCGGTTCACCGGTGAGGGCGCTTCCCTCGCAAAGTCCACTGGGCTCAAGGTCCACTCGCTTCCCTGCCAGCTTATTGCCAGTCGCCAAAGCCGGATTTATTGCTGAACACTCCACGTCTTGTCGTAGAAGCGACCTGACGCCAAGGGACCGCTTGGAAAAAGGGGGCTCAGGGTCAAGTCAATTGACTATGGGAGTGTGCGGTATAGCCATCCCTTGCTCATGAACAACCCAATTCATTGAAACCTATGAAACGAATCTTGATACCTTTGCTCGGCCTGCTTGCAGTTGTCGTCACTGTGTCCCTTCATAATCGCTCGGGCGAGAGGATCCCGGGATCCAACATGTCGACCGCCAGCCACCCACAACCCGGGGTTGGCCCTCGCCAGGAAGAGAGTTCTGGCACCAGCTCGGGCCGGCTTCGCCCTCGGTTTCCGCAAACGTGGACTTAGGCGATGTGCTAACCCGAGTTGGTCATGCCATCAGCGAGACCCCAGGTAATCCACAGCTCAAAACCAAAGCGTATACTGCGACCTTCGACGGCTCAGGCTTCCAGTTGGAGCTGTTTCGTCCGCTGGTCCAAGTGCCGCTGGGCACAGTCGAAGCAGAGAATCTGCCCGATGACCCGTTCCACGCCGCTCCTACACCAATCACCAGCCCCTTTGAGAGCGAACCGAGCGCCCAAGCCCGTTTCCGGACGCTGTCCGTGCGCAGCGGTTCAGAAGTTCTGTATTCGCCGGAGCAGGCAGCCGTTTCCTGGTCGGTGCTCGGCAATACGGCCCAGGGCCTCTTGAGCAGCGAACATGGAGTCGTCGAGCACTACGAAACGGGCCCGACTGGGGTGGAAGTAAGCTGGGTTCTGCAGCAGCCCTTGATGGCGACGGATTCGCTGGAAATCGAAGCCGAACTCTCAGGCTTGATCTACTGGGGCCAGGATGGCACGGGGCACCACTATACCGATGGTCAAGGGGTGGCCAGAGTATATGTGAGCCAGGCCTATTTGGTGGATGCAGGCGGGACGAGAGTTGGGGTTCCGGTGATGGCCTACGGGAATTTACTGAGGCTGTCGGTGCCCGCCGAGACCCTCGGCCCGCTGGTCTATCCGGTCGCCATCGACCCGACGGTGGGAACCGAATTTGGCGTCGGCAACCCGACTGGCACTGGCGAACAGACTGCACCCGCGATCGCGGTAGCGCCCGACCGTGGCACCAATAGCAGCTATCTCGTCACCTGGACCGACACGCGGCTTTCAACGAACTCGGACATCTACGGCGCGCGGGTAGGGACCAACGGAACGGTTTTGGATCCCGGGGGCATCGCCATCTGCACCGCCACCAATGTTCAGGCCAATTCGGCCGTGGGCTATAACGGAACAAACTTCCTGGTGGCCTGGCAGGACAAACGCAGCGGCACGAACGACATCTACGGGGCACGCGTGGACATCAACGGCGTGGTTGTGGATACCAACGCCATCGCCATCAGCACGGCCAACAAGGACCAACTATCCCCGACGGTGGCCAACGTGGCTGGTCAATATCTTGTGGCCTGGCAGGATAACCGCGGCATCTATTACGACATCTACGGCGCGCGGGTGAGCAGCGGAGGCTCGGTTCTGGATACCAATGGGATTGCCATCAACACCGAAACCAATGCGCAACGGCTTCCCAAAGCGACGAGTATTGGCACCAACTACTTCGTGGCTTATTTCAGCGCCCAATCCTCCGCTGCCTACGACGTCTACGGCTCCCGGGTGACCTCGACGGGAGTGACGCTCGATGGAACCGGCATCCCCGTGTGCACGGTTTCCAACGCGCAATATTACCCGGCCGTGGCCGCCAACGGGTCCAATTACCTGGTGGTGTGGCAGGATCAACGCAACGGCGGCTATTGGGACATCTACGGCGCGAGGGTCACCAGCGGGGGTTCAGTCCTGGACACCAACGGGATTGCCATCAGCGTCACGAACAATACTCAAG
>WNFZ01037001.1_pt1 | contig 10442 bp, 10 predicted proteins | sample 5400081 | NCBI WGS metagenome assembly WNFZ01 (sample SAMN13153365, study PRJNA577476) | soil metagenome | isolation source: 80 cm soil or saprolite under grassland replicate 1 | place: USA:California | collected 2016-06-15
GAGGCGATCCCCACCCCGAGCCAGAACCCGAGCCGCTCGAACAGCTTCCGGGCGGTCGGGTCGCCCTCGCGGGCCGCCTGGAACACCACCTCGCCGGTGACCTTCTCGGCGGCGCCGGCGAGCTGCGCCAGCCGCCCGCCCGGGTCGGCCTCGGCGGCGCGGCGGCCTGCGCGGCCCAGCGCGCCGCCCGACGCCATCGCCTCCAGGCAGCCGACGTTGCCGCAGGCGCACCGGTCACCGTCGGGATCGACGGTCATGTGGCCGACCTCGGCGCCGAGCCCGGAGCCCCCGCGGTAGACCTGGCCGCCGAGAACCAGGCCCCCGCCGATGCCGGTCCCCACCGTGAGCAGCACCATGTGGTCGCTGCCGACGCCCGCGCCGAACCGCGCCTCCGCCCAGGCGGCGGCGTTGGCGTCGTTGTCGACGACCGTCGGCAGCCCGCTCGCCTCGTAGAGCAGGCGGCGCAGGGGGAGCTGCCGGTAGGCGTTGTGCGGGGCCCAGCGGATGCGGCCGCTGGGCCAGTCGACCAGGCCGGCGGCGCCGACGCCGATCGCCTCGACCCCGGGGTGGCCGGCCCGCAGGTCCTCGATCACCGCGAGCATGGCCGAGATGGTGGCGCGCTCGTCGTCCATGGGGGTGGGCACCACGGCGCGCTCGACGATGCGGCCGTCGGCGGTCACCACGCCCGCCGCGATCTTGGTCCCGCCGATGTCGATGCCGACCGCCTGCCGCGCCCGCGGGTCGGGCGGGAGCGCGGCATCGCCGGCGAGGACGGGGCCGACGACCGGGACGGGGCGGGGGGCTTCGAGGTCGGGTTCCATGGGCGCCAGCCAGCTCAGCCGATGTCGATGCGCTGCAGCCTGCCGGGCCGCCGGGTGCCGGCGTCGCTTGCGTCCAGCAGGGCGCGCGCCGCCGCGAGCAGCTCGGCGCCAGCCTTGAGCAGGTGCTCCACCGCCTCGGGCCGCGCCTGCCGCAGCGCCGCGATGCCCGCGCACAGCGGGCAGACCAGGCACTCCGGCGCCGGCCCGGCGGCCGGTCCGGGTCCCGCCGGCCCGGCCTCGTGGGCCTCGTGGGCCTCCTGATGCGTCAATGCCACCTCCTCGGGTGCCGACCTGGGTGCCGACCGGTGGTCGCCCCAGGGTTCGGGCAGGTTCAGGGCCGGCCGCCGTCCGCGGCCCGGGCGTGCCCGGCCTCGGACGGAGCGAAGTGGACCACCAGCGCGCCGGCCCGCAGCGTGGCGGCCACCACCTCGAGCGAGTGGAGCGCCTGCGGCAGCAGCACGCTGCGCTTGTAGGAGCCGACCTTCACGTACAGCTCCTCGCCCTTGCGCAGCACCTCGAGGTCGCCGCGGTCGGCGAAGGGCAGGTCGAGCCGCAGCGCGTAGCCGCCGGCCTGCTCCTTGGTGACCCGCATGGGCTTGGTGTGCGCCAGGACCGCGGCGGGGTCGCGCTCCCCGTAGACCGTGTCCGCCACCTCGTTCAGGCGCTCCAGGCCGACCATCTCGGTGTCGAACAGCCGGCAGGTCAGGATCGGCAGCGGCGAGAACGACTCGGTGATGGCGCGGAAGTGGTCGGCCTGGATCTCCTTCCACTTGCCGAAATAGGGGTCGGTGACGTCGTCGGGCAGCAGGCGGTTCACCACCACGGCGTCGACCTGGTAGCCGAACAGCGACAGGTACGTATAGGTGCGGCGCGCCTCGGCGACCACCATCTTCTCGGGGTTGACCACCAGCCGGACGCTGGACGACTCGGGCTCGGCGAGCAGCGCGCGCACCCGCTCGAGGTTGCGGTACAGGCGCTCGACCGCGCTGAAGACCGCGTCGGAGGCGATGGGCGGCAGGTTGCCGAAGCGCCCGAGCAGTGGCCGGGCCACCGTGGCGATCCGCCGCGAGGACGGGAACAGGCGGTCGATGTACCACGACAGCGCGTCCGGCAGCGACAGCAGGCGCAGCGTCTCGGCGGTCGGCGCGCAGTCCACCACCAGCAGGTCGTAGCGGCCCTGCTCGTGGTAGCGGTTGATGTCGATGAGGCTGAACAGCTCGTCGAGCCCGGGGACGACCGACAGCTCCTCGGCCTCGACCACGTCCGTCCCGCCCCAGTTGAGCAGGCTGACGACGTAGTCCTGGATCGCCCGCCAGTTGGCCTCGAGGCGGGCCTGGCTGTCGATCTGCTCGGCCCAGAGGTGCGCGGCCACCGCCGTGGGCTCCGTGCCGAGCTCGAGGTCGAACGAGTCGGCCAGCGAGTGGGCCGGGTCGGTCGACAGCACCAGCGTGCGGTGACCGAGCCGGGCGGCCCGGGCGGCGGTGGCCGCGGCCACGGTCGTCTTGCCGACACCGCCCTTGCCGGTGAACAACAGGATCCGCAACGGCGCTCCCATTGGCTCTCGTCTGCCGGTTTCGTCTCCCCGCCCTGGTCACCGGCAGCCTACGCCGAGCCGCGAGCGCCCGACAAAGGAACTGCCGGTCTCGCTCAGCCCGACTCGACCCGCCGTTTCAGGTCGTTCAGCGCGGAGCGCACGATCTGCCTCGCCGCCTGCCGCTTGACCAGACCCGGCAGCGGCATGCCCAGCTCGACGTCCAGCCGGTAGGTGACCCGGGTCGCGTCCCCGAGCGGCTCGAGCTCGTAGGAGCCGCTCAGGTCCTGGAGCGTCCCGCCCCGGTAGGTCCAGGACACGCCCGCCTCGCGCGGGGCGTACCGGTAGGCCAGCCGGTACTCGGCGCTCATGACCGCCGTGCGGAGCTTGAAGGCCACCACCGAGCCCCGGCCCCGGCGGTCGCGCTCGACGACCTCGACCTCCTCGAGGTTGCCGACCCAGTCCGGGTAGGACTCGAAGTCCACGACCACCGCCATGACCTCCTTGGGGGTGGCGCGGATCTCGATCGACCCCTCCGCGTGCTCCGCCATCCGCCTGCTCCGCCTAATCCACCGGGTGCAGGAGCATCCGGCCGGTGGCGCGGAAGTGCCCCACGTTGACGAGCCGGGTCCGGCCCACCCGCATGCGGCTCACCCTGGGCTGGTGCACGTGGCCGAAGTACAGGTAGTCCGGCTGGTGCTCCTCCACGTAGTCGAGCAGGGCCCGGCTGCCCGGCTCCGGCCGGCCCGCCACCACGTCGAAGCGCAGGTCGTCGACTGCCGGCGGCATGTGCGAGCAGAGCACGTCGACCGGTGGCAGGCGGGCCACCTTGGCGGCGAACTGCGCGTGGGTGACCTCGGACACGTGCGGCCTCGAGCCGCGCGGCAGGCCGCCGCCCACAAAGCCGATCCGCAGCCCGCCGACCTCCACCGCCTCCCCGTCCAGGTGCCGGACCCCCGGGCGCAGCAGGTCGCGGAACTGCTCCGGGAAGTCGGCGTTGCCGTGGGTCAGGTACGTCTGCTCGGGGAAGGCGGCGAACACCGCCTCGTACTGGGCGCGGCAGGCCGCCCGCACGAACTCGCGAGCCTCCGCCTCGCGGCCGGCGATGCCGTCGCGCAGCACCTGGCCCGCCTCGTCGAACCGGCCCGCGGTGCGCAGCTCCGCAAAGCGCCGCGTCGCCTCCGGCCCGTAGACGTCCGCCATGATCCCTTGCAGCGAGCGGTAGTCGATGAGGTTGAGCAGGTCGCCGCAGACGAGCAGCACGTCGGCGCCGGCGGCCTCGGCGCGGAGCCGCTCCGCGGCGCCGTGGATGTCGGAAACGACCTTGATGCGGATGGCGGCTCCCTCCGGCGGCTCGGGTGCGGCCTCACCATGCTACGGCACGACCTCCACGGCCGGCCGGCGCTACGCTCGGACCGGCAACCGGGGAGCGAGACGGGAGGGTGGCGTGCCGCTGCCGGCCGGGCCCGTGGTGGGGACCTGCGGCTTCGGGTACCAGGAGTGGCGGGGGCGCTTCTACCCGCCAGAGCTGGCGCCCTCGGAGTGGCTCGGCTTCTACGCGCAGGTCTTCGAGGCGGTCGAGCTCGACGGCACCTTCTACCGGCCGCCCGAGCCCGCGGTGGCCGCCTCCTGGGCGGCGGCGCCGCCGGCTCAGGGGTGCTGGACGCGGTCGAAGCGGTGCGGGTCGAACAGCTCGACCGGCAGGTCCGTCCGGCCGGTGAGCGCGAGCTGCGCGGCGGCCTCGCCGATCACCGGCGCGAACTTGAACCCGTGCCCTGAGAAGCCGGCCAGCACGGTGAGGCCGGGAAGATCGCGGCGCCGGCCCACCACGAAGTGCCGGTCGGGCGTGAGCGCGTACGTGCACGGCTTCATCCGGACAGGCCGCGGCCGCAGTCCCGGCAGGCTCGCCGCGACGATGCTCCCGGTCAGGGCGGCGTCCGCCTCGTCGGGCGGCCGCGGCCCGACCACCGGGTCGACGGGCTCGTCGGTGCCCGGCCAGTCGTGCGTCGCCACCTTGACGGTCGCGCCGTCCAGGCTGGGACAGCCGTACCAGGAGCGCTCGCCGCTCGGGTCGCTGCGGATGAAGATGGGGAACCGCGCCGTGGAGAACGCCTCGGGCGAGGTCGCCGCGAACCAGCCCGGCACGCGCCGGACCACCTGGAGGGGCAGGTCCAGCCCTGGCGCGAGGCGGGGCAGCCAGGCGCCCGCCGCCACCACCACGTGCCCCGCCACCACATCACGACCGGGCAGCCGCACGACGGGCCGGTCCGGGTCGGGCACGATCTGGTGGACGCGCTCCCCCGTGACCAGGCGGGCCCCAGCGGCACGCGCCGCCCGGACCGCCGCGACCACCGCCCGCTCCGGCCGGACGACGCCGGCGTCCTCCTCGTAGAAGCCGATCGTGCCGTCGTCGACGCGGTGCTGCGGGAAGCGCTGCCGCACCTGGAAGGTGGAGAGGATCTCGTGCTCCAGGCCGTGCGCGGCCGCGGACGCGACCGCGCCGCCCACCACCGGCGACCCCGGCGCCCCGAGCACGAGGCCACCGGTCCGCTGGACCAGCTCCTCCCCGGCCACGCGCTCCAGCTCGTCCCAGAGCCGCCAGGGAGCGCGTGGCTCCCCATCGCGCCCAGGCCGACGACCACCACGTCGGCGTCGGCCTCTGGAGCTGGGATGCGCATCCGGTCGGGCTCCCTCCCGCCGCTCGACGACCGCCCGGCGATCTCACCGCAAAATTACCAGTACACTCCTGCCGTTGCCGTCGGCGCCCTGCACCGCGGGCACGAGCGAGGAGGGACGAAGTGCGGGCACAGCAGCAGGCGGGAAGATGAGCCCGCGCCGCCCGGACACCGACCCGGACAACCTGCTGCGGGTGCTGCGGACGAGCCCGGTGTTCAGCGGCGGGGAGCCCGCCACGCTCGTGTCGCTGGTCCGGGAGGCCGCACCGATGCCGTACCCGGCCGGCGCCTTCCTGTTCCGCCAGGGCGAGCCGGCCGCCCACGTGTTCGTGCTGACCAAGGGCGAGGTGGCGGTGGTCTCCCCGGCCCGCGGCGGAGCCGAGCAGGTGCACGGCATCCTCGGCCGGGGGGACCTGCTCGGCGAGCTCGCCCTGCTGGCGCACGGCCGCCGCACCGCCGGCGCGAGGGCGACCTCGGCCACGGTCGCCTGGGCGATCGGCCGCGACGCCTTCTGGGCGTTCCTCGACGCGACCCCCTCGGCCTCGTCCGCCCTGCTCCGGCAGGTCGCGGAGCGGCTCGCCGCCCGCGAGGCGCTCATCGACGACCTGCTCTCGCTCGACGTCAAGGGCCGCCTGGCAAAGGCGCTGCTGCGGCTGGCCGATCGCCACGGCCACCCCGCCGGCGACGGCGGCGTCGAGATCGGCGTCCGGCTGACCCACCGCGAGCTGGCGGGCATGGTCGGGGCGAGCCGCGAGAACGTGAGCCGCGCGCTCGCCACCTTCCGCAAGCGCGGCCTGGTCGCCTACGACGCCACCGCGATCCGCGTCCTCGACCCCGCAGCCCTCCGCCGCCTGACCTGAGCGCTTGTGTCGAACATCACACGAGGCGGGTGACGTGCATCACCGACAGGACGGGCACGGGACGGTAGCTTTGCCGTAGTCCTCCAGGTCCTGGCGGAAAAACAGGAGGAGCCCGCCAGAACCGAACCAAGAGGACCAGGCGGCTGGAACGTTGATCCGGCGACAGGGGGGATCGCCGGCGACGGGGGGATTGCCAACGGCCCAGCCGCCGGGCGGTGCCGGCCAGGGCGCGAGCCCGCTCTCGCGACCGGCCGGCATCCTGCCAGGCCCGCCTCGTCACGGCCGAGGGCGGGCCTGGCACTTTTCTGACGTCCGCAACGGCGGCACCTCGACCTGGCCGTAGGACCGGGACCGCTCGAGGACCGCCGCGGCCGCGGCGGCAAGCGAGCCGAAGGCCGCCACCCCCTCCGGAGCGGCCCGCCCGGCGGCCTGGCCGGTGGCCACGAACAGCGGCGAGACCCCGGCGGCGCGCGCCGCGCCCACGTCCACCGGGTCGTTGCCGATCAGGTAGGAGGCGGCCAGGTCCAGCCGGAGCTCACGGGCGGCCGCCTCCAGCATCCCCGGGCCCGGCTTGCGGCAGCGGCACGTGCGGGCGTAGCCGACGACCACCCCGGCGGTATGGTGCGGGCAGTACCACACGCCGTCCAGCATCACCCCGCCCGCCGCCAGCAGCTCCCGCAGCCGGCGGTGCACCCGACCGACCGCGTCCTCCCCGTAGCGGCCCTTGGCCACCCCCGCCTGGTTGGTGACCACCACCAGCGCGAAGCCCGCCGCGGCCAGCCCGCGCAGCGCCGCGGCCGCGCCGGGGACGAGCCGGACCAGCCCGGCGTCGTGCAGGTAGGGGACCTCCTCGAGGACGGTCCCGTCCCGGTCGAGGAACACTGTGGGGCGGGCCGGGCGGGCCGCTTCCCGGGTCACGTCCGGCTCGCCAGGTACGCCTCCACCCAGCCGCACAGGGCATGGCCGATGGTGATGTGCCCCTGCTGGACCACGTTGGGGCTCTGCGCGTCCACGTGCAGCGCCACGTCGGCCAGCTCGTCCAGCGGCGAGCGCGACGGGCCCAGCAGCGCCACCACCTCCAGCCCCCGGTCCTTGGCCACCGCCCCCGCCCGCAGCACGTTCTCGGAGCGCCCGCTGGTGGTGATCGCCACCAGCACGTCCCCCGGTCGGCCGAGCCCCTCGACCTGGCGAGCGAACACCTCCGCGTAGCCGTAGTCGTTGCCGACCGCGGTGAGGTGCTGCGCGTCCGCGGCGCTGCCACCGTTGCCGCAGAACAGCACCTGCCCGCCGGCGGCGAGCGCCTCGCCCACCAGCCGGGCCGCGCGCTCGACCGCGGCCGCGCCCGGCCGCGCGGTCAGCGACGCCGCCGCGGCGGCCGAGGTCGCGAGATAGGCGGCGATATCGATCACCAGCGCACTCCCCGGAAATCGAGCTCCACTCGCGTGCACGGAGCGCCGGCCGCCTCCAGCGCGGCCGCCACCCGTGCCCGGCGGCGGGGTGGCGCCGCGAACAGCAGGAAGCCACCACCACCGGCGCCGGGCACCTTACCGCCAGCCGCACCGGCCTGGCGAGCCACGGCGTACAGCTCGTCCAGCCTGGGGGTCGCGATGCCCGAGGCCAGGCGGCGCTTCTGCCGCCAGCCCTGGTGCAGTCCCTCGGCGAAGGCGGCGAGGTCACCGCGCAGCAGCGCGTCCCGCATGGCCTCGGCCAGCGCCTTGATGGCCGCCAGGCTGTCCATGCTCTGGGCGGAGCCGCCCAGCACGCCGTCGACCTGGCGGCGCAGGATGCCGCCGTCGGTGCGGCCCCGGCCGGACCAGGCGAGCAGCAGCGACCGCTCGAGCTCCTCCACCACCTGCGGCGCGACCGCCAGCGACCGCACCGTCACGTCCTCGTCGCCGTGGAACTCGATGAAGTTGAGCCCGCCGAAGGCGGCCGCGTACTGGTCCTGCATGCCTCCCTCGATCTTCAGGTCCACCCGCTCCACCTGGTACGCGCGCCAGGCCAGCTCCGCCGGCGACCAGGTCCGGCCGCTGGCCGCCCCGACCGCCGCCAGCATCGCCACCACCAGCGCCGAGGACGAGCCGAGCCCGGAGCCGGGCGGCGCGTCGGTGGCCAGCGTGAGGTCGAGCCCGCGCCGCGGCGCGAGGTCGCGCAGCACCGCCTTGACCAGGTCGAGGTGGCCGTCGAACACCAGCTCGTCGTGGGCGAACGCGGCGCGCGCCATGAGGTCGAGCGACTCGACGTGGTAGTCGCGGTCCGCGCGGGCGCGGACGTGCGCGGTGGCGCAGCGGGCGATGGTCGCCGACAGCACCGCCCCGCCGTGGCTGGCCGGGTAGGGCGGCACGTCGGTTCCCCCGCCCGCAAAGCTGACCCGCAAGGGGGCGCAGGCCCGCACGTCCACTAGCGGGACGCCTCCGCCAGCAGCTTCTCCAGCCGCGAGACGACCGCCTCCCAGGAGAACTCGGCCTCCACGCGGCGACGGCCGGCCGCGCCCATGGCCCGCGCCCTGGGAAGGTCGGCGAGCAGCTCCGCGACCGCGCCGCCGACCTCGCCGGCGCGCCGGCCGTCGACCACCGTCCCGGTCACGCCCTCCACCACCGTCTCCGGCGCGCCGCCCGAGCGGCCCGCCACCACCGGCAGCCCGGTTGCGGCCGCCTCCAGGAAGACCACGCCGAGCGCCTCGAGGTCCATGCCGAGCCAGCGGGTCCGGCACGGCATGGCGAACACGTCCCCGGCGGCGTAATGCGCTGGCAGCTCCTCCCAGGGCACCTCGCCGGTGAAGTGGACCCGGCCCGCCACGGGGCTCGACGCGGCCATGCGCCCGAGCTTGCGCCGGTACGGGCCCGGCCCGACGATCAGCAGGCGCGCGGCAGGCACCCTGGCCACCACCTGCGGCCACGCCTCGATCAGCCGGTCCTGGCCCTTGCGCGGCACCAGCCGCGACACGCACACGCACACGGGGTCGTCCCCGAGCCCGTGGCGCGCGCGCACGGCCCCGCCGTCGACTCCCGGGTGGTACACCCCGGCCGCCACCCCGGAGGGCAGCAGCTCCACCGCGCAGCGGCCCCGCGCGCCCTTCTCCACCCGCGCCGCCGACCACCTGCTCACCGCGGTGAGCAGGCGCACGTCCCCGGCCACCCTGGTCATCAGCCGCCGCGCCAGCGGCACGCCGCTGACCGCGACCTCCACCCCGTGGGTGAAGCCGGCGCAGGGCACGCCGGTCTCGCGGGTGAGGCGGCGCGCGATCAGGCCGAGCGGGAAGGCGGCGCCGAAGCAGACCAGGTCCGGCCGGACCTCTCTGACCAGCTCGACCGACCGCCGCGCCACGTCGGCGGTCGGCAGCATCCGGCTGGTGGGGTGGCGCACCACCCGGTAGGGCTCGCCCGCGTCGAACTCGGCCGCGCCCGGCCAGGCCGGCGCGTACACCACCACCTCGCCGGGCGGCAGCCGCCGCACGAGGTTGTGACAGTACTGCTGGATCCCGCCGGCCCGGGGCGGGAAGTCGTTGGTGATCAGCAACACGCTCACGGCGCGCGATTCTATCCGCGGTGCCGCCGTTGCGCTCGGCCCGCCGTCCAACGCCGCCCTCAGGCCCCTGGCGCCGCGCCGGAGTTGCGGGTGGCCCACAGGCGCGCCTGGGCGATGCGGGCCATGGTCGGCGGGTGGCTTGAGAACACCGCCACCAGCAGGCGGTTCGGCCGCAGGTCGGCGCGGTTCTCCAGCGCCAGGCGGCGCTCCACCGCCACCGCCGTCGCGGGGTCGCGCGACACCTCCAGCGCCACCCAGTCCGCCCGCGCCTCCACCCAGCGGCTCACCGCGCTCCCCAGCGGCGACGCCAGCAGCCCGCCCACCACGCCCAGCAGCAGCAGCCCGGGCGCCACCCGCGCATCGCCGAGCCCGCCCACGTGCAGCAGCTCCCGCAGCCACGAGCGCTCCAGCAGCCAGCTCACCGCCAGCACACCGGCGGCGGTCAGCAGCGCGCCCGCCAGCGTGCCCCGCAGCACGTCCCGGTGCCGCACGTGCGCGAGCTCGTGCGCCAGCACCAGCGCCACCTCGTCCTCGCGCCCCGCCGGCGACGGCCGCTCCCCGTCCCCCCGCTCCCCGTCCCGCTCCAGCAGCGTGTCGTACACCACCACGCGCCTGGTCCGGCCGACGCCGGACACGTACGCGTTCACCCGGGTCGTGCGCCGGCTGGCATCGCTCACCAGCACGTCGCGGACGGGCACCCGCATCTCGGCCGCCAGGCCCAGCACCCGCTCCCGCAGCGGTCCCGCCGGCAGCGGCACGAAACGGTTGAACAGCGGCTCCAGCACCACCGGACCGAGCAGCGCCAGCGCCACCACCAGCAGCGCCGCCACCGCCGCCGCCGACCACGGGAAGCCGAGCCACCGCCAGTGCGCCGCAAGGATCAGCGCCGGCACCGGCACCACCGTCAGGACCAGCCCGACCGCCCGGCTCTTCGACCAGTCCACCAGGAACCCGCGCAGCCGCTGCGTTGCAAGCCCCGCGCGCACGTCCTGGCCGAACGCGCGCAGCGAGAACGGCAGCGACACCA
>WNFZ01016477.1_pt1 | contig 10441 bp, 10 predicted proteins | sample 5400081 | NCBI WGS metagenome assembly WNFZ01 (sample SAMN13153365, study PRJNA577476) | soil metagenome | isolation source: 80 cm soil or saprolite under grassland replicate 1 | place: USA:California | collected 2016-06-15
GCTCTGAATCACGGCATTGCGAATGCGTATGGCGTCATACTCCCGCAGGGTTGGACCAAGACCCTGATATTTATCGTGGTCGCGCCGGTGATTGGGCTGGTCATGGCGCTGGTTTTCAGCATCGCCGGATATTGGCTGCTGAAGAATCGAACTCCCAGCACCGTGGACAAATGGTTCCGTAAGCTGCAACTTCTTTCAGCAGCGGCATACAGTTTGGGACACGGGGGCAACGATGCGCAGAAGACCATGGGAATCGTTGCCGGTGCCCTGTACACGGCAGGAATCATGAGTAAAGCCGACATGGCTGGCAATTGGGGACGCTTTCATTACTGGATCATTCTCGCCGCGAATGGTGCGATAGCCGCTGGTACATATTTCGGTGGCTGGCGCATTGTTCACACCATGGGATCAAAGATCACCAAGCTGAAGCCCTTCGGTGGTTTCTGCGCCGAAAGTGCAGGCGCCCTGACCCTGTTCGGTACGGCGCTGGCGGGGATTCCCGTGAGCACCACGCACACCATTACTGGCGCAATCGTTGGAGTGGGTGCGGTGCACCGGCTGTCGGCTGTCCGATGGGGAGTGGCCCGGCGCATTGTGTGGGCCTGGCTACTGACGATTCCAGCATCAGCGGCAGTGGCGGGATTGGCCTTCTGGATTGTGTGGATGTTCAATCGCGGGGCGTAAACGAATGCAGAACTCAGAAGTGAGAATGCTGAAGTGAAAACATGACAAAGCATTAGCAATGACAGTGCAGTCGAAAAGCCTGCCTTCCTACTTCTGCATCCTGACTTCCGCGTTCTGAATTACTCCGTTACATCCCCAATTGCTACAATCTCACTAATGAGGTCGCGCCCTCCATTCACCAACGTTCCTACAGCCATTGAGGAGATCCGCGCCGGGCGGATGATCGTCATTGTTGACGACGAGGATCGCGAAAACGAAGGCGATCTCATGCTGGCGGCGGAGAAGGTCACGCCGGAAGCCATCAATTTCATGGCGAAGTACGGCCGGGGACTCGTATGCCTGACGCTCACGGAAGAGCGACTCGATTATCTGAGAATTGGTCCGATGAGCGCCGAGAACACCTCGACTTACGGCACCGCATTCTGCGAGGCCATCGACGCGCGCACCGGAGTGACGACCGGTATTTCTACTTACGATCGCGCACGCACGATTCTGGTTGCGATCGATCCGGCGACGCGGCCGTCGGATCTTGCGCGTCCGGGGCACGTCTTCCCTCTTCGTGCGCGCAAAGGCGGCGTGCTCGTCCGCGCTGGTCAAACGGAAGCGTCTGTCGACCTTGCACGCATGGCAGGTATGGTTCCTGCGGGAATCATCTGCGAGATCATGCGCGAAGACGGCACCATGGCGCGGGTGCCCGATCTCGTCGAGTTCTGTAATGCGCACGAGATGAAGATGCTGACGGTGGCGGAACTGATCCGCTACCGCATGCAGCACGAGCGCTATGTGAACCGCGTAGGTGAAGCTCTGGTCAATACCCGTTATGGCGAATTTCGCGTGATTGCCTACGAGAGCCAAGTGGATGGTGGAGACTCTCACCTGGCCCTGGTTCGCGGCGAAATCGGCAACGGCGATGAACCTGTGATGGTACGAATGCACTCACACTGCCTGATCGGCGATGTTTTCGGGTCAGCCGGATGCGACTGTCGGGCGACACTGGAGGGCGCTCTGGACGCTATTGCACGAGAAGGGCGCGGCGCGCTTATCTATCTACATCAGTCGGCAAAGGGATTTGCCGTCGAGAAGGTTGGAGACCGCACTGCAATTTCTTTTCACAGAGATCGTACTGCGTTAACGCAGCCGGAGAGCCAGCGCAATACGCAACGCGAAATAGGCCTGGGTGCGCAGATATTGTCGGATTTGAACCTGCGCCGGATACGGCTGCTGACGAATCATCCACGGAGGCTTGCCGCCCTCGAAGGCTTTGATATCGAGATCGTCGAGCAGGTGCCGGTGGAACTGCAGAAGATCAGTGGCTAGTGACCGGTGTTCAGTGGGCAGTAGAAAGTTTTCAGTTGCCAGTTCAAGACCTCAGTTCCAGAGCTGGGAACTGACAACTGACAACTTTTCTAGAACGGCTTTCTAATTTGCACTTCGCTATCGCGGATGAAGAATTGGGCAGAGCACGTACCGGAGCCACAGATGACAGCGAGCAGTCCGGCGATCTGTTTGCGCGTAATCAGGCCCAGAGTTCCGCAATTGGGGCAGGAGAGGACGGCCCAGTAGGGATCTTCCTTTTCGCCAATACGGCCTGCATTTTCAAGCACAAAAATCGTGCCGGGCTGCATCTGCTCCGGAATCCATTCGCTAAGAATCTCGAGTTCAGCAACCATTTCGCCTCCTGGCGGGCAAATCACCTGCTAAGAACCGAATTTCAATTTGCGTACGGAACGACTCTTTTCCGGAGCGCAGCGGCCGGGCCGCTTGCGCCCACTGACCAGATCTCTCACTTGGCGCACCGTGTCGCTCAAACAGATGGCTAACATCGGTTGCTGGGAGTTTTTCAAAATGTCCACAATCTGCTGCGGAGAGGTTTCGAGGTATAGCGTTCTGCCGTCGGTCAGAAGGTGGTAACTAGACGAGGCACTCACCGTTTCCGCCAGCCGCTTGCTGAACTCCTTCTGCAGAAAGCGCACCACCATGCGCATGCGTTGCAGGGAGAAGCCTTTGCGGCGCAGTTCGCAAATGACAGCAACTTCCGTTAGGTCTTCGAAAGAGTACACACGGCGATGCCCCTCGCGTAATGGAACCACCAGGCCGCGCTCGTCCCACCACTGCAACTGGCGCGCGGTTATGCCGGTGAGCCGGATGATGTCGCGAGATGTAAAAGTTTCCTGCATTGTGTCCTGCAAATGTTTAAAACGTCGTACTTACAAAATGTTTTAAACATTGTAGGCATGAAGTTGCAGGAATGAGCCGGTGGAAATCAGAAGAGGGGTAACTAAAGAGCTACTTGGCTCTTGGCTCTCGGCTGTAGGCTCTTGGTAATCGCTACAGGTGTTCAACTGTAGAGATCGTCTTCACCGATGACGGTAGGCTTGGTTTCCTGCCCTGCGATTTTCAAACGCGTACGCGCAGAGAACATCGGCCCGCGGGCAAGACTCATCGGCGCGAAGGCTGAAAAGCCGATTCGTGTGGGGATATCGTCGTAGATTGCCTCCATGCCGCCGAGCATGAAGTAGGTTTCGTGCCAGAAGCCTGTGCCGCCCGTGTCACGCAGGAATTGCTTCCACCAGAGCATGTGCGGTTCCGAGCGAGACCAACGCTCCAACGACTCGTAATCACGCCAGTACTGGCGCATGCCGACGTGCATGGGAAAAATCGAGTAGATGATCTGCTCGTGCAACAGTAGACCTTCAGGTTTCATGCCTACAGCATTGGAGATCTTTGGACCGAACCCAAGCGCAGTCTTGACTCCGGCGACGGTGTTGACCCTCATTCCGAGGTAGATCACAACCAGATCGCGATAGCTGGAAAGATCGACAGTCTGACGGTTGACTTTCATTGTGCCTCCTCATCCCAAACCGCCGCCGACAAAATGGACGATTTCAAGTTTATCTCCATCGGCCAGTTGAGTGGTTGACCAACGATCGCGTCGAACCAATTCCCGATTGAGTTCAACGGCTACGCGGTCGGGCTTCATTCCGAGTTGGGCGACGAGATCGGAGAGCGTGAAAACGGAGCTGAATTCGCGGGGTTCGCCGTTGATCGTGAGGGTCATTCCTTCTAATTATGCTTGAACGCGTTTCAGCTGGAATTTTCTCGTGGCGGTTCTTCCGCTCGAATTCACCTGCACCAGAACGGAAGAATCGGCAAGCGCAGACTCCTCGACCATTACTTCGAGTTCGGCTTCGCCGGACGACTCGGTGGTGAGTTGCATGTAGAAAGGAGCGGCGTTGGCACGGGCGAGGCGAACAGTGAGGCGAGCGTTAGCAATTCCCTGCCCGCCTTCGGTCGCGCGCAGCTTCATGGAGAGCTTTTCTCCCGAGTGGATGGACTCCGCGTTCAACAGCTGAATGTCCAATTCTTTGATTGCAGCGAGCGTCTCGGGAGTGTCACGCCGGTCGAATACCTGTTCCAGGCGCCCATCACGGATTGCGTCCAGCACCAGGCGGTGCTGTTCGCGGAGAATCTGCTCTTTCTTCTGGTCAGTGAAGTCACGGCTGTGCGCCTGGTCGGCATAGGGCGTGGCACGCTTGCCGATGCAGCGACCGCGCACGAAGACCTGCGTCTGCAGCAGCAAGTCCGCTTCGCGGGCCTCACTCTGCACGTGGTAGATCGTGTCCTCGTGCTTCACGTCGGTATTGAAGCCAAAAATCATCTCTTAGTCGAAGCGGCGAACTCCCTCCGCGAAAACGGATGGCCCTGAAGCGACCTGTTCCGTGTGAGTTCAATGCCCTGTGACTCGAATCACAGACAGGATTCCCGCGGGCACGGAAAATCAGCAAGAACGACTCGTGGGGGGAGTCAAGGAATGCCTGGAACTAAACTCTCGGCGGAACTCAGCAAGGAACTTCGAGCGGCATCGAGGTCGCTTACGAAGAAGAAAGGTGCGGTGCTCTTTCGTGCGGGTGGGCACGCACGCGGGGCGTTCCTGGTCAGAACTGGTCGGCTCAAGTTGCACCTGAAAGGGGCAGCGGGGCTGTACCCGCCGCGAACTTTGGGCCCTGGAGCCCTGGTGGGATTGCCGGCGACCGTTTCTGGCGAGCCGTACAGTCTCACGGCTGAGGCGGTGCAGGATTGCGAGCTTGATTTCATCTCCCGGAAAGAGCTCCTCGCCTTGCTTCAGCGGAATACGACCGCCGCCTTGCAGATTCTGCAGATTTTGAGCGAAGAGATCTATCAGATGCGAAACACGGCGAAACTGGCATTGCCGATTGCACGCGAAACGGTTCACTGAAACCCCGATCTACCCGCTCCTTCGTGCAGTGGCGACAGCATCAGATCCCCTTCCGTGAGCATCAACCTCTAGTTACTGGAACGGGCCGTTCGGCGGCGCAGAAGTTCGCGACTGAGATCACATTGAACAGGACGCAAGCCACCGGAAGTAGTCTGGACACGGCCGTCCTGAGTTAGCTCAATCAATGTCTGCGAGTCGCCAAACTCCGGCCATTTCGGAAGTGAACCCCCGTTGGGATCGCCCGTCTTCGCGAAGTTCGCCCAGTACTGCTCGATCCAGTCGGCAATCTTGAAATCGGTTTCGCCGAATGAGCCTGCGATATTTCCAGTCTTTGGATAGAAACCAAAAACGTAGGGCAGATCGGCCGAATGGACTGCCCCCTGTGCCTCTTGCCCGGGAATGGCGTGCTCCAGTTGATACTGGTAGGTGGGATGCTTCGCCGCCTGATGGAACATGGCTTCCGTAGTTGCCGGACATCGGAAGATCTGGTCCGCCAGCCACTGATTGCCTGCGGAGCCGTAAAGCGGATCGAGGTTGCCTGCGCCTCCATTCGCCAAGCCGTACATTTCGAGAGCGCGAGGAGCCAAGTCGCCGGCAAATTGTTCAATGAATTTGCGCAGCGCATCGGGCGGTCCGTCGAATCCGAACTCGCGGCTGGTCGAGCCTATGATCAAAGGGATGGCTGCTTCTTCGCCCGTAGCAAACACTCCCCCCGGGGATTCACGAAGAACATAGCCATCTATGATCGGCGCGAGCATAGGAGGCGCGCTCGGGTCTTGCTTCGACGCGGCTTCAAGCAGCACAGATACAGGCAGGCCGCGCAGGTAGGAAGCGGCGGACGCGCCCAGCGGAGCTTTGAGCGCTGCGACAAATACCTCACCACCCTTCTCAGCTGCTGGCAGCGAAGCGGCAGGAGCAAAGGCTGAACCGCTCTGAACGATCGCGCGATGGAAAAGCGCCTTGGCCAGAGGTGAGGTCATGAGCAGGCTAGCGTCCTGCGCCCCGGCAGACTGGCCGAATACCGTGATATTGTCGGGATCGCCGCCGAAGGCAGCGATATTCTGACGCACCCAGCGAAGCGCAGCGATCTGATCCATGAGGCCGTAGTTGCCGGACGCTTTGTGTACGGATTCCCTCGTGAGTTCCGGGTGCGCAAAGAAACCGAAGATGCCAAGCCGGTAATTCACGGTCACGAGCACGATTCCGTGCTGGACCAAGGTTCCGTCCTTGTATAGCGGGCTGGAGGCGGTACCACCGGCATTTGCACCGCCATGAAGCCACAACATTACGGGCAATTTCGACCTTACGGGCCACACGGGGGTGATGACGTTCAGGAAGAGACAATCTTCTTTGCTGGTCTCAGCATCGTGCTTATTCCAGTCGCCAAGAATTGACTGAGCGCATGGTGCGCCAAACGTGCTCGCATCGCGCACACCGGACCATGGTTTGACATCGACGGGTTCGTGCCAGCGCATATTGCCGACGGGTGGTTGAGCATAGGGTATTCCGAGAAACTCCGCGCCACCTGACACCCTGGCGATGCCGCGAATTTGTCCTGCGGAAGTCTTTACCACGAAGGTCTCGTTCCCCGACGCGAACGCACTCTGAGTCGTCCACAGGAATATTGCTGAAGCAAGGGTGACCGCTAAGAAAACTGCTGGTCCGAACATCAAGTCGTGACGACTTCGCACACGCGCCTCCGAAGGAAGAAACTGCGCAGCTATTCTAGCGGGAGAAAGACATCAGGAGGGTTGCGTTTCCGGGGACTGTTACCAGGCGCGAAAATTCTCCAACTCGTCGCGATCGCGTTGGAGCTGCTTGGTCTGCTTGCGGCTCTTCTCCAGATAGGAGTGAATGGCCGTTTCGAGCCTGCCATGGTCGTCGCCGGAGAAACCTACGAAGCGAAAAGGCTGCAACTCCCAGGACATGGGCGTGAGCATCTCGGCGGAGCCGAGGACCGAGCCTGCAGGCGTGAGGAACATCAGTCTTCCAACTGATCCCTGCTGAATTGGACGAGGCAAGGAAAGCAGACCACCAGTCATAGAAATCACCTTCAACCTGCCGGAAGCACGGTTTCCGTCGGTGAATCGGACGACTGCGGGGATGCTCTCGTCGAGTCGAACGCGTTCGGCACGGCGTTGACTGGTAGCTTGGGAAATATACGGCATAAGTCAGTAAAATTGAGTATGGGTGCTGGCAAGCGGAAAATCGAGATTACGTTAGACCAAACATAGCCTCTGCTGAATGGACGACCCCGGCTAGCATTTCGTGCAACGGCATGTTCCTGCAGCAGGATATGCCGCAACATTTTGCACCCTCGAAGCCGCGCGGATCGCCAGCAAATCGATTCTGTATCCCCGACGAGACGCCTCGCGCCCAAAACCGGTGCCAAATCCGGCTTTTAACTTGACATACATAAGGTTTTCCACTATCAAGGAAGAACTTACGGCGGGCGTTTTCGTGCGTCCGGCCTCTTCCCGCCGCGTTGCTCCCAGGAGGAAAGACATGCGCAAGCTTCGTTGGGCATTGGTTCCGGTCGTGTGCCTGCTAGCAGTCCAGGTTTGGGCGGCAGGCTCTCCCACCGTTTATGTTTCCACAGGAAAATCGGGCAGAATCTTCGCAATCAACACAGCAACCAGCAAGGCTACGGCTCTGCTTTCCACGTCGGGCGCTGACTATGAGGGAATGGTTGTAGCGCCCGACAACGCGCCTGGCGCAGCGCACCCATTTCTGCTGTACGTATGCGACCCGCTGAACAACCAGATCATCCGCTTCGATCCCACAGCAAAAAAGATCGTGACCGAGATCATTTACAGCGGCGGCTCATTGACACAACCTCAGTGTGGCCGAATCACCGCTACCGGCGATCTCGTGGCTACAAGCGTGAGCTCAGGAGGTCTGTGGATATTCCCTGGGATCACATCTGCGGAATTGGGATCCGCAGGGATACAAATACCGACTCAGAGTGCGACCACACCTTTCGCCGGCGGAGGTCTAGCTCAGAAGAATACCGGCGACGTGTTGGTCGTGGATACTGCGGGTCGTCTATTGAGATCCACGAGCCCCCTTTTCCCTACCGCTACTACCTTTATTTCCGGTTTGACGAACCCTATGGGGATCGCTCGCCGCAGCGATGGTTCGGTATTTGTTTCGACACAGGGCGTCGCAAGCGGCGCAGTGACCCTCTATGCCACCAGCACACAGAACGTAGGCACTCCACTTTGTACGGCGAACGTCAGTGCGGGCGTCCCATCCTTCATGCAGGCCTCGTTGGACGACACACTCTATGTGGCGGTCGGATCAGCCAATGCTGGACTGGTTCAGAGTTTCGACTCGAACTGCAATCCGATCAAAAGCTTCTCTCTGGGGTATCCCGGTGTAGGAATCGCGCTGCCGCCCACCAGCGTAACCCAGCCGGTTGCTGCAAGCGGCAATAGTGCGCTGGTCAGCTTTGGCTTTTCAGGATTTGAATTGAGCCAGATTGCGGGTCCCTGCGGGGGCACCATTTCAGTCAACCTCGCCAGCCCTCAGTCGCTCACCAGCCTTCTCAATGCCAGCGGCTTATCAGCCGCGCCTGCGGTGAATTTGGGCCTAGACGGCTTCGAGGTGGTCTTTAGCACGGCGAACTTGAACAAGTGCACGGCAAAAGACGGCGTAACGACTAACTTCCAGATCGCAAACTTCGTTTCCACAGCGGTGGACAATCCGGAAATCATTGTCTGTGATGACCAAAATACGAACTGCCAACCTCAAGCTGTCAACCTCCAGCAGATTGGCGGTTGGCCGGTGGGTGGCTTCTTACCTGACGATTTCACCAGCGGTGGAGCGAAGTCGCTGAGGTGCAACATCTTCCTCGCGAATTCGCAACCACATGTCACCGAACCGGGAAAGTTCTGCTTGTTTCAGTCTCCGGTTAACAATACCAACACGGGTCAACTTAGCTGGGATCAAAATCTTGCGTCTGTGTTCAGCGCAGGCAAATCGGTTCCAGTAAAGTTCCGGCTGGTACCAGCCAGCAGCTCGTGCGGGTCGGCTCCATTCATCACCGATGCCATCGCGCAACTCTCGGTGGCGCTTCTACCCGACACCACCACGGGTAACGTCTTTACCCCAATCGGGCTCATTTCCAACGGAAGTTCCGGGTTGGCGCAGCCGCTATTCAAGTCGGACGGCAATCAGAACTACCTATTCAATTGGGACACGAGTAGTTGCATCATGCCGTCGGGCAAGACGCAGGTTTGTCCTAAGGGCACCTACAGCGTCAGCGTACAGCTCTTGACAGACAATACAGCCGGGAGTGGGGACAGTATCTACAACGTTCAGACCACATTTGTCGTGCTGAAGTAAATATAGAGCGCTTGAACCCATCTCTACTATCGCGACCGTGTGAATAATACGCCAGCGATGAGATTCGTATCAGGGCACGACTTCAGTCGTGCCGCAAGCGATGATAAATGTCCCGGCTTCAGCCGCTGCTAACCATCAGGGGCTAAAGCCCAATCCTGATTGCGCCCAACGGCACGGCTGGAAGCCGTGCCCTGATACAACCGAACTCACCAGGAACATTTCACACGGTCACAGTACTAGAGGACGGGCTTGCCCCATCCTTTTCTTTTAGCTTGGATCAGATTTACAGAGGCTTCTTCACAGGTTCCTGCGCGATAGGTTTCAGGTCAAACCTCTTCACGATGTCGTCGCTGTGCGATTCCAGCCGCATATCTTCCAGAACCTTGCGCGCCAATTGCATGTGCGCTTCAGCCTCGGCGTTTGCGCCGGCCCCGCGCAACGCCACTGCCAACCAGTAATGCGCCTGCGGCAAGAATGACTTCATGCCTTCGTCCTGGGACCGCCGCGCCGTCATCTCAAGAACAGGGCGCGCCTGCGCGTAGCTCTTCGATTGCGCAAGAGCCTGGCCCATAACCAGTGATGCCTGCAAGGATAGTGAACTGAGGCCCAGCGAGTCGGCGCCGCTGACTACTTCTTTTGCACTCTTGGCGGCCACCACCACCTTGCCCTGATAGGCGTCCGTTCGCGCCTGGTTCAACTTGATTCGCAGAATTTCGCCACGGTCTTTCTGTTTCGACGCGAGCTGCATCGCCTGATCAAATGTGGATCGGGCGGCTGGCAGGTCACCCTGGTAAAGCAACCGTTCGCCCTGGAGATTGAGGACCTTTTCGACGAGCACATCGTTGTGCAGTGAGCGCGCGAGTTGAAGCGCTGCGTCCAGGTTCTTTTGCGAATCATCGAAACGACCGACGAGAGCGAGCGCGGTGCCATAGTCAGCCTGAATCTGGGCGAGATCACTGCTCTGCTGTTGCAGGTCCTGTATGTTCTTCATGGCATCCTGCTGGGCGCCCAAGGCCGCGCCATTTCTCCCCTGCAACGCGAACAAACGCGCCATGCCATCGGAAGTCTCGGCAATCAGGGACTTGTCCCTGGCATTCCGCGAGACCTCCAGCCCATGGAGGTAATTGTCCAGCGCCTTATCAACCTTGCCCATGCGTAAATATGTGTCGGCGA
>WNFZ01006628.1_pt1 | contig 10434 bp, 12 predicted proteins | sample 5400081 | NCBI WGS metagenome assembly WNFZ01 (sample SAMN13153365, study PRJNA577476) | soil metagenome | isolation source: 80 cm soil or saprolite under grassland replicate 1 | place: USA:California | collected 2016-06-15
AAGGCCGACCCGGCGCCCCGAAAGTCCGCCGCGCGCGAGTCCCGTTCTTCTCGGAAGGCACGGTCGGTACAGTCGCACGCCGCTGGGAAGTGAAAAGTTCCGCGTTAGCGGCGCAGGCAGGTATGTAAACTAAGTAAAATTCCGCTTTTTTAGGCAGGGGAGTGGCCGAAACCGCCGTGGCTTGAGATAATGGACTGAAGGACGTCGCCATGCAGATCACGTTGGAACTGCCGGAAGACATCGCACAAGGACTCGGATCGAGGTGGAAGGATCTGCCTCGTGCGGCGCTAGAAAGCCTGGCACTCGAAGCATACCGGACCCAGGCGCTAACGGCGGCTCAGCTTCGCAGGCTGCTCGGTTTCGAAACGCGAATGCAGGTGGACGCTTTTTTGAAGGAGCACGAAGTTTACGATTTCACGGCTGCCGATTTCGAGCAAGACCGCGAAACGCTCCGCCAGCTCCGGGTGAGAGAAGCTCGGCTTTGAGCCGGCTCTCGACATGGTTGTCGTCGCAGACACTTCGCCAATCAACTACCTCGTTCTCATCGGACAGATCGACCTCCTGATTCGGCTGTACACGCGAATTCTGATTCCACCTGCCGTTCTGGCAGAGCTGAAGCATCCGCTCGCACCGAAACCGGTTCGAGACTGGGCCTGCGATACTCCGAAGTGGCTGGAAGTTCTTAGCCCGAAAGACAGTCTGACTCTCGCACAGCTTGATCCGGGAGAAACTGAGGCGATCGCTCTCGCAACTGAAATGCATGCCGAGGTATTACTTATTGATGAGCAGGCAGGACGGCAGGAAGCAGTTCGCAGAGGGCTGAGGGTTGCCGGCACGCTCTCCGTGCTCGATGAAGCCGATCAGGCCGGGTTCGTCAGTTTCGACCAGGCGGTTGCTCAGCTACGGAAAACCACTTTTCGCGTGTCCCAGGCCGTCATCTCCGAAATCATGCAAAAGCGATCTCGCTGACTCCAGCTATCTTCGCGTAATCCACGAATCCCATACGCCCGCCCAGGCCCGGATTCTTGGATCATTTGACAGGCATTCCGTTTCACTCTATTAAATCTATGTAGACCCGTTGCCGGGCAACTCGTTTGCGTCCGGCACGGCATCGGAGTTTTGCTATGTCCACCTCCCCCAGCGTGCATTTAGCGGATGCAGAGAACCGGGATATTTTTGATTCGCTTGAATCTTGCGAAAAGCTGTTGACGGCGCGCGAAGTCGCCCGTATCCTCTCGATCAGCGAAAAGACCATCTACAGCTACGTTTCCCGCAATCTGATACCGCATTATAAGATCGAGGCGAACGTTCGGTTCCGGGCTCGGGACCTTGCCAACTGGTTAAGGCGACATGCCTCGCTCGTCCACAGCCAGCCGGGCGTCGCGCCAAAAACAGCCGCGTTGCGCACCTAGTGAAGTTCGCAAGGATCACAATGGCGCCGGGTCTCTGGTCGGATCGCATTTCGTCGCTCGCTGAAACGCTGAAGTCTCGACAAATGAAGTCGGGCGGGTGGGCGTATTTTGACTCCGTGCAAGAGAGCCTCGAAGCCACGTGCTTAGCTGAGCTCGCGCTCGCACCCGAAAGGCAGGCAAGCAGTAGTGCGGCTATCTTGTTTCTGCTGAAATCGCAGCTTACCGATGGCGGCTGGCCGGCGTTTCTCGGGGATTCCGAGGGGAGCTGGACGACAGCGCTCGCGCTATGCACACTGAACTCAACGGGCGATTTCACTGCTGCTCGCGAAAGAGCCTTTCGATGGCTGTATGCCGAACGAGGCCGAGAGGGACACTGGTTCTGGCGGTGGAAATTCAAAACCTCCGATCGCAACGTTCGCTTCGATCCCGACAAGTATGGATGGCCTTGGGTTACGGGCTCCGCAAGCTGGGTCATCCCCACAGCCTTCAGCATCATCGCCATTGAGCAATTCACTGTCTGCAATCGCTCAGAGGAATCGGAGAAACGCATCCATTTGGGCGTGGAGATGCTTCTGGACCGCGCATGTGTTGACGGAGGGTGGAACTCGGGAAACAGCCTTGTATACGGAGTGCCGCTGCGCCCGCATGTTGAGGCGACAGCGATCGCGCTGCTGGCTCTCCAGGGCGAACAGCGAACCGAAACGGTTAAAAAGAGCTTGTCATGGCTGCGACAGAACGCAGCCAGCATGGATTCTGTTTCCAGTCTTGCCTGGTGCATTCTCACCCTGTTCGTGTACCAAGAGCCTATCGGAGGGCTAAGGAACAGATTGGCGGCCATCATCGGTAACGGCCGCGACATCCGGAATAATGCAACTCTCGCCACCGCGATTCTCGCGTTGAAGTGCGGCGAGATGATTCATCCCTTCGAGGTGCTGCGATGAAGCTCGATCGGCGACGATTTCTCGGCTCATCGGTAGGCGTGGCCGCGGCAGCAGGGGTGACGGCCGAATGGGTTTGGCCGAAGCACACCGTCTCGTACCGAAGACGTCGTTCGGCTGTGGCGGTGCTGAATGCGGACGGGTACTCAGAGAAGATCGAGGCGGTCCTTCTGGATGGATTGCGGTTGTTCCGGCTAAAGGTGATGGGGCGGTCCATCCTTCTAAAACCAAACTTGGTAGAAGACTTGCCGGGTCCTGTGAACACGAACTCGACTCTGATTGGCGCCGCGGCGCGATGTTTCCTCCGTCTTGGCGCCGCGCGAGTTGTGATTGGCGAGGGCCCCGGACATCAACGCGACACCGAACTCGTAGTGCAGGCGGCAGGTCTCAAGCCGCATCTCGCGGAGCGGCAGATCGAGTTCGTGGATCTCAACCGGGACGAGCTCAGAAAAGTGAAGCTGAAAGCCAATTACAGCGGTCTAGGCGAGCTCTGGCTGCCGAGTGCGGTTCTCGAATCCGACTTCATTGTTTCAATGCCCAAAGTGAAGACCCATCATTGGGCAGGGGTCACACTGAGCTTGAAAAACATGTTCGGTGTTGTGCCAGGCATGAAGTACGGCTGGCCGAAGAATCTACTGCACTGGAGCGGAATTCACGAAAGCATCCTCGACATCTGTGCAACCGTTCCGATCCACTTCGCGATCGCTGACGGTATTACCGCAATGGAAGGCAACGGACCGCTTCAGGGAAGCCCCCGCCAACTGGGCAAGATTGTACTTGCCGATGATCCTGTCGCCGCAGACGCAACCTGCGCACGACTGATGGGCTTTGATCCGCTCCGGGTTCGGCATCTCTCCGAGGGGGGCCATTTCCTTGGGAACCTTCGCGAGGACCGTATCAGGATGTTGGCGGAAGAAGTCGGAGCACCGACGCGCCCGTTTTCGGTACTGCCGGAATTCCGCTACCTTCTTGCAGTGAAGGGCTAGAGCTAGAGAAAGAACTGCTGGAGAGAGAGATAGCGGCCAACGGGCGTCCGTGAACCCAACGGAATGAGGGAAAGTGGTTCCCTCGAAAAAGCTGCGTCGGTCCCCCGTCAGCCCAATGTCGTTGCTTCCTGCTGCGCCAGTCTCGGCCGGAAGGAAGGAGGAAAAGTGGTTCCCTCGAAAAACGTGCAATGATTCCCGGCGATCCGATCTGCTGGCGTTTCGGGCAACCGATCTCAGCGGGAAGGAACGAGTAAAAGTGGTTCCCTCGAAAAGAGTGCCGCGGTCCGCTTGCGAACCCGACTTCCCTGGCTGCCTCTAGGCGAACGGGCTCGGCCGGGCGGCATGAGGAAAAGTGGTTCCTTCGAAAAAAGTATCGCACCTCTGGTGAAGCCTGGACCTCGGTCTGAACAGAGAGGATGAGGAAAAGTGGTTCCGTAAAGAAAATGTACCGGGCAAATTGTTCATCGCTGAATTGGAAGGTCTTCCGACGAACAGTAACAAGGCAGCTTTGGCGAAAGACCGAGAAGTTGAGGAGCCCTCGGAACGATTCTGCCTTAGCATGAGGCTTCAAGGAGCCCCGACGAGTGTTCTCCTCGATCCAAGAGTTGTCCGAGAAGCTGGAGGCCGCCAAATACGTGACGGATCCGGTAACGCTCAAGGTGATCTATCTTGCCGCCCAAATGCAGAAGCCCGTCTTGGCCGAAGGGCCACCGGGCTCTGGTAAGACAGAACTGGCCAAAGTAGTTGCTCTCGCGGCCGACACCACCATCGAACGTCTTCAATGCTACGAGGGTCTCAATGAGGAAAAGGCCATCGGCAAGTTCGACGAGTCCCTGCAGCGTCTCTACCTGAATACACAGGGCAGCACGGCATCTGCCAGTTGGGCGTCCTTACGGCGCGATCTGCACACGCTGGAATTCTTTCAGGAAGGACCACTCCTAAGGGCGCTCCTATGTGAGAAGCCGTGCGTCTTGTTGATCGATGAAATCGACAAGGTCAGTGAAGAGTTCGAAGCGGAACTCCTCGAGATCTTGAGTGACTGGCAACTGTCCATCCCTAAGATCGGCACGATCAAGGCGAAGAGCAAGCCTTTCGTGGTGCTGACCTCGAACGAAGTTCGCCGGATCGGCGATCCGTTGCGGCGTCGAAGTCTATATCTTCGGTTCGAACACCCAACGATCGAGCGGGAGACCCAGATCCTGGAAAAGCGAACGGCTAACACACATGCGGAATTACATGGCCAGCTTGCCGGCTTCGCGCACGCACTTCGCGGCTACACTCTGGAAAAGGCGCCATCGATCGCCGAAATGCTCGACCTCGCCGAGGCGCTTAAAGTCTTAGGCGTTCGCGAAATCAGCGCCGACCTGCGGGATGTTCTCCTGCCTCTGATTGCCAAGACGCTGAACGACCGCAAACGGCTCTTGCTTCGGGATGGCTTCGAAAGCCTGGTCTACGACACACAGCAGTACAGCAGGGACGGAGGCCAGGCGGCTCTTGAGCAAAAGGAACTTATATGCACAGAGCGGCGGCGTTACTAAGCGTAGTGTGCTTGATGGCTCCCGCGTTTGCGGGGGAGTCGCTCAGCATGCGCGAGTACGAGGAGCGCTGCGCGAGCTACTACGCCCGCCAATATGGAGTCTCACCAGCTCTTGTGCGCGCCATCATTCAGATCGAATCCGCCTGGCAGCCGGGAGTGGTTTCCTCTAAGGGCGCGATGGGCCTGATGCAGCTCATGCCCGCGACTGCACAGCACTTTGGCGTGAAGCACCCGTTCTACATCCACGAAAACGTGCGCGGCGGAGTCGCATACCTGGCCGAGCTTCAGGCACTCTTTCATGGCGACCTTCGCCTGGTTATGGCAGCGTATGCGGCAGGCGAGAAGCCGATTCTCGCGCGAAGACTGGACTACTCCTCGGAAGAAGTCTACACATACGTTCAACGGGTTGCGCAACAGTATCGCGCCGAGTTGGGGCGCAAAGGAGGAAGTTAGCATGGACCATCCGAAAGTAGGTATTTGTGCGGTGTGGTTGATGGGAGTTGCCACGGCCCAGACGGTGCAGCAGGGTCCAACAAGGACAACACCAGCAGTATTAACGGCGCCGGCCACCAGACGAGCACAGCTTGAACCCGTGATATTGACGCGTGCCAGCCTTGACGAAAAGGTGATCACTTTGCGGCTAGCTCCGCGCGTAGCCACTTCGATCCGAATGCCTGAGCCAGTGAATTCCGTTGTAGTGGGGGATCCTGAGAACTTCCAGGCAGAGCATTCCGAGCATGAGCCGGAATTGGTAACGGTGAAGCCAGTGGCCACCCAGGCGGCCCAGACCAACCTGATGATTACGACTAGATTAGGTCACCAGGTAAATCTTCTATTGGTCAGCTCCGGTGAGCAGAACAGCGCAACGCAAACGGTTGACGTGCTGTTGAAATACGGTAAGCCCACGGCGGGAGGTTTCTTTATAGAGGAGAGCCCGTTCTCAACTTCGTTCGTCGCTGAAACGCAAAAGCTTGACGCGCATACTAAGGGGCCGGACGCGGCGTCGGCGAGTCCGACGACCGCGCAACTCGCGGGACTGCTGAAGGTGGCGAGCTTCGATCCGCCCAAAAACATGGACGGTAAATCCGCTGAAGTGCTCGATAGACTGCTCGATCGTCAGAAACGCGCACCCCTTCCAGTCTTGTATGGCCAACACCCGGGTGAGATTGAGGCCGGGCCGCGCATCAAAGCCGGCGTCAGCGAGGTACTGGACGAGGGAAACGAGGTCGTCGTTCTGTTCTCCGCCGTAAATCCCTCAAACCATGCCATCGAGCTTCTGCCGCCGCAGGTTCAACTCGGCGGCAAGATCAAGAAGAAGTGGACCACTGCAGAGCAGCTACGCGTCATCGACTTTCGACTGAGCACACGGCGGTTGGGCGCCGGGCAGCGTACGGATGGAGTGGTGATCTTCGAGCGGCCGAACTTCAAACAGTCCAGCGAAACGTTATTCTTGCAAGTCGCCGACTCGGGAGCGGTGGACCTTCCGGCGCTCGCCCCGATCGGTTTCGGAATCAGCAGTTTTCGAGGAGGTTCGGCCTATGAAGCCCGATGACAAAACTGAACGAATTAGGCCTGTAGAGGATCGCGAGGAGAACCCGAGTATCGAACGCGAGCCTGAGTCCGAGGCGGTGGAAGTACAGGAGCCACAGCCTACGGGATGGGCTGCGCAATTGCGGCAAATCATGCGCGGTTCGGCGCAGGGTGAGGCCCGAACCAACATCAAGCGTCAGCAACTCAGAGAGGATCGCACCAAAAGCTTTCTCCTGCTTGCGGGGCTCACGGTTGTGCTGGCGCTTGCGTTCTTTGTGATGTTCTCAACGCCCAGCACGGGCCGAAAGGACATCCCCAGAACCAACCAGCCCAACCTCGGCCGCGTATCAGGGGGAGAGAATACGGATACAAGCCACTCGGTCACGCCACTCCTCAATGCCGATACGCGGAATCCGGACGACAACGCCGGGAACCTCAGTGCGCAGGACATTCGCAATACCGCGAAGCAACGGATGTTAGCGCAAGCAAGCCCCTCTTTCGGGGATACCCCGGTACCACCACCTCCAGCCCCTCGTCCTGAGCCCAAATACTACGCTTTGAACAGAATTCAGTTTCCTCCAGAGCAGCCACAAACCACGACACCCATTCCAGCTCCGAAGGTCGAGAAATTGACCAAAGCCTCGCTGGTGTTCGTGAGTTCAGGATCCGGACCGCGGGTGACCGCGCAGACTTCGAGCAGCGTGCAACCTGTGGTGCTCGAACGGAATCCGGAATTTATGGCGCTGCCGACCGGGACTCGGCTGATCGCGCGGCTGCAAACCCCTGTGAGTTCGGCTGTCAAGACGCCCGTTGTAGCTGCCATAGAGTACAACTATGAGCGGGATGGCGAGATTGTCATCCCAGCGGGCTCGAAAGCATTTGGAGAACTCAGTCAGGTGAATGACCAAGGCTATGTCGGTATTCAGTTCCACACGATCCAGATGCCAGACGAGACGACGCAGAAGATTGAAGGTCATGCGGTGGGGTTGCAATATCAGCCATTGCGGGGCCAGGTTACGGGCCGGAACACTGGCAAAAAGTTTCTAGTTCGAAGCCTCACCGGAGTCGGGGCCATTCTGGCGGCAACCGTTGGGGTTCAGAGCGGCACTGGGGTCACCGACGCCCTCTCAAATAACGTTCTGCTGCGGGAGCGAGTCGCAAACAACGTCGCGGTGGCAGGCGAACAGCAGCTGAACGACTTGGCGTATCACCAAAACATCGTGGTGACTGTGCCGGGCAACACGCGGTTCTACATCGTGTTAGCGAAACCCACTGGCAGTGGCGCTGGCGCCGGGCCAGCGGGATCGGCGCCAGCCGAGAATCCCAGGGGCGCTTCGGGCTACGCAACGGCCGCCACGCCCAGCGTGCAAGAACTACGGGAACTGATGGAGTTGAAGCGGGAACTGACCCTGATGTACCAGCAGCAACAGAAAGCACTGATCGCCCAGACGGCGGCCGAACAGCGATAAGAACCTATGTGGAATGGAACGAACGCCGCAAGATCAGTGTGACGCGGGTGTTTCTTTGAACTCGGCGCGTCGCACCGAAAACAGGGCGTGACATCTGATTTCCAGCGGTTTGCCAGAGCTCTCTGAATGGGGTTAAATTAATTCCAAGGAGAGCTGTATGTCTTCTTGGCCTTTCCTTTTCGCTGCGGCACTCGCGATTTGGCTTCTCCTCAAGGGGCCGGCAGCGAAGACGCCATTCTTCGTCCAAAAAATCTGCCGCATTGCCATCGTGTTCTTCGCATACTGCGGGTTCCTGTATCTATTGAAATGGAACCCATTCTGGGAATGGATGCTGTCATTGGGGCTCGAGAACCGAATCAAGGCCGAAGGCTTTCTAATCCTGATCTCGACTCTCTTCTGGATCATTGCGACGCTGAGAATCTTTGTCCGAGGTTTTAGAATCTCCGACGCACGTCCCGTTGCGCTTGAGAATCCCAACCCACGCCAGGAAAAGGTTCGGCGACGCTTCACGTTGACGGACCTGATTCTCTTCTACCATTTCTTCAACCGCAAGTAAGGGATCGCAACAATAAGGGGTCACGATCGCGCGCTCCAGAGGAATTGCGCCACAGCATGTTTCGGGTCTACTTGCCCTATTCCCTCCACATCCAGCGAAATTCCGCAGCGTAAGAATTCGTTTGCGCGAATTTTCCAATCAGGCTACTTTTCTCTCATCCCCAAGTGGGGAAGAAAGGAGCAAATAATCCCGATGACCCAAAATTCTCGGCGGCGCAAAGTCATGGTCGCCGTCGTTCTTTCGCTGTTCGTTCTGGTTGTGCAGGCGGGTTTGATGGCCCAAAACCTCGGAACGGCCCCCCAGGTCAACGTGGCCGTTCAGGGTCAACAGGGCACCCAGCCCGAAGGCACGTTCCTGAACCTGATCAACTGGATCGGAAACGTAATCGCACCCGTCGGCGCCGGCGGCGCCGCACTCATGGCGATCGGCTCGTTTGCCATGGGGCGCGGATTCGGCAAATGGGTGTTCACGGCAATCGGACTTCTCATGGTCTCCGGCGTCACACGATTGCTGGAGTTCTGGATTGCCCAGGGCACTAGTGGAGTCACTTAGACCTACGTTCGGCAGGCGCAGCGGGGGAGGCCCGCGGCGCCTGCCAGTTTTTCTCGCGCAAGGAACGACTATGGCCCCTCCACAACTCATTACGGATTTCGTGAGGTTGATGCTCCTGCTCGCGCCGTCAGCGGCGATCATCTGTCTGGTGCTGGCTGGACTCAGCTTGCGGCAAGGATCCATTCCCGACGCGTTAATCGGCGGCAATTTCGCGAAATGGATGTTCTGGGCTATCGTGTTCATCACTCTGCCGCAGCTCATCAGTTGGTTCCCGTCGTTCGGAGTGCCTGCGCCTCTGCCGAACGGCGGCATCGGTACGGGCTGGATGGCCAACCTCCAGACTGACCTTGCAAGCTTCGTACAGAACTTCGTGATGACCAGGCTTGCGACTTCTTTTGCGGCATTCTTCGTCTTGCGGGCGATTCTCGACACAATTCAAGGCGGCCATCCGCTCCCTTCGGTTATCGCCGCAATGTTTCTGCTCGCGATTCAAACAACACTTACTCTAATCAAGGGCTATAACAGCGGCACGTCCTTCGCCACCGCGGACGTGCTCGATAGCTTGTGGAATTATATGGCCGGCACCATCTGCCCGATTGCCGCCGGACTGGCAGTCATCGGAGCCATTTGGAACTTTGTTTCCCGCAGACCGGTCTTGCCAATAGTCGGTGCAACCGTTGGTCTGCTGACGGTCTCGGCAGTCTGGAAACTGATCACCAAGATGATGTAGCGACTGACAGGAAATATGTCTTTCTATAACGGAATCCTGAACCTGACGAACTGGGCCGGCAACGTGATCATGCCCACCCTCGGAGCGTTGTTCATAGCGGTTGCCGTGATCCAGTTTGCACGTGGCTACCACAATCTCTATTCGACATGGGCCTACGGAGGGCTGATGTGCCTCATGGTTTCCGGCCTCTTGCGCATGTTCGAGAAGTTCACCGGCCAACTCGGATGGAACAACCCAGATCTCTACTGGAACTCGCTGTTGAACCTGGTGGATTGGTTCGCGAATGTCATTCTCCCCGTGTATGCCGGAATGCACGTGGCGGTGGGCGCGCTGAAGTTTGGCGGACTGTTTGAACACCAGGTCCGCCACCAGTTCAACCATACCCGGCATTTCTTGGGTGCCATCTTGTGCCTAATGGTCTCCGGGCTACTCCGGCTGGGTGAGTTCTTCGTGACGAAAGGCACGGCAGGCGTTAGCTGAGGGAATCCGGCGATGCAAATTGATGACAGGAGACGGAGGAGAGGGCCATGGCGCTTGCAGTGACACCGGTTCCAAGGAACCTGGCAACGAAGGTGACTTTTCTTTACCTGGAATTCGAGGATTTGTTCGTCATCCTCGGCCTAGCCGTCGTGATGAACATGTTCGGCCGATTCCTGCAGCGAGAGATGTCCGGTATTCCGATGAACGTGTTCCTGCAATACGTGGTTCCCGTGTTGAGTATTCC
>WNFZ01010699.1_pt1 | contig 10432 bp, 16 predicted proteins | sample 5400081 | NCBI WGS metagenome assembly WNFZ01 (sample SAMN13153365, study PRJNA577476) | soil metagenome | isolation source: 80 cm soil or saprolite under grassland replicate 1 | place: USA:California | collected 2016-06-15
AAATTATTATTTAGAAGTAGACACTATGAGACCAAAATTTCAATCGAAGCAGCAAGTGATCATTAATGCCCCTTTGGAAAAAGTATGGGAATTTAATATGGACTTGTCAAAAATTGCAGAGTATCATCCGCGTGTAAATAAAGTTGACTTAATTTCGGGCAAACAGTTTCGAGAAACTGGCGTATCTTATCAATGCCATTTAAAAGATGGGAAGAATACTTGTATTGAAACAGATATTGAAATTGTTCCGATGCAAAAACTCGTTACCGTTTTTCCAAAGGATACAATGGGGCTCTCGAAATTATTGCCTGACTATATAGTAGAGTCAAACCTTTCAAAGGTGGCGGATAACGCCACCAAAGTAGAAATGTCACATTTCTATTCAAGTTCAAAATTGATAGTGTGGTTGCTAAATTTCGTCATAAAAAGAAAAATTGCACGAGAAACACAGGACACCTTAAATGCCATGAAAAAAAGTATCGAATCTAATACTGGGCATTGACAATGCATGCGAACCTTTCGCCTAACTAAGCGCGCACTGGACGGTGGGGATTCTGCGCACATCCCAAGCATTTTCCACACATCAGCCTTTTCCCAGTTGGACGGCTTCGCCGTCCGCCCGCCCTAGCGCAGGGAACGCCAACCGTTGGGCGGTTTGTCATTTTCAATTCAATGAAAGGTAAACAATAATGAAATTGGTTGTCACAGATACGATTTTCGATGAATTCCCCGAATTGGTCTTGGGTGTTGTCATTTTGCACAATATTGACAACTCACAAAATCAGGCTGAGAGTACCGAAATGTTGCGACAAGCCGAAGCAGCCCTTTTAGGTAAATTTGGTAGCACTCCAATCATTGAACATCCTTTTATTGCCACTTGGCGGGAAGCCTATCGAAAATTTGGAGCAAAACCGAAGGATTACCCTTCTTCCATTGAGAATCTAACAAGAAGGGTATTAAAAGGCGCGACGATTGGACATATCAATAACCTTGTGTCCTTATACAACACGATTTCATTAAGGCATATCTTGCCTGTCGGGGGTGAAGATCTAGACAAAATTGTTGGTGACGTTCTATTAACACGGGCTGGCAATGACGAGCCTGCTGTTTTCCTTTTAGGCGAGAAAGAAGCACGCGCTCCGCGTGCAGGTGAAATCATTTACAAAGATGAAGTCGGTGCAATATGCAGACGCTGGAACTGGAAAGAAGCAGACAGAACTAAATTGACCCAGGCAACACGAAATGCTTTTTTGGTCATCGAAACTTTGCCGCCGGTCCACCGTGATATGGTTGAAACTGCAATCCGTGAACTGGCAGATTTAGTGAACCAATATTGCGGCGGTACAATTTCAACAGCATTTTTAGACAAAAACAATCGGGAAGTCAAACTCATATAAGGTGTAACCATGTACATTCCAAAATATTATCGTGAAGAAGACCGCCAAAAAATCTTGGCATTTCTCAAGCAAAATAATTTTGCCGCGCTTGTTACTTTTGATGGCGAAAAACCAATCGCCACTCATATCCCTGTGGAAGTGGTTGAATCTGAAAGCGGCTGGACAATCTACGGTCATCTTTCACGCGCAAATACTCAAAAAAAGACATTTGGTGAGCAAGAAGCGTTGCTTATTTTTCAGGGAGCGCATACTTATATTTCTGCACGTTGGTATACCGAAGTTGATGTGCCAACTTGGGATTATATGATTGTGCATGTTTACGGAAAAGTACGAGAAATTCAAGGGGATGAATTGTATTCAGTCATCAGCCGTCTGGTGGAAAACCACGAATCGAATACATCCTATCGTCTTGAAGGACTTCCACAAGATATGGTACAAAAAGAAATAAAAGGCGTTTTCGGTTTTGCTATGGATGTTACTCGCATAGATGGTGGTGACAAATTGAGTCAAGGGAAAACCGAAGAAGAACGCAGGAATATTGTTAGTGAACTGGAAAAACGTGGAGATGAAAATTCTAAAGAAATCGCGGAAGCAATACGCAAGCAAAGTAATAAGTAGCCCTATTCATCGATATTCCATATAATAAATTTGCTCGTCGGGGGCACTTTTGTTCATATTTTGTAACGGCTTCTCACTTGCCAGTGTGTTTGTTTTGAGGGATAATTAAACTATCCCATTGCAGACGCCCAACATAATCCATTACATTGACGGCAGAAATGATTCTGCTACAAAAATACAAGGACTGAGATAACGCTGATCCACATCCTGATTGCCGATGACTTTAAAGTTTTGCGCGACGTGATCCGTCTGTATCTGGAGCAGGCAGAGGATATGGATGTTGTTGATGAAGCGCCAGAATTGAACGATGCGCTGGAGAGCGCCAAAGCGCTGCACCCAGATGTCATTATTATGAATGATTATCTACCTCCAATTGATAGCGCCCACGCAGCGGCGCTCATTCGCAAAGAGGGGATCACTGCGGCGATTTTGGTTATTTCCATGCAACCTGAGTCGGACTTAATCCAACGTGCCTTCAGCAGCGGCGTGAATGGCTTTATGAGCAAAGATGAGATCGATGACTTACTGGTGGATGCCGTTCGACGCGTTCACCTGGGTGAACGTTATTTATCCCCGAAGGCCGGGGATGCCTACAGCAGTGTTCAGGAGTAGCAACGTACTCTCATGATAGTTAAGGCAACCTGCTCAAGGTTGCCGGTGTGGGGGTTGTACCCGTGGATGCCACATCGACCAAAATTGTCCTTGTACTGTGGAAAAGAGTTCTGGTAGTCGATGATTCGTGTTGCGCTTTCCGATGATAGTCCAGAGATGCGAGTTGCTCTTCGGCTGTTGCTGAGTCTGTCCGAAAACATAGAACTCATCTACGAAACAAGCAATGGACAGGAGGCAGTGGAGTCTGTCAAACGCCTCGAGCCCGATGTGCTGGTGATGGACATCCGTATGCCAGTGTTAGATGGTTTTGAAGCCACAAAGCAGATTACTGACCTTTCAGTTTCCACGCGCGTGATATTGATTTCTTCAGACCTGGGAAGCTTTATCGCCAGAAAAGCAGCTGCAGTCGGCGCGAAAGGTTTCGTGCCGAAAGACGATGTGGCGAAGTCGTTGTTGCTGGCAATTGAAACTGTGCATCGAGGGGAAACGTTCTTCGTGGAGTAAGCATAAGTCTCCGCTATGAGCGGAATAAGCGGATGATATCCACTATCCCGCAGCGATCAACGTCTTTGAAGAGATAAAGAGACTGCCGTTTTTGGGCAGTCCCACTTTTGGTTATGAAAACCAAAAGCAATGTCTACTAACGCTCCTCGTCAACTTCTTCCCGAATATTATCTGTGTTCATGCCTTTGAGCATTCCACGCGCTTTTTTAATTGGCGGAACAATCACAATGCGCAAAGTTCCATTGTATGGAATAAACATGATTTTTTGTCCCGGCTTTAGGTTGAACTGTTTCCGAACTTCGCGCGGGATGACAACCTGATATTTGGATGAGATCGTTACTGGTTTCATCACATTTCAATCCTTATCGAAAACAGATCTGAGAGGCATTCTACCGCTAAACTGACCTGCCGTAAATTCGCGACCACACGCCGGTATATCTTTCCTCCCTCGGCTCGATTAATCTCGATATTTCTCACTCATTTTATGGATTCCAATTTGCACCGCGACTCCACGATTCCCTTTCTCAAGGTTCGCAAAGAGTCACTTGACATTCCAGTCACTGGAAGGTTTAGAATGTAAACAAGGAAGTTGCCATGAAAATTAACCAACTGGCTGACCTCACCTGTGTTTCTCCCAAAACTATTTGCTATTACGAATCAATCGGTGTGCTGCCTGAGCCTGATCGCAGCCCCAATGGTTATCGTGACTATGATGAGGCTGATATCGAACGCCTAAAACTGGTGGCTGGTGCCCGCAAGCTTGAATTCTCCCTGGATGATGTCACTGAGATCATCGCCATGCGTGACCGCCGCGAGGCGCCCTGTCGGGTGATGTTGGATAAATTAGCACAACAGGCAGATGAGATCGCCCAGCGAATTGCTGAATTGCAGCAACTTGAACAGGAACTTCGCCATCTACATAAACTTGGCAAAACGTTTCCCACTGACGATGTGGATGGCAAAACTTGCGTCTGACATTTGGTCAGCGAACAATCCAACATGAATGTTAATGGTTGACGTTATAAATATGGAAACAAGCACACTTGCGCTGCTTAAGAAAATATTTCAAGATTCAAAAAGACATGTCCTGTTCCTGGCAGTGGTTTCACCCACTGGAGAGCCTTGTCTTCGAGGTGCACAGTTAGTGCAGGAGATCTTTGAAGAGAACGACTCGGATAAACTTTATGGCGCAATCGTTTGGACACCAATGCTTGAAACCGACGACATTGACGCAGCGAACGAACGTGATTCCCAGTTTTCGGACCCGCGCGTTCAACAATTTTGGGATCAAGACCGAATAGTAGGTCAATATCTTTCGCAAACTTTGAAACTAAACGAGTCAATCGCTTGGGATGTATATCTGGTCTATCTACCGGATCATTCCTGGGATGCAAAACTTCCACCTGTAACAGGATTTTGGATGCACCAATTAAATGAAGAGCCGACGCTCCTTCTTGATTCACCTCGATTGAAGCAATATGTGCAGACTCTATTGGAAAGGACCGTTCTTCAATGACTGATTCATGCTGTTGCCCACCCGAAGCTGGGAACGCTGTTTGTGATTTGCCTGCCAAGGATTCTCAGCGTTCTCCTCGCGCAATGAATATTTGTCCTGATTGTGGCAAGGCCGGCAAACCTATACAAGGAAAACTGTGAAAGCTCTGTTATCGGTCAGTTTGCGCGAAGTTCAAGATCTGCAATATTTATTCTGCCGAACGCAAGCCTGCCCTGTCGTGTATTTCTCATCCGACGGAGAACAGACTTTTGCCGTTGAGCATATCCGTGAACGAGTCTATCAAAAAGAGCCAGAAGCCCAAGATGTATTTATATGTTACTGCTTTCGCCACACTGTAGGCGATCTCCGTGTTGCCTCGTCAGAAGACCGCACAGCCATTGTGGACGATATCAACACAGGGATAAACACTGGACAATGTGCATGTAATTTGCGGAACCCTCAAGGCTCTTGCTGTTTGGGCAATGTACGCCAAATGATAAAGCGCTTGGAAAAGCCAGCCTTCGCGGCAACTTGAGCACATAGGAATGATGAAAGGATCGTATGAATAGATTCTTCTCAAAACGTAACATTATTATCTCAGTCGTTCTCCTAGCCAGTCTATTACTTGCCATCTATGTAGAGACCAGACCTCGGCTGGCACTAGGACAAAAACCGCTCGCCGACATCACCAACATCGAGACCTTGCGTTCACAATTCAATCAGGATGTTGGAAAGACGCGTCTCATTATCCTTGTATCTCCCACCTGAAGCACTTGTCTTGCTGGCGCCCGTTGGGTGCAAACACAACTATTAGCTCAATATCCATTACCTTCATTGCGGGTTTATGCAGTTTGGTTGCCGATGCTGTGGAGTGACAGTCGCGCCATGTGGAATGGTAACAATATGCCCGACCCTCGCGTAACGCATTTCTGGGACGGTGATCATGTTATAGGACAATGGTTTGCGAAGGAGATTGATGGTTATGAAGGAATAGCATGGGATGCTTATTATCTCTATGGTCCAGATGCAACGTGGGAAGCCGTACCTTCACCGCTAGTGGGTTCTGGTGGCACGATTTATGGAGAACGCCAAACGCTTGAGATGCAAGCGCGCACCTTGATAGAAAAGTGAATTGCAGTTATCTAAATTTGTGTAAGCATAGATTGAATCTATGCGGACACGGCAGACAAGGAACTCACTGCCTCCACTGTCGAATCAATGATCAGACTCTTATACACCTTTCCCATTTGCGCGGGCACAGGCGTCATCTTATTATCCAACCACCACTCAATCAAAGAAAGTAAAGATGTTGCAATGTGATTTGACAAGATAGCGACTGCTGTTTGATTGCCCGCTCTCGCCAACGGCATACAGGATTTTTGGAAGATGACGGCGATCTTCCGCACAACCTTCTTGCGGACACGTGTCACGTTTTGGCTTTTGAACAAGATGCGGAAGAGGTCGGCTTTTGTCCAATATATTCAAAGATCAGCCTCCCATCTGTTTCGAGGGCAGATGATTCAGAGCGCTGCGCCAGTGTCTCGATGTGAACAATTCGCTTAGCCAGGCGTTCAGCTCGGTGGGCCTTCCGGTCTTTTTGAGAATATAATCAGAGACGTCCATCTCAACACGATTATGAAGTAGTATGCCGAGGCGATAGTAAATTTGTACTCTTTATGGGTTCACATCTTCTTAGGCTGGTAACAAAATCCAAAGCCTCCTCAACCAGGCGCTTGACTTATTTACTCCTCGAATTTAACCCAGTTTTGGACCATGAATAATGACGCGCGAACCATTGCCAGGGCTTGAGCTGATCTCCATCCCACATCCCATCAACTCAAGGTGCTGGCGGATATTAATCAGGCCGTGCGCAATTCCTGAGTCGCTCATCACGGCGACTGAATCAAAACCTTTGCCTTCATCGCTTACCATGATGCGAATCTGACCATCTACTTGCTGAAGATTCACGGCAGCTTGCAGGGTTTCAGCATGCTTGACCACATTAAAAAGCAGCTCACGCACCGCCTGGAGGAGCACTACGTTGAGATTCTCATCCACGTTGGCTTTGACGCCGTCCATCTCGAGCGCCACATTCAGGGAATATTGCTTCTGCATTTGTGTGGACAGCCTGGTAAGTGCATCCGCCAAGCCTTCACCTTGATACATAATCGGGCTAAGGTCTCTGCTCAGATTGCGCGTGATTGAAATGGACTCTGTAAGCCATCCATCTATCTCAGCGAGAGCTGTCTGCAATGTTTCCATACCCTTCTGGTTGTATGCGTTATTGAGCATTGATAAGTGTGCCTTGACAGCAAAGAGCCGCTGCTGCAGCTCATCGTGCAGTAGCTGTGAGATGCGCTGCTGTTCCCTTTGCTCAGCTTGCGACACGAGAGTGGCCAGTTGGCGCATCTTACGTTCAACCTCAATTCGTTCGCTGATATCTCGTATGGCAGCAATAGCCAGCGTACCATCTGGTGTTTTCAGCGGGCTCAGGCTGATTTCCTCTGGAAATTCAGTTCCATCACATCGCCGTCCATATAGTTCCAAGCCTGTGCCCATTGGTCGCACCTCAGGGCTTCGGAAATATCGCATACGATGCTGTGGGTGGATCTTGTGAAATCGCTCTGGGATCAGTATCCTTATGGGCTTGCCGATCAGATCCTCATGTGCATAAGCAAAGATGTTCTCCAATTGCTTATTGATGAGGATAATAGTTCCTTCTTCATTGATAACCGCCGTGGCATCCGGCACGGCATCCATCAGGTACTCAAAGTCATGGATGAGGCGCGAAATCCCGGCAGGCTTGCTTTCGATTTCTTGTTTTTGTTTCTTACGAGGTAATTTTGCCGATTGAGAAGACTTCTTAATGCTTTTAGCCATGTTTCCTTCTCTGCCAAACAAGCACAAGTAATTGTTGAAAAAACTTCTATTTCATTATACATCTTGGTACATCGTGAAGCAAAACAAGTACGCAAAAACTCAAATATGCTTTAAAACCTGCTGTGGACCTACACGCTTCGAACACACCTTGTTAGTGCCCTGTTCAGTTTGCAGCTTCCCAGCCTTCATTGAGCAGCTTTTCAGCCAGTACCAAGGCTGCATGTTTCGACATGGGATTGAACCCAAACTTGTTGAGGAGAGCAATCAACTTGATATGCTCCCCTGGCACGCCTTCAGCGTCTGCCTCCGGAGGCGTATGGCTCATTTGTTCATCCAATTCATAAGGCCGACAAAACGCGGCGAGATCTCCCTCTTCCATGACTGGCTGACCTCACCGATCATCTTAGCTAATCTGTATTCATGAACTGCCAACCACAACGAAAAATCACCGCGCAGGAAGAGATCGGCATATTGCCTGATCCAACGGGCATGTTCCATTAACTCGTGCTTCCTCCTATCAGCATCATTGGCGAATTCACGTTTTTCATATTGGAGCCGTTGGGATGCGATTAGCTGCCTGGCTTCCTTTTTATCCCGGGGATTTAGGGAACATACGACCTGTCGCTGCTCAGGCGTGAGGGATAGAAATTCATGGATCAGTTCAGTAGAAATCGCAAATTTCCGATCATCCATGACCCTCCCAAACCTTACTTCCGTTGCATACCATTCGCCAGCAACAGAAACAAATGTTGTTGGGGATTGGAACTCTACAAAGCCTTCCAGCATAATGCCAGGATTATGATCCAGGATTTTGCCTACCCAGAAACGGTATTCGCTGACCAAGAATCCGAAATGATCAATGACCATCATATTGAATGTTGCTTGCATTTTTCTTATCTCTATCCGTAGGAGACTGAGGAATGGTGTTGGTATGAGCAAAAGTAGGTGATATCACAGCTGCTATCATGATAGCACTTGTGATATCACGCCTACAGTCCGGCTAAACGCTGGGCCAGGATCGTAATGCCGTTCGTCAAATCTTCCTTACTGAACTTTTCGATAAATGCCGAAAACTGATTATCAAACTCTCCAACAGGGTCTTGATGGAGTCGGGAAAGGATCTGCCCACGTTCTTTCAGTTCCACATGAACGTAAATCTGGTCGGTCACGGCAATGTTACTGTGCATCATATTTCGCGAGAGCGCATGATATTCAGCCATTGTTGTACAGCGTTCCAGCCCATATCGAGCATATCCATGGCGATATTGGTGTGGCGACCTGTAAGGTAATCCAAACAAACTGCTTAACAACCCCAGTCGTTTTCGTAATCCCGTGCTGCGTTCCCTGCCTGGGGTCAGGGTCTTCGTTGTCTGCTCACCCCATTGTTGGTGGATGGGTGCATACCATAAGTGATTATCTTCAAAATTTTCCCGGGCAAATTCGTCCCATCCTCGTGCAAAGTCCAAAAGTTCTGGAATATTGTGCAAATATGTTGTGGCGGATTTATTGTTCTTTGTCTGAACACCAAACTCAGTTTTTTGCTCGACATACGGATATTTGTCATCCAAATGCACCGCATGGATGGGAAGGCTCACAGCAGCTCCGGCGCGAGCGCCGCTCAGAAAGAGCAGGCAAGCCATTGCCTGATCGCGCCAAAGGGCTATGTTCTCTTTTCCCGGAGTTTTGCTGATCAGTTTCACCACTTCTTCATAGCTAACATACCGATCACTACTTTGCCGAGCGACCTTGATTGGTGTTAGATCCTCTATCCAGTGGGTTGGCAGGCACAAGAATTCTTTCGCATGGTGTAGCTTGGCCCACCTGAGAAACGCACGGGCAGTTTCCACAATCTTCTTCTCGCTTTCTTTTGCAAACTGCTTGCTCTTAACATAATCCGAGAATTCCACCTTGATTGCCGCCACCTTTGGCAATGGCACTGCCATAGCCCATAAGAGCAGATGGTTCAACCAAAAACGATAGCGCGCCACTGTTTTTGGATTCTTCCTCTTTTTGTTGAGCAAATACGTCAAGTATTGTTGCACGAGAAGGAAATTCTCCCTGCGTAACAACTCGGAATTATTCTGCATTCTTTTTATCTTTCCATGTCATTTGGTTTGAGCGATATGTAGGAATTCGACCACCGCGGTTAATCCTGCACCCGCAGTCCGGGCACTTGCCGCAGATCAGGATCAATTTGCCTTGCATAGGCTTGGTAGATATTTCGGTCATTTGAACAACTTTGTTGCAGCGCATACAAAATGCTTCGTCATCGCGCAGTTTCCTTTCCCTCTTCGGTCGACGCAGGCTGGTAATCCAGTCGGCAAATTGCCGGCCGTTGATCCATATGTGTCCACCTGAGTCGCGAGTGTGGGGTGCTCCCGCACGTAACCAGTCTCGTAGAGTTCGTTCGGCTACGTCGAGAGCCGTGGAAATCTCACTTACGGTGTATAGCATAGGCAGCAATCCTGGGCTTTTGATGATTGTAGAACGGGGGATTTGAAGTCGTGTCATGTGGTTACCTCTGCGCCCAATATATAGTTTTTCCACCTAAAGTTCCACCGATTTTGGACAATATTTGGTCATCCTGGCGACTCGATTGCGACATCGACGGTTTTCAGCTCTCATTGCGCTGCGTTCTATGATTTATCTATTGACAGTCTGGGGCTATTTCAGAACCTAACAATACTGTTTAGTCGGTTGCACTATGAAACTCGGCACATAGGCAAAAATCGCGTCGGTCGAGCTACCTCCCCCCTTTAAGCGCATGTAAGATTTACTTGGGAAAGACTTTGAATAAGAAAATCACATTTGAAATTGCATGGAGTGGCTCCGAAGAGCCTTCTGGAGCGCAAAATTCGAGACGCTATTTCGGAACACGGATCAAGAATACTTGGCGAAGGCCGGAATTCTACTCAGGAGAAACAAA
>WNFZ01009480.1_pt1 | contig 10429 bp, 9 predicted proteins | sample 5400081 | NCBI WGS metagenome assembly WNFZ01 (sample SAMN13153365, study PRJNA577476) | soil metagenome | isolation source: 80 cm soil or saprolite under grassland replicate 1 | place: USA:California | collected 2016-06-15
GGCGAGTAACGGTGATCAGAAAGCAATGGTAGCTTTTTATTCGGTGTGCGCCGGGGAGATGGATGGCGCCGCCGCCGAAGGATGTTTTGTGAACTGTTGGGAGTTATTTCACGTCATCGGCGACGAAACTTTCGCGAAATTTCTCAGCGGACAACCAGTCAAGATGCGAGAACGGATCGCGGGAATCCTTTCCAGCGGAGACACCGACCCGATTTCGAAACCGAAGCCGTACATCAAACGCTATTTCCCGAAGAGCTACGGGATACTGTTCGGCCGATGATGCAAATAGAAGTGACATATATCGTTGCCTAACGATGACACGGAAGTTCCTCACGACCGTTGCCGCTCTCGCGTTGTTATATCCGACCGAAGGTTCGTCGAATGAATGTATGGCCACGCTCAAAGATTCCAACGGATACACTCTCGTTGGATCCTTTCTCGGGGGAGACGACAACGAAATAACGACGACAGTAAAACCAGGCGAGCGCTTCATCGCCGCGCCGCCCTATGTGACTTCTGAACGAGATAACTCGTGGCGTGTTTATCTAAAATCGGGAATTCACGGTTTCATCGATCGGAGCCGGATTCGTTTATTGCCGGAGGAGCCGTTGATGAAGTTGAACTACGACGCAAGCAAAAAGGAATGGCGAAAACTGCGGGCCAAGCCGGTGACGGAAAACGATGAGGCGGCCCTCCCACTCCTCGCTGCCGTATCGATCCTCGCGGACGTCACATCTCCAAAAAACTGACGTCGACGCTACTTCTTCTTCAGTTTTCGTAAGGCTTGCTTCGCTTCCTGCGCGTACTGACCATTCGGCTCTAACTTTAAGGCTTCTTCGTAATACTTTCGTGCGCTCACGAAGTCTTTCATCTCAACGCTGACGTTGCCGAGATTCATCAGCGCCCCAACTGATTTGGGATCGATCTGGTGGGCTTTTTCCAAAAACTCGCGGGCTTTTTTCGAGACCCAAGTCGTTTGGACTGGTGTGCACCGATGCATCGATTATCACACGGCTCGCGCCGTCGAGCTTGAAAGTCGTATCCTCCATAAAGACGAAGTCGTAATAGTCGTTGTACCGCTCAGCTTTGGCTTTGCGCCAGTTCGGCGCCAATAGATCGTGCGCTTTGCGCAGGATGTTCGTCATCCGACTGAGTTTGCCATTGCGAAACTCGACCAGAATCACGTCTCCCGGCCCCCATTTTCTATCGAGGGTGATCAGACAAACTGAGCTGTCATCGGACCATTCGGCGCTGAGTCCGCCGTGGTTCTGATTTTGAAAGTAAGGATACTTTGTCTGTAGCTCGCCCAGGACAGTAAAAGGCTGCAGCGCGACAACGCAATCCTTGATCCGGTCCGGATGGTTCGTGTTCTCCGCAGCTTCTTCTAATTCTAACGTCGGGTAAATGACAGCGAACTTCTTGTCCGGCGAAATCGTGCTGGCGGCGATCAGATAATTTTTTGCGTAATCTTCGGGCAAGCCTGCCGATGAATCCTCTCCTGCTACTCCCGGCTCTTCGTCAGCAGCAAGAATCGAAAAACCGCAGCTAACACCGTATGCAACGATTGCGACGATGGTAAAGGCTAATCTCACTTGTTGGTTCGTCTCTTTTTGATTCTTTCTCCGGCATCCCGTTGACTGCTCAGGATAACTTTACTTGGCTTGCGCTTCCCGTTTTCGCAATTCGGTGGAGCGTTCCTCAGTAAGCTGACGCAGAAGGTGGTCACGAACGATGCGCGCGTTCTCGCTGTCGCTTTTTTTGCGAACAGCTTCGTCTGCTTGCCGATCACGTTGTTCAACCCAGGCACGCTGCTCAGTCCTAAGCGCCTGTTGCGCCGACGGGTTGAGGCGCTTGAGTAACGCCGAATAAACCGCATTCAATTCGCGGTCAGCTTTGGCGAGTCGCGCCGACTCGGAAAAAGGATCGTCCGGCAGCGGTCCGGGAGTAAGCCTGACGACGCTGGCAGTGGGACCTTCACCGGCACGCGCGAGCTTAAGAGAGAGAATGCCTTCGCTGATCGACGTGTCCTGTTCGCGATCCTTGGTGACAAATGGGAGACCAACTGTGCTCGCACTGGAAAAGCCGGTTTTCTTTCCAAGTTCCGGCAGGCCGGTAAGTAGATACGTAGAATCGAACGGTCCTCGTCTCTGCGACTTGGCACGCTTAATCTGCGCTTCGATAGCTTTATCCAAAACCGGCCCGATCTGGGCGGATCGACAGTCATCCGTGCCCACGTCCAGGAGAAGCAAAGTATCGGTGCCCCATTTCCACTGATAGGCAGCCAAAGCAAACCGTCTTCCATTCTCGATCGGCCCCCAGGCGACGCTCAGCGTTCGATGACTGCCCGGCCGCACATAGCCTCCGGTATCCCCTATCGCGCCTACTTTCTTTTTGTCGGCAAGATTGATGACCCAGATCGCCTTTACGTCGTATTGTTCATAGAAACGATTGGGATCTTTTTCCAGCAGCGACCAATCTACTGGCTCATTGCTATCAACTGTCCAAGCCAGGGCATTGCGACCATCCGCGGACTTTGAATCGCGAGCTATGACAGCTTTCTCCGATCCTATCTCAATCCAGGGCAGCTCCGGCTGCACCGAGGGTTCGGTCGCCGCAGCGAGTCTGTCATTGCCAAATCGCGCAGCAATTAGCAGGCAGGCGATGCCAAAGATGTAAGCGCGTGGGGTCATTGTCTCGGCATGATAGGTAGGAGAAGGAGCCAGCACAATGGAATTCCGCTGTGGAAATGTGGTAACGCGCTTCCGCATTCATTGCAGAGTTTGCTTGCAATTGAGTGCTGTTATCCCTCACTCTCGAATCATGAAAGAGCTGGTTGAAAACCTTCCCACGGTCCAGCGACTGATTAATCGCTGGCTGCGTCGCACGGCATTTCTTTGCGCGGTTGCGTTATGTTTCAGTTCCGCTCCAGGCCAGGAAACGTCTGACGTTCGTGAGATGGTTCAGAAAATTGAGGAGCTGCGCAGCGCGGGCAAGTTTCGGGAAGCAATACCAATCGCTGAGCAAGTGTTGAAGTATTGCGAGAAGAATTACGGCCCGGAACATGCGGAGACCGCGGACAGCTTAAACGATCTCGCGTTCTTGTACAACTCGATGGGCGACCAGGCTAAAGCCTTGCCGCTTTACCAACGTGCGTTAAAGATCCGAGAGAAAGCACTCGGTCCAGACCATCCATATACCGCGATTAGTCTCAACAATCTCGCCGAGGCTTATCGGGAAAGCGGCGACTACGCAAAAGCGGAGCCGCTCTACAAACGGGCAATAAAGATTTGGGAAACCAAGCTTGGTTCGAAGCATCCGAACACTCTGTCAGGCATGAGCAACCTCGCGCTGCTTTACCAAGACAAAGGAGATTCGGCGAAGGCGGAACCGTTATATGTGCGAGTCTTGAAAGTCCGCGAGGAAACGCTTGGCCCCGACAACCCTCAGGTCGCAAACAGCCTGAGCAACCTGGGCACACTCTATTATCACCAAGGCAACTTCGCGAAGGCTGAGCCGATGGATCAGCGCGCATTGAAGATCTACGAAAAAGCGTACGGAGCGGAAAATCCTCACACCGCAAACGTCCAAAATAATCTCGGGGCGATTTACCTTGATCAGGGCGATCTGGTAAAGGCCGAATCGTTTTTTAAACAGGCATTCGAGGCGCGCGAGAAAATTTTTGGCCCTAACAATCCCGCGACTGGAGAAAGCATTAATAACCTGGCCTGGGTTTATATGGACGCAGGCGACTATGCTAAGGCTGAACCACTTTATCAGCGCTCGCTTAAAATTACCGAACAAGCCGCCGGTCCCGATCACCCAAACACAGCCACTTGTCTTAACAACCTCGGAGTGCTTTACCAGATGATGGGCGACTACAAGAAAGCGGAACCATTTTATCAGCGGGCCCTAAAGATTCGCGAAAAAGCTTTGGGACCAAACAATCCGGACCTGGTCTCGAGCATCGGTGGTTTGGCAGACCTGTATCGGCTCGAAAAAGATTACGCCAAGGCTGAACCCTTCGCCCAACATGCCTTGCAGCTTTCCGAAAAGAAATTCGGACCGACACACCAGATGACGGCGACTGCGTACAATAACCTGGCGGCAATTTATGAAGGCATGGGTAAATACGATAAAGCCGAACCGATGTTCCAGAAGGGATTAAAGCTTTTTGAGGACAAACTCGGACCAAATCACTACAAGACTGGCGCAGCTCTCGACAATCTCGGTGTCCTTTATCGTGAAAAAGGCGAATACAAGAAAGCCGAATCGTACGCCTTGCGGGCAGTCGAGGTTACCGAAAAAGCTCGCGGCCCGGAACATCCCGAGACCGCCACTTGTCTCGACGGTCTCGCCAAGACCTACGAAGCTATGGGCGACAAAGCCAAGGCCGATCCGCTCCGCCAGCGCGCAACAGAAATTCGGCAAAAAAACAAGACCAAATCTGCATCGCCCCAGCCAAGTCCTTCATCAAGTCCGATCTTAAGTTCTTCGCCGGGTTAACTGGCGCTCATCCTCGTGAACAGCATTTCAGCCTCTGAACACGCGATGAAATAACACGACGGCGCGAAAGAATTTCGGCTCTTCAGTCGTTAGGCAGCCGACGCATCTTGAGTATTTCGAGACGCGGACCCTTCGGGCCATCGATCAGCCGCAGATGTTCGTTGACCCCAAATTCTATGTCGCCCCTGCGGTCTCCAAATCGAATATTCTCTGATGCATCCAAATCGATCACGCCGTCATTCCCAACTTTCTTGATGTCAAGCGAAAGGCCCGCATCAGCCCGTTTGCCGACAAAGGCATAGGTCTTCTTTTCGATCGCTTTGTCCAGATCCACTGCACCGGCAAACTTCGGTCCTGGATTAATCTTCCCCACGACGCATTCGGTCGAGGCCCACTTGTCGTCCCAGAGCTGCACAAATTTCAGCGAGTCCGGAGACCACCTGAGGATGCATTGCCGATGGTTGTAACGGCGCTTCGTCCCGAAATAGTGGCAGCTTGTTTCACCCAGTATCTTCCGCTGCGCAAGATCGACAATGTAATTGGGCACATCGTAATCGTCTATCCCGGATTCGTAAAAGTAACTATCTCCATCATACAGCGCGTCCCAATTGGATTGTTCAGGCGGCAAGCCCATCGCGATGGCAAACCGGCCATCTGGCGAAACACTTCCATGAATGACGCGATACTTGTCTGAGTCGCCTTGAACGTTCGCGAACGGGTCGAAAAATTGAGGCGGACCGACTTTCCTCAGCGCGGGGGAAAGTTCGTGCGGTTCACCTAACCCAAATTCTTCGGCGCCGCCCTCGCCTTTGTTCTGCTTCGAAAGATCGACCACCACATTCGGCACATGGACGGTGTCGGTCGGTTCGCCTGGCTTGAAACGCCCGCTCTTTCTCAACTGGCGAATAAGCTGGTCGTTACCTTCCTCAGTTTCGCCGAAATATTTTCGCGATTCCTCCACTTGCGTGCCCCCGTCAGGCAACGGTGTTTCCTTGCGCGTAAGCAAGAACAGTCCTCTCCAGCCAAAGTCATTACCCAAATCGTGCGGGATGTATTCCGTGAGCTCGCGTCCAGAGGCATCGTTACGCTCAACTGTGGCCTTGATCAGGTCCTCGGCACCGTTGTACCATTCCTGTCTAACCGTTGTCGCGCCGCCAGACTCGTCTTTGCTGGTGTAACAAATCGAGCGCGCGAGTTGATCTTCGACCTGACGATAACGCTCCGCTAACATTTTCACCTGCTCGTCCACCGAACGCGCGCCTGATGCATTGTATGCGAGCGTGAGAATTCCAATAAGAACCGAGAGACGAATGAGAATGTTTCTTTTCATACGCGAACGCGCCCTGCTAATGGAAACTCCAGCGGGAAATCGACTTCGGTTGCTACTTCTTCTTCAGTTTTCGTAATCCATCCTTCGCTTCCTGCGCGTACTTACCATTCGGCTCTAACTTTAAGGCTTCTTCGAAATACTTCCGCGCGTTGGAGAAGTCTTTCATCTCAACGCTGACGTTTCCGAGGTTAATCAGATATAAAGCCGGTTTTGGATCGATCTGGTGCGCTTTTTCGGCCAACTCGCGCGCCTTCCGCCATTCGCGAATGCCGGCGTGATACATGGCTGCATCATTGAAAGCTTCCGCGTAATTTGGATATTGCTGCATCGTGAGGGCCGAAATCTGGAACCAGCGTTTGTCATCCTCGGGATTGTCTTTCTTCGCGTAATACAAACTGTAGCTGCGCAGCTTTTCCGGAACGAATTTGTCGGCTGGCTCCTTTAGCGGCTCACCTTTTAACCACTTGAGCTGTGTCGGGTGCTCGCGGGCATACTCCGCCATCTTCTTCACCGTCGACAATTCATTGTCGAAATCTCCGCTCTCCTGATACATGAAAGCGAGCCCGCACCAGATATCGAGGTGATCGGGAAATTTCGTGGTCGCTTCCTGAAGAAGATCGACCGCTCGCTTCATACTCCCTTCCACTTGCTCCATCGAAATGCTTCCTGTTTGCTTACCCTTCTTATCGGTCAACTCAACGTCGCCCGGCCCCGGTCGCTTCGTGGAGATATTCATCTGGCGCTGGTTAAAATAATAATTCGCGCTCGTGATCCACGCGTCGTGATCGTCGGGCGCCTTCTCCCGCCATTCGGTAAGCAGTGGCTCGATCTGCCCCTCCGCATGCTGATCTAGCAGCTGTCTGTAACGATGAGCGTATTCCTGGCCACTCGCCACCTCGGACTTCGGTTCGACGTAGACCAGGGTTTTGAGAACTTTCTCGAGCACCCCGGAATCTTTGCGGTAACTGGCTTGATCGCGGCATGTGAGGACGATATAAGCGACTCCCTGCGGAAGTTGGACGTAGCCCACGCGTTCCCATTGCGAATAATTCTTCGTGGCAGGGTATTCGTTGATGAAGTAATCGTGGCCGTCCTTCGTTTTGCCGGACGCAATTTTCTCCTTTGGCATGCCGCGCTTTTCCTTCATGCCCTGGATGGCCCATGCCACGAATGCGTTTACGCCTTCCCATTGAGGGCTGGCTACCTTCGCGTACATCACCGTCTTCGCATCCGCCCACGATGAACCTTTCGGGTAAAGAACGCACGGCATGTCCTGATTTACACCGGCCTCATTATCGACAACCCAACCTTCCGGCGCACTGATGTTAAACCCAGCTTTCGGGCCATGAACAACTCCGGCGGGAATTTTTTCCTGACCGAGCATGCTCGGAGAGAGCGCACTGACCGTGAGTAACGCGAGAATGGATATTTTTGTTTTCATTTCAGTCGATGGTTTGTGTCGTTTAATCATTACGTCCTCCTTCGAGACGCTCATCGCACCTCTGTTTCACTAGTGAGCAACGCTTTAATCTTCTCTATGTCGGGATGAGTGATGCCGGCGTCTTGGAGCCCTTTGAAATCCTCCAGGACAGCTTGCCTGAAGGTTCGCTCGTCGTCGCGAAGCTTGGCATTTTTGTTTTCCAAATAGATAGCCTTTGCTTTGTCGAATTGGTTATCGAAGAGATAACCGTGGGCGAGAGCGACCTTGATCATCGCCGCGTTATGCGGGGATAGTTCCAAAGCCTTGAGAGACGCTGCTATGGCCTCACGAGGGTTTCGATCAAAGAGATAATACCAGGCCAGGGATAAGTAGTAATCCCAGGTTTTTGAGGTCAATCCAATAGCGTTCTGTATGTCTTCCGAAGGGTTAGATTGTTTCTCTTCGGCAGCAGATTGGCCACGGTTGCGATAGGCGTCAGCGCCGCGTGTCCGTCCCGATACTTCCTTGGATGTAAACTTTCCTTGTTTGATGTCCCAGGTCGCTTCAACATGCCCATGCCACGCGTCAGGGCTCAAGCCTAGATCGTTCGGACTAGTGTGCACGTTAGCATCGATGACGACGCGGCTGGTGCCGTCGAGTGTGAAGCTCGCGTCCTCCATGAAGACAAAGTCGTAATAGTCGTTGTATCGCTCCGCCTTTGCTTTGCGATAAATTGGCAATAAGAGATCGTGCGCTTTGCTCAGGATGTTCGTCATGCGACTGAGCTTGCCGTCACGAAACTCGACCAGAAGAACGTCCCCGGGTCCCCATTTACTGTCGAGGGTGATCAGACCAACGGAACTGTCATCCGACCACTCAGCGCTGAGTCCGCCGTGACTTTCGTTTTGATGATAGGGCCGTTCCGTTTTCAACGGCCCCAGAATCCTGAAGGGCTCTAGCACAACGAGGTAATCCTTCGCACCATCAAATGATTGGGCGTAATCGCTCGTCGGGTAAATCACAGCGAACTTTTTGTTCGGCGAGATCGTGCTACGCGCGATGAGATAATTCTTTGCATATTTATCCGGCAGGCCAGTCGAGGAATCAGTTTCGGATTCTGCCTCCTCCTCCTCGGGCTCGGGTGGAGGCCGACCGGCTAGAAACACACTCTGGGCACCATCGGGAGCGAATTTCAAAATGGAATCGCTTTTAATACCAGCAGATGTAAATTTGAAAATCGTGTTTCCCGTATCACCGACATAAACGTTACCTGCCTTATCAACAGCCAGTGTGTTTACGATTATATTCGTAGCAAAGTCGCTCTTAGCCCCGCCAGGTTCGTATTTGAAGATACTGCGCTTCAGTGGAACTCCGACAAAAAGATTGCCTGCCTGGTCACAAGCCAGGTTCTTAGCCGCGATCTCCGTAGTAGCGAAAGTCCTTTTCTCTCCCTTTGGAGTGAGTTTATAGATCGAGCCGGTGTCCCAATCGGAGACGAAGAGGTTGCCTGACGGGTCGATTGCCAGGCTGTAAGGAAGACCCACGCCGGTGGCAAACGTGCTTCGGGTTCCGTCCGGACTGAACTTTAGTATCGTGCCGCCGACGTGGTACTCGCCGCTAGGGCTCAACACGAAGAGATTGTTCGCCGCATCAAACGCAAGCCCATTGCCATCGGACAAGTGAACCCCGGTAACAGCAACGCTCCTTGTCCCATCGGGAGCAAATTTAAAGATTGTTTGCGCCGCGTGATCCGCCACAAACAGATTGCCAGAGTGGTCAAAAGCCAGAGCTGTCGGATTGTTCAACTCAACTCCGGCCGCGCCGTGGCTGCAAGCCAGCAGCATTGTCAAGCACACCACTCTAAAGACAACTCGAATTCGCACTCGGTTAGTTGAAGACATCAATTGCAAGAATGGTAACGATCTATCTAAGACTCGGCCCAATTGTTGGACGATTTAGTGTGGACTGGTGGAATTGGTGTCCTGAGTTGTGTTAGGCATCAGCGCCTTGATCCTTTCCATATCCAGCTGGTAGGCGGGGTCGTTCGGATACAGTTGGATAGCTTTCTGCATGTCCTCTTGGGATCGAGTTCGATGGCGCGATTAAGGTCAACGATAGCCCGATCCCAGTCTTCTTTTTCATATTCGGCGTTACCGCGTCGTCGATAGGCCTCACTATCTTTCGGGTTGCGTGTGATGTCGGCCGTAAAATCGCGGATCAACTCGTCGTAGTCGGGAAAAAGGAACTTTGCTGACTTGGGGAAGTGCTGACGAAAGTATTCTTTGCTATCAAATGGCCAGACGATGTCGCTCCCTTCGATGCTCACAAAATCTCGCGATTGTTCCCGTAGAAATTTGGCGTACGCGTCGTCGCCGATGAGATGGACCACAACGCACGTAACACCATCGTGTTCTTCCGCAGCCGCTCCGTCCGCACTCAGAGCTAGGAATGTCTTCAGCGCTTGTTGGTCGCCGCGCACCGCCGCCTGGGTGACGTCGTAATAATTAATGCCTTGCCTGCGCGCTTGCTCATCAATTTCAACGCCCTCCTCTGATTTAGGAGGCAGATCATCTTTGGTAAAATAAAGCTTGATGCGGCTGCAATGCATCCAGCCGCTCACGCCGGATTTCAGTTTCACCCGGCACCAATCCTCGCCCTCCTTCTTTTTAAACTGAAACGGCTCGCCGGCCTTAACCTTTGTTATAACTGCCGCATCGACTTGTTTCTCCTTCCGCAAATTCACAGAGCCATCCGGATCATCTATGGCGCCGCGGAATTCCGACACGTCTGCAAACCCAAGGAATTCGCGCGGCACGGTTTCTTCACTCTTTTCGTCCGGGGCCGGCGATGACTTCTCGGATGCACTCTTGCCGGCGACGGGTTTCTCAGTCGCAGCAGGTACTGAAAAACCGCAACCAATGGCGCACGCGATTGAGACGAAGGTAAAAGACGGTCTCATTGTTCTTTCTCTCTCTTGTCGACTTCTTTCTGCGACATCGAATGTGTCTTTACGATTTTCCAATTGCCCGCGGCATCGAACTTGATCGTGAAAAGGAAATCAGCGCCGAACCCGTCGGACATTTCGCCTGGGTCTTCGCGTTTTGCGATGACCTTTCGCAGACCAGTGTAGAGAAGCGCGGTGTTTGCATCGATCCACCGGTCGAGTTTCTCTTCCG
>WNFZ01008594.1_pt1 | contig 10427 bp, 7 predicted proteins | sample 5400081 | NCBI WGS metagenome assembly WNFZ01 (sample SAMN13153365, study PRJNA577476) | soil metagenome | isolation source: 80 cm soil or saprolite under grassland replicate 1 | place: USA:California | collected 2016-06-15
GAACCAGTGGTACCCCCGCAAAAACCACTGCCACTACCGCTCGTGCTGCAAGACGGTGGAGTCGTGGGCCCGCCCTTAACCCCAAGGCTGCTACCGGTATGTTGTGGCCCGCCCAGGCTGAGGTCAATAAGCGCGCTTCCAATTGCGGCAACAGCGGTTGCAGCTTTCGAATTTACCTGGATGCTCTGTGCCGGTCCGCCGTAAATTGTCGTCGCAGGGTTTCCCTGAATGTCGAAAGCGCTGGTGGTGTTGCCAGGATTCAGTGGATCCATGACTATAATCGGAATAGGGGCTGCAGCCTGGTCCACACCACACTTGGCAACGGCGCGAATACTCTGGGTCGTTCTGCCTTGTAGCATTCCTGCAAAAAAGGTGGGGACGTTTTCGTAGATGTCCACCTCCATGAGCTTACTGCCGGTGACAGTCACCCCGGGCGGCGCAGCGCCTCCAAAAACCACCTCGACGTCGTCTCCCAAAGTTCCGCTTGCCCATTGCGCATTTGTAATCGAACTGGGGAAGCCATTCAGTCCGGCGTAAACGCAGGGAGCGGGATTGCTGGTACCCGAGCCGGTACTGTTAGGACTGGTGGGAGTGCAACTCAAACTTGTGCCAGGTGTGAAATGACCTGGATATGGGCCAGCCGTGATGTTGTTGGTCTGCACTAAAAGCAGATCCATTGCGCCCGCAGTGCACGCAGCATCTGCCGCCGTTTGCGCGGCCTGCCGCTGAAACCACAAGTGACTCAGATCAATCGCTAAGGCCATGGAACCAATCAGAAACAATCCTAATGCCAACAGCACAAAAAGAATGACCTGACCCGACTCGCCGCCTCGCGTTGTGCCTCGTCTGAAAGTATGGTTTGTCATGGCACCTTGCCTCATTTTCGTTTTCCCGAAACTCTAGTTCATAATGCGGCCGCCGGCTGCGGCGTTCAGAGTGACGTTCGGCCAACTCAGCCCGAAGAGTGGCGTGTAGGTGTGGGCCACTGTGACCTTCACGATGCATCCTGGCGCACTGCACTGCGCGCCGAACGTGGAACTCGTATTCGCACCATTCGGATCGTAATCCACGGTCACATCGCTTGTAGTGACATTCTGGAGCGATAGCGCCGCAAAGTTAACCACCGCTTGTTGCACATTCACATATGGGCTCGTGTCGGGACAAGCAATTACGGGGTTCGAAATTGGATTACCCGGTCCACTGCAGTTCGTGTTTCCCGTCCCGTGCACAATGGCGTAACGAATGCCCTCCTTTGCAGCATCGGCAACTGTGTTGTACGCGGACACGAGGAGGATCATCTGCAAAATACTCAGGAAAAGAAGAAATACAAAGGTAATGACTAGCGCGAACTCGACCATCGCCTGTCCGTCCTCACGATGCCCTAGTCTTCTTCTGTTTGCTCTTCCCGTGTTTCTGATTCTCATGTTCTTCACTATTCCATCGCCCGCATCTCAGCGTGGCGGAAGAATGCGCACGTGCCGCCGGAATTGCACATTCCAGACGCTCGCAGTGGAATCAGGACGAAATCTGGCGCCTCAGGATCCAGGCTTGGCACCGGACTTCCGCTGTAGCTACTGGACGCAGCGGCGTTGTTTAAAGGCGTGCAACCGCTACTGGTACAGGTCTCACAATTCGTTCTCAGAAGACCACCAGTGTTCGTGTTGGTTCCAGCTCCACTAGAATCCAAATTGGCTTGACTGCAAACCTGAACCGTAACCCCGGTTGAATTGGCGAGCGCTCCCGCAAGGTCTTGATAGACGAGATAGGTCACCGAGTCGGTGTTGGTTGTCGGCGTACTGCCGCCTGAGGACGCAAGGTTGCCTGCCGCAGGGGTGGCCCCCCCTTCGATGGCGTAGAGCGAGGCAGTTCGAGCAGCTCCGGTGAGGTTGACCGCAACCAAAAAGAAGTACCCAAGGTTCACCACGTTCAGCGTGATCATTATCAACAGGGGTAGAATGAGCGCGGTTTCGACGAGGCTCTGGCCGCGGGAGTTCTTCACGGACCGGGATGGGTAATGGAGTCTCATTTTCGGGCAACTGGTGGCTAGTGGTCAGTGGTCAGTGGCTAGTGGTTAGTAAATCAACCCCAAAACCCTGCCGACTGAGAAACAACTGACGATCGACCACTGACCACCGACCACTGCTTCTCACGCAATTCTTGTTACCGGACGGATCATCCGCGCCGGGCCTACGACCGGTTCTGGGGCGTCGGCACCGGGTTCTGTATCAAGTTCGGCGTCCGCTTCGGCGTCCAGCAAGTCTTCCTGCAATTCTGGTTCCGATTCGGCGCCCTCCACCACATTTAACTGGTTCAAAAGACGATGCAAATAGCACCGGCTGATCCCCAGCTCCTTAGCAGCTTGCAATTTATTGCCGTCACTCTTCGCCAGTGCCGACCGCACCAGGTCTCGCTTGAACGCCCGGAGGGCGTCATGGAATGACCCGGCAGGCAGTTCGTCGGAGGCGCTCAGGCCTTGCAACTCGGGCGGCAGGTCCTCAATGGTGAGCTGCGGTCCACCGTTTGCCAGCACCACGCTGCGCTCGATCACGTTTTGCAGCTCGCGCACATTGCCTGGCCAGGTGTGCCGCGAGAGCGCGTTTAGGTAGCCTGGAGTCATGCTGCGCTGAGACTTCTTGTGTGTCTTGGCGAAGGTGCGCAGGAAGAATTCCGCCAGCAGCGGGATATCGTCGGAACGCTCGCGCAGGGCCGGCATGGGGATCTTGATAACCGAGATTCGGAAGTAGAGGTCTTCACGGAAAGTGCCTGCGCGGACCATCTGCTCGAGATTGCGGTTGGTGGCGCAAATCACGCGAGCATCAACGTCACGCGAAAGGTTCGAGCCCAGCCGTTCGACTTTGCGCTCCTGCAGAACCCGCAACAGTTTCGCTTGCAGCGGAAGGGCGAGGTCGCCAATTTCGTCGATGAAAATGGTTCCGCCGCTGGCCTCTTCGAAGCGACCGCGACGGCTTTGGTTCGCGCCCGTAAATGCACCACGCTCGTGGCCGAAAAGCTCGTCGTCGATGAGCGTGTCGGGAAACGAACAAACCGAAAACGCTACAAAGGGCCTGTTTACGCGGGGACTGAGGCGATGAACGGCATTGGCCACAACTTCTTTGCCGGTGCCGCTTTCACCCGTAACCAGCACTGTGGTCGAGACGCTGGCGACTTTGTGAATGAGGTCGTGGGTCCGCATCATCTGCTTGCTGTTGCCCAGCAGGCCTTCCACGCGATTGCTGATAAGGATGCGCTGCGCGGCCGCCAGTTCGCGAGACAGCTCGGCGCGGCGGCAGGCCCGATTGATGGCGAATCGGAGTTCTTGAACGTCGAGCGGCTGCTCGAGGAAATCGACGGCGCCGTCGTGAAATAGCTCAAGTGCAGCTTTAAATTGTTTGCGCCATCCGAAGCCAATGATGGGAGGAGCGGAAGGAAGATCAGAGGCGGTCCGCAAGAGCTGGCGAGAAGAGTCCTTGCTTCTGTCGTCGCCTTCAAGGTTCAAAAGAATGACGTCGGTCTGCTCGGAGTCGAGTTCACCGAGCGCCGTCTGCGCGTTCGAGACCTGCCGGATATCGTAACCGACATCGGCCAGAACTTCGCCGAGGACGTTTCCGAAGGCTTCGTCTGCGTCAACCAGCAGGACGCGCTTCGGGCTTTCAGCAAGCGTTGGACTCGCCAATAAACTACCCCTTCCCGCAACTGCTACTACTCCAAATACGCGATCTCTGGCGTCTGCGGAGGAGGCGGTGCAGCTAACTGTTTACACTCACAACGTGGCGCCGTGTAATCTGCAGACCCCACGAAGATAAATTCCTGGTACTCAGGGAATGAGCCGAGAATAATACAGATAACCCTGTAAGGCAATAGAACTGCCAACAAAAAAGCGTGATAAATAGGTGGAAACACAGGTGAATACACTAGGATAGTCGGGTTCGAGGTGTAAACTTTTGCACATTTCGACGCAGAAGTTTAGCCGTAGTCTCGGAACTGCTTAATGAAGGGTCGAATGCGGTATTGGCGGTACGTTCCGGACCCGATCATGTGGCGTTGGGTCGGAGCAATCATGGGGTGAGGTGGAAGGGCAATTGCACAGTTCAGATGGGGTGACCCGTTGACGACGATTTCTGGTGAGGTCGAGGAAGCGGTGGCGGATCGTCCGTCGGTTGGCCTCGCCCCAGTGCCCCATGCCGACGTCCTGAACTTTGGGTCCGGCGCAAAGGGAGTTTTTCGCGCCAGCACGTCGTTCCTCGCGGTCCTGACGTTGGTCCTTGTCGGGCTGCAGTTCGTCTTCGCGCTGTACCGGCCAGATATGAACGATCCGGACATCTGGTGGCACATGCGGAATGCGCAGTATCTGCTGCAACAGCATCACTTTCCGCGCACTGACATGTATTCGTTCACAGTCGCCGGACACCCCTGGATCAATCACGAGTGGCTGAGCGAAATTCCCTACTACCTGGCGTACAAAGCCTTCGGCCTGGTGGGACTCAAGACGCTTTGCTTTCTGATTTTCGACACGATCTTTCTGCTGCTCCTTTATTTGTGCTTTCAGGAGAGCCGGAACTTCAAGGCCTCGGTCACGGTGTGCTACTTTGCGACGTTTTTGGCTACGGTGAGTTTTGGACCGAGGACGATTCTGTTTGGCTACCTATATCTGGTCTTGCTACTCATCGTCCTTCGCCGATTTCGCGAAAGGACTGACGCATCGCTGTGGACCGTTCCCCTTCTCTTTTTGCTCTGGGCAAATACTCACGGTTCCTGGTCGCTTGGCCTGATCATCTTCTTCTTATTCGCGGTGGCAGGCCTGACGGAAGGATCATGGGGGCGCGTGTATGCGGTACGCTGGACACCCCGGCAACTGCGGCACATCGTTGTCGTAGGCGTAGCTTCATTGGCCGTACTTTTCGTGAACCCCTTCGGCTGGCACTTGGTTTACTACCCGTTCGATATGGCGTTCAAGCAGAAGCTGAATATCGCTCATGTCCAAGAATGGGTATCAGTGGACTTCCACGAGTTGCGTGGAAAAATGGTCATGATAATGATTTTGGGGCTAGTGCTGGGAGTGCTCCTCCGCAATCGGCGCTGGAACCTCGGCGAGTTGCTCGTGCTGTTGTTCGCCCTGTACAGCGGACTGACTTATATTCGGTTCTTGGTGCTGTTGGGAATCGTCGCGGCACCGGTGCTGGCAAAGATGCTGGATTTCTTCCCGCTCTATCGGCCCGCGGATGAGACGCCAAGGGTGAATGCCGTCGCTATTCTGCTGTTATTAGGGCTGATGGTTTACTTTCATCCTCGCGAAGCGAAGGTTCGAGCTTCCGTTGAGGAGACATACCCGTCCGGCGTGTTGGCATACTTGAACGCAAATCCGCTCCACGGAAACACTCTCAACTTCTATTTGTGGGGAGGTTACCTGGAGTGGCACGCTCCCAATCTGAAGACCTTCGTCGACAGCCGTGTAGATGTATTCGAATACGCTGGAGTCTTCGAGGACTACCTGAATCTAATGGGCGCGGATATGGCGCAGCACCGACCCGATGCGATTTTGAACAAGTACAACATCCGGTATGTGCTGTTTCCGCCGGCCGAGAGCAAGAATCCGCTCCACACGGGCGGGAGCCTGGTCTACGTTTTGCAGCAGGACGCACACTGGAAAACGCTTTATCAGGACAAAGTCTGCATTCTGCTGGCGAGGGAATAAGCAGTGCGGCATTGTCCGTCGTAGAAGGACCCAATGTTTTTTCGTCACAGTTTTGACAAGCTCATATACCCCGTGGTGGCGCTGGCACTTCTGGCAGCAGTGTCGTATCGGCCCAAGTATCACCTGCGGTCCGACATGCCGCCAGAGTTCTACCGAGGGGCGCTGGCTTCGGGTGCAAAGGGAAAGCAGACGCTGGACCAGAAGATCGCATGGGCCTATTGGGAGAGCGCTCAGATGGATATTCAGTGGAAGTATCCACACGGGAAGACTCTACCACCGGACCCGCCGTCTGAGTTCCGGATTGACGCGCAGGCGTTGGGCCCGCTGGCGGCCGATCCGGTAACGCGGCAAGTGTATTGGCGACGATTGCAGGATGTTTGGTACACGCCAGAGACGTGGCGGAAACAGTATGAGTGGGGGTGGGATTGGGCGAGCGATCCACTGACTTCCGCTGGTCAGTGGCTCCGGGATAAAGCGGACCGAATAACCCGTTAACTGAAAGACTTAGAGGTCGGCGATTCTTCCTGCGACTGAAAGGAATTTGCGTCTGATTCCATTGCAAGAGCAATCGGCTAACACGGCAGAAGCACCTGTGGTTTTAAACGCTGTTGCCCGTTCGAAAAACACTTGGAACGCCAAACTGGTTCCCCTCGTTTCCCTGGCAGTGGTCGGTTACTTTGCGCTCATGCAGCTCGCAAGATGGCCCGACAGGCTTCGTTATCCCGGAGAAGAAGACGCGGCAGAAGGCACACAACTTTCGGAAATGGTACATCTCCGACGCGGAGTACCGATTTACCAGACTCCGTCCGCCGGACAATTCGATTCGGCAATCTACGGCCCGTTTTGTTATCTGCTCGGAGGGGCGGTGGTGAGTCCAAGCAAGCCGGCGTACCTGCCGCTGCGGTTGCTCTCGCTGGCTGCAACGCTCGGACTCGCAACATTAGGAGCTTTCTTTGTCTTCAGAATAACGAAAAGCAAATTGGGAGCTGCGCTTGCGCCACTTCTGCTATTGAGCAACGCTTACGTGGGTCGCTATGGCATTTCAGCGCGCGCAGACATGGTCGCGCTGCTGCTCGCCTTCGGTGGCCTGTTCGCCTTCTATCGTCGTAGAGAGAGCAGGCGTGCCCTTATTGCGGCTGCCGTTCTGATGTTGCTTAGCTTCTTCTATAAGCAGCAGTTCGTTGGCGCTCCGGCTTCGCTGGTTCTCTATTTGGTTCTCACAAAACGGTTTCGGCAAGCGACCGAATTTCTCGCTGTTCTGGTCCTCGGAGCTGCATCCCTCGTCGGCACGTTCTCTTTCGTGGTCTTTCCGCGTCAGCACTTTCTCACTCACTTTCTTGCGTACAACCGGTTGCAGTTCAATAAGAGTCTCATCGTTCCTGAAGTCCTGATGTTTGTAATCCCCCTGTTTGTGCCATTGCTCGCGAGTGCCGACTTCCTCGATTCGCATACTGACAAGCTGGTAAAGATCTACGCGCTGGTTGCGGTCGCCGGCTATTTTCTTCCGCTTCTGTCGTCCGGTTCCGGCGCAGACACAAATCGTTGCCTGGAAGCGGTGCTGATATTGAATTGCCTCATGGCAGCAAGAATTGCGACTGCGCCGGGAATCCTTTCCGGCCTTGCGTGGACTAGTTTTGTGGCCCTCACCCTCGTGTTGGTAGCGGCACTCAGCTCCGCGTTCGTGGTGCCTAAAGTCCGGGCTGAAGATTTTGTCGCCGACCAAGCCCTACAGGACTACCTGCATCATAATTTCCTCCCGGGAACATCGGCCCTCACTTATTACGCGGCCGATCCCATTCGCGCCGGTCTCGAAGCACCGATTACAAATCTTTGGCACTTCACCGCTTTAATTCGGAAGGGAGCTCTCTCCGATCGGGAGGTCGTGACGCGGATCAATCGCGGAGGATATGGGGTGATCCTGCTGGATTTCGACCTTGACCACAAGAATTTCGCTATGGTCGGGGACTTCTATACCACACGATCCATGCGCGAGAGCATACTTGCTGCTTACACGGAACAGGCGCAGCTCGAATTGCCAACACCCGAAGTGACGCGGTTCAGTACCAAGACCGTGCATGTCTGGGTGCCGCGGAAGCCAAGCAGCGTGGGAGCAGCCAGGTGATGCAAGCGCAGATCACAAAATTCGCACTAGTGATCCCTACGCTGAACGAAGCTGGAAACATTCGAACCGTTCTAGACCGCGTATGTGCCACGATCGCCGGCATTGGTAGCGATTGGGAGGTCCTGGTTGTGGATGACCACAGCAGCGATGGGACGCCAGACATTGTTGCCGAGTTTGCGCGGAATCACGATCGCGTGCGCCTGATAAATCGACGCGGAGAGCGTGGCCTCGCCGGCGCGATCACTCATGGCTGGGCACAAACCGATGCAGAGTTGCTCGGTGTCATCGATGCGGATTTGCAGCATCCTCCTGAGGTGCTGCCCAGTCTTCTTGCTGCCGCGCAAGACGGCCCGGACATCGTCATCGGCAGCCGTTACGTACGGCCTAATTCGATGGACGGCTGGAACCCGGTCCGCAAGATGCTATCGCGGATCGGCGTGCTGGCCAGCGCTTCAGTGCAACGCCGCGAATTGCAAGTTAAGGATCCACTCTCGGGATTTTTTATTGTGCGGCGCGGGTGCATCGAGGGAATCGAGTTCCAGAAAACGGGATTCAAACTTCTGTTGGAAATCTTGGCGAGAGGACGAGTCAAGTCCGTCCAAGAGGTGCCGTTCACGTTTGCTCCGCGAGTGCGTGATCGAAGTAAAGCTAATTGGAGAACGGGACTGCACTACGCATCTCTTCTATACCGGTTATCGAGATACACGCGTTCTGCTAAGCCGAGCCGCACGTTTTCGAGCGCGCCAGACAAAGCTGACAAGTCACCGCGTAGCCTGCAAATGATTCTTGGCCTGTTGCCGCTGGTGCTGGGATTGCAGCTGATTATTTGGATCGCGTACCTTCCGACTGCCCTACGGGGCGATGCGGACTTTAGAAGCATGTACACGGGAGGAGTGTTAGTCAAGTCAGGGAGAGCGCATCAGCTGTACGACTACGTTCTGCAGAAAACAATTGCAGATCAAAGCGTTTCCGATAGGCCTGCGCTCTTGCCGTACAATCACCTACCCTACGAGGCTTTGCTTTTTGCCGGGTTGACTCTACTCTCGTATAAGTCAGCATATTTTTGCTGGCTGGGAATCAATCTTATTCTTGCAGTCTATTCTTACTGGCGGTTGAAAAAGAGACTCTGGCAACTTGACCGTCTATGGGGCTGGTTCCCGCTGCTTTTTGTACTCGGCTTCATGCCGCTCGCAGCCGCGCTGATGCAAGGGCAGGACTCAGTCCTGACGCTGCTCTTGTTTACTTCGGCATTGGTCAGCCTGGAAGGCCGAAGGGACTGTCTCGCCGGGCTGCTGATTGGACTTGCATTTTACAAGTTTCAGCTGGTCTTGCCCATGGCATTTCTGTTCCTTGTGTGGCGGAAGTGGCGCCTCGGAGCGGGGGTCGCGACCTCGACTGTAGCCGCTCTCTCGATTTCCATCATGCTTTCCGGGTGGGAGCAACTCATCCAGTACGCTAGTTCTATGCGCCATCTCAGTACGGCATTCCCTGCGGGAACCAGCGTTCTCCAAGTCATGCCGGCATCGAGAATGCCAAATCTACGAGGGCTGGCCACTGCGATCCCGCACCTAACCTCCGGAGTCACATTCGCCCTGGTTGCCGGCGGGTCCATAGTAGTAATTGCAGTCGCCGTCTGGGCGGGAAGGCATGCATCCACCCAGTGGCAGTTCGCGATCGCGGTTTCCGCCACGACGCTGGTCGGATACCACGTCTTGATGCACGACTTGAGCATTCTGCTAGTTGCACTTGCCGTACTGCTTGACGACATCGATACACGAGCGTTCTGGAGCGTCCCACTTGTGTGGCTTGCTCCAATACTTTCCTTCTTCGGGTATGACTACCTAACGGCGGTTGCGCTCATTGCGTTTTTCATTGCTGTGATATTGCGAACTCGTCAAAAGCTTGCCTCCGAATTGACTCCGCGTGCACACGCTCCGTACCCAACGGCGATGAGGATCGTCTAGCAGATGCTGCTGATCGAAACCGGCATGGTGCTGCTCGCGATTCTTGTTGCATTCATCTGTCCCACACTCGGCTCTGGATGGTTTGAAAGAGCAGAACGGCGCTTCTCGGCATTAGCGCGGCGGCGGGCTCTTTCTGTCATCCTCGTCGGAACCGCTGCGCTGGCCCTGCGCGCGGCCGTTCTGCCGATCGAGCCGATTCCGGAACCGATCGTTCACGACGAGTTCGGATACCTGCTCGCTGCCGACACCTTCGCGCATGGGCGCCTGACTAACCCCACGCCGCCGATGTGGCAGCACTTTGAAACCTTCAGCATCCTGATGAAGCCGACGTACCAGTGCTTCGCGCAACCCGCGCAGGGCATGATGCTGGCGCTAGGCAAAGTCTACTTCGGGCACCCCTTCTGGGGAGTGTGGCTGAGTTGCGGCTTGATGTGCGCCGCAATCACCTGGATGCTGCAAGGCTGGCTCGCTCCTGAGTGGGCGCTGCTCGGTGGACTGCTCGCAGTCATGCGATATGGCGTCTTCGGCTACTGGGCTGACAGTTATTGGGGCGGTGCTGTTGGTGCAATTGGCGGAGCGTTGGTCCTGGGAGCGTTGCCGCGGATTAAAGAATCGCAATGCGTCCGGGATGCGATTGTGATGGGAGCAG
>WNFZ01008357.1_pt1 | contig 10426 bp, 10 predicted proteins | sample 5400081 | NCBI WGS metagenome assembly WNFZ01 (sample SAMN13153365, study PRJNA577476) | soil metagenome | isolation source: 80 cm soil or saprolite under grassland replicate 1 | place: USA:California | collected 2016-06-15
GGTAAGATATTCAGCCTGGCCGGCGGTGCGCAGATGAGGCAGTTCCAGTTCGGCATGAGGCTCAGCTTCAAGCTATCTGGGGCTCGCGTAATCTACTACCACTTCGTTGATAAGTCGCTTGTTACCTTTGCGAGTAATTGTTCCTCTGGCTGGCACCACCACGACGACGGCTGCCGTGTTGGCAGCAAGCGAGAAGGTAGATACGCCCTTGATGTTCTTTTTGAGGAAACCATCGGTTGCGGCGTCGTAGAGATCCCGGACCTCCGGAGGTGCTGAAAATCTCGCCGAACACGGTGATGCGAGATTGGAACGTGGCCAAAGCATGGCTCTATCGGGAGATGAGCAAGGAGCAGGAGGATGAATCCTGAACGCTGGCAGCAAGCCAGCCGGATTCTGGAAACAGCACTGGAGCGCAACCCGGAGCAACTGGCTGCGTACCTCGATGAGGTGTGTGCGAACGATGATGAACTGCGCCGAGAGGTAGAGAGTTTGCTTGCTGCGTCGGCGCAAGCTGGAAGCTTACTGGATTCACCTGCTATAGCGATGGCCGCGCCCTTATTTCTGAATGATTCCGACAAGACGGTACTCGGGCGGGCTATTGGGCGGTACAAAATAATCACTACGCTTGGCACCGGTGGAATGGGGGAAGTTTATCTGGCGCATGACACAAGGTTAGGCCGCAAGATCGCCCTGAAGCTGCTACCGACCCACTCCACGACAGATAAAGATCGATTGCGTCGCTTCGAACAAGAGGCCCACGCCGCATCAACCCTGTCGCACCCGAACGTCTGTGTGATTTATGAGGTAGGTGAAACCGAAGAGGGTCGTCACTACATAGCGATGGAGTACGTTGATGGTGTGACACTGCGCCAGCACATGACAGAGGCTCGGCTGAAGCTGAGCGAAGTGCTTGATGTGGCGGTGCAGGTTGCCTCCGGTTTAGCGGCGGCGCATGAGGTTGGGGTAACGCACCGCGACATTAAGCCCGAGAACATCATGTTCCGTCGCGATGGATATGTGAAGGTGCTCGACTTCGGGCTGGCGAAGCTCACCGAGCAAGAGGCTACCGATGTAGCAGCACCTGCTGGGGCACGGGTGACGACGGACACTGGAGTGATGATGGGCACTTCCAACTACATGTCACCGGAGCAGGCGAGAGGGCTATCGGTAGATGGACGGACAGACATCTGGAGTCTGGGTGTGGTGATCTACGAAATGGTTACAGGTCATCCTCCGTTTGAAGGGGCGACGACGAGCGATGTGATCGTCTCAATATTGGAGCGAGAGCCTCCGCCTCTTGCACAACTCTCACCAGAAGCGCCTGCTGAGTTGCAGCAGATCATCAGTAAAACACTGCATAAAGATCGGGGGTGGGCCACCGACGCAGGTAACTAACTTTAATGGGGATCGGATTTTCAACTTCGCCTGGTCCCACGACGGTAAGTGGCTCGCGCTTGCTCGTGGTAAAGTCACGAACGACGTGGTCCTTATCACCGACCTTAAGTGATCCGAGAGGTGACGCGTCTTTCCTTTCCTTACCGCACAGAAGCGCAGTCCACATGGCGAAATTTGCTCTCATCTGAAGACGGAAAATCCAACATAAAACACATGCACATCCACGCCCGGGTTTATTTGCGATCGAAAACCGTTTGAAATGTGTTCGTACTTGTAGCCCAAAGTGTAAGCACGACGCGAACTATTAACAATTTGAATCCCGCCGTTGAAATCGAACGTGAAATTAAATTGAGCTGCCCCAGCGACTGGAACGTCTTCTTTGAAGATAAGAAAACCGCCGGTTGTACTCGCAAAGGGTTGCACACGACGTTGCGGCCTAAAATTAAATTTCAATCCAATGGGTGCTAGTCCCGCTCCGTAGACCCTCTCTCGGGTGGTCGTCTTGATGAAGGTACCAGGCCCAGTCTGCGTAAAAGTGACGTGATCGCTAGATAGAATGGCTAGCGGAAAAGCGTCAATCGTCCATTCGAATGCCAGCGTCTTGTTGGCCGCCAGAACACGCCCATAACGTAGAGCGATACTGCCGAATCGCGCGTCCGGCGTGTCACCTACTGCATCGAACGAAATTGCAGCTAAGACGCCAAACTCATTCGTACCCCTGCGGATCCCGTTCGGGGGATCATTCTCCGCACTCGTGGTAGCTTGTGAAGTCGAGTCGTTGTTCGACTGGCAATAGGCTGTGACAGGGCCCATCATTGCAACTAGAATGACCAAACCGACGAGCGGAAGCAAATCAAACCTTGCCAAGAAGCACAACCGACATACTGTTTTCACGCGCATGTTGTCACCTTGCATAATCAGTTCTCCATAACGTATGTGTGCGGATAGTTGGTCTACTCCAGTCCTTTACTGGATCGCTTTTTGATCTTTATGGCCGGATGACCATAACAGATTTCGGTTGAGTTCCGCGTTTAAGAATTTGACGTTGATTAAAGACGGTGAGAGGAAAACGTTGGATCAGGGGAAAGGCTCTGCAAATGACTGTGGTTTCTCCTATCGGGAAGAAAGTCTGCGAGCGGATTTCGTAACGACCATGTTGTGTTCCGGGAGGAACTAAATTCCGTTGCAATAAACGACAAGTTTCCGGTGTTTACAATCTCGTGAATCGCACTCCTCGATATCTAAGGATCCGAACCCGGTAGGTTGCGCCTTCTCAAGCACCATCAAAGTGGATAGTTTCGGCGACGTTTCCCCCTTTCAAGATCGTTGATCGCCAGGACTGATTTGCTTATCCTCAGAAAATTACAAGTGAGAATGAGTGATTTACATTCATTTCCTCGTTCACTCCGATAATGTGAGTCTATATTCGAAACCCGTCGCTGGCTCAGGCCGCAAATGATCGAGAGTTTGACAATTCTGCGCAATAATCAATATGCTTGGGAGCATGTTGATTCGAATCCGCGAACGAAATGTGGAAAGGTCCCATGAGCGTACCTACCTGATTCGCGGAATGATCAACACCTAAGTTTCAACTCTTAAATGTTTTAGGCTTAAGTGCCGTGAACCAGCGTTAGCAACGCTTCGGTTCGCGGCTTTTTGCTGTTAGAGCCCTGCCAAAGAACCACCCCACCCCGTCAGCCGAAGCGGCTGCCACCCCTCCTTCGCAAGGAGTGGAGCTTGAGAGACCCTCCGCAGAAAAGCGCGTTTTCGTTTCACCACATATTTCTGGAGGTGAAACATGGAAACACGGCAGCACAGGCAAATTTGTTTAGCGCAAAACTTCTTGAGGAGTCCAAGGCTGGTCCGTCGGCTGGTTGGGATGAGTACGATCGGGCCATCCGACACCGTTTACGAGATCGGCCCCGGAAACGGGATAATCACCGCGGCGCTCGCGAGCGTAGCTAGACATGTCATCGCGATCGAAAAGGACCCAGACCTCGTTCGTCGTCTGCGCGAGCGGTTTCGTCCGCTCGATAACGTTGAAATAGTTGAAGAGGATTTTCTCGAGTATTCGTTTTGTACTCGACCCGGCAACGCTGCGCCGTCCCTAACAGTTCGGCGACAGACGTTGACCTCGCAGTACAAGATATTTGCGAACATTCCGTACAACATTACGGCGCAAATCCTACGCAAGATCCTGTATGAGCGGTCTAACCTAGCCGAAGCATATCTGATATTGCAGAAAGAGGCTGCGAAGAAATTTTCCGGCTCTCCGAGAGAGACTTTATTCTCGATCCTGGCCAAGCCTTTTTTTGAATTCCGGATCCTCTCCCACTTGAGGCGGACCGACTTCTGGCCCGTGCCGAACGTCGACTCAGCGTTTCTGTCGATCAAGCGACGTAGCCGCCCGCTAATAGAAACGCAAGACGTCGCTCCCTACCGCAACTTTGTTGAGTACGGCTTTGGGAGATGGAAACCGAATCTCAAATTGGCATTTAAGAACGTCTTTACCTACAAGCAATGGAAACGCCTGGCCCGCAAGCTCGATTTTCCATTAAATGCCACGCCCACGGAATTGAGTTTCGAACAATGGCTGGGTTTGTATCACGGTTTCAGGCACCATGATTCTTAAATTCTATTTGAATTTTCTTTACGGACTCTGTGCAAGCAGTTTCACGCAGAACTCGCGAAGTCCACAGAGATCGAGAACCACAAACGCGCCTATAGACAAGAGTCGACTCGAGAATACAAGATGGTTCCACCAACCTAATGCTCATTCTGAGTTCACTGGTCGATGCGCTGTCCGGAATTGCCGGGCCGGTGGTCGAGTGGAGCGCAAGACAGAATGGAGTTTAATGAGTTAAGTGATGTCGTCCGATGATTGAAAAAGTATCCGCTCAATAGTGTCGCTGACGCTTACGCACAAATGCACAGCGGCAAGGTACGTTTCCGAGTCGTCCTGACATTGGGACTGAGAAATTATAAGTCAAGGCAGATCCGTGGCCCTGGCCCACGCCTACAAACCTACTCCGCTCGCAGTGCGGTAATCGGATCGACTGACGCAGCTCGCCGTGCCGGAAGGAAGCTGGCCAATAATGCTGAGGCTCCTAAGACACCGGCCACACAAAGAAGCGTGGTGATATCCCATGGCGGGGTGCCGAAGAGTATTTTGCGCATCAGCGAGGCGGCGATGATCGCACATACGATTCCGATCACAATGCCTGCAAGGGCCAGCGCACTTGCCTCCTTTAGAATGAGTCGATAGACCGTACCACGTTGTGCGCCGAGTGCGATGCGGACTCCAATCTCGCGAGTGCGTTGACTCACCGAGTAAGCGATTACCCCGTAAAGTCCAACAACACCGAGCAGTAACGCAACGGCCGCAAACCCTGCAACAAGCCACGTCGCGGATCGACGCAAGTAAACTGTCGCAGCGTTGTTAACTCTCTCTGTCATCGTTGTCTGACTTGAAATCGTGATTCTTGAGTCGATGCCACGGATTGCATCGCTAACCCCTGGTATGAGCGATTGCTCGTCCTGCGCAGTTCGGACCACCACTGCATAACCGATGTCAGGATCTTGATTGAACGGATAATAATAGGCTTGCCAAATCTCCAAATCCAGTGGCCCTTCTCTGATGTCGTCGACGACGCCGATGATCTCCTTTATTGATTTGGAATTCAGCTCAGTGTCGCCAAACCGTTGGCCAATCGGATCCTCACCGGGAAAATATTTCTTCGCGAATGTTTGATTGATGACGACAACCTTAGGCTTTGTCGCATCCTCCGAGTCTGTGAATGTTCGACCTCGCAAGAGTTTCGCTTGCAAGGTTGCGAAATAATCTGAGCTTACTCCTCGTTGATTTACTTCGTTGTGCTCCCCGTTGTAAGCCCGGCCCACAAACCTGATCCAATCTGTGTTGCCATTGAAGCTCAATGGCAGAGTACTGGCTAACGCAACCGATTTCACGCCGGGCAGGCGCTTAACCTCCTCCACCACTTTTCGCCCGAGCGCCACCGCTTGCTCATCTTCTCCATAAGCCGAAAGTGGTGCTCTAACTCTCATTGTGATCAGGTGCTTTGTTTCAAAACCCGCACGTACTTGCAGCAAGCGATAAAAACTCTTGCCGAGAAGTCCTGCTCCAACCAACAACACCATCGCTGTTGTTAATTCCAGGATCACAAGCTTGGATCCGATTCGTGTCCAGACTTTACCTGCACTACCGCGAGCGCCTTCCGCCATTCCTTCTCTCACGTCTAAAGTCGATAGACGAAATGCCGGAGTGAGTGAGAAGAGTGCGGCTGCAAATCCAGCGACGGCCAGTGCAAACATGAGCACACGAGAATTCAATCCAAGATCGGTGAGGTATGGCATCCCAGCCATCATGTCTGTGGGAATGAGTCCTTTTAAGATCTGCATAGCCCAATGAGAACTAACTAGACCAGCGATACTTCCCACAACGACGATCACCAAACCCTCAATCACAAACTGACGAATTAAGCGCGCTCTGGTTGCGCCAAGGGCACGTCGAACAGCCAACTCGCGTCGACGCGTTTCTGAGCGTACAAGCAAAAGACTGGCCACGTTGATGCAGGCGATTAGAAGCAACAACCCGGCGCCGCCGAGTAAGAGCAGCAGAATCGGCTTAACGTCTCCGACAATTATTTCAGACAGTGGCGCGCCCGTTGCGCCCTGGTTCCGATTTGAGTCTGGGTATTGAGCCTCCAGGTCTTTAGCGATGCGCGTGACATCAGCCAGCGCCGCCTCAATCGATACGCCGTCTTTCAGACGAGCAACTCCGTTTAGACTGTGGCAACTCCGTCTCGTAAAGCAGCCGCCGCCCGGGTTAAGGGTGGCCCAAAACTCTGCATTCTCGACGGGAGCGAAATGAAAGTTCTGAGGAAGTACTCCGATGATGACGTATGGAGTTTCATCCAAGGTGATCGGCTGGCCGATGATCTCTTGTTTACCGCCAAAACGCTTTTGCCATGAGGCATAGCTGAGGATCAAAGTGCGAGGTGCTTCGGGCAAGTCTTCGCCTGTGTAAAAATCGCGACCGAGAAGAGGACCAACACCAAGGGTGCGGAAAAAACCAGCACTTACGCGGGCGCCGTCAACCATTTCCATTCCTGCGGACGTGCTTACCACATACCCACGTTGATTGTAGACCTCCATCGAGTCAAAAACTCTGTTGAGCTTCTTCCAGTCGAGATAGTCAGGATATGAAAGCGCGGCGCGGGGAATGTCTGGCGTTGTTTCCGTGACAAAGAGGAGCCGCGTAGGATTTTGATATGGCAAGGGTTTGATGAGCGCAGCATCGACGAAAGCAAAGATCGCAACGCTTGCGCCGAGGCCAAGCGCTACCATCGCGGTGGCGGTAATGGTAAAGGCTGGGTTCTTCCGGAACTGTCTGAGCGTGAAGCGCAAGTCCCGCACTACGCTTTCGACAAACGGAATCGTAGCGCGGTCGCGGTAAGCTTCTCTTGCTTGATCGACGCCACCCAACTTCATCACCGCGACTCGTTTGGCTTCTTGCGGCGACATGCCGGCGCGGATGTTGTCGTCGATATGCATTTGCAGATGGCTCTCGAGCTCGTCGGCGAATTCGCGTTCACGAGCGTCTTTTAGAAACAGTCCTCTAAATCTCAACAGCCAGGCGCGAAGTTGTCTCATGATTGGTCCTCCGCTGGTGCGAGAAACCGGGCGACGATCGCGGTAGTTTGATTCCACTCTTTGGCTTCTTTTGCCAGTTGTTTGCGGCCCGCGCGTGTGAGTTTGTAGTACTTGGCCTTGCGGTTATTTTCAGAGACACCCCATTCAGAAACGATCCAGCCTTCCTGCTCTAATTTCAGCAGCGATGGATAGAGCGTTCCGTAATTCAGCGAAAGGCGATCCCCACTTATCTGCTCGATACGACGCGCAATTCCATATCCATGAAGCGGCCCGAGAGTATCGAGCGTTTTTAAGATCATCAGGGCAAGTGTCCCTTGCCAGATTTCAGTTTTGCTTGACATGGTTTTCTTGAGTCTTGGGTGACATGAGTTTGCGATACGTGGTCAGCCCGAGCGTTCTCCTATGGCTTGGCCATAGGACTATACCTCGACTCATATGGGAAGACAAGAGGAGTGGTTGCGCGGTACTGTAGCTGTAGGTGCGGCCCTCCGTGACCGCCCCCGTATCGGGATTACTAAAGCCCCTCAAAGTTCTGATCGAACTCGAGGTTGTGCTCAACGAATCGATATTCTCTCTTCTCTAATCATCTTGCTCGAAATACCAACCGTCCATCTTCTAGTCACGCATCGCGGATTATCAAAGACTCTTTTTGGTGTCTGTTTGGTGTCTATTATGAGAGAGCACTAGAGGTAGAGGTGAGGGAATCAGAGAGACCAAAGAGAAAATTTCCTAACCCACTCCGGATAATGACTTGCTGACTAATCATGTGTTAACAGTAACTTAGAAGAAGCGATCAGTTCGGGTCCCCCCTTCGGCAATCCCATTTAAGTCCAATCGTTTCAATTATTTAGGGATGCCGGGCAGTTGGTTTGATGACTTGGTTGTATGGTCAAAACCTCTCGTTTCCTTACGTTTTCAAGGGTTAAGAGGGAGTCGAGTCTTTCTTCGGAACCCTCCCGTGTAATCTCTTTAAGAGAGAACCCATTTACATCGCGAAGGGCAAAAACTTAATTAAAACGAGTCGCCGTTTAAGGCCGCTTTGAATAGAAAGCCGTGGGGATGAGGAAGCGAAGTTCAACACCCAATCCCTGAGGAGTCTCTGGTCCAAGTCACCACGTTGCAACCACCTCTTCATAAGCTAGAGGCGCGTCGATAGTGCCTTACCCCAGAACTGACTCTTTGATGCGGTTTAGACACTCCCCCAACACATAGCAATGAGCTTGGTGGGCTAAGCCAACGCAGTCGCCCTTCAAGATTCGACAGTGTTCCGTCACTGAATTTTGACTATTTGGGTCGGTACTCGTGGGAAATTCCGGAGATTTAAGCGAAACATTCACCGATGTTCATGGTTAAGGGCGTTACGACTCCGACCCTGATCCAGCACGACGAGGCCGATATTCGTGTCCCGATCTCGCAGGGCTACGAATTTTACAACGCGCTCAAGCCGCAAGGTGTCCCGGTCAGGATGATCGTCCTGCCGCGCCAGCCGCACAATCCGAACGAGCCGAAAATGCAGCTCGCGTTGATGCAGAGCAATCTCGACTGGTTCGAGAAATATCTCGGCGGTAATAAATCGGCGCAAAAGTAGAAGACTTTTGAATCCAACCGCGGTAGCCACGATGAAATCTGTGGGACGAACGCCGACGGCCTGACCGGCAAAATTGATACAAATCGGCCAGGTTTTCGGAAATTGAAACAGTAGATGTTGCGGACGTTAATAAAATGTTCGGGCAAAGAATTTACGCGTCATTGTTATTAAAAAGTAGGAGGTTTTATGAAAATAGTAAAGGTTTTTCTGATTACCGTTTTATTTGCTTCTTCTCTTTGCGCGCAAACGGTGTGGACGCCGGAGCAGCAGGTTAAAACCAAAACGGTCGCGTCGGTGCAAGTTTCGCCCGACGGCCGGGCGTTGTTTACACCATCAACGAGGCGGTGATGACCGCCGACAGATCGGAATTCGTGACGCAAATCTGGATGGCAAACGCCGACGGCATGAATGCCACACAAATTACTTTTGGCGATAGACCTTCGACCAACCCGAGATGGTCGCCCGACGGCAGTATGATCGCCTTCGCTTCGAGTCGAAAAGACAACCGCAGTAATCTTTATCTTTTGAGGCTTGAGGGCGGCGAAGCCGAGCCCCTGACCGATTTAAGGGGCAGCGTTTCAATTTTCGAATGGTCACCCGACGGCAAGTTAATTGCGTACGCGATGAACGACACGAAAACCGACGAGGAAGAGAAAAACGATAAAGGCAGAAACGATTTTCGATGGATTGACGAGAATACTAAAATGCTGCGCCTTTACGTGATTCCCGTTGAAAAGGATGCAAGCGGCAAACGCGAATCGCGGAAACTCATAAATGAAAACTACGTCTCTTCGCTAGATTTGACTGGTCGCCCGACGGCAAAACCATCGCGTTCAGCCGCGTAAAGAGTTCGAGCCCGGACAACTGGCAGACCGCCGACGCTGCAATAGTTGACGTGGCAAGCGGTCGAGTTACGCTGCTGGCAAACTCACCCGCTGCCGAGGTATCTCCGCTATTTGCGCCTGATGGAAAATCAGTCGCGGTTCTGGTGAGTGATAATCCCCCGACCTGGAGTTTTGACGGACGAATTTATCTTTTCCCGGTGGCGGGCGGCGCTCCGAAAATTCTTTCGCCGGTGCTAAACGGACAAGCAATGCGCTTTTTCGGCTGGTCGCCAAACGGTCAATTGCTCTATTTTCACGAGGCGAAAGGAACCGTCACACGAATCTATGCGCTCAACATCGCCGACAACACGCTCGGTGAAGTCAACAACGGGAACTAGGTTTTGCAGGACATTTCGGTCAATCGAACGGGAAAGGTTTTTGGCTTTGTCCGACAAACTTCCGACACGCCGCCCGAAGCTTTTATTTCGCCGGCTGAGAGATTCGCTCCCGTCCAGATCAGCCGCGCCAACGCTGAATCACGCAAAACTAATCTTGGCAAAACGGAAGTCATACGCTGGAAAAGCACGCATGGTCGTTAGATCGAAGGGCTGCTGACCTACCCGGTCGGCTATCAGGCGGGAAGAAAAGTGCCTTTGATTTTATATATTCACGGCGGTCCGAACGGCGCTGCTCAACAATCGTTTATCGGCGCTCAGGGCACCGGCACTTATCCGTTTGCCGCTTTTGCCGAGCGCGGCTACGCCATTTTTAAACCGAATTTTCGCGTTTCGGCTGGTTACGGGAATGAATTTCGGCGCGCTTTGATCAAAGACTGGGGCGGTGTTGATTATCGGGACGTAATGTCGGGCGTCATAAAGTCGTCGAAATGGGCGTCGCCGACGAGAATCGTTTGGGCGTCATGGGCAGCAGTTACGGCGGTTACCTG